>WNGB01003176.1_pt1 | contig 51626 bp, 23 predicted proteins | sample 5400681 | NCBI WGS metagenome assembly WNGB01 (sample SAMN13153367, study PRJNA577476) | soil metagenome | isolation source: 115 cm soil or saprolite under grassland replicate 2 | place: USA:California | collected 2016-06-15
ACGAGATCCTGGGAGGCGCGCTCGGGCCTGCCGGGCCGGAGGGGCCTGCCGGAACCATCGAGCTGCACAACCTCTACGGTCCCACCGAGGCGTCGGTCGACGTGACGGCGCACCGGACGCTGCCGGGGCCGGCACGGCGCACGGTCCCCATCGGCCGCCCGATCGCGAACCTGGGAATCTGGCTGCTCGATCCGGAGCTCCAGCCGGTGCCCCTGGGAGTGCCCGGCGAGCTCTACATCGGCGGGACGGGCCTCGCGCGCGGCTACCTCCGCCGGCCCGGCCTGACGGCGGAGCGCTTCGTCCCCCATCCGCTGGGCCGGCCCGGCGAGCGGCTCTATCGGACGGGCGACCTGGCGCGCTTCTCGGCCGACGGCGAGATCGAGTTCCTCGGCCGCAACGACGACCAGGTGAAGCTGCGCGGCTTCCGCATCGAGCCGGGGGAGATCGAGGCGGCGCTGGCCGGCCATCCGGCGGTCCGCGAGGCGGCTGTGGTGACGCGGGAGGAGCGGCTCGTCGCCTACGTGGTGCCGGCGGGACCGGGGCCCAGGCCGGAGGCGGGAGAGCTCCGCGACGCCCTCCGCCGAGTCCTGCCGGAGCATATGGTGCCCGCCGACTTCGCGCTCGTCGACGCCCTGCCGCTCACCCCGAGCGGCAAGGTGGACCGCGGCGCCCTGCGCGCCCGCCTCCCGGCCGGCGAGCTGGCGCCCGCGGCGGAGCCCGGCGGCGATCTGGAGACCGAGATCGAGGAGCTCGTCGCCGGCATCTGGCAGGACCTCCTCAAGCGCGGGTCGATCGGCCGCGACGACAACCTCTTCGACGTGGGGGCGCACTCGATCCTCGCCATCGAGTTCACCTCCCGCGTCTACGACGCCCTGGGCCTCGAGATCCCCCTGCGCCTCGCCTTCGAATCCCCCACCGTCCGCCGGCTCGGCGCGGCGATCCAGGAGCTCCTGATCGAGCAGCTCGACAGCCTCACCGACGAAGAGGCAGAGCTTCTGGCGGAGTAGACATGCCCCACGACCTCCCCCTCCTCGAATTCGATCCGGAGAGGTCGGCGCTGATCGAGCCCCACCACACGATCGCGCCGGTCTCGTTCCCGGAATTGGCGGTGGCGTGTTTCTTCAAGGACGTCGTCGACGACATCGTCCTGCGCGACAACCTGGTTCCGCTGACCGCGCAGCGGAGCGAGATGGGGCAGCACCCCATCTATGAGATCACCTATCGCAAGCGCCGCATCGCCATCTTTCATGCGGGCTCCGGGGCGCCCTTGTCTGCGGGTCTGCTCGAGGGGGCGATCGCTCATGGCGCCCGAGTGATTATCGCCTGCGGCGGCGCCGGGGTGCTCGATCCGGCGATCCCGTTGGGGCAGATCATCGTTCCGACCGCCGCGATTCGTGACGAGGGCACCTCGTATCACTACCTCCCGCCCGGACGCGAGGTGGCGGCGAATCCCCTCGGTCTCGAGATCCTCCGTGAGGTGCTCGAGAGCCAGGGCGAGCCGTACCTGTTCGGCAAGACCTGGACGACCGACGCCATCTTCCGCGAGACGCGTTCCAAGATCCAGGCGAGGCGGGCCGAGGGGGCGATCGTCGTGGAGATGGAGACCGCCGCGCTCTTCGCCGTCGGCGCCTTCCGCAACGTCCTCGTGGCCCAGCTTCTCTATGCGGGAGACAATATCGGCGGCGAGAGCTGGGACCATCGAGAGTGGAGCGCGCAGAGATCGATCCGGAAGTCGCTCTTCTTTCTCGCGTGCGAGGCTTGCTGCGAAGCGCGGCACTTTCCTCTTGGTCCTTCCCCATAGATGGTCTACAATAAGCCGCTCCGGCGAGACCAGATGCCATGGATCGCGATGATGGGGCGAGGGCATGGCCGGAAAGGAGACCCGTGACGACTCTCGACACCCCGGGCGCCCGCCTCCAGCCTCTGCACGATGTCCGGGGGATCTATGCCGAGCTTCGCCGGCGGGGCCTCCTCGATCCTCTGCGCGCGCTCCAGCGGCCCAGCGCCGTCAAATCTCTGGTCGCTCTCGGGTTCGACTGGGCCTGCATCCTCGCCGCGTGGGCTCTCGTCCTCTGGGCTCCGCTGCATCTCGCCCTGCTCACCGTACCGCTCGCTGTGCTGCTCATGGGGGCACGCCAGCGGGCGCTCGGCAACCTGCTCCACGAGGCGGGGCACAAGATGCTCTGCGGCTCGCGTGGTCTCAATGACCATCTGGCGGATCTCGCGGTCGGCATTCCCACCCTCTCGCCGGTGCGGTGCTATCGGGCGAAGCATCTCAAGCACCACGCCCATCTGGGGGTCGCCGAGAGCGATCCGGACTTCATCCACGCCGAGGAAGACCTCCAGGGGACGGCCTGGAGCCTATTCGCACGGCATTTCTTCGATCGCGGGATGTTCCTCTCCAATCTGTTCGGCAACTGGGGCTCGCTCTCTGCGCGTGAGCGCGTGGCGGCAGCCGTGTGGTGGGCGCTGCTGCTCGGTGCTCTGGCGCTCGCGGCCGGTCCTGCCGGCGCTCTGGTCTTCGCTGTGCTCTGGATCGTGGCTCGGATGACCGTGTTCCACGGGATCACCGTATTTCGCGAGATCTCGGACCACGTCGGGCTGCAACCCGGCTCCGTCCTGGGGTTCACTCGCAACAGTCCGCATAAGCCGGTGCTCAGCTTCTTCCTGCATCCGCACGAGAACAACTACCACCTCACGCACCATCTCGCCCCGACGGTGCCCTTCCACCGCCTGCGCGCGGCGCACAAGATTTTCATGCAGGTGCCCGAGTATGCTGCCGCGCACCAGTGCGACAGCTATTTCTCCGGCCGCAGATCGGTCATCGCGTGCTGGGTTCGCGGCTGCCTGCGCTGGCACCGCGGCGGGAAGTCGGCCGCGGAGGCGCCGATTTGACGTCTCATTCCTCCCGCAAAGCGACCAAGGGATCGACGACAGCAGCCCGCCGGGCGGGGATGAAGCACGCTGCGAGCGCGACCGCCGTCAGGATCGCTGCGACCACGAAGTAGATCTTCGGATCGCGCACTCCAACGCCATACACGAGGCTCTCTACCGTGCGACCCAAGGCGAGTCCGCCGGCCAATCCGATCCCCAGGCCCAGCAGCGCGACGCGCATGCCCTCCGAGACGATCAATTCCAGGACGCGGCGCGGCGTTGCGCCCAGTGCCATGCGGATGCCGATCTCGCGCGTACGCTGGGTGACGGAGTAGGTGAGCACGGCATAGATCCCGATCGCGGCAATGAGCAGCGCGACCCCGGCAAAGAGGCCGAGCAGGATGCTGGTCAGCCGCGGCTGCGCGGCGCTGTTCGTGATCCATTGCTCCATGGTGTTCACGTTGGCCATCGGCAGGTCAGGATCGAGCGCTTTGATCTGCTTGCGGATGGAGGGCAGCAGCGATTCTGGAGACGCGTCTGTCCGCACCACGACGTCCATCAACGAATTGGTCCGCGTGGTGATGGAGTAGTAGAAGGCTGGTGACTCCTGATTCAGTTGGGTGCTGCGCACGTCACCGACCACGCCGACCACAGTGAGGGGAATTTCGGGGTCGGCCGAGCGGCGAAGGGTGCGTCCGAGCGGATTTCCGTCTCCCCAGAAGGTGCGGGCGGTGGCCTGGCTCACGATAATGATGTCGGGCGTGCTCGCGTCGGTGTACTCGAACTCGCGGCCCTGCAGCAACGGGATGTTCATGGTCTTGAAGTATCCGGGGCTCACGATGCGCCAATCGATGGGGACTTTGGCGTCCGGCGGAAGGATGGAGTTTTCGGTCGCCATCATCGGGTGGCTGTAATACGCGCCCGCGCCAAACGGGATGCCGCTCGAGACCGACGCACTGCGCACGCCCGGCAGCGCCTCCAAGGATTCGATCATCTCGCGCAAGAACAAGGGCGCCTCCGTCTTGGCGGGATACTTCTCCCGAGGGAGCGACACTTGAAACGTGATGAGGCCGTGCGACTCGAAGCCGAGCTTCACACGCTGCAGATTGACCAGGGTCTGCAGGAACAGGCCCGCTCCGATCAGCAGCATCGTCGCAAGAGCCAGCTCGATCGCCACCAGGGTGTTGCGCATGCGCCCGCGCATGCCGCCGGAGTCGCCGCGTCCACCGGTTTTGAGCACTTCTCCTACCTTCACCTGCGCCGTACGCAGGGCAGGCACGATGCCGAAGATGAGCCCGGTCAGCACCGTGATCCCCAGCGCGAACAACAGAACATGGGAATCCACTTCGACCGTGGGGATGGGCAGCGTGTTCGGCGGGAGCCAGTGGCTCATGGCGCGGACCGACCACCAGGTCGCCAGCAGTCCGGCAAGACCTCCGATGCAGGAGAGCGTCACGCTTTCGATCAGGAGCTGGCGCACCAGCCGGCCCTGGCTGGCGCCCAACGCCGTGCGCACCGCCATCTCGTGGTGCCGGGCCGCGGTCCTCGCGAGCAGAAGATTGGCGATGTTGGCGCAGGCGATGAGCAGCACGAAGCTGACGGCGGCCAGCAGCACCAGCAATCCGGTCTTGAGCTGCGGGGTGAGGAACCCATCGAGCATGGTGACCAGATTCACGCCCCAATCGCGCAGCTCCGGATATTGCTGCTTCATCCGGTCGGAGATGGTGGTCATCTCCGCCTGCGCCTGCTGGGTGGAAACGCCGGGCTTGAGCCTTCCGACGACGAAGATGGCGTGGCTCAGGCGCTTCTCCTTGGCCGGGTCGATGGTCAGCGGGGTGTAGATATCTCCGGGCGCCAGGAGGTTCAGGGTGGCCGGGGCGATGCCGACGATGGTGGTGGGGATGCCGTTGAGCTGGATGGTGCGGCCCAGGACGTTGGCGTCCCTGCCGAAGTGGCGTCCCCAGAACGCCTCTCCGATGATGGCGACCGGTGCCGCGCCGGGTTTCTCTTCCTCGGGGGTGAACGGCCTTCCCGCGATCAGAGGGACCCCGAGAACGCGCGGCAGCTGCGGGCTGATGAGGTTGCCGGCAAGCTGCTCGGGATCACCCATTCCGGTGAGGGTGAAGATGTTGTTGGGATTGACCGCGGCGAGGTCGAAGCTTTGCGTCTGTGCCCGCCAGTCGAGAAAGTTCAGGACCGAGACGTTGTAGATCGGCGCATTCAGCTTGTCGTTCCTCTCGAAGACGAACAGCAGCCGGTCCGGATCTTTGAAGGGCAGCGGCCGCAACATCTGGGCATTCACCACGCTGAAGATGGTGGCGGTGGCGGCGATGGCCAGGCCAATGGTCAGCACCACGGCTGCGGTGAAGAGCGGGGACTTGCGCATGAGCCGCAACGAATACGCAACATCTTGGGTGATCGACATCGAGACCTCCATGGGACGCACTGCCGGGCGCGAGTTTAGCAAAGCACGCCCGCGCCCGCTGGCCGTTCGTCTGCATCTGGGACAACCACGAGCTCTCCTGGAAGGGTTGGCAGAGCCAGGTGAGCTTCGCGCTCTACCTCCACCAACCGCCGGCCCCGGTGCCATCCCCATGAGGCCACTGTGCGGCCCCAGGTCGACTCTGGATACCTACTCTGCTCGTGTTACACTCTGGCGGTCGCGGGGCTCCCCGCGGCTCACGATGCGGAGCCCAGCTATGCCCGTCCACTCTCGTCGCTCCCTCGGGCGCCACGCCTTCACGCGCCATGCCACCGCGCGCCACCTGCTCGGCCCCGGCCTCCTGCTGCTGGCCGCGCTCCTGCCGGTCGCCGCGCGCGCCCAGGACGACCTGCCGGCGATCGAGGTCAGCGGTCCCACCGAGGGGATCTTCGGCCAGCGGCTGACCTTCACCGCCACGGCGCGCAACTGCACGGCAGCGGAGAACGGCTGGGGGTGGTCGACCACCAGCGGCCACGTCATCGGCGCCAACAACGCCGCCGTCGTCGACGTCATCTGGTCCACCACCGGGCAGATGACGGTGCGCGCCGCCAACAGCGGCTGCGGGCCGGCGGTGGGGCGCCTGCGGGTGACCATCCACCCCAACACACCACCGCTGGTCGCCGCCTTCACCAGCGCACCGGCCGCGCCCGTGGCCGGCGAGGCGGTGACCTTCACCAGCACCGCCAGCGGCGGCATCACCTCGCAGCTGTGGGACTTCGGCGACGGCGCCACCGCCAGCGGGGCGCAGGCGAGCCACACCTTTTCCAGCGGCGGCAGCTACACGGTGAGCCTGGCGGTCGCCGGCCCCGGCTGCGCGCCGGCGCCGTTCTGCGAGGCGTCGGCGTCCCAACTGCTGGTGGTCGGTGAGCCGGAGCCGCCGCCACCGCCGCGGCAGTACCTCTTCGGCGCGCTGCGCAAGCGCAGCGGGGACACCGTCCGTGCCCTGCCGCTGCTGCTCTACAACCCCGACCAGCAGCCGATGGACCTGCTGCTGCGCTTCGTGGCGGTGGGCAGCGCCCGCGGCAGCGAGCACGCGGCGTCGCTGACGCTGGAACCCAACCGCACGTTGCGTCTCGACGACCCGTTGCACGCGCTGTTCGGGCTGCTCGACGCGACGGGGGTCGTCGTCGTCGAAGGGGCGAGCATCGGTGGCGTGCTGCCGGCGGCGCAGCTGGAGAGCCTCGACGAGAGCGTCGCCGCCACCGCCGCACCGCGGCGCACCGGCCAGCTGGTGGCGGCGCTGGGTGGCTCCGCCAAGGCGGGTGCCGGCCAACGCCAGGTGCTTGTCGGCCTGCGCCAGGACGCCTCGTCGCGCACCGTGTTGTGGCTGCACAGCCCCGGTGACGGCGCCCGCGTGGACCTCGTCTACCGCGACCTCGACGGCGTCGAGCTCGGTCGCCTGTCGGGCTTCACTGTGGCGCCCTGGGGCGTCCGCCAGGTAGCGCCGGCCCGGCACCCGCTGCCGGCGGGGTTCGCCGGGCGGTTCACCGTCGAGGTGCTGGTGGAGTCCGGCGAGGTGCTGACCGCGGCGCAGCTGACGAGCACCAAGCCGGCGGCCGTCGTCTACGTCGCCGGCGAGACCCGCTAGCGCGAGCCACGGCAGGACCCGCGCGGCACACCCCGCTCGCTGACTCAGCCGCCCATGGCCGCGAGCATCTCCCTCACCGCCTCGGTCATCCCCAAGCGGTCCGAAGCAGGTCACCAGGCCGCGGAGCAGGAAGCGGTCGAAGCCCGGGAGGTGCGGCAGCTCCGCGGTCCACGCGTCCCCAAGACGGCAGAGGAGTCGCGGAAGGGGCGCCTGCTCGAGATCCATGACGCGAGCTTGCCAGGCCCGCTTGGTGGAGCCATGGCGGTTCGGTGGCGGGTGGGTGACACAGGTGCCGAATAAAGAAGTCTGCCGCAGCTCCTACCCGCCCGGCCCAGGTGGGGTGTGGCTGTACAGCGCTTCGTGGAACGCGCGCCCCTCGCGGACCTGGTGGATGCGCCCGGCGAGGGCCATACGGCGGAGCTTGGCGGCCACGCTGCGCGGGTCGATCCGGCGCTTCAGGCGGTCGCCCCAGCGCGCCTGAATCTCCCGGGTGATCTCGTTGGCGCCGAAGGGCTCGAGCGGCCCTTTGGTGGCGACGATGCGGGCGACCAGCCGGCTCAGCACGGCCCACTTGCCGGTCGGGAGCGATTCGTCCAGCGCCGGCTCCTCCCGGGGACGGCCGACCAGCTCTCCCACGGAATCCGTCGCCGCCCGAAAGGCCTCGTAGCGCTCGAGCGTAGACTCGAGCTCAGCGGCATGGCGCTCTTTCTGCTGCTGGTGGAAGGTCTCCCGCTGCGCATGGTGGGCTTCCTGCTGCCGGTGGCGCTCGATCCGGGCCTCGAGCTCCGCCATGATCCGGTCGACGGAGAGCTTCCGGATCATCGGGAAGCCCTCTCCATCCTGCGAGATAGCTTACCTCGTCGCAACCAACCGGCCGGTTGCGCCAAGGACTCCCTTCCGGGGCTACGGGCAAGCGAAGCTTGTAACAAGTTGGCCATAGCTTGTAACGATACTCCCTCTCTCCCTCTGCTGTAAACGGCTGCGCCCCTCCACCGCAGGCCACGTCGCGACAAGGAAGGGTCGCCGCGCCGGTTCAACGAGAGACCCTTTTCACGCTCCTCTCTTCGTCCAGTTGCGCCGAGGCAGGAGAACCTTGGCGCAACTCACGCCTTCTTTGCTACAAGAGAAGTGAAGGATGCGTCAACAAACGGAGCCTTGTAGATTCTTCAAGGCTCAGTCGTTACGTCCTATCGTTCTGTTGTCACAAGCTGCGTCGGTGTTGCTACGACTCTACGCCATGCTCAGGAGACTTATCCTCAAGTTGCGACGAGCGTCCGCATGGTCTTTATATCTCGAGGTCAGGTCGCCACGAGAAAGGGTCTCCTCGTAAACAAGAAGCCGTTCTTGTTTACGAGGAACGCCTTGGTTGCAACGTTCAAGGCGGGGCTTGTCGCAAGGAAGACGAGCCCGAAGAGGCGAGCTCACGCCGTCTTCACATCTCTGCAATGCGGGAGTCGGCGCATCCACCAGCTCCGCGAGGGGCGGGCATACCACGAGGCGCTGTACAGCCTGACGCCGGGCGAGAGGGAGTGAAGGCGCGCCGCCTGGGGAGCTGGCACGGAACCCCGCACCGGACGGAGCTCGCACTTCACTTCAATTGAGGGTAGCATACGTGTGGTATACGTATAGTGAGGTGATCTCCCATGCACAAGAAACTCACCATCACTGTGGACGAAGAAGTTTACGAGGGTCTCCACCGGGTCGTGGGCCGGCAGAGAATCAGCCAGTTCATCGAGACCCTGGTCCGGCCTCACGTGGTCCGGGAGGATCTGCTGGCTGCCTATCGCGACATGGCTGCGGAAGAGGAACGGGAAGCCGCGGCGCATGAGTGGGCCGAGGCGACCGTGGGGGACGTGGCGGATGAAGCGCGGTGAGGTCTGGTGGGTCAGCTTCGATCCGTCGCTCGGAGGGGAGATCCAGAAGCGGCGGCCGGCCGTGATCGTCAGCAACAACGCGTCCAATCAATCCCTGAACCGGGTTCAAGTCGTCCCCTTGACCAGCAATGTCGGGCGGCTCTACCCGAGTGAGGCCTATGTGACCTTGAACGGGGAGAAGCGCAAGGCCATGGCCGATCAGTTGACCACCGTCAGCAAGATCCGGCTCCAGCAGATCCTCGGCAGCCTTTCTCCGGACGACCTGACAGGCATCGAGCGCGCGATCAAAGTCCAACTCGGCCTGAGCGCGTAGTTGGCGAGGCGCTTGCGGCGGCGACTCGGTCAATGAAGGGCCGATCGCCTCAGCCGCATCGGCAATGGTCGAAGTACCTGCGGGGTTGCAGGGATAAGTCGCGACCGAACCCGAGCAAGTCTCGCTACGCTGGCAGTTCACACTCGCACAGATGTTGGTCTGATTGCAGCTGGTGGCCACGTGTTCGTGCGACCCTGGGAGTCGGTTGCGATGCCCAGGCCGGCCTCCGAGGGCGCTGCCGCCTCGGTCAGAAAGCGCTGGAATCCGGGATCGAGACCGGGATCGGAGGCGGTCGTGGGGACCGACGAGAGCTCGGCGGCGCCGCCCACGGCGGCCAAGAGGATGAGCAGCACTCTCCGCGGATCCGAGTCGGCGGCGAACAGGATCGACTGCCAGCCTGCTTACGAGGCCCTTCCTCGGGCAAGTTGGAAGGTCTGCAATGCGATCGCCGTCTCCTTCCCACGGACCACTTCTCTAACTTTCCTAGACCGTGTAGATAGCGGTGCCCAGAACCGGCGAGGATAGAAAGCTGCGATCAGTAACTCGCAGCGTCCCGCTGCTTCCAAGTGCAGCAAATCATAAATCAACCCCACAAGCTCCTTTCATCGATACTTCCGTCCGCGGTCTCGTTATATGAGGGGTCAAACAGCGCGTACAGATGCATGGCTCCGTTGTTCAGCTCGAAGATAATGAGTGAAGCGAGTCCACCTATCGGCACTCCTCCAAGAATCGCGAAGCCAACAAGGTCCGGCGAGGGAATATCCTTTCTAGTGCTGAATAAGGCAACTGTGCCCAGCGTGAAGTAGGCAACAATGAGTGGCACTCCGATTAGGAAGGAAAGTACGCGCGAACCTCTTTCGATTTTTTTCCGATCCTTCTCTAGCCATGACCTACTTCTCTGCCGATGTCGCAAACGGCCGAATCTTCTCGCATAAAACCCTGCTATAACCACCGAGTAAAGTACTCCGGCAAGAACGAGCGCCCAAACAGCTGTAATCCAGGTTGAAGTTGATCCCGATGCCGCCTTTGAGTCCCATTGGGGTCGCTAGGGTCATTAAGCTCAGGATATCTGCGGCAAGACCGATAATCCCGGAAACCAGACCAAACCACTCTAGAGGGCGTAAGCCTGAATCCATCTGCTTATTCTCTTCTTAGTACTCTCGTCAACCTCTTACCTGACCCATCGTCATACTGAGCCTTATGCGACATCCTTGGCCCTTCCTCCGCCCTTTGACTTCGTCGGATAACGCACCCAAGCCCGGGTCCGGTCCGGCTGCTTGGCCGTCGAGGTCCTGTCGTGTAAGCGTCTCGGGTGCGGAGCCAGACTCCCTCGATGTCCTTTCCTGTCAGCCGGTTACTTTGAGCCTAGCCGAGTTGCGAAGGTGCGTCAATGACATTCCCTGGAGCGTATAGGCACCATTTCGCCGGCCGGGCCCCCGCCCATGGGGCCCGGACAGCCTCTGCCCAAGGCTGGCGCACGATCTCGACAGCCACCTTCACCAGATGGCGGACGGTCAACCACCCGCACCAAACTCCCCCGGCTTGACCCAATGCCGGCGGTAGTATTTCCCGATCCTGTCGAAAAGGTCGTCCGGGGTTGGCCCCTGGGCGAGGGCTTCCTGGAAGACGAGCCAGGCGGAGAGCGCATCCTTGTGCAGGCCCCAGCTCCGCATGATCGTGAAGCTCTCGGCAGCCAGCCGCGCGGCTCGCTCCTGCTCCCCTTTCTCGACCAGCACCTGCGCCAGCTCGATCGTGATCAGCAACACCTCCTGGTACAGGCCCCGCGCCCGGTACTCCTCCCAGAGCTGGGCGAAGATGCTTTCCGCCTCGGCGTGATGGCCGAGCCGGTGGGCGATCTTCGCTTCCAGCCAGTGCAGCCAGAGGTGGGTCACCTCGTCCTGAAACTGCTGGTAGAGCGGACGGGCATGCTCCAGGATAGTCAGTGCCTCCTCGGGTTGCCGATTCTCACAAAGAAAGATCGCCAAGTCGTGTAACGCGTAGAGCTCCAGGCGAGGCTCCTTTCCACCGTCAATCAGCGCCAAAGCCTTCCGGAGATGGGCGATCCCCCTCTCGGGATGGACGTGGCCGGTCACCTCTCCCATCTGGAACAGAATGTGTCCTTGCTCGCGGGAGTCTCCGATCCGTCGAGCAATCTGCAGTGCCTCTGCGAGGGCCGCTTCCGCCAGCTCGAAATCCCCCACATCTTTCAGGTACGAGGCTTCGAGGCTGATCAGGCGGATCTCTTCGATGGGAGCGCCGCTCCCTTCCTTCAAAAAAGGCCACGCCTCGTTGAAGGCTTGGCGGGCTCCGTCGAAGTCGTCCGCGATCCGCAGCGCATTCCCGAGGGCGGCCCAACTCGCAGCCTTGAGATCGGCGAGGCGCTTTTTGCCGCCGACCACGGCCGGTTCGAGGCACTCGGCGACGATAAGAGCGAGGCGAACGATGTCCGCCGCCTCTGCGGGCTCGCTGCGGCTGGCCTGGCGCGCCGCTTCGAGAAGCCGTTCGTGGAAGCCGAGGGTGTGGTACCGCGGATCGGCAGCCACCACCGCGAGCCGCGCCGGCGGCGGCACAGGCTCCAGAGAGGCCCATTGTCCCCAGCCGCGGAGCTTTTCCAGGGCGAGGCGCCGCTCGTCCTCGTTCGCAAAGGCGAGCGCCCGGGCGAAGAGCTCCTCATAGGCGCGCTCCCAGGCGTCTCTGCCACCCTCCGCCGACCGGGAGAGACCGATGTCGACCGCGATCCGATAGGCCAGGTCTGTGCACTCCGGGCATCCCGCGGCGAGATGCCGCGCCATCTGCCGGACCTCTTCTTCCGACGCTTCCAGGCGCAGGAACCGCTCCAGCCATTCGTCCGGTACGTGCGATTCTCCCATGAGCCCTCCCTCATCTTCTCCGCAAAACGAAGACGATCTTACTTCAAGAGGGTACAGCGGGAGAGCCTGCGGACAAAAAAACCGCCGGACCATGCCGGCGGCAGCCGACGGTACGACCGCGCGTCTCTAGCTAGCCGTTCGGGTCCAGTGTGGCCCGGCCGTCACCTTCGGTCGCGGCCTGGGGGTCCGTGGTCGGAGCCGTCGCTCCATTCGGATCCATGCCGGCGCGGCCACCCGCGTCGGCGGCGGTGGTCTCGGTGAACAGAGAGCTCAGGAGTTGCCAGACGGCGGCGAAGAGGCCGGGTGATGAGGCGAGCCGGGTCCCATCTCCGGCCCAGGCAGGCGTGGAGAGCAGAACGGCGACGACGAGGATGGCGGAAAGACGGCACAACAGGCTTCGGTTCATCGCGAACCCTTTCCCGGGAACGGTTCCGTGCCGGCCCCGCCACGGGGCGGCGGACCGCTTCTACCCAGGTAGTGTGCGCCGATGCGAAGCTTTCGCTGCCTACCCCAATGCTGTTCGATTAGCTGTCGCTGGGAGCGCCGGCATCCCTGCCGGCCCCATCAGCGCCATGCCGACCGCCCCCGGTCGCGGAGAGCGTGGGCCGGCAGGGATGCCGGCGCTCCCAGCGGGCGCAAGACTCGACTTCCGGCGCAAAGCGAACGGTGTTGCTGCTTACCCGCCGGAGTCTGTTGGCAGCTTCGCGCTCAGCCAGCCGCTGATGCCGGCGGACATGACATGGACATCGGTATAGCCCATCTTCTCGGCGCGGCGGGCTGCGTTGGGCGCCTTGATGGAGGCCCTTCACGCGCGCGAAGCTTCCGCTTGGGGGCTGAAAAAAAGAAGGCCGGCCCGGTGTGCGGCCGGCCTCATCAGACGACAAAGAAAAACGGGAGAGGAGCACGGTCCATGGCCACCATTTTACGGGAGGATCGCTAATGCCGCAGGCGAAGAGAGACTGGCGGCGGTACGGCCTGAGATAGCCGAACAGCGGCGCATCGGGCGCTCGGCCAGGGGGAGGCAGGTGGTGTGGAAGTCGGGCTGGCTCATGGGGTGGTCGAGCGTCGGGAAAGTTTAGCGCTGCTAGGGAATCTCCCCCCAGTTGCAATTCCCCTCGCCGCTTTCTGTCCGGGGATTTCGCGTCTCACTCCCAGGGAGACAGCACGACGTGGAAGCTCGAAGTGACGGAATGCTGTTCGCCGCCGCCGCCAAGGGCCGGCAAGATGAAGTTGAGTGGACCCGCCGCGGGGTCGGGGAGGCGCACCCGTGGGTCCGCAAGTCCGCTGGAGAAGCCGAAGCGTGCTTGTAGGAGCTGATGACAAAACGGACGACCCATTTGACCAAAGGCGGCGGAGTTGAGTGAACGCCTGACAGCGCCAAGGTTGGTCACCGCTAGTCGGCCCAAGGCCTGCCGCGGAAAAGGCTGAAGCTCCAGCGGTCGACCGACACCTCGGGATCGTCGATGACGATGTTGTACGCCTTCAGCAGCATGCCGGTCGACTGCAGGAAATGCAGATGCGCCCTGCGGTGGGTGATGATGGCGGTGATCTGGCGGCTTTTCGCAGCGGCCAAGTCCTGCTGGAGGCGGTTGATCTCGAAGCTGGACGACCTACCATTCTCGTAACGTTTGCGCTCGGCTTCGAGGCTGCGTTCTTGAAGGTAGACGGAGGCGCGCGCCGCCTCGATCTGCTTCGCCGAGCCGGTGATCTGGCGAGCCGTCTCGCGCACGTCGGTGAAGACCAGCTGCTCGGCCTGGGTCAGAGCGGTCTTCGCGTTTTCGAGGTTGAGGTCGGCAATGACTCTGGCGGAGCGGGCGCCACGGTTCCCCAGAGGATATCCAAAGGTGAGCTGGGCAGACCAACCGTCGAAATCAGCGCCGAAGATCTGGCTGAGCGCGTCGCCGAAGGTGCCGGTCGCGATGCGCGGAGTGCCCTGGTCATTGAAGACGGTAATGGCGTTGTTGCCGGCCAGTCCGTAGGTTAAGGTCAGGTCGAGGGCCGGGAGCACCTGGTTGTGGAAGAACAAGGCGCTGATGCGCGCCTGCTCCACGGCAAGTCTCTGCGCCCTGATCGTCGGCAGGTTCTCAAGCGCCACGCGGATCGCCTCGCGCACGTCGACGGGAGGCACCGGCTCCAGCTCCGGACTGGTGGTGAGCCGGATCTCCGCGTCCCAGAGCGGACCCTGAGGCAGGTTCATCAGGCGGCGCAGCGCGTCCTCGGAGCCAGCGACCAGAATCTCAGCCTTGATGATCTCTTCTTCGTTGGCGGCGATGTTCGCATCGATCTGGACCAGATCGAGCGGCGCCATCGTCCCCGCCTCGATCAAGATCCGGGTGCGCTCGCGGAGCTCCCTCGCCAGGGCCTGGCTCTGCTGCTGCACTTTGAGCTGCTCGCGCGCATCGACCAGATTCCAGTATCCATTGATCAAGCTCTGAACCGTGACGACTACGCGCTGCACGAAGTCTGCGCTGCTCTTCTCGTTCCGGTTCTGCGCGAGCCTGATCTGCCGCTCGAAGGTCTGGCGCCCGAAGTCCCGGAGCAGCGGCTGGGTGAAGCTCAGGTTGAGCCCTGAGCTGTATTGAGGATTGAGAAAGTTGAACTGCCCCGAGATGTCGCTCTTCGACCGGCTGTTCTGGAGGCCCACGCTGAACAGGCCGCCCGTCGGTACGAACTGCGACAGGCCCAGGCCGAGTTGCTGGTTGCTCGCATTGGTGGGGTTGGTGACCGAGACCGGCGGCCGCGAGACGCTGCTCGCTCGCAGATCGACCATCGTCAACGGGTCATAGACGCCGAGAGTCTGCTCCACGCCCACGCGCGCCTGGGTGCGGTTGTAGATCTCGATCACCATGTCGAGATTGCGGCGCAGCGCGATCTCCAACGCGCCGTCCAGGCTCAGCTCGACGACTCCGTCGCGCATTTCGAGAGGGACCTCGGTGGGGAGGGGAGCCACCTTCGTCTCGACTTGGAGCTGCCCGGCCACCGGCCACGACGAAGCCAGCAACAGGATCCCACAGGCTGCGAGCACAGCGAATCGGCAACGATTTTTTTCCATTCCGGCTCTCCGGTCGCCGGATTGGACGCACCAATCCCGGCAGGAGCAAGCCCCCGGCTCTACCGGGAGACATGTGGTCATCGCAAAGCATTGGGAGTCTAAGGCACCGGCGATGGGAGCGCAAGTTGACGGACGAGCCGCCGTCTTCATTCATAGCGCAGGGCGTCGAAGGGGTCGAGGCGGGAAGCCTTGCCGGCCGGGTAGATGCCGAAGAAGATTCCCACAAGGCCAGGCCGGCGGCCCACAGGACGGCGCGAGGGCGGGCGGGGCGCGGGGAGGGGTGAGCCGGGCTATGGGGCGCATCGCCGGAGCCGGCGCGGGGGCCGGCGCCGCGTCGCCGCCCCGCGGAGGGGGTGGAGCGAGCGAGCCCGGAGGCTCCGGAGCGGTTCCGGCGTGGCAGCCATGTCTGACGCTCTGGTGTGAATCTCGAGGGAGAAACCGGTCCGAGTCTAGCACGGCGCCCGCTCCGGCGTTTGTCATCCGGCGGGGGTTTGGGTACTATCCGATCGAATCCCATGTTGAGCACAAAACGGAAGCTGCAGCTCAGGATCATGTTCCTCTCTTTGCGCAAGAGCGGGACGCGCTCTCTGCTGGGATTGGGGTCGGTGGGCCTGGGGATCGCCTCGATGATGATCATGCTGGCGCTCAGCGCGGGAGCCGAGCGGGAGCTGCAGGCGATCACCGACCAGATGGGAAAGAACCTGTTCACGGTGCGGGCCGGCCAGATCCTGTCCCTGCCCGGCCGCGGGACCGGGTGGACCACCTCCACCAAGCTCAAGCGCACGGACGTGGCGCTTCTCGACGAGCAGATCCACGGCATCCGCACCATCGTGCCGATCCTCGAAGGCGGCTATCAGGTGAAGCTCGACCGCGAGGAGATGACGACCACCGTGCGCGGGGTGACCCCCGAATTCCTGGAGGTGCGCAACTTCCGCGTCGACGAGGGCCGGTCGATCGACGAGCAGGACGGCCTCTCCCGCAGCCGCGTGGCGGTGGTGGGATCCTTTGTGGCGAAACGGCTGAACGCCGGGTTCAGCATGGTCGGCGAGACGATCTGGATCGGCGGCATTCCTTTCGAGGTGATCGGCCAGCTCGAGGAGAAGGGGATCAGCAGCGAAGGGCAGAACGAGGACGATCAGATCCTGATCCCGGTGGAGACCGCCCTGCACCGGCTGTTCAACGTGGATTATCTGTCGCGCCTGCTGGTGCAGGTGGAGGACAAGGGGCAGATGGACGCCGCGGAAGGCGAGACCCGCGAGGTGCTCCGCGCGAGCCACGATCTCGACGCGGACGTCAAAGACGACTTCGAGATCCTCGCCCTGCTCCGGGCCGACCAGATCCGGCGCATGAACTCCGCGTTCCTCCAGGGGATGTCCCGGCTCTTCGCCCTCATCACGCTGGCCATCGGCGGCGCCGGCGTGCTGGCGGTCACCTTCCTCAACGTCAAGGACAGGACGCCCGAGATCGGCCTGCGCATGGCGATCGGGGCGCGCCGGAAGGACATCGCCGGCCTGTTTGTCGCGGAAGCCTGCCTTCTGAGCCTGCTCGGCGGGCTCGCCGGGCTCCTCGTCGGGTGGGCGGCGGTCCTCATCCTGCAGCAGGCGACCGGATGGAAGATGGCCGTCGAGTTGCGCGGGGTGAGCATTTCCCTCCTCGTGTCGCTTCTCCTCGGGCTGTTGTTCGGCGTCCTTCCCGCGATGAAGGCGTCGAAAGTGATGCCGGTGGAAGCATTGCGCGACCTCTGATCAAAGCCGGGGCCGAGTTGACTCCGCGGCCTGCGGGATGGTACAAAGCCAGGGCACTCGGCAGCCGGGTACAATTCGTCATTGCGGTCAAGCGTAAGTGCGCGCGCAAGCTGTATCGATCTCCAGGGTCCCATTGAGGTTCTATGCGTAAGGTCGCCATCATCGCGGTACTTTTGTTTGCCGGAGCCCTGGCATATAGCTATGCCCGGTCTTTTTTCCGCAATCCCGAACGGGACGCCCTGCCCACGCTCCGCGCCAGCCGGGAAACCCTCACGGAATCCACCGTCGCCGTCGGCACGATCAAGCCGAAGGTCGGCGCCGAGGTGAAGGTCGGCTCGCAGATCTCCGGCATCGTCGCGAAGCTGCGGGTCAACGTCGGGGACGTGGTTTCCAAAGGGGACCCTCTCGCGCAGCTCAAGGACGACGAGTGGCGCGCCCGGGTGGACACGCTGCAGGCCGAGCTCACCTCGGCGATCGCGGAGATGGAGTTCGCCCGCGGCGAGCTCGAGCGGTCGGAGCGGCTCTCCGACGTCGTGCCGCGGACGGAGATCGATACCAACCGCAAGAATCTGAGGGTCCGCGAGGCTCAGGTGCAGCAGGCGCGGGAGAGGCTGTCCGAGGCGCGGATCTTCCTCGGCTACACCATCATCCGGGCGCCCGTCGCGGGCACCATCGCCTCGGTGTCCACGTATGAAGGGGAGACGGTCGCGGCGAGCTTCTCGGCGCCGACCTTCGTCACCATCGTCGATTTGAACCGGCTGGAGGTGCAGTCGTTCGTCGACGAGACCGACATCGGGAAGGTCCATGTCGGGCAGCGCGTCACTTTTCGCGTCGACTCCTACCCCGGCAAGGAGCTCGAGGGCGTCGTCCAGGCGATCTATCCCAAGGCCGAGCTGGTCAACAACGTCGTCAACTATGTCGTGATCATCGACATCAAGGACAACCTGGGCCTGTTGATCCGGCCCGAGATGACGGCGCATGTGAGCTTCATTCTCGAACAGAAGGAGGATGTGATCAGCATCCCGCGCAATGCCTTGTTACGGGAGGGGGGCAAGAGCTTCGTCGTCGTGCAGGCGGACGGGGAGTGGAAGCAGCGGCAGGTCGAGACCGGGCTGCAGACCCCGCAGCGGATCGAGATCGTGTCCGGCCTCCGGGAGGGGGAGACCATCGTGGCCGACAAGCAGGCCTGGAAAACATACTTGGAGAAGTCGTCATGATCGAGTTGAGGGACCTGGCCAAGACCTACAGGAAGGCCAACGAGCCGCCCGTAAAGGCGATCGATCACGTTTCGCTCAAGATCGAGCCGAAGGAGCTGGTGGCGATCCTCGGTCCTTCGGGCTCCGGGAAGACCACCTTGATGAATGTGATGGGTCTCCTCGACCGGCCGGACAGCGGGGAGTACCTGCTGAACGGGCGGGAGGTGCACCGGCTGAGCGACGACGAGCTGGCCGGCATCCGGAACCGCTTCATCGGCTTCGTCTTCCAGGCCTATCACCTGCTGCCGCGCACCACCGCCATCGAGAACGTGCAGCTCCCCTTGCTCTATGCGAACCGCAAGGACTACAAGGAGAGGAGCGCGGCTGCGCTCGCCGCGGTGGGGCTGTCCGACCGCATGAATCACTTTGCGGAAGAGCTCTCGGGCGGTCAGCAGCAGCGCGTCGCGATCGCCCGCGCCATCGTCAACGAGCCCTCCGTCCTGCTCGCCGACGAGCCGACGGGAAACCTCGACTCCGTCGCCTCGGGCGAGATCATCGAGCTGCTCAAGACGCTCAATGCGAAGGGCACGACGGTCGTCGTGATCACGCACGACCAGGACGTCGCGCGCGAGACCGACCGGATCATCCGCATCCGCGACGGCGCGGTCGAGGCGGATGAGCCCAATGGCCGGGCCGCCGGAGGTGTCGAGTGAACCTCTCCCTGCTGGTCCGCTCGGTCTTCGCGCGCCTCTGGCGCTACAAGGCGAAGACCCTGTTCATGGGGCTCGGCATCATGATCGCCGTCCTCGCGACGGTGCTGCTGCTGACGGTCATCGACAGCGTAAAGGCGAGGTTCCTGGCCTTCATCGAGCACGCCTATCCGTCGAACGGCATCGTGGTGATGGGGGGGAGCGGACCGATGAGCGGCGGGGGCTCGCGCAACACCCTCCGGCTGGCGGACGTGGAGACGATCATCGGCTCGACCGGGATCAAGGAATGGGATCCGGTCCTCTTCGGCGGCTCGCGCGACGTCAAGCGCGCGGGCAACAGCCTGCTCGTCAACGTCGCGGGATATTCGGACCAGGCGGAGAGCGTGCGCGGACAGTCGGTGCAGGAAGGGGAGTATTTCAGCGCCGAAGACATCCGCGACCGGGCGCACGTCGCGCTGATCGGCGCGACGACCGCCGCGAAGCTGTTCCCCGGGGAGTCTCCGCTCGGGGCGGAGATCTTCATCGACAATGTGCCCTTCCAGGTGAAGGGCGTTCTCGAAGCCGTCGGCGTCGACGTCCACGGCAACGACCAGGACAACGCCATCCAGGTGCCGTACACGACCCTGATGGACCAGATTCTCCGGGTGACCTACGTCTCCGGGGTGACGTTCCTGCTCGACGACCAGAGCCGCGTCGAGTCGACCAGCGAGGAGATCACCCGGATCCTGCGCGAGCGGCACCAGATCGGCGAAGGGCAGAAAGACGACTTCGCCGTGATCACCTCGGTTCTCATGCACCGGATGTTCCAGCGGTCGTTCCGGACCTTCAATATCTTCATTCCCCTCATCGCAGGGACGGCCTTCCTGATCTCGGCCCTGGTCATCTTGAGCATCATGCAGATCAGCATCAAGGGGCGGACCCAGGAGATCGGGTTGCGCAAGGCCATGGGAGCTCGTTCCCGGGACCTGCAGACCCAGGTCCTGCTCGAGGTCCTGATCGTCGCCGTGCTCGCCTCTCTCGTCGGCATCCTGCTGGCGCAGCTCGGCATCACGGCGGTGGCGGCCCCGCTCCTCTCGCAGAAGCTGGGCATCAAGCAGGAGAACCCGTCGCTCCTGGTGCTGACCGTCGCGGTCGGCGCATCTCTCGCGACCGGGCTTCTCGGCGGGCTCCTGCCGGCGCGTCGGGCCGCGAAGCTCAAGCCGGCCGAAGCGCTCAGATAGGGCGCGGAGAGGAGAAGAGCCATGGAGTCCGTCGTCCACACCGCTGTCGCCCGTCCGCGGGTCGAGAGCGCCAGCCTGCCCTGGTATCTGGTCGCGATGCTCGCCGGCGCGGCGAGCATCCTGGTCGGAGTCCTCTGGGACGTCTCGTGGCATGTGTCGATCGGCCGCGACACCTTCTGGTCGCCGCCGCACGCGGCGGCCTATCTCGGCGGGCTGCTGGCCGGTCTCTCGAGCGGCCTGCTGGCGCTCAAGACGACCTTCAGGGGCAGCGCGGCGGAGCGCGAGGCGACGGTCCGCTTCTGGGGGTTCCATGCGCCGTTCGGCTCCTGGGTGGCGATCTGGGGCTCGTTCGCCATGCTCGCCTCGGCGCCTTTCGACAACTGGTGGCACAACGCCTACGGCCTGGACGTCGGGGCCCTGTCGCCGCCCCACTTCCTGCTGCTCACCGGCATCTTCTGCATCCTGCTCGGCGCCATGCTCGTCGCCCTGTCCTACCAGAACCGGGCGGCGGCCGGCGACATGCTGCGGTTGGGCATCGCCCATCTGATCACGGCGGGGCTCTTGTTGGCGCTCCTCATCCCGGTCCACATCGTCCAGCCGAACCGCCGCCACGGCGGCTTCTTCTATCAGACGTTCGCCACCTATCTCCCGTTCCTGCTCGTCTCCTTCGCGCGCTCGTCCCGCCTGCGCTGGGCGGCCACGATCACCTCGGCGGTCTACATGCTGGCGGTCGGCGCGATGGTCTGGACCCTGCCGCTGTTCCCGGCGCATCCCCGGCTCGGGCCGGTCAACATGCAGATCACCCACATGGCGTCGCTGCCCTTCCCGCTGTTGCTGGTCGTCCCCGCCCTGGCGATCGATTTCTTTCTCCAGCGCCGCGAGGGGAAGCGGGCGGGCTGGCTCGACGCGGCGTTGATCGGCGTGGCGTTCTTCGTCCTCTTCTTCGTGATCCACTGGTATTTCGCCATCTTCCAGCTCTCGCCGGGCGCGCGCAACTGGTTCTTCGCCGGGGACCGCTTCTACTCCTATCTCGACCACCCCGGTGCGCACCACTTCCAGTTCTGGTGGCCGAAGGACGATCCGATGACGGCGCCGATCTTCGGACTCGCCGTGGTGTGGTCGTTCCTCTCCGCCCGCGCCGGCCTCTGGTGGGGGCAGTGGATGTCGAAGGTGCGGCGATGAGGCGGGTGCTCCGGCTCCTCGTGCCGGCCTGCGCCGTGCTGCTCCTCGGACCGGCAGCCGCTCCGGCGCGGGCGCACGTGGGCAGCCCGAACGTCTTCTACGACGGCGACGCCGGGCCGTATCCGGTGCGGGTCATCATCCGCCCGCCGGTGGTGATCCCGGGGCTCGCGGAGATCACCGTGCGCCTCCGCGACGGCGGCAAGGCCGACCAGGTCACCATCCAGCCGCTGCAGTACAAATCCGGTCTCAGGGGCGCTCCGGCGCCGGATCCGGCGCAGCCGGTCCCCGGAGCGCCGGATGTGTGGAGCGGAGCGCTCTGGTTGATGAGCAGCGGCTCCTTCAGCATCCGGGTCCATGTCCAGGGGGCCGGCGGCGAAGGGGCGGTGCTGGTGCCGGTGCCCGCGGTCCGCAGTCAGGTCCTCGGCATGGACAAGGGACTGGGAGCGTTGCTGGCGGCGCTGGGGCTCTTCCTGATCGTCGGGGCGGTCTCGATCATCGCCGTCGCGGTGCGCGAGGCGTCGCTCCCGCCCGGGGAGACGATCGACAGCCGGCGCCGCAACCGGGCGCGGGTGGCCGCGGCGCTCACGGCCCTCCTGTTCGCCGGGGTCGTCCTGGGGGGCAACGCCTGGTGGAACGGCGTCGACCGGCAGGTGCGGAAGAGGCTCTTCAAGCCGTTCGGCCTGCACGCCGAGACGCGGATCGAAGCCGGCCGGCCCGTGCTCGCCCTGGCGATCGACGACCCGAGCGCCAAGGGCTGGGTGCCGCTCGTGCCGGACCACGGCAAGCTGATGCACATGTTCGTGTTGCGCGAGCCCGGCCTCGATGCCTTCGCGCACCTGCATCCGGTGGCCCGGGACAAGGGGCAGAAGAGCTTCCGGGCGACCCTCCCGCCGCTGCCGGCCGGGACGTACCGGGTCTACAGCGACATCGTCGACGAGAACGGCTTCGCGCAGACCCTGGTGGGCCGCGTGGTGATCCCTGCCGCGGCGCAGGGCGGAATCGCCCTGGACCCGGACGACTCCTGGTACACGTCCGAGCCGCTCCGCCAGACCGCCACGGCGGCCGGTCCGAAGCTCAGCCGGCTCGCGGACGGCGGAACCATGCTCTGGCACCAGGAGCCGCTGGTGGCCAACCGGGAGACCACGCTGCGCTTCGAGGTCCGCGGCCCGGATGGACGCTCCGCCCGGCTCGAGCCGTACATGGGGATGTCGAGCCATGCCGCGATCACCCGCGACGACGGCCAGGTGTTCATCCACCTGCACCCGATGGGCACCGTCAACATGGCGGCGCAGGAGGTCTTCGCGAGGAGCGCGGACGGCCCGGCGAAGGCCGCTCGTGCGGCGATGCCGGGGATGGATCACTCCGCTTCCGGGGGGACCGGCGGCGGGACCGTCCTCTCCTTCCCGTACGAGTTCCCGCAGCCCGGCCGTTACCGGCTGTGGGTGCAGGTCAAGAGCGAGGGCCGGGTCTTGACCGGCGTCTTCGATGCGGACGTGGCGAAGGGCGGGCTGGGCCCGGTTTGACCCGGTTTGCCGGCCTGGCCGCACTTTTTCTGTCAGTGATGCAGGGAACAGGCTTGTCATGGCAGGTGTGATTCGGAGCCGCCGAGAGCGATCCTTCCGTGCCTTCGGATGGGCGGGGATGTTGCTCGGCCTCACCGGGCTGATGTCCGTGGGCCTGGAGCGGGTCTCCTGCGGCCACGAGCACCTGGTGGGCGGGCACTCCTTCTATCACCATCACTTCTTTTTCGCGGCGCACGGTCATCCCCACCTGGCGCACCATCCGCACAGGATGCCCGCTCCGCACGGCGCCAAGGCGCCGCACAAGCCCGCCACCATCACGCCGGCTCCGGCGCTGTTCCAGCCGGCCGGCCCCGGCCTGCTGCTCACGCCTTTGAGGGTTTCGGCGCCCGTCGTGCCCGCCCGCGTGCAGCCGGGTGTGGTGCAGTCCGCGATCCAGCCCGCCCGCCCGCGGGGGCCACCCGCTTCCATGAGAAAGGACACCCAGAATGTCGAAGCCAGGACACGCTGACGGCCGTGAGGGGACGGTCGCGCGCTCGGTGGCCCGGGATGTGGCCGCCCAGGCAGCTGTGTACCCGTTCGCGAAAAAGGACGACCCGCGCCGCGCGGAGCGCGAGCTGGGCGGCTTTGCGTTCCGGTGGGTGCTCGCGATCCTGCAGAAGATGGGCGCGCTGCGCGAGCCGGGAGAGGCCTGCGAGCTGGGCGAGCTCGCGCTGCGTCTGGGCATCGCGCCGAAGTACGGGCGCTATTTCGCGGCGCTGATCCGGCGGCTGGAAGAGCAGGGGTTCGTCACCGTCGACGGGCAGGTCGTCACGGCCACGGAGAAGGTGCGCGCGGGCGCTCTCGACAGCCTCGATCCCATCGAGGAGCAGGTCGCCGCGTTCAGGAAGAGGTTCGTGAAGCGGTATCCGGCCTGCGCCGGCCTCTTCGGCTTCATGGCGTGCTGCCTGGGCCGCTTCGACGAGATCCTCACCGGCCGGGTCGACGCCGCCGACGTCCTGTTCCAGGACGGCATGGACGTCTTCGCGGAGGTGTTCCGCGGCGATGTGGTCGCGGACTATTTCAATCGCCTCGTCGCCGAGGCGGTGCGCGGCGCGGCCGTGCGACGGCTCGCCGGGGCCGGCGCGCCGAAGGTCCGCATCGTCGAGATCGGGGCGGGCACCGGCGGCACGACCGCGGCGATCCTCGAGGCGCTCAAGCCGCTTGCGGACGCCGTCGAGCTCTGCTTCACGGACATCTCGCAGTCCTTCCTGCGCCATGCCAGGCGGCGCTTCGCGGAGCCATACCCGTGGCTCGACTACCGGACGCTGAACATCGAGAAGGATCTGCCTCGGCAAGGATTCGACCTCCACAGCTTCGACATCGTCGCCGCCGCCAATGTTTTGCATGATACTAGAGACGTCGAAATCACGCTAGGACAGACAAGGAAGCTGTTGAAGCCGGGAGGCCTCCTGGTGCTGAACGAGTTCACGGCGGTCAAGGACTGCCTCTTCTTCAGCGGCGCCCTGCTGCACGGCTACTGGCTGTTCGAGGACCCGGACCGGCGGCTGCGCGACAGCTGCCTGCTCGACGTGCCGCGGTGGAGGAGGGTCCTGGAGCGCGCCGGCTTCACCTTCGTCGAGCCGTTCGTGCTGCCGACGCAGAGCCTGGACGCCGAGCACAGCCAGAGCGTGATGCTCTGCGCGGCCGGCGGCGACGCCCTCGGGGCCGAGGCGGCGCGCCCGGAGCCGCATCCGGAGAAGATCGGGATCATCGGCAGGCACGTCGAGCAGGACATTCTCGGTCTCCTCGGCGACGAGCGCGCCGCCGCCTACTCCGCGCGGCGTCCCCTGATGGAGATGGGGCTGGATTCGATCGAGCTGGTCGAATTGAAGTCGTCTCTGCGGGGGCGGTTCGGGGTGAAGCTTCCCCCCGCGTTCCTGTTCGAGCACGCGACGCAGGAAAAGATCGTCCAGGCCCTGGAGCCGCTGGTCTCCGACAGCCGGCTCGGCGAGCTGCCGCCCGGGGAGGCGGCGCGGGAGCTTCCGGCGGCCGCGCCGGCTCATCTCACGATCGACTCCGCGGCCGGGCAGGATGCCATCGCCATCGTCGGGGCCGCTTGCCGGCTCGCCGGCGGCGCCGCGTCGCCGGAGGCTTTCTGGAACCTCCTCGAGCGCGGCGGGGACGGCATCGGCCCGCTGCCGCCGGGCCGCTGGGAGTGGCCGTCCTTCATCGACGTCGAGGGGAGGCACAAGGGGATCGATCAGGGCGGGTTCCTGGAGAGGATCGACGAGCTCGACGCGCGGTTCTTCCGCATCTCGCCCCGGGAAGCCGAGCTGATGGACCCGCAGCAGCGCCTGCTGCTCGAGCTGAGCTGGGAGGTGCTGGAGGACGCGGGGCACCGGCCGTCCGAGCTGGCGGGGCGCAAGATCGGCGTCTTCGTGGGCGTCTGCCAGAGCGACTACCGCGACGTCCTGGTCGCCGCCGCCGAGTCGGCCGAGGCCTACGTCGGGTCGGGCACCGCCTATGCCATGCTCGCCAACCGCCTCTCCTACTTCCATGACTTCAAGGGGCCGAGCCTGACGGTCGACACCGCCTGCTCGAGCTCCCTCGTCGCCCTGCACGAGGCGGTGACCGCCCTGCGGCGCGGGGATTGCGAAGCGGCCCTGGTGGGCGGGGTCAACCTCCTCTGCAGCCCGACGATCAGCATCTCCTACCACCAGGCGGGCATGCTGTCGCCCACCGGGAGGTGCCGGACGTTCGACGCCGCCGCGGACGGCTACGTGCGTGGAGAAGGCGGGGTGATGCTGTTGCTCAAACCCCTCGCCCGGGCGCTGGACGATGGGGACGCGATCTACGGCCTGGTCCGGGGCACGGCGGTGAACCACGGCGGGCAGGCGGCTTCGCTGACCGCGCCGAAGCCGGAGGCCCAGGCCGAGGTCGTCGAGTCCGCCTGGCGCCAGGCGGGCGCGCCGGCCGGTTCCGTGGGCTACATCGAGGCCCACGGCACCGGCACGCCGCTGGGCGACCCGATCGAGGTGAGCGGCCTCACCGAGGCTTTCCGGCGGGGCGCGGCGGGGCTGGCGGGCCTGCTCAAGATCCTGCTGTCGATCGAGCACGGGCAGATCCCCAGGACGCTCCACTTCGAGCGCCTGAACCCCGAGATCGAGCTCGACGGCGGCCCGTTCTACATCGCCGGGCGCACCGCGGCCTGGCCCCGCTTCCGCGACGGAGAGGGGCGGGAGCTGCCCCGGCGCGCCGGCGTGAGCTCCTTCGGGTTCGGCGGCGCCAACGCGCACGCCGTCGTCGAGGAGCTTCCGCAACCCTCCGTGGCGGCGGCCGCCGCCGGAGCCGTGGCCGTGCCGTGCCTCTTCCCGCTCTCGGCGCGGAGCCGGGAGGAGCTGAGCGCGCGGGTGCGCCAGCTTCTCGCGTTCGTCGAGCAACTCGGCGGCGGCGCCAAGACCGCCCCGGGCGCTCCGGGCGGTGACGCCGTGGAGGCCCTGCGCACCCTCCTGCAACGCCGCTTCGGCCTGGGCGAGGAGTGCACCCCGGAGCTCGAGTGGGAGGATCTGGGGTGGGGCGCGGTGGAGACCCGGCTCTTCCTGGCCGCTCTCGAAGAGGAGCGCGGCCTGCGGCTCCCTCCCCGCGCCCTGATCGACCATCCGTCCTTGCGGGCGCTCGCCGCGCATATCGCCGGTCCCGCCGGGGATGCCGCCGCCGCCGCGCCTTCGTCTCGCGCCGCGGGGCCGCGCCTGGAGGACGTCGCCTTCACCTTACAGGCCGGGCGGGAGCCGATGCAGGAGAGCGCCGCCTTCGTGGCCGCGAGCTGGGATGAGCTGAGGACGGCGCTGCGCGGCTTCCTCGCCGGGGGCGCACCGCCGGCCGCCGGGGCCGGCGTGCCTGCGCTCGATCCGGCGGTCCGGCCGCGGCGCGTCCACCTGCCGGCCTATCCCTTCGTCCGCGAGCGCTTCTGGGCCTCCCGGACCGGCGAACCGTCGCCATCCGTGGCGGCCCGCCTGCATCCGCTGGTCCACCGGAACACGTCGGACCTCGCGGAGCAGCGCTTCAGCTCGGTGTTCACGGGCCAGGAGCTGTTCCTGGCGGACCACCGCTTCGAGGGCCGGCGCCTGCTGCCGGGTGTGGCCTATCTGGAGATGGCGCGCGAAGCGGTCGCGCGCAGCGTCGGCGAGGGTGGCGCCGCCGCCGGAGATTCCGTGCGGCTCAGGAACGTCGTCTGGCTCCGCCCCTTCGTGGTCGGGCAGGACCCGGCCGAGCTGCACATCGGCCTCTACCCGCAGCCGTCAGGGGAGATCGAGGTCGAGGTCTACAGCGGATCGCCCGCCGCCGAAGGGGGCGAGGTCGTCCACGCGCAGGGCGTGGCCTCCGTCGCCGTCAATGCGGCCGGGGCAGCGCCGCGGCTGGACCTGGCGGCGATCGAGGCGCGCTGCCGCTCGGGCGCGTTCACCGCGGATGCCTGCTACGCGACCTATGCCGAGCTGGGCCTGGAGTACGGTGCCGCGCACCGCGGCATGACGGCCCTGCGGGTGGGGCCGGGCGAGGTGCTGGCAGAGCTCGCCCTGCCGGCCGCGGCCTGGGAGACGCGCGACCGGTTCGTGCTCCATCCCAGCCTGATGGACGCGGCCGTGCAGGCCCTGATCGGCTTCACCCTGGCGGAGCGGAACGGCAATGGCCATGGCGACGGCGGCGGACTGCGGCGCTTCCTCCCCTTCGAGGTGCGCGACGTCGAGATCTTCGCTCCCTCTGTGCCGCGGATGCGGGCGGTCGTGCGGCGCAGCGACGCCGCGGCCGGCGGCGCGAAGATCGAGCGGTTCGACATCGACCTGTGCGACGAGGAGGGGAGCGTCGGCGTCCGGTTCCGCGGCCTCTCCACGCGCTCGACGCGGCGCGAGGCCGACGAGAAGCCGGTCGAGCGCGCGGCGCCGGCCGCCCTCGCGCTGGCCGAAGCCGGCGATCTGCACCAGAAAGTGCAGGCGGCCCTGGCGCCGGCGATCATCCGGCTGCTCAAGCTCCGCGACAGCCACGTCCCGCCGGACGCTCTGTTCAGCAGCCTCGGCTTCGACTCGATCACCTTCGCCGATTTCGCCCGGGCGCTCAATCGCGACTACGGCCTCGACCTGACGCCGACGGTGTTCTTCGAATATCCGACGTTGGAACGGGTTTCCCTGCACCTGGCCGAGGAGCATCGAGCCGCGATGGCCTCGCATCTCGCGCCGCGGCAGGAGGCACGGCCGGCACCGGCGCGCAGCCGCCGTTCGAGGTTCTCCGCGCAGCCGCGGCCGTCGGCGCCGCAGGCGGCTCCCGCCGGCGCCCAGGAGCCGATCGCGATCGTCGGCGTGAGCGGCCGCTTCCCGATGGCGCGCGACGTCGACGAGTTCTGGGAGAACCTGGTCGGCGGCAGGGACTGCATCACCGAGATTCCGCCGGAGAGATGGGACTGGCGGGAGATCTGGGGCGATCCCCGCGAGGACGGCAACCGGACGAACGTCAAGTGGGGCGGGTTCATCGAAGGAGTCGACGAGTTCGATCCGCTGTTCTTCAACATCTCGCCCCGCGAGGCGCGGCTGATGGACCCGCAGCAGCGCCTGCTGATGCTCCACGTCTGGAAGGCGATCGAGGACGCGGGGTACTCCGCCTCCAGCCTCTCCGGCACCAACACCGCGGTCTTCGTGGGGGCCGGCCTGTCCGACTACGACTTCGTGCTCGCCGAGCCGCAGGTCGCGATCGAGGACTACTCGGCGATCGCCACCGCGCCGTCGGTGGGCCCGCACCGGATGAGCTACTTCCTGAACCTCCACGGCGCGAGCGAGCCGATCGAGACGGCGTGCTCCAGCTCGCTCGTCGCGGTGCACCGCGCCGTCTGCGCGATGCGCGGCGGCCAGTGCGAGATGGCGATCGTCGGCGGCGTCGGCACCCTCCTCACGCCGCACCGGCAGATCGCCTACAGCAAGGCGGGGATGCTCAGCCCCGACGGCCGGTGCAAGACCTTCTCCAGCCGCGCCAACGGCTACGTGCGCGGCGAGGGCGTGGGCATGCTCTTCCTCAAGAAGCTCCGCGACGCCGAGGCCGCGGGCGATCACATCTGGGGCGTGATCCGGGGGAGCTCGGAAAACCACGGCGGACGGGCCAACTCGCTGACCGCGCCGAACCCGAAGGCCCAGGCCGAGCTGCTGAAGAGAGCCTACCGGGAGGCGGACGTCGAGCCGGAGAGCGTGAGCTACATCGAGGCCCACGGGACCGGCACGGAGCTCGGCGATCCGATCGAGGTCGACGGCCTGAAGGCGGCCTTCCGTGAGCTGTACCGGGAGCGGGGCGCGCAGCCGGTCGCCGGTCACTGCGGTCTGGGCTCGGTGAAGACCAACATCGGCCATCTCGAGGTGGCGGCCGGCGTCGCGGGGATCATCAAGGTCCTGCTCCAGATGAAGCACCGCACGCTCGCGCCGAGCCTGCACTGCGATCCGCCGAACCCCTACGTCCAGCTCGACGGCAGCCCGTTCTACATCGTGCGCGAGGCGATGGAGTGGCGGACGCGCCCAGACGGGCGCGGCGGCGAGCTGCCGCGCCGCGCGGGGGTGAGCTCCTTCAGCGTCTCCGGGGCCAACGCGCACGTGGTGATCGAGGAGTACGTGCCGCGCGCGCGGCAGCATCCGCGGCCGGCGTCCCCGGAGAGGCCGGTCGCCGTGGTGCTGTCGGCGCGCAACGAGGAGCGGCTGCGCGAGCGCGCGGAGGGGCTCTACGCCGCGCTCCGCAAGCACCGCTGGGACGACGGCGATCTCATCGACGTCGCCTACACGCTCCAGGTGGGCCGCGAGGCCATGGATGCGCGCTTCGGCACGGCCGTGAGCTCGACCGCCGAGCTGGAGGAGAAGCTCCGCGCCTTCCTCGCCGGCGACGCCGGCCGGAACGGCGTCTATCGCGGCGAGGCGCGGAGCAATGCGGAAGCCCTGACGATGCTGACCGCGGACGAGGACTTCCGCGAGGTCGTCGAGAAATGGATCGATCAGGGGCGGGTGGGCAAGGTGCTCGATCTGTGGGTGAAGGGGCTCAAGGTGGACTGGGAGCGGTTCTATGGCGAGCCGAGGCCGCGCCGCGTCAGCCTGCCGAGCTATCCGTTCGCCCGCGAGCAGTATTGGGCAAAAGGGGCGAAAGGGGCGAAGGGAGCGAAAGAGACGAAGGGAGCGCCAGGGGCCGAAAAAGGCAACGGGGCGCAGCGCGAGCCGTACGAGATGATCCTGACTCCCACCTGGGAGCCCGCCGAGATCGAGCGCCAGAACGCCGCGGGGCAGGCCGGAGGGGTGGCGATCGTCGGCGGGACGGACGAGCAGCGGGCCGCCATCCTGGAGCGGCAACCGGACGCCCGGCTCCTGCCGCTCGCGCCCGGCGACGGCATCGAGCGGATGCGCCAGGCGATCGCCGCGTGGGGCGAGGTGGGGCACGTCGTCTGGATCGTGCCGCCTCATCACCCGGGCTCGCCGGCGGACGACTCGCTCCTCGCCGGCCACGAGGGCGGTGTGCTCTTCGGCTTCCGCCTGGTCAAGGCGCTCTTGGGCGAGGGCTACGGTGAGAAACCGTTGGTCTGGTCGGTCGTCACCACCGAGGCCCAGGCCATCCATGCCGGCGAGCTCGCGAGCCCCGCGCACGCGGCCGTGCACGGCCTGATCGGAACCATGGCCAAAGAGTACTCCCACTGGCAGGCGCGGCTGGTCGATCTGCCGTCCGCCGGCGAGTGGCCGTGGCGCGACCTCGCGACGCTCGCCGCCGACCCGCACGGCAATGCCTGGGCCTGGCGGGGCCGCTGGTACCGGCAGCAGCTCGCGACCTACCGCCCCGCCGCGGACGGGTCCTCGCCCTACCGCCCCGGCGGCGTCTATGTCGTCCTCGGAGGCGCCGGCGGGATCGGCGAGGCCTGGAGCGAAGCCGTCCTGCGCCGCGTCCCGGCGCGGCTCGTCTGGATCGGCCGGCGGCCGCTGGACGAGACCATCCAGGCGCGGATCGACCGGCTGGCCGCGCTCGGCCCGGCGCCGCTGTACATCGCGGCCGACGCGACCGACCGCGGAGCGCTCGAAGCCGCGCGCGACACCATCCGGCGCGAGCTCGGGCGGATCGACGGCGTGATCCATTCCACCATGGTCCTCAACGACAAGAGCCTGGCGAACATGACGGAGAGCGCCTTCCTGAGCGGGCTCGCGTCCAAGGTCGACGTCTCTGTCCGCCTGGCCCAAGTCTTCGCCGGAGAGCCGCTCGACTTCGTCCTCTTCTTCTCCTCGATCAGCTCCTTCCTGAAGTGGCCGGGCCAGAGCAATTACGTGGCCGGCGGCACGTTCGAGGACGCCTTCGCGAGCCGGCTGGCGGCGGCCTGGCCGTGCCGGGTGCGGGTGATCAACTGGGGATACTGGAGCCTCGGCGGGCTCGACTCCGAGCGGTACCGCACGCTCATGGCGCGCAAGGGGCTCGCCTCGATCGAGCTGCCCGGGGCGATGCGGATGCTGGATCTCCTGCTGGCCGGGCCGGTCGGGCAGCTGGCGTATCTCGCGGCGCTCGGCCCCGAGGCGCTCGACGGGGCGAGCGTCCGCTCCGCCGAGTGGGCGGTCGACGAGGAGGAGGCGCGGCGGGCCGAGCGGGAGAAGCTCGCGGCGGAAGCGGCGCGGAGCAGCCTGGGGACGCTCGTCCGCGATGTCCGCGATGTCCGCGCGACGGTCGCCGGCATGGCCGAGGTGCTGGCCAGGCCGCGCGAGATCACCACCGAGCAGCTGGCCGCCGATCTCCGCCTGCGGGTCGCGGAGACGCTGGGCGTCGACGAGTCGATCCTCGATTCGCGGTCGCGGCCGTTCACCGAGGCCCTGCTGGGAGAGTTCGGGATGGATTCCCTCTCCTCGAACAGCCTGCGCAACACGCTGCGGCGGGAGCTCGGCGTGGACATCCCGGTCCATCTGATCATCGGCGAAAAAGTGGAGAGCATCGTCGGAGCGCTCTACGAGCAGCTGCTTCTCCAGCAGGTCAGCAGAGAGCCCCGGCACGAGATCGACGAAGACACGGAGACCTTCGTTTTCTGAGGCTGGCGGAAAGGGTCCATGGACGAGGTCATGAGCCTGTTGGCTGAGCTCGCGCAGCTCGACGTCAGCGTCGCTGCCGAGAACGGATTGCTGAAGATCAGCGCCGCGAAAGGCGTGCTGACCGGCGACCTGCGGCGCCGGCTGCAGGAGAGCAAGGAGCAGATCGTCCGCCGGCTGGAGCGGATCGGGGAGGAGAGCGCGCGCCGCGGTCCGGCCCGCATCGTTCCGGACCCGGCTTCGGATCACCTCCCGTTCCCGCTCTCCGACCTGCAGCTGGGCTTCTACATGGCGAACGATCCCTACATGGAGTTCCACGTCAGGCCGCACTTCTACATGGAGTTCGATCACACCGATTTCGACCTCGCGGCGTACGAGGCGGCCTGGAACAAGGCCCTGGAGCGCCACCGCCGCGAGCTGTGCCGCGTCAGCTCCGACATCGAGCTGCAGCTCCTGGAGGGGACGCCCAGGATCGCGTGCGAGGTCTACGATCTGCGCGAGCTGTCGCAGGACGAAGCCCGGGAGAGGTTGCTCTCCGTGCGCGCGGGGATGCAGCGGCAGGAGCTCCCGCTCGACTCCTGGCCGTGGCTCGACCTGCGGGTCTCGCTGTGGCGGGAGGGCGGCCGGGAGAGGGCGCGGGTCCACTACAACCACAACAATTATTTCGTCGACGGCGTCGGCACCATGCAGCTGCTGGCGGAGATCGACGGCTACTACCGGGACCCGGCGCTCAGCCTGCCGCCGCTCGAGCCGTCCTACCGCGACGCGATCCTCGGGCTCGAGCGCCTGGCCGAGTCGGAGGCGGGGCGGCAGGCGCGGGAGTACTGGTTCTCCCGCCTCCCCGATCTGCCGCCCCCGCCGCCCGTGCCCCAGACGGGGCTCAACCGGCGGTGCCGCTCGCACCTCCAGGGGAGGGAGCGGAAGCTGGAGAAGCCGCTCTGGGACGCGTTCAAGAGCCGGGCGAGCTCGCTGGGGATCACGCCGACGAACGCGGTCACCGCGGCCTATGCGTACGTCATCTCGACGTGGAGCAACGCCGATCACTTCATCTTCAGCCAGATGGTGACGCGGCGCTTTCCCGAGCTGCATCCCGATCTGCCGCGGATGATGGGCAACTTCGTCTCGCTGTATCCCCTGGAGGTCAGGCTGCTGCCCGCGGCGTCGTTCGCGGAGAACGCGAAGCGCATCCAGAGCCGGGTCCTGGAGGACGTGAGGCACCTGCAGATCGGCGGCATGCGCGTCCTCCAGGAGCTCAACCGGATGCGGGGGTCCTTCGGGTCGGCGCCCAGCCCGTTCGTCGTCGGCAGCGGCCTCGTGATGAAGACCTACAAGAAGGCCGACTACGGCGTCCTGGAGACCTCGCAGACCCTCCTCGACCACCAGTTCTTCGAGCGTCCGGACGGCGGCTACCACTACGTCTGGGACCTGCTGGAAGAGTTTTTCCCCGCCGGTGTGATCGATGCCATGTGGGACGCCTTCCACGGTCTGTTGCGCCGGCTGTCCACCGACGAAGCGGCGTGGCACCAGCGGGACTTCGCCCTCGTCGGCGACAGCGACCTGAGCGAGCGGCGGGAGCGCAACCGGACCGCGCGGCCCGTGTCGTCGGCGCGGTTGCACGACCCTCTGCGCGAGCAGGCCGGGGACCGGACGGTCCTCATCAGCTCGCAAGGCTCGCTCAGCTACGGCCGGCTCCAGGCGTGGAGCGCCGCGCTCGCGGCCGAGCTGTCGGCGCGGGGCGTGGGGAGAGGGCACCTCGTGCCGGTGGTCATGGACAGGGACCGGGAGATCCTGGCCGCCGTGCTGGCCGTGCTGAAGACCGGGGCCGCCTACGTGCCGATCGATCCCCGTCTGCCGCGCGAGCGCCTCGCGCTGCTGCTCGAGGACGTCGGGGCCTCCGTGGTGCTGACCCAGCCGCGTTACCGTGCATCGATCGAGTGGCCGGACCGCGTGACGCCTCTGAGCGTCGCGATGGACGGCGCCGGCGCAGCAGACGAAATCGTTGCGGGCGTCGAGGCGACGGACCTCGCCTACGTGATCTATACCTCGGGCTCGACGGGGCGGCCCAAAGGCGTGATGATCGATCACCGCGGCGCCATGAACACGATCGAAGAGATCAACGAGCGGTTCGGCATCGGCCCGTCCGACCGGATCTTCGGGGTCTCCGCGTTCAACTTCGATCTGTCGGTCTATGACATTTTCGGAACGGTCGCGGCCGGCGCCGGCCTGATCTATCCGGACCCGGAATCGTCGCTCGATCCCGGGCATTGGCTCGATCTCATGCTCCGCGAGGGCGTCACCGTCTGGAGCTCCGTGCCGGCGCTGATGAGCCTGCTCGTCGAAGCGGCGGAGCGGCGGGAGGCCGCGCTCCCCGCGCTGCGGCTGGTCCTCCTCTCCGGCGACAAGATCCCGCTCGGTCTGCCGGACGCGGTCCGGCGGGTGGCGCCCGGCGCCCGCGTGGTGAGCCTGGGCGGCGCCACCGAAGCCTCGATCTGGTCGATCTTCTTCCCCGTCGAGGAGGTGGATCCGGGCTGGTCCACCATCCCCTATGGCCATCCCTTGAGCAACCAGCCCTGGGAGGTGCGCGACCGCCACGGCAATCCCTGCCCCACCTGGGTCCCGGGCGAGCTCTGGATTGGCGGCGTGGGCCTCGCCCTGGGATACTGGAACGATCCGGAGAAGACGAGCCGGAGCTTCCAGCCCGACCCGTCCGGCTCGTCCGGCTCAGAGACCGGCGGCCGGCTCTACCGCACCGGCGACCTCGGGCGCTATCTGCCCGGCGGCTGCATCGAGTGGATGGGCCGCGCCGACTTCCAGGTGAAGATCCAGGGTCACCGCATCGAGCTCGGGGAGATCGAGGCGGCGCTCGCGGAGCATCCGTCCGTGCGGCACGCCGTGGTGGCCGTCGCGGAAGCCGCGGGCGCGCACCGGCGGCTGGTCGGCTATGTCGTCCCCGCGGAGGATGCCGCCGTCGACCCGCGGCAGCTGGAGGCGTTCCTCCGGGCGAAGCTCCCCGCCTACATGGTGCCGGCGGCCTGGCGCGCGATCGACCGGCTGCCGCTCTCCGGCAACGGCAAGATCGACCGCAAGGCCCTGCTGGCGCTGCGGCTCGACGGCGCGACGGAGAGCGAGGAGAGGCGCGAGCACGCGGCGCCGGCCAATGCCGTCGAAAGCCGGTTGCAGGCGATCTGGGAGAGCATCCTGGGCCTCTCCGGGATCGGCGTCACCGACGACTTCTTCGACCTCGGGGGGCAGTCGTTCGACGCGATCCGCATCTTCGCCCTGATCAAAGAGGAATTCGGCACGGCCTTTACGCTGGGAGACCTGTGGCGGGCGCGCACCATCCGCGCGCTCGGTCAGGAGGTCTCCGGGGGCGCCGGGGACGGGGAGAGAGCGGGCGGCGGGCGCGTGGTGCCGATCGATCTCGCGGGGACGGGCGAGCCGCTGTTCCTGGTGCATCCGGCGGGCGGGTCGGTGATGACCTACTTCCGTCTTGGTCGGTTGCTCGAACGGCCCCTCTATGGGATCCAGGCCTCCACGAGCCCCGGCGAGGCGAGCCGCCGCGACATCGGCGAGCTCGCCCGCGGTTATGTGGCGGAGCTGCGGAGCGTCCAGGCGGGCGGGCCCTATTCGGTCGGCGGCTGGTCGTCGGGCGCGATGATCGCGTTCGAGATGGCCGCGCAGCTCGAAGCGGCGGGCGAGGAGGTCCGGCAGGTGTTCATCCTCGACGGACCGGCGCCGTTCGAGCACGAGGACCTGAGCGACGGGCAGCTGCTGCGTTGGTTCCTGGAGGACCTCGCGCTCGATCTTCCCGTCGAGCGGCTCCACGGCGTGCCGCTCGGCGGCCTGACGCTCGACGGGCAGCTCCGCGCCGCGGCGCAGGCGCTGGAGGTCCGCGACGCGGCGGGGCTCGAGCTCGAGCAGCTCGCGGCGAACTTCGAGGTCTTCCGCGACCTGGTCGCCGCGGGCAGCCGCTACCGGCCGCGCACGATCGCCGCCGGTCTGACCGTCGTGCGCGTGGAGCACGACGTGGTCGACGAGTTCGCCGCGCACCCCCACCGGCAGGAGAGCGATTGGGGGTGGTCCGGTTTCACCCGGGGGCCGGTGCGCTCGGTGCGGGTGCCCGGGACCCACCACACCTTTCTGACCGAGCCCCTGGTGGAGGGCTGGTGCTCTCTTTTGAGCGAGACCGAATTGAGCGAGGTCGAACCCGCAGTCCTTGGGAGAACGTGATGCAGAACCTGCTCGCCACCCTGTCGGCGCTCAACGTCAAGCTCGAGGTCCGGGATGGAAAGCTGCGCGTCAATGCGCCGGCCGGCGTCCTGACCCCGGAGCTGCACCAGGCGATCGGCCGGCACAAGGACGCGCTGATCGCGCGCCTGGAGGCCTCCCGCGCCGCCGCGCCGGAGGAGGAGCTGCCGGCCATCGTCCCCGACCCGGAGGGCCGCCACGAGCCTTTTCCGCTCAACGACGTGCAGCATGCCTACTGGATCGGGCGCAATGCGCAGCTCGAGCTCGGCCAGGTCTCGACGCACGTCTACTTCGAGTTCGAGTGCGGAGATCTCGATCCCGGGCGGCTCTCCGCGGCATTCCGGAAGGTCGTCGCGCTCCACGGCATGCTGCACGCCGTGATCGACGTCAACGGGCAGCAGCGCATCCTCTCCACGGTCCCGGAGTACGAGATCGCCGTCTCCGACCTGCGCGACGCCGGCCCGGAGCGGCGCGAGGCGGAATGCGCGCGGATCCGCGAGGAGCTGGCGCACCAGGTGTTCTCGCCGGACCGGTGGCCCCTGTTCGACATCCGGTTGATCCGGCTCGCCGGCGACCATGCGCGGCTCTCTGTGAGCTGGGACTTCCTGGTGGTCGATGCCTTGAGCATGTTGATCATCTTCCGGCAATGGCACCGCTTTTATGAGGATCCCGCGTGCGCGGTGGATGCCCCCGGCCTGACGTTTCGCGACTACGTGCTGGCGGAAGCCGGGCTCAAGGAGCGCCCCTCCTATCTGGCCTCGAAGAAGTACTGGTGGGACCGGCTCGACGAGCTGCCCTCGGCGCCCCTGCTGCCGGTCGTCAACAAGATCGAGAGGGGGCGCAAATACCAGTTCGACCGCCGGAGCTTCCGGCTGCCGGCGGAGCGGTGGGACGAGATCAAGACGCGGGGCCGGCGGGCGGGGCTCACCCCGTCGAGCGTCTTGCTGGCCGCCTTCTCCGAGGTGATGAGCCGCTGGTCCAAGAGCCTCCACTACGGCCTCAACCTGACCCTGTTCAACCGCCTCCCCCTGCACGAGGAGGTCGGATCGATCGTCGGCGACTTCACCAACCTGCTGGTGCTGGAGGTCGATTGCCGCGAAGGGAAGAGCTTCCTCGACCGGGCGGTGCGCATCCAGGGGCAGTTCCTCACCGATTTCGATCACCGCCAGGTCAGCGCCGTGGAGGTGCTGCGCGAGCTCGCCAAGCGCCGCGGCTGGCAGCAGCGGGCGATCCTGCCGGTCGTGTTCACCAGCACGCTGATGCTGGGCGGCCAGGCGGGCGAGGACAGTGGCGGCCTTGAGCGCTTCGGCCGGCTGGGGTATGGCATGAGCCAGACGCCGCAGGTCTGGCTGGACTATCAGATCTTCGAGCTCCACGGCGACCTGCTGATCAATTGGGACGCGGTGGAAGACGTCTTTCTCCCGGGAGTGCTCGACGACATGTTCGGCGCCCACCGCGAGCTCCTGGAGTCGCTCGCCGCCGCGCCGGAGACCTGGGAGCGGGAGCAGGTCATCGCGCTGCCGCGGGAGCAGCAGAGGGTGCGCGAGGCGGTGAACGGCACGGCGGCGGAGCTGGTCGACCGCCGTCTCCACGAGCTGTTCATCGAGAGGGCCCTGGAGAGCCCGGAGCGGATCGCGCTGGAGTCGAGCGCCGGGGAGATGACGTACGGAGACCTCCTGGCCCACAGCCACCATGTGGCCGGGCAGCTCTGCGAGCGAGGGGCGCGGCCCAACGAGCTGGTGGCCGTCGTGATGCACAAGGGGTGGGAACAGGTCGCCGCGGTCCTGGGAGTGCTCCTGTCGGGCGCGGCCTACCTGCCGATCGATCCGCGCTGGCCGGCGCTGCGGCGCCATCAGCTCCTGGAGCTCGGAGAGGCGCGGATCGCGCTGACCCAGAGCGCTCCGGGCAGGGAGCTGGAGTGGCCCACGGGCGTCGAGCGCATCGCGGTGACCGCGCGCCCGGACCTCACCCGGTTGACCGCTCCTCCCCCCCTCCGGCAGGCGACCACGGATCTGGCGTACGTGATCTTCACCTCGGGCTCCACCGGCATGCCCAAGGGCGTGATGATCGATCACCGGGGCGCGGTCAATACGGTGGTCCACATCAACCGCCTGTTCGGAGTGGGACAAGGCGACAAGGTCCTGGCCGTCTCCAACCTGACGTTCGATCTGTCGGTCTACGACATCTTCGGGCTGCTGGCCGCGGGCGCCGCGGTGGTGATCCCGGATGCGGATCTGGCGCGCGACCCCGGCCACTGGGAAGACCTGATCCGGCGGCGCGGCGTCACCCTCTGGAACTCCGCGCCGCCTCTCCTGGGCGTGCTCGTCGACGCGCTGGAGGCGGAACCCTCGCGCGATCTCTCTCCCCTGCGGCTCGCGCTCCTGAGCGGCGATTGGATCCCGGTGTCACTGCCGGACCGCATCCGGCGGCTCGCCCCGAAAGCCCGGGTGGTGAGCCTGGGGGGCGCCACCGAAGGCTCGATCTGGTCGATCTATCACCCGATCGACGAGGTCGATCCGGGCTGGGACAGCATCCCCTACGGCAAGGCGCTGCCGAACCAGCGGATGTACGTGCTGGACAAGAGCCTCCAGCCGTGTCCCGACCTGGTGACCGGGGACATCTACATCGGCGGGACCGGCGTCGCCCTGGGCTACTGGAAGGACCCGGAAAAGACCCGCCTGCAGCTCATCGATCACCCGGTGAGCGGTGAGCGCCTGTACGCGACCGGCGACCTCGGGCGTTTCCGGCGGGACGGCGACATCGAGTTCCTCGGCCGCGAGGACTTCCAGGTCAAGGTGCGCGGCTATCGCGTGGAGCTGGGCGAGATCGCGGCATGCATCCAGTCCCATCCCGGCGTCCGCGAGGCGGTCGTCCAGGTGGCGAAGCAGGACGGCAAGAGCTCGCTGACCGCCTACGTGCTCGCCGACGCCGCCGCGGGCAGCCGGCTGTTCGAGCGCACCGAGGCCGCCGCGCCGAAGCTCCAGCAGATCTCCCGGCGGATCGACGAGGTGGCGAGCCTCCAGGTGAAAGAGGCGGACCGCGACGCCCTGGCGGCGTTCTGGGATTTCTGGAAGCGGGTCGAGACGGTCTGCCTGTGCGCCATGCGCGAGACGCTGCAGGCCCTCGGCTTCGCCGGCGGCTCGGAGGTCCCGGAGCATCTGGACGGCCTGGTGCAGAGCGGGCGCGTGAAGCCGCAGTTCCGGCGCCTCCTGGAGCACTGGATCGAGGTGCTCGCCGAGCAGGGCGTGGCGGCTGCGGAGAGCGCCGAGGAGCAGCTCGCCGCGCTGGAGGCGTCGCACGGTCATGACGAGCGTCTGCAGGGATTCCTCGAATACGTCGCGGTCTCCCTGCGGAGTCATCTCGCCCTGCTCGGTGGTCGGGTGACTCCGCTGGAGCTCCTGTTCCCGGAAGGGTCGAGGCACCGGGCCGAGGCCTTGTACGGGAGGAATCCGATCGTCCTCCACCACAACCGGATGATGGCGGCGGTCGTGCGCTCGCTGGTCGGCTCCTGGGAGGCCGACCGGAGACTGCGCGTTTTGGAGCTCGGCGCCGGGACGGGAAATACTTCGGCCTTCCTCCTCCCTGAGCTTCCGAAGGCGCGCACGGAGTACTGGTACACCGACGTGTCGGCCTTCTTTTTCGGCGCAGCGAAGGAAAAATTCGCAGACTACCCGTTCGTCCGCTATGCGGCCCTCGATATGGAGAGAGATCCGAAGAGCCAGGGGCACCAGCCGCACAGCTACGATCTGATCGTCGCCTCGAACGTCCTGCACAACGCGATCGACGTCAACGCGGCCCTGGGCTCCATCCGCGAGCTGCTGCGGCCGGGCGGCTACATCCTGATCCTGGATGCGACGCAGAACACCCCCTGGCTGTGGGCCACCGCGGCATTCCTCGAAGTGGTGAGCGCCTATGGGGACGAGCGGGAGGGGCCGGCACTCGATGCACAGGGGTGGTCGCGGGCCTTGACCAGGAGCCGGTTCGAGGAGGTGCGTTTCTTCCCGGCGCTCGCGGCGGCCCGGGGCGATGGGCTGCTCGACTTTCTCGAGGCCATGCCGCAGCACGTGATCGCGGCGCAGGGGCCGGCGGCGGTCAGCCGCTTCAAGCCGGAGGAGCTGGGCGCCTTCCTGCGCGACCGGCTGCCGGACTACATGGTGCCGCAGCGCTTCGTGCTGCTGGAGAAATTCCCGCTCACCGCCAACGGCAAGGTCGATCTGGGCGCGCTGCCGAGCGAGATCTCGACGCAGGGGAGCGACGAGCGCCGCATCATGGTTCCCCGGTCGGACACCGAGGAGCGGATCCTGAGGATCTGGAAGGAGGTGCTCGGCCTCGACCAGCTGAGTGTCTCCGACAATTTCTTCGAGGTGGGCGGAGACTCGCTGCTGATGACCGAGGTGCTGCGCAAGATCAATCGAGCGCAGCAACCGCCGCTGACCATCGCGGATCTGTTCTCCTACCCCACCGTGCAGAGCCTGGCGGCCTATCTGAGCCCGGGCGCGAAAGCCCAGGAGGCGCGGCCCGCCGCCCTCTCCGAGCGCGCGGAGCGAGGGCCGCGGGGGCTGGCCGGGGACATCGCCGTCATCGGTCTCGCGGGGAGGTTCCCGGACGCCAGGAACGTCGACGAGCTCTGGCAGAACCTCGCGGCCGGCCACTGCTCGGTCCGGCGGTTCACCCGGGAGGAGATGCTGCGGTCGGGCGCGACCCCGGAGGAGGTGGCCCAGGAGAGCTACATCCCGGCCGGCTCCGTGCTCCAGGGCCTGGACCTGTTCGACGCCTCGTTCTTCGGCTTCACGCCGCGCGAGGCCGAGATCATGGACCCGCAGCAGCGCTTCCTGCTGGAGTGCGCGGTCGAGGCGCTGGAGAACGCGGGCTATCCGGGCGAGAAGCACGCGGGGAAGATCGGCGTCTTCGTCGGCAAGGCGACGAGCCTCTACCTGCTGGAGCACCTGCTCTATTACCCCGAGATCTTCCAGCGGCTGGGAATGATGCCGGTCCTGAACGTCAACGAGAAGGACCACGCCGCGACGCTCGTCTCCTACAAGCTGAACCTGACCGGTCCGAGCGTCAACGTCAATACCACCTGCTCGACCTCGCTGGTCGCGGTCCACACCGCCTGCCAGAGCCTGCTCAACGAGGAGTGCGAGATCGCCCTGGCCGGCGGCGTCTGCTTCATCAGCACCCTGGAGCGCGGCGGATACCTGTACCACGAGGGGGGGATCCTCTCGCCGGACGGCCTCTGCCGCGCGTTCTCCGACGACGCGAACGGCAGCGTGTTCGGCAGCGCCGTGGGGCTCGTGGTGCTGAAGCCGCTCGCCGCGGCCCTGCGCGACCGCGACACGATCCATGCGGTCGTCAAGGGATCGGCGATCAACAACGACGGATCGCTCAAGGCGGGCTATACGGCGCCGAACCTGCACGGCCAGGCGGAGGTGATCGCCGGAGCGCAGGCGCGGGCCGGCGTGAGCCCGGACACGATCCAGCTTCTCGAAGCGCACGGGACCGGGACCAACCTGGGAGATCCGATCGAGTTCGGCGCCCTGCGCAAGGTCTTCGGCGGTCCGCGGCCGGACGGCTCGCGCTGCGCGCTCGGCTCGATCAAGACGAACATCGGCCACCTCGACGCGGCGGCGGGCGTCGCTGGGCTGATCAAGGTGGTCGAGTCCCTGAAGCACCGGACGATCCCGCCGACCCTCCATGTGAGCGTTCCGAACCGCAAGATCGACTTCGCGGACAGCCCGTTCCAGCTCAACGCGGAGCCGGTCGAATGGACGGCGGGCGCGGCGCCGCGCCGGGCGGGCGTCAGCTCCTTCGGGGTGGGCGGAACCAACGCGCACGTCGTCGTCGAAGAGGCTCCGGCCGGCCGGGCGCGGCGGGCGGCGGGCGGCCCCCAGCTGCTGCCGCTGTCGGCGAAGAGCCGCGGCGCGCTCGAAAGGATGATGCGGGAGCTGGCGGACGAGCTCGGCCGCCGCCCCGAGCTCGCGCTCGAGGACGTGGCGTTCACGCTGCAGGCCGGGCGCAACGCCTATAAATACCGCGCCGCTCTCGTCTGCGACGGGCTCGCCGAGGCGCGGAGCCTGCTCGGCGAGGCGGGCCGCCCGGGCGCGGGACAGCAGAACGATGGGCAGACCCCGGCGGTCGCCTTCCTGTTCCCCGGGCAGGGTGCGCAGCGGCGCGGCGTGACCCGCGAGCTGTACGCGACGCAATCCGCGTTCCGCGGCGCGTTCGATCAGTGCGCGGAGATCGTCCGGTCGTACACCGGCGGCGACCTCGGAGACTGGTTGTACGCCTCCCCCGGCGAGGGCGCGCCGGACATCGATCAGACGGCGATCACCCACCCCCTGCTCTTCGCGGTCGAGTACGCTCTCGCCCGCTTCTGGGAGTCGCTCGGCGTCCGTCCCGCGGCGATGTTGGGGCACAGCCTCGGCGAATACGTGGCGGCCTGCCTGGCGGGCGTGTTCTCGCTCGAAGAGGCGCTCTCTCTCGTCGTCGTCCGCGGGCAGCTGCTGCAGAGCCTCGAGCCCGGCCGCATGCTGGCGGTGAGCTGCGGCGAGGCAGAGCTCCGCGAGCTGCTGCGCGAGTCGGGCTGCAGCCTGGCGGCGGTGAACGGCCCGACGCAGTGTGTCGTCTCGGGCGCCGGCGACCTTGCCGGCGCGCTCCAGGGCCGGCTGGAGGCGGCCGGGATCTCCTGCCGCGGGCTGCGCACGTCGCACGCCTTCCACTCGGCGATGGTGGAGCCCATCCTCGACACCTTCGAGGAGTGTGTCGCGGCGGTCCAGAGGGACCCGCCGGCGATCCCGTTCATCTCCAACCTGAGCGGCACCTGGATCACTGCGGACGAGGCGACGAGCCCCGCCTACTGGGCGCGGCATCTGCGCGAGACCGTGCGCTTCGGCGACGGCGCCTGGGAGCTCCTGGGCCTCGGCAGCCCGATCCTGCTGGAGGTCGGACCCGGCCATGCCCTGAGCACCCTGGTGAGCCGCGGGACGGGCGCGGCGGGCGACCGCATCGTCCCGACGTTCGGCTACGACGGCGCTCCGCGGAGCGAGCGGCATGCCGTCCTCGCGAGCATCGGGCGGCTGTGGCTGCACGGGGTCGACATCGACTGGGCGCGCCTGCACGAGGGGCGCGAGCCGGGGCGCGTGCCGCTCCCTTCCTATGCGTTCGAGAGGAAGCGGTACTGGCTCGAACGGCGGGGCGGGCTCGGCAGGATGTCGGTGGGCGCCGCCGCAGCCCCGGTCACCTACGTCGACCTGGAGGCGGCGGTCCTCGCCGAGCCGGAGGAGGTGCCCGCCGGCCACGCGAGGCCCGAGCTGCGGACGGAGTACGCCTCTCCAACCAACGACGTCGAGGTCCAGCTCGTCGAGATCTGGCGCGGCTTCCTCGGCATCGAGAAGATCGGCATCCGGGACAACTTCTTCGAGCTGGGAGGCGATTCGCTGCTGGCGACCCGGGTCCATGCGCAGATCAAGCGGGATCTCGGCGTCGAGCTGCCGACGGGCAAGATGTTCGAGTTCGCGACCGTCCGGCGCATCTCCCTGTTCGTCCTGGCCAACAGCGATCCCACGGCGATCGACGCGCTCTCGGCCGAGGAGCTGGACGAGCTTCTCGCGGTGATGGAGCCCTGAGCAAACTGAGGGTACGAAAGGAGAGAGGTGAAAATGCAGCTACGGGAAGAGAGCCTGCGCAACCAGATCGCCCTGGGCTGGGTCATGAACGGCGTCGCCCTGGCCAACGCGTTCGCGTTCATGATCATCGAAGCCAGCGTCATGAGCAACAATTTCCGGGGGATCCGCATCGATCCCGGGGCGACCGCGAAGTGGCTGGTGTTCCTCATCGCGTTGTATCCCCTCATGCCGATCTACATCCATGTAGCGCACGGTCTGAAATCGCGCCTCTTCCGGTGGATCGGCGTGGCCCTCGCGGCCCTGGGATTCATTTTCTTCCTCCTGCACCACCTGTCGCACTGGACGCAGGGGCAGCGCCCTACGCCGAGCTCTCATGTATTCGACGTGGCGATCGAGATCATCTCCGTGTGGGTGCTCTACAACTCGGTGCGGTGGGCGAGGTTCCCGAGAGAACGCCATGAATCGTAACCTGGCTGGATTCGCGCTCGCGGTATGGATGTTGTTCTGCTTCCCTTCGCTGGTCTACGGGCATGTCGGCGCCGAGACCGAAGGCGCGGGCTTCGTGGCGGGTCTCCTGCACCCGGTGGCGGGCCTCGATCACTTCCTCGCCATGCTGGGGGTGGGGATCGTGAGCGCGCAGCTGGGAGGCCGGAGGATCTTCACGATTCCCGCGCTGTTCGTCCTCTCGATGATCGGCGGGGCCGTCTTCGGCGTGTACGGCTACAACTGGCCTTTCACCGAGGCGGGAATCGCGATCTCGGTCGTCGTCCTGGGGTCCGCGATCGCCACGGTGCGGGAGAACGGCGCCGGCTGGCCGGTGATGGCGGTGGTGGTGCTCTTCGGCAGCCTGCACGGGCATGCCCATGGCGTGGAGCTGCCGCAGGCCGCCGATCCGGTCTATTACGCCGCCGGCTTCGTGACCAGCACGGCGGCCATCCACCTCCTGGGCGTGGGGATCGGTCATGTTTTCACCACCCGCGCGAAGAGCTGGGCCCTGCTGCGCCACATGGGATCGGGCATGGTGGGAATGGGCCTGATGATCCTGCTGGACTCGATGGCGTCCAAATAGGGTCGTGTCTGTGAGCTACGACTATATCGTCGTCGGCGGCGGCTCGGCGGGTGCGGTCCTGGCGGCGCGGCTCAGCGAGGACCCGGACCTGCGGGTCCTGCTGCTCGAGGCCGGAGCCGACCATCCCGGAGCCCTGCCCGGCGAGCTGCTGGACGCCAGCTCCGCGGTGACCAGCGGCCACAACTGGGACCTGCAGGCCCTCCCGGGCGAGGAGGAGACCGGCGCCCTCACCGAGCAGCAGGAGAGGATCGCGAAGGTTTTCCAGCTGGCCTCCCGCCGTCTGCCTCCCGGGCAGAGCCCCCCCAGGGTGTCCGCCGCCGAGGGGAGATCGGGCGCGCTCTTCCGGTACCCCCTGGGCAAGGTGATGGGCGGCGGCTCGGCGATCAACGGCGGTCTCGCCTTCCATGCGCGCCCGGAGGACTGGGCGGCCTGGGCGGCGGCCGGCAACGGCGCGTGGAGCTGGGACGAGGTCCGCCCCTGGGTCGGCCGGATCGAGATGGGCGACGGCGCCGGGCCGGGTCTGCCGATGGAAGACCTCACCCGCGTGCAGGGAGCGTTCGTCGAGACCTGCCGCGAGCTGGGGCATCCCGAGGTCGATCTCCGCCAGGGGACGGCCGCCGGCGTGGGCGCCATCCCGAAGAGCCTCCTCGGGGGCGAGCGCGCCTCGTCGGCGCGGCTGTACCTGGCGGCGGCGCGCCGGCGGCCGAACCTGACCATCCGGCCCCGCTGCCTCGTCGACAAGCTGCTGTTCGCGCCGGGGAACGGCGAGCTGACGGCGAGCGGCGTGGCGGCGCTCGTCGACGGACGGAGTTGCGAGCTCTCCGGCGGGCGGATCGTCCTCGCGGCGGGCGCCATCGGCTCGCCGGCGATCCTGCAGCGGTCGGGGATCGGCGCCGCGGCCGAGATCGCCCGCGCCGGCGTCCGGCCGCTGCTCGATCTGCCCGGGGTGGGGAAAAACCTGAGAGATCACCCGTCGGTGAGCTTGTGGGCCGTGCCCAGGGCGGGAGCCTGCCGCGCCGGCGAGCCGGTCCATCAGGTGATGTTGCAGCAGAGATCCGCCGCCTCGGCCGGGCTGTGCGACCTGCAGATCTTCATCCTCGGCGCGGTCGCCACGGAGAAGCTGCCGCCGCTGCGCGACGTCGTGGGCGCGGACCTCGCGGTCGGCATCTCGGTCGTCGTGGCGACCCCCGGCTCCCAGGGCCGCGTCGAGATCGTCGACGGGGATCCGGCCCGCAATCCGCGGATCGTTCTCAATTGCCTGAAGGAGGCCGGCGATCTGCAAAGGATGAAGGAGGGTGTGAGGTCGGCGTGGCCCATCCTGCGCGGAGAGCGGCTGGGCGCCCATCTCGAGAGAGTCGTGCTGTGGAGCCAGAGCATCATCGATTCGGACCACCTGCTGGAGCAGGTGATCCGCTCGACGGTGCGGTCGATCTGGCATGCGGCGGGGACTCTGCGCATGGGCGCGGACGGCGACGCGATGGCGGTCGTCGACCAGCACGGGCGGCTGCGCGGCTCTAGCAACGTCACCGTGGCCGATGGATCGATCATGCCGGCCCTGCCGAGCGTGCCGCCGTACCTGACCTGCATGCTCATCGGGGAGAGGATCGCCGCGCACCTCCGGGGCGTCGCCGGGGCGGCCCCAGGGAATTGACGATGAGCGAGACCTCGCAAGAGAAGAAAGCCCGCCTGCGCGGCCTGCTGGAGAAAAAGCGGGAGGCGGATGCGATCCCCAAGGTCGAGCCCCGCGGCCTGCGGGAGGACCGCGAGCCGCTGTCGTTCGCGCAGCAGGGCCTGTGGTTCGTCTCGCAGCTGGAGGGCCCCAACTCCGCCTACAACATCGTGGCCCTGGTGCGCTGGCTCGGGCGTCTGGACGTCGACGCGCTGAGCCGGGCGGTCATCCAGGTGGTCCGCCGGCACACCACCTTGAGGACGCGTTTCGTCGAGCACGGCGGCGTCCCGAGCCAGATCCTCGCCGATCTGCCCGCGGTGCGGCTGGAGCCGCAGGGAGTGGGCCGGGACGAGGCCGAGGCGGTCTACCGCAGCGAGGCGCAACGCCCCTTCGACATCGCGGGCGACACGCTCTTCCGCGTCCGGCTGTTCACCGAGGCGCCGGAGCGCTCGGTGCTCCTCGTGAACATGCACCACAGCATCTCGGATGCCTGGTCCGTCGGCGTGTTGCTGCGCGAGATCAAGGCGCTCTATGAGGCCGCGAGCCGCGGCGAGGAGCCCGGGCTGCCGCCTCTCGCCGTCACCTACACCGACTATGTGCACTGGGAGAGGAGCTGGCTGGGCAACGGCGTGCTGGAGCGCCAGCTCGGCTATTGGAAACGCCAGCTGGAGGGCCTGCCGCCGCTCCTCGCGCTGCCCGTGGACCGGCCCCGTCCCGCCTTGCAGAGCCCTCGCGGCAGGACCCTGCACTTCGCGGTGCCGAAGCCGCTCGTGGAGAGGCTGAGGAGCCTCAGCAACGAAGAGAGGTGCTCGGTTTTCGTGACCTTGCTGGGCGCGTTCGGCGTGCTCCTGCACCGCTATTCCGGGCAAGCGGACTTCGCCATCGCGACCGGCGTCGCCAACCGCAGGCATCCCGAGCTCGAGGCGCTGATCGGCTACTTCGTGAACGTCCTGGTCCTCCGCGCCCGGGTGGCGGCGGACGAGCCCTTCACCGCCGTGCTGAAGGCGGCCCGGGAGGCTTTTCTCCAGGCGCTGACGCATCAGGACGCGCCCTACCACCGGGTCGTCGAGGCGGTGCGGCCGGAGAGGAGCCTGGGTCACTCTCCGCTCTTCCAGGTCATGTTCACCATGCAGAACGTCCCCTACGCGTGGCGGGTCGATCTGCCCGACGTGGCGATGGAGCTCGAGATCCCCGACAGCGGCTCCGCGAAGGCGGACCTGTCGGTCGCCCTCCAGGAAGAGGCGGCGGGCCTCCGGGGACAGATCGAGTACCGGTCCGAGCTGTTCGACGAGGACACGGTGCGCCGTCTGGCGGAGCACTACGTGCGGCTGTTGCAGCAGGTCGCGGCGCATCCGGAGCGGCGCGTGGACGCGATCGAGCTGCTCGGCGCGGCGGAGCGGCATCAGCTCCTCGTCGAATGGAACGGCGCCGGCGCGGCTCCGGGAGCGGAGGCGACCCTGCCGAGCCTGTTCGCGGCCCGGGTGGAGCGCGCTCCGGACGAGGTGGCGGCGGTGTACGACGAGGAGCGGCTGACCTACCGGGAGCTCGACCTCAGGTCGAGCCGTCTGGCGTGCCGTCTGGCCGCGCAGGGGGTGGGCGCGGCGACCCTGGTGGGGCTCTGCGTCGAGCGCTCGCTGGAGATGCCGGTCGGTCTCCTCGGCATCTGGAAGGCGGGAGCGGCCTATGTGCCGCTGGACCCGGAGTATCCGCAGGCGCGTCTCTCGTATCTGCTGGAGGACTCGGGGGTGGCGGTGGTGGTGACAGAAAGCCGGCTGTCCGGGCTGGGCGGTCTCGCCGGGCGCCCCAGGGTGCTGCTGGACGATCCCGGAGGCGCGGCCGCATCCGCCGGTCCAGAGAGGCGCCGGGCGCGGCCGCGCGACCTCGCCTATGTGATCTACACCTCCGGCTCGACCGGCCGGCCGAAAGGGGTGATGGTCGAGCACGGGCAGCTCGCCCACACGCTCGCGGCGAGCCTCGGCGCGCTCGGCTGGGAAGCCGGGGACCGCATGCCCTGCCTGGCGCCGTTCTCCTTCGACATCTTCCTGTTCGAGCTGTGGAGCCCGCTGCTGGCGGGCGGCAGGTGCGAGATCGTCCCCCTCTCTCCCGCGCTGGACGTCGCCCGGCTGGTCGCGCGGCTCCCGGAGATGACGCGCCTGCACGCCGTGCCGGCGCTGATGGCGCAGATCGTGGACCTGGCCGAGCGGTCCGGGTCCCGCTTCCCGCGGTTGCGGACCCTCTTCGTGGGCGGCGACACGGTGCCGGCGGAGCTGCTGGCCCGGATGCGCGCGGTGTTTCCGGCGGCCGAGCTGCGCGTCCTCTACGGGCCGACCGAGGCGACGATCATCGCGACGAGCTGGCGGGTGGCGGCGGGGGAGAAGCCGTCCGGCTCACGGATCGGACGGCCTCTCCCGGAGGTCGGAATCCGCATCTGCGACCGCGCCGGCGGCCCGGTTCCGATCGGCGTGAGCGGGGAGATCTGGATCGGCGGCCCCGGGGTGGCGCGCGGGTATCTGGGCCGGCCGGAGCTGACCGCGGAGCGGTTCGCCGCGGTGGAGGCCGGCTCGCGCTGGTACCGGACGGGCGATCTGGCGTGCTGGCGCCGCGACGGGACGTTGGAGTTCCTGGGCCGGCTGGACGGCCAGGTGAAGGTCCGCGGCTTCCGCATCGAGCTGGGGGAGATCGAGGCGCAGCTCCTGGCGCACGGCCCGGTCGGCGGCGCGGTGGTGCTGGCGCGCGAGGACCGCCCCGGAGAGAAGCGGCTGGTCGCGTATGTCGTGGGGGCGGAGGGGAGGGCGCCGGAGGTGCGGGCGCTGCGCGAGCACCTGGCGTCGAAGCTGCCGGAGTACATGGTGCCGCAAGTGTTCGTGGTGCTCCCGGAGCTGCCGCTGACGGCGCACGGGAAGGTGGACCGCAGGGCGCTGCCGGCTCCGGAGGCGGGCGATCTGCGGGCGAGCGCCTACGCCGCGCCGCGCACCGATCTGGAGCGCGATCTGTGCGCCATCTGGCAGGAGGTGCTGGGCGTCGAGCGCGTGGGGATCGAGGACGACTTCTTCGAGCTCGGCGGGCACTCGCTCCTGGCGACGCAGGTGGTGAGCCGGGTGCGCTCGGCCCTGGGACGGGAGCTGCCGCTGCGCGCCATGTTCGAGCAGCGGACGATCCGGGCGTTGTGCGCGAGGTTGCCGGAAGCGGACGGGGGATCGGCCCTGCCGGCGATCGAGGTCCTGGCGGAGCGGGAGAGGCTCCCACTGTCGTATGCGCAGCAGCGCCTCTGGTTCATCGATCGCCTGGAAGGGGAGAGCAGCCACTACAACATCCCGAGCGCGGTACGCGTGCGGGGCGCTCTGGACAAGCAGGCGTTCGCCGCGGCGATCCGCACGATCGTCGAGCGCCACGAGTCGCTGCGCACGGTCTTCCGCGAGGAGGAGGGCGAGGCGTACCAGGTCATCCGCGAGAGCGTCGAGGTCCCTCTCGCGGAGAGGGACCTGAGCGGGATGCCGGCGGCGGAGGGGGAGAGGGAGGTCCGGCGCCTGGCGCTCGAATACGTGCTGACGCCGTTCGATCTGACCCGCGACGTGCTGCTGCGGATCATTCTGGTGAAGATGGCGGACGACGAGCACGTGGTGTTGTTCAACATGCACCACATCGTCTCGGACGGATGGTCGATGGGCGTGCTGGTGGGCGAGCTCGGCGCGCTCTACGCGGCGTACCAGGCCGGGGTGGCGAGCCCGCTGCCGCCGCTCTCCGTGCAGTACGCGGATTACGCGCACTGGCAGCGGCAGTGGCTGCGGGGCGATGTCCTGGAGCGCCAGCTGGCCTATTGGCGGCGCCAGCTGGCCGGCTTGCCGCTGGTCCATGGCCTGCCGCTCGACCGGCCGCGGCCGGCGCGGCAGGGCTTCGCGGGGGGCGAGCACGTCGAGCGGCTGGAGCGGGAGCTGAAGGACCGGATCGAGGCGTTCTGCCGGCAGCGCGAGGTGACGCTGTTCATGTTCCTGCAGGCGGCGTTCGCGGTGCTTCTCGGCCGCTACAGTCAGGAGACCGACGTCGTGGTCGGCTCGCCGATCGCGGGACGGGTCCATCAGGACGTCGAGCCGCTGATCGGTTTCTTCGTCAACACGCTGGTGTTGCGCAGCGACCTGTCCGCCAACCCGCGGTTCACCGAGCTGCTCGCTGCGAGCCGGCGGACGGTCCTGGATGCGTATGCCCACCAGCACGCGCCGTTCGAGATGCTGGTGGCGGAGCTCAAGCCGGAGCGCAGCCTGAGCCACACCCCGTTGTTCCAGATCCTGATCGTGCTGCAGAACGCGGACCGCGGCGATGGGCCCGGGGGATCGCGCCTCGAGCCGGTCGGCGGCGGCATCGGCGTCGTCAAGTTCGATCTGGAGCTCAACATGGTGGAGCTCGCGGACGGTCTGCTCCTGGACTGGTGGTCCAAGCGGGAGCTGTTCGACGGCGCGACGATCGAGCGGATGGCGTCGAGCCTCCGGGTGCTGCTGGAAGGCATCCTGGAGAATCCGGACACGCCGGTCCAGTGGCTGCCCCTGCTGACCGGGGCGGAGCGCCGGTGGCTGCAGTCCGCCGGCCGTGGCCCGCAGGCGCCGGACCCGCGGGAGTGTTCGGTCCCCGACCTGTTCGCGGCGCAGGCGGAGCGGTCTCCCGGCGAGGTGGCGGTGGTCTTCGCCGAGGAGCGGCTGACCTACCGGGAGCTCGACGAGCGGTCGGACCGCCTGGCGCACGCCCTGCGCGGCCTGGGGGTGGGGCCGGAGACGCTGGTGGGGCTGTGCCTGGAGCGCTCGCCGGAGATGCTGGTCGGACTCCTAGGCATTCTCAAGGCGGGCGGAGCGTACCTGCCGCTCGATCCGGAATATCCCGAGGCGCGCCTCTCCTACATGCTGGAGGACTCGGCGGCGCGGCTGGTGCTGACCGAGAGCCGGTTGGCGGGACTGGGCTGCCTCGCGGGGCGCCGCACGGTGGCGCTGGACGATCCGGTTGTTCTCGCGGCGCCGGGGCCTCTACCGGACCGGCGCGCGCCGCAGCCCCACCATCTCGCCTACGTGATCTATACCTCCGGCTCGACCGGCCGGCCAAAGGGCGTGATGGTCGAGCACGGGCAGCTCGTCCATACGCTGTCGGCGAGCCTCGCCGAGCTCGGCTGGGAGGCCGGGGATCACATGGCCTGCCTGGCGCCGTTCTCGTTCGACATCTCCCTCTTCGAGCTGCTGAGCCCGCTGCTGGCGGGAGGGCGGTGCGAGCTGTTCCCGCTCTCCCCCTCGCTGGACCTCGACCGGCTGGTCTCGCGGCTGCCGGAGATGACACGGCTGCACGCGGTGCCGGCCCTGATGGCG
>WNGB01002618.1_pt1 | contig 51623 bp, 40 predicted proteins | sample 5400681 | NCBI WGS metagenome assembly WNGB01 (sample SAMN13153367, study PRJNA577476) | soil metagenome | isolation source: 115 cm soil or saprolite under grassland replicate 2 | place: USA:California | collected 2016-06-15
TGGAGTTGTAGTCGGGGTAGGTGTCGGTGTGGGTGTCGGACTTGAAGAAGTTCTTCGAAGAATCGTGCCGCTTGTTCCAACTGCAGTCCCGCTCTCCGTGTCCGTGAAAAAGACGGCGGTCAATGAGCCAAGCCCGAGTCCGCTTGGCTCGGGGACCCAGGTCGCGCCGCCATCAGTTGTCCTGAGAATTGTGCCGGCACTGCCGACAATTGTGCCATGGTTCACATCGGTAAAGAAGACGCCAAACAGACTGCTTGATGTGCCGTCTGTTTGGCTGACCCACGTCGCGCCACCGTCGGTAGTTCGGAGGATGACACTGCTGAAGTCGCTACCCACCGCCGTTCCGGTGTTCGCATCGGTGAAATCCACCGCGAACAATGTGTTAGTGGTCCCGCTCGATTGCGGAACCCAGGTATTCCCTCCATCGGTCGTCTTAATGATTGTGCCGCTCAAGCCGACCGCGTATCCGGTATTTGCGTCAGGAAATGAGAGGCCGTTGAGGGAGGTGGGCGATCCAGACTGACTGAACCATGTCGTCCCGCCATCGGTCGTCCTCAAAATGACTCCATTTGCGCCTACCACGATGCCGGTGTTCGCATCGGTAAAAGCAATGCTGCGCAATTCCCGTGTGTCGTTGCTGGTCTGAGGAAGCCAACTCGCGCCGTCGTTGGTCGTTCTGAGGATCGTGCCGTGCCCGCCAACTGCCGTCCCTGTGTTCGTGTTGGTAAAGAAAACCGAACGCAGGATTTCGGTCGTCCCGCTAACTTGGCTCAACCAGTCGGTCCCGCCATTGGTCGTTCTGAGAATCTGTCCGTTCTGTCCAACCGCGGTACCGGTTAGTGCATCGGTGAAAGACGCGCCATAGAGTATGTCCGTCGGACCACGCTGCTGATTTAGCCAGTTGTTTCCTCCGTCCGTCGTCTTTAGGATGATCCCGCTCTCACCGACGGCCGTCGCTGTATTGGAATTCGTCATGGAAACGCCATAGAGCCACTTGGTCGTGCCGCTGTTCTGTGAAGACCACGTAACGCCGCCGTCGGTCGTCCTCCATGTCCAGCCGCCTTTTCCTACCACGGTGCCATTGGCAGGATCGGAAAACGAAACGCCGAGAAGATCGATGGTAGGTGTAATGAATTGGCCGACCCAGGTGTTGCCTCCATCTGTGGTTCTCAGGACCTTCGAACTGTTGCCAACGATGATGCCAGTGTTCGTATCGAAGAAGAAGACACCGTTGAGTATGAGGCTTGTGCCGCTGGTCTGAGAGACCCACGTACTCCCTCCATCGGTGGTTCTAAGAATCTTGCCAGTGCTGCCGACTGCTGTTCCCGTGTTTGCGTCGCTAAAATCGACTGCGTCTAGCTGATTAAGGGTTCCACTAGTTTGCTCGACCCAGCTGTTTCCTCCGTCAGTCGTTCGAAAGATCTTGCCACTGTTGCCGACAACCGTTCCAACGTTGGCATCAACGAAAGAAACTCCATTGAACCCGTTAGCGAATCCACTCATTTGAGCGACCCAAGTCTCGCCGCCGTCGGTCGTTTTCAGGATCGTCCCGTTATTGCCTGTGACTGCCCCGCCGACCGCAGTCCCGGTGTCGACATCGGTAAAGAAAACGCTCTTGAGGTTGACTGTTGTCCCGCTGGTTTGCCGCGACCAGCTCGCGCCGCCATCTGTGGTCCTGACAATCGCTCCGCCGTCTCCAACTGCTGTTCCATTATTTGCATCGACAAAGGAGACGCTCGCGAGAAGATTCCCTTGAGGCAGCGGATTTTGCCAAACCCAGGTTGGTGTCGCTGCCGGGGTCGGAGAAGGTGTGGGAGTTCCAGTTGGCTCAAGGTAGAGATAGGCATGGTCCGCATCATAGGTGACCTGCGGTATGAAACCCTGGCCAGGTGAATAATCGATGTTTACACTGGCGAACGTTGTTCCGTTAAGACCGCCTCCGGCCTGTAAAAGGGTGTATTGTGTGCCAGGGGTAAATGGGCCTCCGGAAAGGGTCACTCCTAACTGCCCACTGAGCGCCACCGTACCTTGGACGGCGACGTTGCCGGCGCCCGCCGGTGTTAAGGTGATCACTGTGCTGGCGGTAGCTCCGAAAGTAACATTGCCCGCAATCGAGATCGTTTGTTCGGGCGCGAGGGTGCCTTGTATCGTTGTCGCTGTGCTGTTCGTGATCGAACCGGTGCCCGTCAGGGTCCCCGGCGCCCATATGTTGAGGCTAGCCGCGCTGACTGTTCCGCCGTTATCGACGTGCAACAGGCCTGTGCCGCCGGGTCCACTAACATTGCCTCCGATCGATAACGCGCCGCCAGTGCTGAAGATCGAGTCGGCGCCGGACACGTTGAGTGTGCCGTTCGCCCCGACACTAAAGCCGACGTTAGCGAAGGTGCCGTTTGTCATATTGCCGCCATTGGTGATGGTTATTGTGCCGTGGCCATTGAAGCCAACGTAGAGACCATGGAAATTGCTCCATAGCGAGCTGGCGCCATCGATGGTCACGCTGCTCTGCGAGGCAGCTCCGTAACCGATATAGGCGAAGGAACCATTGGAATTCATGTGGCCACCATTGGTGATGTTGAGAACGCCGTTGCCGCCCTGCTCGCCTCCGACGTAGAAGAAGCCATTGTTGGTCCACGTTGATCCGGAGCCGTCAATCGTTGCGGTCCCGTCGGCTCCGAAGCTGTAGCCTATCTGCCCAGGGCCGTTGCTGACCGAGCCACCATTCGAGATGTTGAGGATGCCGGTGCCAGAGTTCCCAACGAACAGGTCGTTGCTATTAGTCCACGAGGACCCGGCGCCGGTGACAGTGACCGTGCCATGCGAGCGCCCAGGGAACTCTCCAAAGTAACCCAAGTAGCCGAAAGCATCTGACACGGTAGCGCCGTTACTGATAGTTAGCGTTCCGGTCCCATAGCCGACGTACAGTTCAAATCCATGAGTCCAACTCGAGCCAGCTCCATCGACTATGGCATTGCCGCTGACACCAGGGTGGGAAGTGATGGTGTAGCCGACTTCGCCGCTGAAATCAGAGACCTGCGCGCCATTGGCGATGCTGAGCGTCCCATTGCCAAGACCACCTACGGCGAAATCCTGCTGGACGGTAAGCCGGCCTGCTCCGGAAATACTCAAATTCCCGAGCTCGGAAACATCATTCCAACCGAGAAGGATTGATGCCGCGGCGGCACCGCTTGTGGTGATCTGGGCGGTGCCACTGTTGTTGACCTGAGCTTGTGTGCTGGAATTCGGAACACCTGCGGACCAGTTAGTCCCAAGGAACCAATCGCCGGTGCCATCGGTCCAAATCGTTTGGGCCACACCAACCGCTGAACCGATCTGTAAGAGAACCAGGATGAGTGCGGCGGTTTTCGGGAATAGGCAATTTCGCGCGAATCGGCCCGCAACGAAGATGGAGTGAGTCGGTTGTTTCATATAGGAGTGGATCGGCTTGATAGTTGTTGGATAAATTGGATTTCTTAAGATCGCTGGCACCTCTGGTACCGTTAAAACCTTGGAGGTGTTGGGCGAGGCGGCGGCGTCGGGCGAGGTCTGGGTGATGGCGCAGGTCTGGGTGTCGGGGTTACAGTCGCCGTGGATGTTGGTGTTGGCGTTGGTGTCTGGGTCGCAGTTGGAGTCGGAGTTGGCGTTGTTACGCCGCCGCACAACCCCGACACGGTCATCGTATAGGAAGGACAACCTCCATTGGCGGTGACTTCGCTTACTACCAGGACGAAGGTTTGGCCGTCTTCGATGTTAAATGAGAACGGCGTCGCGTTGCCAGGAATTGGGCTCTGCCCTTCGTCTGAGATCCAGTTGGTGCAGATGTTATTTGGATCAAACGTTCCCAGGTAAGCGGCCGTGAAGATGAAATTGTTGCCCTGGCAATCGGTATCGAAACCTACCGTTACGCACTGGGTGGAACCGGTCGTGTTCGCGAATGTGTAAGCATGGTAATGGTGCAGCTGACCATCGCCAAAGATCTGACACGGGTAGGTGGTGCCGCAGCAACCCGAAATCACACCGCGGTTGAGACGATCATTTTCTGTCGGATCACTGGTGTCGATGCTTCCAGTTATCACCGCCGGCGCGCACGAGGGAGTGGGTGTGGGCGTCGGCGTGCCGCTACCGCCCGCACAGCTGCCGTTGACGTTAAACACGTAGTGCATATCGGGGAAACCAATGCATCGCGTAGCCACAGGGTCCGGATTGCCGCAATCTGGCGCACTGAGGTAGCTTGGTCCGGTCTCGGGATCCGGGTTCGAACCGATGATGAAGAAGTTGTGCTCAATCGTTTGGTCTGGCGACAGCACTTCCATCACCAGCTCGAGCGTGCCGGCTGGAACAGTCGTCGTTAAAGGAACGTTGAATACGGTAAACTCCTGATTCGGGACGCGGATTTTGCCCGAACTAGTCAGCAGGTTCGACTGCCAGTCGCCGCCGGGAAATGGCGAGCCGTGGTTGATATAGAGATTTACGGTCAGCGGCTGGTCCGTGCTAAACAGCGACAGAGCCTGCTCGATCCCGAACTCGACCGACGTGACATCATAGGCCTGGCCGCCGGTGAACGTATTCATATTAAATGCCCGCCAGTAATGGTTCTCCAAAGTGCCAAGACCTGGGTCGCTGCACGCTACTGCGCCAGTGACGACCGCCTGGTTTGTTGATTGGGTGATCGTTGAGGGACAGGTCCCTAAAGGTTGGGGCGGGCGAAGCCGATGGATATTTGAAGCTTCAGGCAGCGCGGAATGAGGGAGCAGCTCTTTAACGTTATGGAATCCCCTGGGAAGTTGCGACGCAGGTAGCTTCGACCGGACATCATAACGAAGAAGTTGCGCCTGGTGGCCTTCAGTGGTCTGGGGTCTGGTCGCGGTGTTACTGCGTTGAACGGGCGGCGCCTTTGCGCCAGGCAAGCCTTGTTTGGTTTGGTTGTCGGCGTCACTGCCCGGTTGACCAAACACCCGAGGTGGCGGCGGGATGGCCAGTGAAACTGAAAGAACGAAAATGGCAGCAACCCAACGGGCCGGGCTGTTACCTGAAGGCGAAGTCGGGCAACTGTGAGCCCTGATGTTTTTACCGGTTCTTTCAATCATTTTTGGATTCTCTTGTAGGTCCTTGGCCGTGATGAACACCGATCGCGCTAAGGTCGAGGTCGCGGGGTTGGGCGTGGCCTGGGTGATGGTGTGGGCCGGGGTGTCGGCGTCGGTGTAACTGTCGCAGTCGGTGAAGGCGTCGGAGTTATTGAAGGTGTGACTGTCGGCGTGGGCGTGGCTGTAGGCGTTACCGAGGGTGTTACTGTGGGAGTAGGTGTGGACGTGGCGGATTCGGAGTATTTAATTGTTGTGTAGTCATAATCCGTCCCATTGCCGGTGCTGTAGCCCGCAATTGCAACGTTGTGGTTATTATCGACGGCGATGGAATAGGCGCCGTCAGAGCTGTGACCAGGTCCATCGTACAGCTGTGCCCACTGTTCGATTCCATTCGTATCGTATTTTACCGTGGCAGAGTCACCAGCACCGCCGCTGAAGACGAAGCCCGTAACGTATGCGCTTGCGGTGTCGTCTAATGCAATGGATATGAACACGCCGCCGTTCGCGTCAGGACCGTTAAATGAAGCGGTCCATAAAAGATCGCCTGCCGCTGAATACTTAAGAGTAACGCACTCAAGCCCTGTTGCTATAGTGTGATTACCTGTGACGTAGGCGTTGCCATCGGCATCGACAGCGATGGCTTGGCCTGCGTCATAACCATGGGCCGGGCCATCGTAATGCCGAACCCAAATCTCATCTCCATTCGGAGCGTATTTGATCGTGGTGATGTCATTGTCAGAACCGGTTTCCACGCTTTGACCGGCAACATAAACGTTGCCTGAACCATCGAGCGCGAGCCAGTAAGCGTAATCATTGTCGTCTGCGCTGCCGTTGTATCGCTTGACCCACAGCTCGTTTCCATCCGGGTCGTATTTGATCGTAGTCATATCGTGCAAGTTATTTGCGCCGCCGCTCCAACCGGTGATGTAGGAATTCCCGTCGCTATCAACGACAATGTGGTTCGCATAATCGATGGAGCTGGTTGAGCCGTTGTAGGGCGTCGCCCATTGCAAGACGCCGGACGAATCGAATTTCAGAGTAATGAATTCGCCGTCGGTAAACCCGTCGCTCTCAAAGCCTGTGGTAAAGACATTGCCTTGATTGTCCACAGCGATGGAATACGCATAAGCGCTATAGTTGGTGATCGGGCTGGTCCAGCGTTGCGTCCAAACAGAGTTTCCGTCCGCGTCATATTTCAAAACGAAGATATCGAACGTCGCGGGATTAGTACCGTTGCCGAAGCCCGCGACATAGACGTTGCCACTCGGGTCAAGAGTGAGCGCGTAACCGTAATCTGTGCCGGTGTCAGACCCGGCGTAGGTATTTTCCCAAAGAAGATCCCCGTCAGGAGAATACTTTACGGTATAAGAATCGGGGTTCCCCGTTGTAGTTTCGATCCAACCAGTAACGAAAACGTTGCCAGCTGCATCTGTCTTAACATCGTGTCCATGATCGCTCCCATGAGCGGGGCCATCAATCCGGTTGACCCACGCTTCTGTAACGCTTCCGTCTGGAGGTGGAATTGTAGGTACCCGTTGTCTTGAAGCCTCACGGGTGCCGGTTCGTCCACCAGCATACGCGGCGAATACGGCTAGAACGGTGCCGACGGCAACCAAACCAACTAAAATGTGTAGATTAAGAAAAGCGGATCGAGCGGTCTGTTTCGTTTTCATGAATTACGTTTACAATGACGGATGGTGCTATCCATAACTTTCTTGGTCACGGTTCGTGGACTTCCCTATTGACGAAGCGCTGACGGCGCGCTGGGGCGGGGCCTTGGAGTCGGCCGAGGTCTTGGGGTCTGGACGGGTCTTGGTGTCGGAGTTGCCGTGGCAGTTGGCGTCGCTGTCGGTGTCGGTATAGGCGTAGACGTCGGAGTCGGCGTCGGCGTAGGACTCGGAGTTACACTTGGCGTCGCAGTAGGTGTCGCTGTTGGTGTGGCACTGGGTGTCGGCGTAACTGTGGCTGTCGGGGTCGGTGAGGCTGTCGGAGTAGGGGTTGGAGTTGGATTAGGAATTATTTCGGACAACGGCCGCTGCCAGAGACCACCGCCATAAGTGCCGGTAAAGAGATTCGTATCCTTAATGGCAAAACAGCGGATATTGGTGTTAGTTAAACCTGGACTAACAGACATCCAGTTTGAACCGGCGTCACTTGAAAGGTAAACCCCGCCGGGATCGAGCGTGCTGCTCGCCGCACCCGCGAAGAGATTCGTGATGCTGTCGATAAACGCATAAACGCTGCTGCTTGTTAATCCAGTATTAACCTGCACCCAGGTGTTGCCGTCGTCTGTGGAACGAAAGATCCCACCTAATGTGCCCGCAAACAGGTCATTCCCGTTAATCCAGAGAGCATTGACGAAAGTATTAGTTATTCCCGCATTGACGGGAGTCCAGCTTAGCCCACGATCGGATGACCGAAATACGCCGCTGCTCCAGGAGGCGACGAAAATGTAGTTATCGTTGTATATGAATGAGGCAATGAGCGGTGCACCTTGGATAACACCTCCTGCTGTCCAGGTGTTGCCGTCGTCTGTGGAAAAGAAAACTCCGCCTCCCCAACTGCCGGCAAAAATGTCCATCTGCTTCCCATTAGGAATAACAGTCATGGACCAGATAAGTGGCACGGTTATACCCGAATTGGCAGAAACCCACGTTGCGCCGTTGTCGGTCGAGCGAAAAACTCCGTCGCCCATGGTTCCCGCGAAAAAGCTAACACCCCCCTTTCCGTCGGGCCTGGCGGCCATGGAATAAACAAACTCGTTAATCAGTCCCACGTTGTCCCAGTTAGCGCCGCTGTCCGTGGAAAGAAAGACGCCGCCCCCGCCGGTGCCGACAAAGAAATGCTCGTCGTCAATGGCAAAGGAACGGATGTCACCGCCTGCTATTCCGGTGCTCGCCGAAGTCCAATTTTCGCCACTGTCCGATGTCCGGAACACGCCGCTGCCCCAGGTGCCGGCAAAAAGCTCCGAACCGCTAGCTTCGAGAGAGAAGATATACCGGTTCGTCAGGCCCGAACTGACATGTGCCCAGGAAGTGCCATTGTCAGTCGTTAGGAAAACTCCATCCTCGGTGCCAGCAAAAAGATTTGTGCCGGAAGCACCCAGGGAATGAATAAAAAGGCTGGTTAAGCCGGAATTAACTTGTGTCCAATTGCTGCCATTATCAGTGGAAAGGAAAACGCCGTCATTAGTGCCGGCGAAAACGTCATTACCGCTAACAGCCAGCGCAGCAATAGTAAGGTTTGTTAAACCGTTGTTGACCGCGTTCCACGACACGCCGTTATCGGTGGAAAGGTAAACGCCACTGCTTGAGGTGCCGGCAAAAATACTTGTACCGTTAACGACAAGTGCGAGAATGTGATCGAGTGGCAGACCATCACTGACTCTTGTCCAGTTGTCGCCATTATTTGTGGAAAGAAAAACGCCGCCATTTCCATTTAGTGTGTCAGTGCCCGCAAAAAGATTTGAACCGCTGACTGCAAAACAATTAACAGAGGGGTTTGTTAAACCTGAGCTTGCCAGTGTCCAGTTTGCACCGTTGTCCGTTGAACGGAAAACACCACCGCCGATGCCGCCGTAGAGGGTGGTGGTTCCGGCGAAAAGAGTTGTGCCGGAAACACCCAGCGAATTGACGTAGGGATTCGTCAAACCATTGTCTAACGGCGTCCAACTCGAGCCGTTATCGGTGGAACGAAAAACGCCACCGCCCCTGGTCGCCGCGAACAGATTCGATCCATTGGCAAGGATATCCATCACTGTGGCGCTCCAAGGACCGTTGGAGCGCGTCCAGTCCGCATCGGATTTAGTTGGCAGAAAGCCGAGGACTCCGAGAGCTGCGCAAAAGAGTAAAACAGATTTCTTCATAGGATTTTTTATTGTCATGAGCTGACATTCCTCTCTCGCATTTGTGAGAGCGGGCAATCTGTGAGAGCGAGCGCAGCGTTCGCTGGAGTACTGCAAGAAATTCGGCGCGAGGTTACGCGGAAAATGGCTTCGCCATGTTAAATTGTTAAATCGTGATCCGTTGAATCGGACAAATCCTCTCCCCCCGAGCTTCCTGAGGTGCCTGGGGAAAAGGCCCGATTCGGACCCGATGCAACGGTTTAACGCATTACGTCCGTATCCCTGGGCGCGAGTGAGGCGACGATCTGTTCGAAGCGGGGATCGCCCCGAAGCGGATCCCAGAACGGCAGCAATTTCAGTTGACCGTAGCTGAGGCTGTTTGGCCGACGCATGGCGGCGATGAGCCGTTCGCAAGCTAGCTCTTTGTCGCCGGCCCAGGCAGCGACCATCGCGAAATACTGGTTCATCGCCTGGCCGTTGATCGCATCTTCTTCTATTGGGACAAGTTCGACTGCGCGGCGGCCCTCTCGCAGCGCTTCATCTTTCCGCCCAAGAGCCGCGTCGATTAAGCCAAGAACGCAAAGTGCCGGACCGTAGTTTGGTTGCGCATTAACGATCTTCTCCTGTTCCGTGCGCGCTGCGGTAAAGGCCAAGTGTGCTTTCTCCTCATCTTTTGTCGTGCGAGCGATAAGACCTTCTACGAAGGGACGACTAAACTGCACAACATCGTCGCTTAACGGGGTGTCTCCCAACGCATTCAGGGCGTTCTCAGCGGTAGCGGTGTCGCGCTCCATCAGGGCGCAAAGCAGCCAGGTATCAGCGATGGACGGAAGTGCGCTTGGATTTTTAGAACGAATCGAATCGATCAGCTGATGTAATTTTCGGGTATCGGCTTTCCAATCCAGTTCCACGAATGCACGAGCCAGCTGGTTAATCACATTTGGTTCCACTGCTATGGCGCGATCCAAAGCCAATGCCGCTTCGGCGTAGCGCCGCAGATGTCCATAACTGATGGCAATCTGCCGCAGGGCGAAGAAGTTTCGCGGGTCGAGATCTAACGCGCGCTCGAGGTTTCGGGTCGATTCCTCCCAGCGTCCCTGGCGTCTTTGAATGTAGCCCTTCATCTCGAACACCCGTGCGTTATTAGGCAATTTTTGCCCGGCAATTTCGAGTTCAGCGAGAGCCGCCTTATAATTCAGATGTCCTCGATAGAGATTTTCCGCTTCCGCCAGGTGTGCTTCGCCCGAATCGGGGCGGAGACGAAATGCCGTTTTGATGGCCTCTTCCGCCAATGCGAGACGCCCGGGCGTGTGATCGTCGCGAAAAAAGTAAAGAAAATCGTGAGCATAGGCGAGTTCACAATAGGCCTGGAAGAAGGAGGGATCGCGGGCGATTGCCTGGTTGAGTAGATCGACCGCCTGCAACAACTTCGATTCGCCACCCGTGGTAGAACTCACCCATAGAAGAAGGTTTTTGGCACGAGCGAACAAGTCGAAGGCGGTCAGGTCCGTGGTGATTGGCTGCTCAATGGCCAGAGATTCGGCGGCTGAGATTTTTGCGTTAAGCTGGCCGGCAACCTTCTTTGCTATCTGACTCTGAACTCCGAACAGGTCGTTCAAATCAAAATCGTATTGGTCGGCCCAGACGTGAGTATCGGTGCGCGTGTCGATCAACTGGGCATTCATATGAACCCGCGCTCCAGTTTTCCGCACGCTCCCCTCTAGTACATGGGAGACCCGAAGGGCTTCTCCGATCTGGCGTATGTTCCGTTTGCCGCGATATTCCATCACGCTGGTGCGGCTGATTACTTTCAGGTCGGCCACCTTCGCCAGTTTAGTCAAAATGTCGTCCTGAACACCGTCGGCCAGAGATGCGTCCTCTTTCTCGATGCTAAGATTTTCAAATGGCAGCACGGCGATTCCAGTCGACGGCGGGGGACGAAAGAGTTCGCTTTTCCAGATGATCACGCCGATTGCCGTCGCGAGGGCGACTAGTGATGTCAGCAGACCGGCAACGGCGGGATTTCGCCGCACCCATTTCCGCCCGCGGGCCAACATCCTGGTGTGCCGCGCCTGAATCGGTTCATGTTTCAGCCAACGCTCAAGGTCTTCGGCCAGAGCGAGCGCCGTTGGGTAGCGGCGCTGCGGATCCTTTTCGAGGCACTTCAAACAGATCGTGGAAAGATCGCGGTCTAGCTTCGGATTCCACAGTCGCGGCTGCCGCGGTTCGGTTTCCAGAAGCAACCGGATTGTTTGATATGTGGTTCCGCCAGCGAACGGTGGATGACCGGTAAGCAGGTGATAAAGCACCGCGCCAAGTCCGTACACGTCCGTTGCGCTTGTTAGCTGGGTGTTGTTCCCCTTTGCTTGTTCCGGGGCCATGTAGCTGGGTGTGCCCAGCGCTTCGGTTGTGCGTGTGATTGTGCTTTCTGCTTCAACCAGGCGAGCCAGACCAAAGTCGGTAAGATGAGGTTCGCCTTTTGCGTCTATCAGGATGTTTCCCGGTTTAATGTCGCGATGGAGAACTCCGCGCTCATGCGCATAATGTAACGTTCGCGCCAGTCTTGCGATAACCTCGGCCGTGCGGCGCGGCGACATCTGTTCCCGCCTGGCAACCTCATCGAGCGGCCCGCCTTCGACTAGTTTCATGCTGAAATAGCAGGAACCGTCGCGCTCGCCGATCTCATAAATGGGAACGATGCACGGATGATCGAGACTCGCTGCCGCTTCGGCTTCCAGATGGAAACGCTTCACGTGCCTTTTGGTCGCCCACTGACCAAGGCCGACGATTTTCAGCGCAACCGTGCGGTTGAGACTCTTCTGTCGCGCCCGATAAACGATCCCCTGCCCGCCACGGCCCATTTCCTCCAGTAACTCGTAATCGCCAAAGTCAGCCAACCGTTGTCCAAGGCGTGCGGTCCCGCTATTGCGATGCATAAGTCTCGAATTTGCCGCGCTTTCGGAATCGGTCGCGTCCTGGCCTTCCTCATCGAATAAGCCACTCTCCAAGAGACACGCGCTGCAAAATTCTTGGGGAGCGTCGGCGAAAAATCTTGCGCCGCATTTTCCACAGAATCTGTCTACGACCTTCATCCTGATGTTCCAATTATCCATCGCCCTCAACAGACTAATGCAGGAAATTCTCGAACAAGTTACGCGCGCAAGACAGCAACCAGATGGCGCAACTCGTCTTCTATATCTCCCGGCGCTATTACGGTGTGGGCGATTTCCTCATGCAATAATTCGCGGTAGCGCTGACGCAGCCGATGGAACGCCTGCTTCACTGCGTTTTCCGTCATCCCAAATTCACCGGCAATCTCGGCCTGAGAAGGGCGGTCAGGCTCATCCGTGAGCAATTTCTTCAACTGGTCAAACAACGCTGCGTTACCAGCCGTCCGGTACTCGTCTCCCAAGCGAGCGAGTACTTCCTCCAAAACAGTCAAAGCCCAGCGGCGCTCGTAGATTTGATCGGCGCTCAATGTGTCCGTCGGGGCCAGGTCCATGCCTTTGTGATCACCTAGCGCTTCCAGCGGAACCAATCGACGACCCTCGCCGCGCTTGATCGTCATGGCGCGATATCGCTCATTCGTTAGGAAATGTTTTAGCGATACGAGCAGATAAGAGCGCAAACGACCTTTCTCCCTGCGAACAGTCTCCAGATCTCGCCGCTCGAGTAGCAGCGCAAAAAAACCCTGAGTGAGATCCTCTGCTTCCTCTGGTCCGGCGCCATGCCGCCTGATGAAACTATAAACAGGCCGCCAGTAAGTTCGGCAAAGCTTCTCGAGCGCTTCCTGTGCGGCTGGCGATTCACCCTGCGCCTCAAGCACTATGCTCCAGTGTGTCGTCGCAAACGCGACTGCGCCGTTTTGCGCGCCCAAATGAGTCGCACTTCGTGAACCCCAATCATCCACACGGTAATCCAAGTGAAGCGGAGCAAAAATCAAGTCAGCACTCAGACTTGTTTATACACTCTAATGTTTTAGCTGCCTGGCTGTGTCGAGGCGCTCAGGCACTGTTGCCACCTCCTCGGCGGGCAGGCTCTGCCGTCGCTACAGCGCTGGGCACTTACGAGATCCGCTTTCCGGGGGGCTCGCTGAAATCAAGAATCAGTTTTTGCGTTTGTGTCCGAGTTCTTCTAGCAGCTCGATCTGGATCTGCTGAATCTCGAACAAGCGGTTGTATTGGCGCCGCAGCAGATGGTCGATTTTTTCGTGCAAATGCCGGATCTCGAGCTCGGCTTTCAGATTGACTTTGTAATCGTTCTCCGCACGCAAACGGTCTCGCGCCTCGGCGCGGTTTTGGCTCATCATGATGACCGGCGCCTGGACAGCGGCGAGACAAGAGAGAATCAGATTGAGAAGGATGAACGGATAAGGATCGAACGCTCTGGTAGCGAGCAACGCGATGTTCGCACCGATCCACACGAAGATAACAGCGCCAAATGTAATGAGGAATTTCCAACTGCCGCCGAACTCGGCGATGCGGTCCGAAAGACGTTCGCCAAAGGTCAGTTTCTTTTCGAATTGCTTCTCGATGTCGCTGGAGAGAATCTCGTGCTGTTCCAGGCTTTCGATGACTTCCTGGTCCAGCACGGAAAGTTCGCCAATCTCGTCCTGCAAGACTTCTTTTACATAATCCTTCCGGAAATCGCCCAGATCGTCGAAGCAGATGAACCCTTTGCTGTCCAAGTCGGGTTTTCCCTTCTTGATGAACTCGAGAAGCGACGGCCGAATCAGCTCCGCCACCATTCCGCCGTGCGGTGATTTTGTTTTTTTGCAGATCTGACAGACCAGTGGTGTCGTTGCAGTTTGGCTCATCGGAAATTCGCCGCTGAATTAAGCTGCTCTCGTGCCATTTGTCGATGCCGGCTTGAATCAGCGATTGCCGATTCTAAGATTCCACCATGGAAGAAGCGGAAGTACCTCTCGAGCATTTGCACGAACAGGTTCATCACCGCGCTGAACACAGCGGCGAAACATGGATTTCGTGGGTGGCCTTGAGCACCGCGATTCTCGCTGTCCTTGCTGCGATCGCCGGACTTCTCTCCGGGCAACACGCGAACGAGGCGATGATGAACCAAATCGAAGCGTCCGATCAATGGAATTACTACCAGGCGAAAAGCATCAAGGCTTCGGTGCTTGATGCGAAAATGTCGCTGGCCGGTGCGCCTAACGAATCGGACCAATCGAAGCGCGACCGTTACGAGAAAGAACAGGAAGAAATCAAATCGGACGCCGAGCACAAGGAAGCCGCCGCGAAATCGAACTTTCACAAGCACGAAGTGTTCGCGCGCGGCGTCACCATGTTCCAAATCGCAATTGCCATCGCGGCAATCTCAGCGCTTACAAGGAAACGCAAGTTTTGGATCGTGAGTTTACTTTTCGGGATTGTCGGTTGCGTCTTTCTCGTCCTCGCAGCAGTCGCAAGGTAGGTGCGATTGGTAGTGTATCAGTTTGGCGTGTTTGACCACGAGTTGACATCGCTGTTATCGTGAGGAGTCAACGAAAATCCAAAAACATGAAAACAAAAACCGCGTTGGCTGCTAAGTCTGGGGCGAAGCCGGAGGCATTTGCTGTGGGAGCGGAGCCTGCAACACGTACAGGGGAATGGACGCTTCTTGGCGGCCATCAACCGCAAGGTCAACTGAATACTCGCCATAACGCGGTAACGATATTTGCTGAATTACGACAGCAAGAGGGACGCTGGCATCTGACTCGTTTGGGCTAATCTGCACGTTCAGTTGTGCCTCCAATGTCGGTACGACTGGGCGCCCGTCCGAATCGATAATTGAGACCCGAATATTTTTTGTTCCTTGTTCGATCTGCTCAAAACGCATCAATACTGCTAGCGCACACAGCGGGTGAACCGCCGGAATTTGCCTAGCGAAGATGCGATTGAACGTTCCTACAATATTCATTTTATTACCAGGTGTGTTCTGTGCGAAATCGCAGAGGGTGAAAACATCAACGGTCATTTGTGGAGTCTTTCTATTTTAGGTTTGGAAGTGCCGAGCGTACCAAGCCACACCACTGCAGGCAACGTGTTGATGCAACACCTGGAAGGCGCCCCTGGACTTTCCTAACCATTGCTCGCTACAATTCATGGGACGACTTTGCCACCGGTGAAAAAAACAGTGTGGCGCAAACCACCAAGAAAGACAGTCCCTGATCTCGTTTGAGTGACCAGACCGATTTTCATACCAACACGCTCACCGACCGTAATTCGCCGTAATCGCTGCTAGTTGGGAATCGGTAAAGCGCCTGGCCGGTAGGCTGGTCACGCGACTCTCATTGTCGTCACGTGATTGAGTTTGCCAGACCGCCACACAGCAGGCGCGTGCAAACGGTCATTCCCGAACAGTGGCCGGCTTGCTCGCGCGTCGGTGATTTGCCCTACGTCGCGTTGGTTTTCGGCCTGTTCTGATCCGCGGGTGGGCAGCGCGCCATTCTCGCTGTTTCCGCGTGTAATACTTACGCCAGTATTCAGCGGTGCGTATTCGGGGTCGGCCACGCTTCTTAATCCTGTTCATCAGATCAAATAAACCGACCGGGTCAGACCACAGATGGCCGAGGCCCGTTGGGGGCCGCCTCTAATTTCTAACCCGCCTAATCAAGTGCGTTACAGATTGCGTCTGCCTCGCCATGACCAAATGGTCCGGGACCACTGCGATCGTAAACCGGCGTTTTTCGCAAAAGTATTTGTCCTATCAATCTTCTACGGAAGTGGCGGAGCGAAGTTCTCGGAAACGTTGCAAGGACAAAGGCATTCAAAACTCGAGCGCCCACCAACCTGTTGACAGGAGGTCGCGAAAATCGGCGGCGGGTTACCGTGTCCTCGATTGACGCCCGTAGGTAGGGGCGGTTCACCCGAACCGCCTGATCCCATTCAGGTGAATGGCTCCTTCCAGGACGTCGGGCGATTGAGGTCAATCGCCCCTATCTGCGTTCTCACCCTTCGCCCAACAACAGGCTAGGGTGTCGCGTCCTGCGCCTGCGGGATTTTAGGCCGAACGATCCTATCGCTTTGTTACGAATGTGCGCGATTGCTTCATCGACCGAATCGGTCGCGTAGATCAGTTTGAGGTCGGAAGCAGCGATCATTTCTCGCTGCGCCATGGTTTCGATGAAATGTAGCAGCTCTTTCCAATAATCGGTTCCCATGATCACAATAGGAAAATTTTTGATTTTTCCGGTTTGAATCAGAGTGAGTGCTTCGAACAACTCGTCGAGCGTGCCTGCGCCGCCGGGCATGACAACAAAGGCGTAGGAATATTTAACCAGGAGCGTTTTGCGGGCGAAAAAGTAATGCATCCGCACACAGCGGTCGAGATAAGCGTTCGTCGGTTGCTCAGACGGCAGTTCGATAGTGCAGCCAACAGAACCGCCGCCAGCTTCCTTGGCGCCGCGGTTTGCCGCTTCCATGATGCCTGGGCCGCCGCCGGTGATGACAGTGAAGCCGAGCCGCGCAATGGCTGCACCCATTTTTCTGGCAAGCTCATAATGCGGATCGCCGGGCTTGATCCGCGCCGAGCCAAAAACAGTCACGCATGGACCAACGAAATGAAGCGTGCGAAATCCGCGCAAGAAATCGCGCATCACCCGCAAAAGGGTGAAGAACTCTTCGAAACGCGACCGCGGCCCTTCGAGAAAGATCTCATCGTCAGGATCTGAAGCACCGGGCTGCGCAGAACTAGAAACGTCTGACGTGGCGGTGATCGAGTCGTCGTCGTTTTGCACGAAAGTTTTGATTAACCGCTGTCCGCTCGCGTAAAACTAAGCACGAGTATCTCCGGGTGGCATGTCTTTCCGACCCGAAACAACATTGCTCGCCATTCGACGAATTTTTTTTAGCCAACGCCGCGCCCATGCGTATTCAGTTGCGAGGATAGCCAGGCCCAAGGGAATGACGATGAATGCAGGTCCTGGCAAAACTAAAAGCGCAATCCCGATCAGCAGAACAGTAGCTCCCACCACGGAGACGATCACTCGTCTGGCGACCTTGATATTCTCGGTGCTCCAAATACCGGAAAGACGTTTCATCCACGATGTCGAGCCGATTGACTGTTTATTGCGAATCGGAGGCGTCATGTAATTAAATCGTCGCTTACACTAGATTCGACCACGGCTTGGGACGGCAAGGCCTCCTTCAAACGCCAAGTCAACCTTTTCTACTGACTAGCCTTTGATAGCAGCCTGTAAACGGTCAAGAAGGAGCGCCTGTGCCGGCTTGATTTTGCGCCTCGCAACTTCTTCAGAAAAAAAGCGCGCCTGATCAACCTCTGGAAACATCTTGCGCTTTCCGGAACGCGGCGGCCATTCCATTTCGAACAAATTTGATTTCGGCTCAAATGATTCCGGCAAATCGCCTTCGAATGCCCAGGCATGCACAATTTTGCCCCCTTTTTGTTTGATCCACCCAAGCGCAATCCAATCCAAAACGCCTTCGGGGCGGAAACCGACCTCTTCCTCAAATTCGATCTGAGCGCGTGTCAGCAGATCTTCTCCCGAAGCTGCCTCGCCCTTCGGAATTGTCCATATGCCGTCATCTTTGCGGGCGAAGAGTGGTCCGCCAGGATGCGCCAAAAGAACTTCGACTTGATCGTTCTTGCGCCGGAACATGACCAAACCGGCGCTGATTCGGCTTCGCGGAGACTTCGGTTTTTCAGGCATCATTTTGCGCCGGCAACGTGCCCGACGTCTTTTGCGGACGCCGATCGGTTTTCGTTTCTGTTGCCCCACAGATGGAACGTGTAGGTGAAAACTATATAACCCATCACGCGGCTCAGATCGTCGTTACTGAAATAGAGCGCTGGATTGAACTGGAAATCCCGTGTGACGTTGCAGGTGAAGCCAATCGTCGACGAGTTTTCGGAACCGCTCTGCCAATCGACCTGGACCCGCCACCTTTCGTTGAAGTCGTAGGCATATCCAAGAATTGCTTCGTTTTTGTATCCGGCATGAATGGCTCCGACGATGACCTTGTGGTGCTCGGTATAGTAACCGGCTTCAATGAACGGTTGAGGATCTACATTCAGATGGGGCGACCAATTCACGAACCCAGCCGAAAGAAGAAAAGGTTCTTTCGTTAACAATCCGATTTCCGTCCCGAAGATCCAATCGTCCGGTTGGAATCCGCGAAATACCGCTACCTCAGCCCATTTCGTGAGGCCCAGCTCGGCTTGCAATTCATACGGGTTCGCAATCCGCTTGTCTTGAATTTGCAAACTTAGAGAAAGATCGCCTTCTCCTTGCAAATCCGGCGTCACAATTTGACTCAAACCTTTCGTTGTAGCGAACGATGTGGGAGCGCTCGAAAAAATAGCGATCATCATCACGATGATCTTTACCCAGCTGATTAACTCTTTGTTCAACCTTTGTTTATGCAAAGCGTTCGACATTTCGCGGCGAGTAAAACGGTTGTTTGGGAATTTGTCGATTCCATGTTGAACCCCGGCTGTGCGATTTTAAGATTAACGATAATGCGCGTGCTCGCCGTTGACGCTTCTCTGCGCAATACCGGTGTCGCGATCGTCGATGCAAACAATGGCAAACCACGCTCCATCTATTTCGGGACGATCCACAACGCCAGCTCGATGCGTTCCTCAGCCTGTCTGGTTGCGATTCGCGATCGGTTGGCAGAACTGATTCGGGAACACGAACCGGACTGTTGTGCACTTGAATCGGTCATTTACGTCCAAAGCCATAAGACCGCGATTCTCCTTGGAGCCGCGCGAGGCGCTGCCATCCTGGCGGCCGCAGAAAACGGATTACCAGTTTTTGAATATTCACCGAAACGAATCAAACAATCCGCCGTTGGGCGCGGCGCGGCCGGAAAAGATCAGGTAGCGTTCATGGTGCGCGCCCTTCTCGGTTTAACGGAAACGCCGGACGCAGATGCCGCCGATGCGCTTGCGATCGGGCTGACGCATCTGCGCTCGCAGGAAGTCGCGAGCTTTGGCGTCCCAGGAGCAACACGGATATGAACGCAGCGGTTGTTGATCTTGGCGTGCGCTGGCTCGGGCGAATGGAATTCGAACACGCACTCGCGTTGCAGGAAGAAATTGTGTTGAAGAAGCGTGACGACTCTTCAGTAGAAGATCAATTGCTTTTACTCGAGCATGAACCCGTTTACACGATCGGCCGGACACCGGACCGATCAAGTTTGTCCGGCCGCCGTACCGCGGGACGGATTCCGCGTGGCGAACTCGGAGCCGCGCATTTGCCGCATCCTCTTTTCGTCATCAACCGCGGCGGCCAGGCCACCTATCACGGGCCCGGGCAGCTAATGGGTTATCCCATCATCGATCTGCGGCGATGCGGTCAGGATTTGCACAAATATTTGCGCTGGCTCGAACAATTGCTCATTAAACTCCTCGCCGAATACGGGACTACTGCTGCGCGGCGCGAATCACTTACTGGAGTTTGGGTCGGCGACCGCAAGATTGCTTCCATTGGCGTAGGCGTTCGTCATTGGATCACCATGCACGGCTTTGCCTTGAATGTATGCGGCGATCTTTCGCCTTTTAATCACATCGTTCCCTGCGGCATTAATAATGTCGCAATGACCTCCATGGAAAAAGAAACGGGCGCGGCATTTTCCGTTCCCCGTGTTGCCACGTCGATGGAGAAATTGGTACTAAATCAGATTGGTGATTTGCGCGTTATTCGAGAGGCAGAACCGATTAACGTTTAAGATACAGAATTTTAGCAACAGAACATGATCCCTCTCGAAGATAACGTCGGTGATATTGTCGGAAAAGCGCAACGCGGTTTGGGCCTTTCCGATTCCGAACTGGCAAAAAAAGCGGGCGCCGACTTGCAAACAATCCGCAAACTACGCGAAAGCGATTTTGATGAAGCAACGCTGCTGGGCGTCGCACCAATCCTGGATCTTGCCGCGGGCCCGCTTTGTGAGCTGGCGAGAGGCGAATGGCGTCCGGAAAGGATCGATGAGCGCGACGGTTTCGCGCAGTTCAACACGCGTTATCACGATATGACTGTGAACGCGTATCTCGTCTGGGACCCGGCAAGCCGGGCCGCGGCGGCCTTCGATACGGGCGCCGATTGCACCGAGATGTTGCGATTTGCCAATCGCCACAAATTGAACGTACAACTGATTCTCCTTACCCATGCGCATCCGGATCATGTCGCGGACCTGCCGCGTCTGCGCGAGGAAACCGGCGCGGACGTTTTTGGCCCTGCTCGGGAACTTGTCTCCGGCGCGGAGCCCATCGACGAAGGAAAGCATTTTCACCTCGGGAATCTGGAAATTGATACGCGACTGACCTGGGGGCATTCCCAGGGTGGAATGACATATGTCGTGACCGGGCTGGCGCGCCCCATCGCGATTGTGGGCGATTCGCTTTTTGCCGGGTCGATGGGCGGCGGAAACGTTTCCTACCAGGACGCGTTACAGAATAATCTCGAGAAAATTCTCACATTACCGGATGAAACGATCATTTGTCCGGGGCACGGCCCGATGACAACGGTGAGTGAAGAGAAGCAGCACAATCCATTCTTTGCCGGCAAAGTTTGAGAGCCGAGACTTCAGCTTTAATGAGTTGGTAAAAGACAGTTCCTTATGAATATTGGTTTTGTTGGAGTGGGCCGGATGGGCGCGAACATGGCGCGCAGATTGAAGGATCGACAATTTCATGTCACCGCTGTTTACGACACGAATCGCGCAACCGCTACCTCGCTTGCCGCTGAGCTTGGCTGCGCCGCCGCTCAAGACTTGTCGGAAGTAACGGCAGAATCTGACGTGATTTTCACTGTGGTGACCGATGACAGTGCGATGCGAAACATCTTCGCAGGGAGAGGCGACAATTTGCTGGTTAACGCCCGCGGCAAACTGTTCATTAATTGCGCGACGATCTCGCCGCAGGTGCATGTCGAGATTGAGAAGCTGGCGCACCAGGCTGGGGCACAAACGCTCGAAGCGTGCATGGCCTCGAGTATTCCCCAGGCGCGCGAAGGCAAGCTTTATTTGATGTGCGGTGGAACAGAAGATGCATTCCGGAAGGCCGAACCGATTTTAAAGGAGATTGGTTCGGAGGTGCGCTTTATCGGCAACGCTGGCGAAGCCGCAAAGGTGAAAGCGCTCGTCAACATGGTGATGAACATCAACACCGCGGGGTTGGCGGAGGGACTGGCACTGGGCGCGGCGCTCGGTCTGGATTTGGAAATATTGAGAAAGGTTTTTTCGCAAACAGGCGCGGCCTCCCGCGTACTGGAAACCGATGGCGAAGACATGCAGAATCGCGAGCACAGCTGCTTTTTCTCCGCGGCGCATGCCGCGAAAGATAGCGGGATCGCTCTCGAGCTCGGGCGCAGTCTTGGGCTCGATTTACGGCTCGCGCGCGCGACCAAGGAACAATACGATCGCATGGTGGCAGAAGGCCTGGGCGAGCTCGATAAATCGGGGATCGCCGAGCTCACCTTCAAAGATCGGCATAAACATTCCGGCGATCGCGTCTGATTTATTCGTTGTCGAGATCCGCACTCGAACCTGTAGCCGGGATCGGTGATCCCGGTCGGCGGTGGCGATAAATCGCTGGGAGTCTCTGTTAGAGCCAGAATCCCAGGCAGTGCGGGCGCTGCCCATCTGCCAAATCGGCGAGAGTCGGAAAATTTTACGTTTTCTAGAACTTTCTCCTGCCGTTTCCGGATAGGAAAGGTGACAGGATACTAAAGAGGGCTGGCACGAAGCGCACGCCCCTTCGAACAATCAAGCGCCAACTGCCGCGGCGACACAGAATCTTCCCAGGGGCTTGAGCATTCAAAAAAATGAAAACTAACAGTATTATACTATTAACGATGTTGACTCTTGGCGGGTTTGTGACGAGCCAGCCAGCTTTTTCGACACCGCGGCCCGGTAGACCTCTGCCGATGCCTGCGATCAGGTCAACGCCCGTGCCGCGTCCGGTTGTGACACCAACTCCTGCGCCGGTGCCTCCGGCAGTCGATTCGATCGCGATTTCCTATGAAACATCGGCCGCATCGAATATCGCCCTCGACGTGACTGCAGGACCGACCGGGGCGCCAGCCGGTTTCACAATCCAGTGGATGACGCTGGCCGATTACGTCGCTTTGGGAAACCAATGGCCTGTAACGTCAGAAGTTCCCAACGGGGCGGCTCCGAGTTTCTGCAAGGCACACTTCGTGCCGTCGGCATCGTCGGGTTGCACGAGTTATAGTCTGCGCTCCGGCCAACGCGTCACTATTACAATTGGTGATGACAATCTTTATGATAGCTGCGCCGTATCCAGTCCTTGTTCCGGGGCTCCGCTGCTGTGCAATACGGCATACGTATTTCGTGCTTCCGCACTTGATGCCGCCGGTCAGTTCAGGGTTAGCGATACCATGACGTGTGCCACCTTACCGTGCGTCGGGGGAAGCTCATGCACCTATTCGCAAGGCTACTGGCGTAACCATCCAAATGCATGGCCGGTAACTAGTCTCACTCTCGGAACAGTGACTTATCAGGCTGCGGAACTCATGGCTATCCTGGATGATCCCGCGCGGGGCAATGGTCTTGTGATACTGACTCACCAGCTGATCGCCGCGAAGCTGAACATCGCCAATGGGGCGGATCCGTCAGCAGTTCAGCAAGCGATAACTGATGCAGACAGCATGATCGGAGCATTGGTGGTGCCACCGATTGGGAATGGCTACCTGGCACCGGGACAGACCAGCGACCTCACTGAAACCCTCACAGAATATAACGAGGGAACGATTGGTCCTGGTCACTGTATTGATTAGGTCTTACAAAACAAAGAAGAAGTCCAAATGACCGGCGTCAATCAGTGAGTCACTACATCGCTCCATAGGACTCAACTATCTAGCTCTTTAACGAGCGGGGCACAAGCATTGTGCCCCGTTTCGCCTTTTACGGAGGCCGAAGCTCGACAGTCGGTTCTCAAGATATGCAACTCTGCCGATTCCCTGTTACGGCCGACGTATACGAAGTCGAGTCCCTCAGCGCATGCGTTTTCGGCAAAACGAAAAGAAACTTTGAACTTTTACGGGAACTTTGACCCGTAGCTTCCGGATAAAGACCTAAGAGGTGGTGCGGCCACGAGTAGCGGACTTTCTGAGTTTACGCTCGAGAACCATGTCCACAAGCCTCGCTTGGACAACTTAACATCCGTGTAGCAACCCAGGAGTTACTTGCCTTAAAGGAAGACTCGGGCTGTATAGCTTTCCCAAGCAGTGGAATGAGAGGCGTGTGCCTAGAAACGGGAGTAACTCCTGTTACTAAGACCACTTCCATCGATTAACTTCGTAACACGGCTGGTGTTACTTAACACGATCGAATAACAGACGAATCTTTTTCGGGAACCTGGTTGCGGCGTTCCCGGATAAAGACCTAAGCAGGGACAGACATCAGGTCTGTGCGTGACGTGGTAAGGCTTCTGCCAGGACAACACTATGAAAAACAATTTTATTAGACAGATAGCTGCTGTACTAGCCATTCTAGTGGCTGTGGCGCCACTTGCGCCGCTCGAAGCAGCAAAACACCAAAAGCAACGCAGCAGCAATGGCCACATTTCCGCAGCAAAAATAGATGCGATAATTGCCAAGTTTACGCACGATGAGCTGGCAGCCTTTCCAAAGGGAGCAGTAGGCGCAAACATCATTCTTTCCGAAGAACAATTCAGAGGGAACGGATTAAGAACCGCACTAGAGAAAGCAGCGAGGCAAGCACGGGACTCGATTGCCCGTTGGCCGCAGGCGGAGCCATTGCCACAAGCAATGGCTCAGCTGCCGAATCGAATCCCCGGATTGGCGATCACAAAACGGAAACAGCATGACGGTTCATCGTACTTCGCCGGCACATACACTACTGCCGAGGGCTGCGTCTTTTGTTGGACGCGAACGGTCGTGTTCGTAAAAGACCCGTGGTATGTGGTGCGCTTCACCATCGAGAAATGCCAAGATTGCCGGCCGAATCCGACGCCGACCCCAACACCGACACCACCACAAATCACGGCGCAAGCGGCGAATTGCGTACCGGGACAAAACGTGGAGCGCATTCGCTTCCTAGGAAATCTGCAGGGCCTAAACTTCTGGATTGACGGACACCTTATCGCGCTTGACTCACTCGGTCGAGCGATTGTCGCGCCCGGGCATCACGACTGGATGGCTCGCAAAGCGAATGGACTAGTCATCGTCTCTGGCACTGTCAATGTCCCGAGCTGTCAGGGGACCCCGACACCTACACCTACGCCTCATACACCCACACCTACACCGACCCCTCACACCCCGACGCCGACACCAACACCTCATACTCCGACGCCGACACCAACACCGCGGCATCCAACTCCCACTCCGAGGCCCAGTCCAACACCGACAGTGACCCCAACGGCTACTCCAACAGCAACAGCTACACCTACGCCGACAGCAACCGCGACGGCCACGCCCACTGCAACCCCGACTGCGACGCCAACAGCTACGGCGACTCCTACCGCCACATCAACTCCGGATCCGACACCGACTCCGACCCCAACAGCCACGCCGACGGCTACCGCTACGCCTAGTCCGACTGCGACGCCAACGCCAAGTGGGACGCCTACGCCAACAGCGACCCCGACAGCCACACCAACTGCAACCCCAACGTGTACTCCAGGTGCACAGTGCGTTTATACACGCAATGAGTGGGCTGCAATTCCAAATTGGCCGGTACAGGAACTGCAACTAGGAAATGCAATTTACGATCGGGAAGAACTGCAATCCATCATGGATGAGTCAATCGGCAATAACGGATTGATAGCAGTAGCGAAAGAGCAAATTGCAGCAAAGCTAAACATTGCAAATGGTGCAAGCTCTGACTGTATTGTACAAACAGTTACGGACGTTGACATGCTAATCGGGAATTTGGTAATACCACCTATGGGTAGCGGGTTTATTCCACTTGGTAATGTGCAAGGATATGTAACTCAACTTGCTCATTACAATAAAGGAGATCTCTGTTGCGCGACGCATTGCTCGGCAATTCCTAGTCCGACTCCCACAGCAACTGCAACGCCGACACCAACCCCAACGCCAACAGCTACGCCGACCGCTACTGCCACTCCAACTGCAACGCCTACCTCGACACCTACAGCAACTCCGACACCTACCGCTACGGCGACGCCAACAGTAACCCCTACGCCTACGCCATGTCAGTTAGACAAGCCAGCTATCGCGTGTTCTACGTCTGCAGCTTCAAACATAGCCATCGATGTCATTGCTGGAGAGTCCGGGGCTCCGAATGGATTTGTCATTGAATGGATGACAGTGGCGGACTTTATAGCTAACGGCAATCAATGGCCCGATAATCCAGACGAGGTTTGCCAGGCGAGTTTTTCCAACAGTCTGGCGCCAAATCAAACGATGGCGGTGGTAATCGGCGATGATCGATTGTTCGACTCCCTTGGTGTGCGAAGCGATTGCTCGGGCGACCCGCTCCTGTGTGACACCGCTTATGTGTTCCGCTGCCGTGTGAACGAAACAGACTCTTGTCAGGCAAGCCCGTGGGGTAATACCATTGCCTGCGCAACGCTGCCGTGCAATCCGGGACAAAATTGCACGTATTCGCAGGGCTATTGGAAAACCCATTCCGAAGTTTGGCCGTTGCAAAGCCTGACGCTCGGCGCAGTCAGCTACAGTGAATCACAGTTACTTCAAATCCTGAATCGTCCCGCGCAGGGCAACGGGCTCGTGATTCTGGCGCACCAGCTCATTGCTGCAAAATTGAATATAGCCAACGGAGCGGATCCGGCGGCCGTTCAGCAATTCGTAATTAACGCGGACAATATGATCGGAGGGTTGATGGTACCGCCGATTGGCAACGGTTATCTGTCACCAAACCAGACCAGCGAACTAACTGATACCCTCACGGAATACAACGAGGGAACGATCGGCCCTGGACACTGCGATGACTGACGAGGTAGCGCGGTGCCCTGCCATAAACAGAAAAAGTATTTGCCGTACAGCTGCGCGGGGAAGTTGAAAAGCTTCCCCCGCACTGTCGGGAAACTTGATAGTCCAGGGGAATTTGCCCGGAAATTTCTGTGCCAACTTTGATAACGGCATTCTTGTCTGGGATATCCCGCGCGACAATGAGCGGTCAGTTTGGTGGCCAACACCGCTTCCGCCTGAACGTGCAGTATTCCAGCAGCGGGCGGAAAATTCCGGGCTTGCCTAACAATCGTACAAATGAGATGATCCGCGGCTGTGAAATCCGAAGCATCTCAGGCCAGCGCTCGCCGCCCGGATCGCTTCATGACGACCCGGTGGAGCATCGTCTTATCGTGCACCGATTCTCAAGGCGACGAAGAGAAGGCGCACGCCGCCCTTGCCGAGCTCTGTAAGATCTATTGGCGGCCAGTCTTTGCTTTCATCTGTCGCCAGGGCCACTCCGTCCCCGACGCCCAGGACCTTACGCAGGATTTTTTCGCCATGGTGCTGAAAGGTCGGCTCTTGCAGCGGGCCGATCGGAGCCGGGGACGATTCCGTTCACTCGTACTCAAGGCGTTACAGAATTTCTTGCACGACGCCGTGGACAAGCGTCACGCCCGGAAACGTGGTGGGGACGTGCAATTCGTTTCGTGGGACGATTGGATGGCCGAGGCGCCATCGCACTTGTCGATCCCGGAGCAGGACTCGGACAAATGGTCGCCGGAAAGAATTTTCGATGTGCGCTGGGCGGCGACGGTGGTCGAGCGCGCCTTGCGGCGGTTGGGCGATGAATGCGAAAAGCGTGGTCGTCGACGTGTGTTTGATGTATTGAACAATTGCCTTGCAGCCGAGCGAGAAGACGTTTCCTATGCGAAGTTCGCAAAAACGCTCGGCCTCCAGGAGGCGGCGGTGAAACGCCTTGTGCACAGGTTACGCGAACGCTACCGCGCGCTGCTCCGCGAAGAAGTTGCTCAAACCGTCGAAGGACCGGCCGAGATCGATGACGAACTCCGTTATCTCTGTGCGGCGTTGAGCGCGGCAGAATAGTTCGAGATCCGGGGTCGGAATATCGAAGTCAGGGCGTTCACGAGCCCGCGAATCGCTCGGGGACACGGCCCGTAAAAGGTAGCTAGTCGCGATTTTAGGCGAAGGCTTCTGATTTTCCGAAAGCACGCCTCTTGGCGTCGGAATTTCACGGCGTGCGCTCTTTTGTAGAGCACCATGCGGACGCATCGAGTTTCTGACGCATTTTCGCAAAAGACCCTTGAGCGTTAAATCTTTTTCATCCTGTAACGATTCGGTCTGATGTTCGATTTAAGCGTCAGATGTCCGGCGGCTCTGGTCGAGGAGCCACCTAGTGTCCGATTGCTGTCCATTTGTATTGATTAGCGATCGCATTTTTTTTGAGAACTCCGCTCCGCCAATTCCGGAGAAAGCATAGAGGAAGCGTCGGCGCCGACAGCCGATACTCGACTCTCGTCCACCCGCTCCCTCGCAGTTGCAGTCCTTTTTTACGTTTTCAGAATCCGATGAGCGGCATTCCTGTTTCGATTCGTCTGCAAAAGGAACCGCTCATTTGCCCGCAGTGCGGATCGGCGTCGCGTATTGGACGCAGTCTGTGTCTGAGTTGTCTGCTTGCTCAGGGTCTGGGCGCTCGGGTCGCTCCGCATCAGGCAGAGGAAACGCTCGAGGACGTGCTTGGCGAACTTGATGTGCGGGATGCCGAGTGGCGAGTAGGCGATTATCAAATCCTTGAAGAAATCGGGCGCGACGGCATAGGCGTCGTTTACCGAGCGCGACATAGGCGCCGCATCGTGGCCCTGAAACGAATTTTGCCTTATCACGCCGACTCACGGGAGACGCTGGTGCGTTTTCGGCGTGAGGCGGAGACTGCGGCGAGCCTCGTTCATCCGAACATTCTGCCTGTCTACGAAGTGAGCGAGTGCGACGAGGGGCTGCCGTTTTTCAGCATGAAGTTTGCTGGTGGGGGCAGTTTGCTGGATGCGGCCCCGGCTCTGCGCAGTGAGCCGCGGCGAGCGGTAGCATTGATGGCGAACGTAGCGCGGGCGGTGCAGCACGCGCATGGACAGGGGATCCTGCATCGGGATTTGAAGCCTGGGAACGTTTTGCTGGATGGACGAGGCGAACCGCTGGTGAGCGATTTCGGTCTCGCCAAATGCCTGGAACCCACAAGCAATCTGACACGCAAGCTGACTACCTTTGGCGCGCCTGGTTACGTGGCACCGGAGCAAGTGAACCCACCAGGCGCCGGGTCGGGCAAACTTGGTCCTACGGCCGATGTATACAGTTTAGGTGCGATTTTGTTCGATTTGCTGACGGGTCGTCCGCCATTTTTGGGTGAACACGCGCTGAAGGTGATCCAGCAAGCGAGCGAGAAACCGGCGCCAAAGCTGCGCACTCTGGTGTCTGGGCTGGATCGGGATTTGGAAACGATCTGCGCGAAATGTTTGGAGCGGGAACCAGGTGCGCGTTATCGCTCAGCGGGCGATCTTGCCGAAGACCTCGAACGCTGGCTGGAAGGGCAGCCTGTCGCAGCGCGACCCCTTTCGCCGTCTGCGCAGGTTTGGCGCTGGACACGGCGGAATCCAGTTTTTGCAGGAATGACAGCGCTCCTGATGACGTTGGGATTGGTTGCAGGAGTGACGATGTGGAAGGACAGCGCGCCGAACCCGCCGGCAACAACCGGCATTGCTGTTCTGCCGTTCGAAAGTTTAAGCGACGACAAAGAGGACGCTATTTTTGCCGATGGCGTTCAGGATGACATTTTGACCAAGCTCGCCAGCATTCGCGATCTCAGAGTGATCAGCCGCACCAGCGTGATGAAGTATCGCGGAAAGCGGAACATTCGTGAAATTGGTAAAGTGCTTTGGGTTTCTCATATCCTGGAGGGTACTTTGTCCCGCAGTCAGGGAAGCGCCCGTTTTAAGCTCAAGGCTCGATTGATAGACGCCGGTAATGGTGCGGTCGTCTGGTCGGAGGAATATGACCGCGATTTGAATGACCTGTTTGCGGTCCAAAGCGAGCTTGCGCGAAAAGTCGCTCAGGGGCTCCGCGGCGGTCGACTTGTTGAATCAGGCCGTCGCCCGCGATCCCTCTTTTGTTCAGGCGTACTGCCAACTCGCCCACGCGCATGAACAGCTCTATTTTCTTGGGTTTGACCATACGCCGACACGGCTGGCATTGGCTGAAGCGGCGATCGAGCCGGCATTCCGCCTTCGTCCAGATGCAGGCGAAACCCATTTGGCGAATGCGCGAAATCTTTATCATGGGCACCTCGATTACGGTGGCGCTCTGGCTGAATTGGACGTTGCTCGGCAGACCTTGCCTAATGACGCGCGGATATTTCGAATGATGGGATACATCCAGAGGCGCCAGGGACGTTGGCAGGAGTCTACGCAAAACCTGGAGCGCTCAGGCAACCTCGACCCGCGCAACATTGAAACGCTCCAACAGATTGCGCTCAGTTATGGAGTTCTCCGGCGCTACGCTGAGGAGAAATCCGTGCTGGATCGCGCGCTGGCGATCGAGCCGAACGATGTTAGCACGAAAGTCGCGCTTGCGGCCGTTCAATTACATTGGAAAGCAGATACACGCTTGTTGCATCAGACAATTGATTCCATTGGAGCTGCAAGAGTTGGTGCCTTGTTGAGCGCAGCTGATGAGGGGTTGAGTTGTGCCCTGGCCGAGCGCAACGTCGCTGCGGCAAGGAACGTTCTGAAGACGATCGGCGACACGCCACTAACGGACTATTCAGTTCATCTGAATCGCCCAATCATCGAAGGCGTCATCGCTCGCATGACGAGAAATGATGGCGATGCCCGCGCTTTGTTCACAGCCGCCCGTGTTCAACAGGAGAAAACGGTTCAAGCGGAACCAAATTACGGCCCGGCGCTGTGCGTACTTGGTCTGATCGATGCTGGTCTCGGCCGGAACGAAGAAGCGTTGCGTGAAGGCCGGCGTGCGGTCGAGCTCGTTCCAGTAGAAAAGGATGCGCTGGTTGGTCCGACCATGATCAAGTATCTGGCCATGATTGCTGCATGGACCGGCGATAAAGATCTGGCCTGCGAACAGCTGGCCATTGCAATTCGCCCACCAAGTACGCTCAGTTATGGTCAATTAAAACTGTTGCCGTTTTGGGACCCGCTCCGCGGCGATCCGCGCTTTGAAAAAATCGTCGCTTCGCTCGCGCCGAAAAAGGAAGCAAGTAAATGACAAAAAGATCAACGCTTTGCCATGGGTAAGATGTTCAAATCATGTGAATAACCTGGACAAAAATTTTCCATTTTTTAGTTTGCAACCAACCAAACTTAATCTACCATCCTGACCTCTTCATGCGCGAACCCTCCAGTTCTGTCTCGGTGGACCTCCAAAAGGAGCCGGGAACGTGCCCCGAATGCGGATCGGCATCGCGGGTCGGAAGAAGTCTTTGTCTTAGCTGCCTTCTTTCCGCAGGAGTCGACGCCAATGGGCAGAACGGTGACGCGTCCGCCGTAGATCCAGCGAAAGCGGAAACGCTTGATGACGTGCTCGGAGAACTCGATGTATGCGATGCCGAATGGCGCATAGGCAATTATCAAGTTCTGGAAGAAATCGGGCGCGGCGGGATGGGGGTAATTTATCGGGCGCGACAGCGGCATTCGCGCCGCATCGTCGCGCTGAAACGAATCTTGTCTTATCACGCCGATTCGCAGGAAACGTTGGCACGTTTCCGGCGTGAGGCGCAGGCTGCAGCGAGCCTCGATCATCCGAACATTCTGCCCATCTATGAAGTGAACGAATGCGACGATGGGTTGCCGTTTTTCAGCATGAAGTTTGCGGGTGGGGGCAGTTTGCTGGATGCGGCCCCGGCATTGCGTGGTGAGCCGCGACGGTCGGTGGCATTGATGGCGAAGGTGGCGCGGGGGGTGCAGTACGCGCATGGACAGGGGATCCTGCATCGGGATTTGAAGCCTGGGAACGTTTTACTGGATGGACGAGGCGAACCGCTGGTGAGCGATTTCGGCCTTGCCAAGTGGCTGGACACTAGCAGCCATCTGACACGCACGCTTACTATCTTTGGCACTCCCGGTTATATTGCGCCTGAGCAGGTGAACGGATCGTCGGGCAAACTTGGTCCTACGTCCGACGTATACAGTTTAGGTGCGATTTTGTTCGATTTGCTGACGGGTCGTCCGCCATTTTTGGGTGAGCACGCGCTGAAGGTGATCCAGCAAGCGAGCGAGAAACCGGCGCCCAAGCTGCGCACTCTGATGCCTGGGTTGGATCGGGATTTGGAAACGATCTGCGCGAAATGCTTGGAGCGGGAACCAAGTGCGCGCTATCGCTCTGCAGGCGATCTGGCCGAAGACCTCGAACGCTGGCTGGAAGGACGCCACATTATCGCCCGTCCTGTTTCCCCGCCTGCGCGCGCGTGGCGCTGGACACGGCGGAATCCAGTTGTTGCAGGAATGGCAGCGCTCCTGCTGGTATTGGGATCGGCAGTTGGCGTGATGATTTGGAACGGTGAAATGGCGGGTGCACCGGCTGCGAGTGGCATTGCGGTCCTGCCTTTCGAAAGTTTAAGTTCAGATAAAGAAAATGCATTTTTTGCCGACGGCGTTTACGACGGCGTTTCTACCAAGCTGGCGAAGGTGGCCAATCTAAAGGTGATCAGCCATAACAGCGTTGCAAAATATCGCGGCGCGCGGAACACACAGGAAATTGGTCGAGCGTTGAATGTCGCGTACGTACTTGAGGGAAGCGTGCGCAGGGAAGCGGGGAGGATCCATTTGAACGCTCAGTTAATTGATACGCGCACGGACGCTCACGTGTGGGCGCAAGAATACGATCGGGATTTGAATGACGTGTTCACGCTGCAAAGCGAGATCGCCCAAAAGATTACAGACCAACTCGGAGCCGAAGTCTCCTCGACCGAAAAGGCGGCCATACAGGAGCCGCCAACGACGGATCTCGTTGCTTACGATTCCTACTTGCGAGCTAAAGACCTTATTAACGGGATTGCATTCAGCACGCGGGCTAACGAAGATCTGATGCAGGCGGTACACCTGCTTGATCGGGCCATCGCGCGCGACCCCTTATTCTTCCTGGCTTATGGCGAACTCGCAGGCGCGCATGACCGAATTTATTTCCTCGGTTTCGATCACAATGAAGCACGCATCAAGTTGGCCGAAACAGCTGTTCAATCGATGCGCCGACTGCGTCCAGAATCTGGAGAAACGCATTTGGCTCTCGCTCAGCATTTCTATTGGGCTTATGCGGACTACGCTCGAGCCACCCTGGAGCTGGCTGCCGCTCAGCGGACACTGCCAAACGAATCGCGAATTCCTCTTATGGCTGGCTATATTGATCGGCGCCAGGGGAACTGGGACAAATCGATCGGGGAAATGAACCGGGCATTGGAGTTGGATCCCCGCGATTTTTCCATACTCCAGCAGATATCTCTTACTTACCAACTTGTGCGCCGCTATAAAGAAACAGCGGAAACTCTGGATAGAGTGTTGGCCATGGCTCCGAACGACGTTCCTACCCGGGTAAAGCGCGCTTGGGTTGATCTTCAATGGCGTGCAGATCCAAAACCGCTACACACCACAATTGAGACGATCCTGGCCCAGGATCCAAACGCGGCGCCTGTTCTCGTTAACCAATGGCTCGACCTTGCGTTATTTGAGCGGGATCCAGCTGCCGCCGAGCGCGCTCTGGCCGCCATGCCCACAGACGGGTGTTACGACGAAAATATCCCATTTCCTAACACGTGGTGCGAAGGGCTTGTTGCCCGGTTCCGTGGTGACGAGAAGGCAGCTCGCGCAGCCTTCACCACCGCACACAAAGAACTGGAGCAAACGGTGCGCGCCCAACCAAGTTACGCCCTGGCCCTCTGCGCGCTCGGTGTGGTTGATGCTGTTCTAGGAAATAAGCAGGATGCCATTCGCGAAGGTGAGCGCGCTGTCGAGTTGCTGCCTGTCAGCAAAAACTCTCTCGAAGGCCCGATGTTGATCCAGTACTTGGCCGTCATTTACGCCTGGACGGGCGAGAAGGATCGCGCGCTCGAACGGTTGAGCGAAGCTACGAGACTGCCGGGGAGCCATGTTACTTATGGCAATTTGCATCTCAGTCCACTTTGGGATCCGTTGCGGGGCGACCCACGCTTTGAAGCGATCGTCGTTTCCCTCGCGCCGAAATAACAGTTCGCCGCTGCCTGCCCGCTGTGTGGCGGAAACTCGCTTTAGAATGCGAGCGGTGCTCTGCCGCTTATCATTGGCGCGAAGGCCTTCCACTGGCGGGGATTGTTTATGTATCGTCCGCTGGCGGGATTTTGATTTCGCAAATATGGGTTGCTCGATATTAGACTTGCGGCTGCCACCGGATTTCGTTGCCAACGGGTTGAATCGCCTTCGCGTTCATACGGTGCATTGGGTCGGTCGCGTTCTATTTCTTCTTTGCCTCTCTGCGCTTTGCTGTTGCCTGGTTGGCCATTTTCAGCTCTCACGGATCACCGTTCTAATTGCCGAGGAGGTAGGGAAAAAACCTATAAATGTTTCAGGTTAGCTCCTAGGTTGACGGAATACCCCCAAATGAGTAGCATAAAGTTTTTTGATTTTTCTAGTTGACACTTATTCACATCACCTGTAACCGTGCCGACTTATGAAATACCTCCAAGCACAAACCGTACGCTTGGTCGCTGCAATGCTGGTAACTGTGGTTGTCATTGGCCTCAGTGCCCTTGCAATGCATGCGCCCACTCAGAACCAAAACTCGCAGGCTCGTTCCTTGAAAAGTATTCAAACCGACAAGGCCACCCTGTTTTATGCGGACCAACGAATGGACAGAAGTTGGTGCGTGGAGATGGTTCTGCCTGGAACTACCGAGAGTAAGGCCGCGACTGAGAACTTGAAATTGGTGGCAGCGACACTCTAATCCCCGCTGTTTAGCTAACGAATCAATGGGCCAGTCCCGAAGGTTTTGGGGCTGGTCGTATTGTGTACAGCGTGGGGCTGCAAAGCGGATTCCAAGTCTGCCTCGATCGTCCCCCGGTTGCGCTGCAGTGCGCGAGCGACCTGTGCCGCTTTTGTCTGGGTCGTTCGTGGAACTGAAAATCAATCGCCGAACGCGCAAAATACCTTTAGGGTTAGTGCGATGTTTTCCAAGCGCATCTGCGTGGCCTGGTTTGTCGTACATTTCTTCCTTATTACAGCAGTTTGTTTTGCGGGAATATTCTCGCTGGTCGCGGAGGGCGCGACCATGTTGCCATCACCGCTTCGCAAGCACGCGCGAAAGGCGGAACTGATTGCGGCACTCGTCCTTGGAAAGCAAGCGGCCGCGTCCAATCTGGTGCGGCAAGGGGTTGCCACCTATTTGCATGCTGCCGGCATCCAGGCTGGATACAGTTTTTTTGCTCCGAATGTTCCAGATTATCACAAGTTAACTTTGGAACTTTATCGTGAAGGCGGGCGAGTAGAGTATGAGTCGCCGCACGTGAGAGGGAAAGCAGCTGCTTTGCGTCTGGACAGTTTATTAGATCGGCTGGCTGACGAGCGTTACGAGCCGTTACGGGAAGTGGTGGTTAAGATGCTTGCGCTTTCTATTTGGCAAGAGCGTCCCGACGTGAAAAAAATTCGAGCCACATTCGGGGCAGTTAACCCGCCTGGTATTACTGATTTTGAGCTTGGAAAAGGTGAATCGTTCCAACCGCTGTTCAGTTACGATTTCAGCCTACGTGAGGAGGAGAAGCAATAGAGGAACCACGGATCGCACCGGGCAGGCAAATTAAAAAGCTGAGGCATCCTCAACTTCGAGAAATCGCGACTTCCACGTCCTTGATTCGTACATCGTCAGTATGTATTGCCCTTACTGATTCACTAGTGGTATCCGTTTAATCCGTTAATCCGTGACTGAATCACCCGCTTTCAAAGAACATGTTGCGGTGAGCATTCCGCGACGATGGTGGGAAAATTTGATGGCCTTTCTGTTCGCCCCAGAAACAGACAAGTGGCTTGGGGCATTGCGTATCGGTCTGGGGCTGCTCTTAACCGTTTACGCGGTGTTTTTAAGAAGTGACTGGCACAACCTGTTTGCTAGTACCGGGAAGGGTCTTGTCAGTCGCAAACTGGGAGAAGCCATTACGTCTTTCGATAGCCCACTCATTCCCAAGCTTGGCTGGCTTGTTGCTCTTGGCGGTTACGCTCACATCGGCGAGGATACCGTGCTTTCAATTGCCTGGGCCTGTTTGCTTTGCATGGGACTGTTGTTATTACTCGGCCTCTTCTCTCGGCTGGCTGCAATCATTGCGTGGTTTCTTCACCTCTGCGCAGCTGAAAGCGGTGGGTTGTTCGCATATGGCGCCGATAACTTTATGACCACGGGCCTCTTTTATTTGATGTTATCGCCGTTGCCAGACCGATACTCGCTCGATCACCGGCTGCTGAAAGTAGAACTAAGAGGTCCAGAACTTTTAGGTTTTTGGCGGCGCGTTTTACAGGTGCATATGTGCTTCGTTTACTTTGTCGGCGGCTTGGCAAAATGTCTGGGCAGCGGTTGGTGGAATGGCTCCAATCTCTGGCGTTCGTTAACCCGGCCGCCGTTCAACCTTATTTCCCCGGACATTCTTGTTCGATTCAAATACGTGCTACCGATCCTCGGAATTTCGATCTGTCTAATCGAACTCGGTTATCCATTTTTCATTTGGATAAGGAAGACCCGCTTGTTTTGGTTGGTTTGTATCTTGGCAATGCACGTGGCGATCGGACTAGCAATGGGATTGTACCTATTCGCCCTGGTGATGATCGTTTTGAATCTTGCCGCGTTCGGTATCGGAATGAGCAAGCAGCGACCTGTCGCTTCAGAGGTTACGGCGGACGGCGGAAGCGCAGAGCAACACACGGGTATTTCAGGGCGATCAGCCCTCGGCACTTCACCGCTTGGCGGCTAAATTCAACCGACGCGAAAGCGCACGTCGCGAATCGTCCTGCCGCCGAAACGCTGCTTTAATTTCCGCAAAATTTCGGACTTGGAAATCTGTTCGAGCTCGTAGTGCAAGGCTGGCTGGAGCACGCGAACATAGAGAACGCCTCCGCGCAACGCTACCGGCGCCGAATGGGCAGCGATAAATTCACCGACGATTTTTCCCCACGCATCAATCACTTCCGTTTCGTGCAAACGCTCGCGCAACCCGAGACGTTGCATCAATTTTGGAACCAACTCGCCTGGGACCTGCCACCGATCGGCACGCGGTTTTCTCTCGGGAAGACCTCGCCATTCAGCGATCACGGCGGCACGAAGGGAAGGGGACATCGGAGTCGCGGAGGATGGAGTAATGGAGTGCTGGAAGCTTGAGATTAGAATAGATTCATTACTCCACTGCTCCCATTTTAATACTTTCGCCGCATGTGGCTTGGCAGAATATTCAGCTCGGCGCGGTACTTGGCGACGGTGCGCCGCGCGATCGGAATACCGCGTTCACTCAAGATCTCAACGATCTCATTGTCGCTCAACGGTTCATTGCCATCCTCACGTTTCACCAGGTCGAGGATAGCTTCCTTCACGCTGGTGTTACTCAACGATTCGCCAGTCGCCGTCTGGTAGCCAGGCGTAAAAAAATACTTCATCTCAAATACGCCTTGCGGCGTGGCCATATATTTGCCGGAAACGGCACGACTGACCGTAGTCTCATGCACGCCTACCGCATCGGCCACCTCTGCCATGGTCATCGGCTTCAAATGCGATGGTCCGTGCTCTAGAAAAGCGTGCTGCCTCGCGACGATCTGCTGCGCAATGTTGGAAATCGTTTGCTGGCGTTGATCGATCGATCGAATAAGGAATTTCCCGCTCCGGATTTTGTCGCGGATATAATCTTTGACTTCGCTGCTCTGGGTGTTGCCTGACGCAATGATATCTTTGTAAAGATTGCTGATCCGCAGATGCGGAATCTGCTCGTCGTTTAGACTGATTTGATACTCGCCGTTCATCTTTTCCACCGTCACATCCGGCAGCACATAGTTTTGCGGTGCGGCTGCAAACACTTGACCGGGACGCGGATTCAGCCGTCCAATGTTGTGGGCTGCATTTTGCACATCCTCCACACTGATCCCCATCCGACGGGCGATTTCGGGAAAGCGTCGCCTGCCCAAATCCTCCATATGTTCGGACACAATTTTGTACTCCAGGCTGTGCTCTTTTCCTTCTCGCTTTAGTTGAATGAGCAAACACTCGCGTAAATCGCGCGTCCCAACTCCTGGCGGATAAAAACTCTGGATTAACGCCAGCATTCTCTCGAAATCTTCCTTGGGGATTCCCGAGTTCAGCGCCATTTCTTCCGGCGTGCTTTGGAGAAATCCGTTGTCATCGATGTTGCCAATGATTAGCTCCGCGGCTTTGCGGTCGCTGGCGTTGAGGGCGCTCTGGTTCAGTTGTCCCAGCAGATTTTGCTGAAGCGTTTCTTGCACGGGAATGGAATCGAAAAAGAACTGGCGCTTATCTTTCGCTTCCCGTGACCTCTGAAAGCCGTCGGCGCCGGAGTTGGCCGACTGCGCCATGTAATCGCGCCATTCTTCATCCAGGCTCGCGAGCTTTTCGAATTCGCTCTTGAAATTGTCGTCAACGGAAGGCTCGCCTTCGCCCTGTGCGTCGGAGCCGGGCTCGTCCGGCAATTCTTCGAGAACGGGATTCGTTTCCATTTCCTGCTGAACAAGGTTTCGCAGCTCGAGCAGCGGCGTCTGCAAGACGAGCAGGCTCTGTTGGAGTTGAGGCGAGAGAACTTGCTGCAAGGCAAGGCTCTGCCCGGGAAGCAGTCGGGTCTGCATTCCTTGTCCGGCCATACGCCGAGTTTACCGGTGCAGCAGATGTGGAGCAAGCAATGGCTTCGCCGCGCTAAATCGTTCAAACGTTACAAAAATTGCCGGGGCGCGTCGTTGACGATGTAACGTTTTTAGCGAATCCCGTCATTGATTCGCGCTTCGTCGTTCCCCGATGCTCTGCATCTTTCCATTGAGCATCATCCAATTAATCTCCCGATCGAACGCCACGATTTCTCCGAATAGATCCCGGTCTTCGCTGCAGGGAATAGCTATAAGATCGGCTCGAAATGCAGGCCGTATCCGGCCAAGCCTGTTCTGCTGACGTAGCGCCGACGCCGGATTCACCGTTATCATCTCAAAAATCTTCTCCGGTGACCTCTCTGGTTCATTACGTTGGAATGCGCGCATCTCCGCAAATAAGTTCAAGCTTTCGTTGCTTGCGAGGCTGTCGGTGCCCAAGGAGACATTGAGTCCGAGTGTATGCAGCCGTTTGAATGGAAATCGGCTGTGACCGAAATACTGGTGACTTCGGGGCGAATGCACGACGTGAAATTTAGTCCTCATTTTTTCCAGCAACTGGAAGTCGCTTTCCGTTAATTCGTTTACGTGCGCAACGATCCATTGTGGTAGGGCGCGACCGGTCCGAGCCGGACAGGCGTAGGGCGCGCCGACGAATAGCTCCAAGGGTGTCCCATTCCCGCAGTCGCCCATGTCACGCCCAATGCTTTTCATAAATTCGTAAAGCGGACCTGATGCATCCCGAAACATTTCCATTTCCTCTCGCGATTCCGCCAGATGCGTTGTCAGCAAAACATTTGCGCCGGCTTCCTCACACCGTTGATACAAATTCTTGGACGCGGTAAACGGTGCATGCGGGGCTAATCCGTAATTTTGCCCGAGCTTCAGTGATTCGACCGCAGAATCGACAAGTTCATTTGCTCGGTGGGGCGAGCGAACATCAATCAATTCCGCGAACCACCACGTGCGAAGTGGCGCATCCGGGACCTGCCGAATCAATTCCGGAAACGCAGTTAGGTTCGCGATGGTTGTCGTGCCGAATCGTTTTGCCTCCGCGAATCCTTCGTAGATCGAGGCGATGTAATCCTCCGGCGAGAGTTTCGATTTCTCCGCGTTAATGGCACGGATCCAATCGGCGAACGATTTTTGCCGGGGAATCTTGCCGCGTAAACACGTGTAATCGAGATGGCAATGGGCGTTAATCAGCCCTGGTAAGAGAACCTGCTCGCCAAGATCGGTAGTCTCCTGGCCCGAATGTCGCGCGGCAACTTCGGAAAATCTTCCAACATCGATAATTCGATCTCCGGAAACTGCGACGGCGCCATTCTCAATAGGCGCTCCATCCACTGTCACGACGGCCCGCGCGCGTACGATCATTCCCCTTTTACAGCTTTCCGGCATGCGGCCACCAAAAGATTGCACGGCTCCTGGCAAAGAAGCGGGACTGTGGCCGGCGCTGTTCCTGTGGCCGGGGTCGGTGATCCCGGCTCGCTCAAAGCCCTCGTCTGATCATTTGAAGGATCAAACTTTTGCTTTGGCAATTTCGCTGACGCAATTGCTCCACGCTGGTCGCGCTTCCACAAGATTGTTCGCAAACAACCGCCATTGGACCGGCAAAAGTCCGCGACCAAATCGTTAATCTGCGCATCCGAAATTTTGGCGGCGATACGATACATCCCCGATTGCCGGTCCAATGTTTCGCGCAACGGTGTAGTGCGCAACTGGCCGCGCTGCCACGCCACGAAGACGGCCAGTCTGCCTGGATAAAAATGATCGAGTGCGCGTTTCAATTCCTCGGATGTCCGAAGTTCCATGCGCCACCCGTGGCGCAGATCCGGCGCAGTTTTTAGGGGACGATAGTTTCCCGCGTCGTCGTTCCTTGCGATCTCGATGGCATCTTCTGCGTTTCTGAACGTCTCCAAATCATCACGGGTATCGTCATCGCGATGGCATAGAACAAAACTCTTCCCACTCTTTCGAACCGAAATCTGGCCGAAACAAAAAGGAACAGCTTCGAGGGCCTGCTCGACGGAATGTTCCATCGGTGGGGCGCGACCGGCCGGGCGCGAGGCGCTAGTGCAAACAGTGCGCGATCAGGCCGCCAGCACGCTCGAGGAACTGACGATCTTCTTCGCCAAACGCGTTCAACTTGTCGCTCTCCACATCCAACATGCCGAGAATGCGCGGGTGCTCGTTGTTCCTCATCGGGACAACAATCTCCGACCGCGTCGTATGAAACGCCGGGAGATGGCGCGGATCCTTGTGTACGTCGCCGACAATGATCGGTTTTCCCGAGTCTAGCGCAGCGCCGCACAGCCCCTGGGTAATGGGAAATTGCGGATAGGTCGGTGGCTCGTTGCCAGTTGCAGCGAGAATCACAAATTCATCTTTAACGATCTTGTAAACCGCCAGCCACCGGTAATTGCGCGCCGCGCGAATCATTTCCACCAGTTGCTTCATTCGTTTTCGGGTGCAGCCTCCGGCCAGCGCAAATGCCCCGATCTCCTGTAGCTTCTTGCACGTGGTTTCCTTCATTCGCGGGGAAGCAATCTTGCGCAAAAACAAACCAAGCGCGAGCGCGATTTCAACTTTTTGTAATGCCTGCCTGCTGGATGATGATATCTGCAAAACCGGGATCTGTGCCGATCGATGGCGCGTAGAACAGGGAGCGACCGTTGATGCGATACGGATTGGCGCGAAATATCCCACCGCGCGCCGCATGCGAAGGGATTGTCGATCTCCCATTCGCGATGCCGATCAATCGCGGTATGTCCTCGTAACTGTGCAGACCGTCGGAAATAAAGAACGGAACGACGACCACGTTCGCAGTCTTGGTTAATGTCCGCCACTCGGACACCAACGGCGGCTCTTCCATGTACACGTTCAGCACTGCCGCGAACTTTCCGAGCCCACGTATCTTTTCCGCTTCGCGTTTTGCCGCCACGGCGCTGTTCTCGTTCAAATCCGTGCCGTGTGCGACGATCAGTAAGCTGCTCTCGGCAGGATCTACCCCCGGCGCAATCTCGCGTGCGCGTTTGAGTAGCAATTCAGTCACCGCAGGATGATTTCCAACTGGCTGACAGTATCTCCATGTTTGTCCGCTCGGTCGCTTTGTTATGGCGCCATTCAGCTCCAGCTCGCGGGGAATCACAGTCTGAGTGAAGTAGCCTTCGCTGATGAAATTCGGCACCACGCAGACTTCGCGAATCGATTCCGGATCGAACAAGAAAAGCGCGTCGCGCAAACTCGGTTCCTCTTTCCAGAAAGCGCATCCGACCTGGGCAAAAATTTTCCGACCCCGAATCTCCACAGCGTGCGCCAGCGTCGGCGCGCTCGAATCCGGGTTCACTGTTGAGCCGTGCGCGACGATGAGAAGTGCGCTGTCGTCGGATATCACAGAAGGAACCTTCAACAGCCTACCCTGAGCGCAAGTCGAATGGATCCGACCGAATTGAAGACAGACGTTGCGGCTCGGAATTCAACGCCAGACTCGATCCCTAGTCGAACAGGGTTTCTTAGAATCTCTTCTTTAGCTGGACGTACCAGAACCGGCCTTTGATCGTGGCAAGCGAGTTGTCGTGGTTGCTCCCGAGGGCTCCAGCCACAAACGGCGGATCGAAATCGAACACGTTCTGCATCCCAACGGAAATCGTGGTGTTATTCAACCATGCATGTCAGCCACGTGTGCTTTCCGGATGGTTACTTCGGCGCGAGCGAGGGCCACAATTTTTTCAAAGCGCGGATCGCCACGCAAGGGATCCGAAAGCGGGTCGACCGCTCCGGTTTTGTGGAAGGGAAGAAAAATCCGCAGCCTTTTTTGCGCGGCGATTTAGCTTGCAAAATTTACCGCTAACGTAAGTAATCGCGGTTAGTCGGACCTTTTTGGGTCTGAAATGAACTCCCAATTTAAGCTTCGCTCCGTTGGCGTTGCTTTTGCAGCGGGCCTTGGGGTTGCGCTTTTGTCCGTACCGGTCGCATCTGGCCAGAATCCTTCGCCAGCCCCGGCATCCACTGTGGCAGAAGTCGAGCCCGTGATTGTGACTGGTTCAAACATCCCGACGGCGGAAGAAGTCGGCCCGAATCCAGTGGACACCTATCGCCCGGGCGACATCGAGAAATTGGGCGTTCGCAACCCCACGGACCTGCTCATCAAGCTACCGCAGGAGATGGGCACGGCCGTCAACCAGAATTGGTCCGGTGACAGTGACGGCAGTGTTATACCGAATCTGCGTGGGCTGCTACCCAAGGAAACTCTGGTTCTGATCGACGGGAAACGGGCCGCGATAGCTGGGGGTGGAGGTACGTTTAGTCGTTTGCCCAATTCCGCTGGAGTGGACATCAACCTCATTCCATTTCCTATGATCGATCACATCGATATCCTGAAAGATGGCGCCTCGGCGGTTTATGGCAGCGACGCAGTGGCCGGTGTGATCAACATCTTTTTGCTACACAAGTTCCGCGGCCTTGAGCTCGGAGGCAGCTATGGGAACACAAACATGGGTGCCTCCAATGATGCCGGTGAGTGGGAGGGTTGGCTGAAAGCTGGTACGGGAGATGACAAGACCGATATCGTGGTCATTGCCGATTTTTACAATCGTGCAGCTATCTACACTCGCGACCGCGACATTGAGACTAACGCATTCACGATTCCCTGGGGAGGAATTGATTTTCGCAGCCCGTTTTTTCCCGGCCAGGTCCCAGGTCTTCGCCCGGGTCCAGGTCTTCGCCTGCTCCCGAAGTTGTTTTTCAGTGCGAACTCTCCGCCGCCTCACTCAGCCCCCAATGCCGCAACTTCTCCATTTTATGTTAACCCAATCGTGATTGCTCCCAATGCATATCCAGGTCCTCCCGGCATCATCGGTCCTAACGCAAGGCAACACCGTCCACAGACCCTGGGCACTTACGGGTATAAGGGTGGGGGGGATTACTTCCTATATAACTTCCTTGCTGTGACGCCAGATATTCCAGCGGCAGACCGCCAGAGCTTTTATGGCTCTTTCGTGCGCGACATTTGCGACAAATACTTAACGGTATTTGCCGACTTTAAAATTACCCGCTCCTTTTTTGACGGAGCGTTTCAAACTACTCCATTCAATCCAGATGCATTCACGCTACCGAACGGTGCTCCCTTCAGTCGCTTCGGGCTCAGTGTGCCAATCCAGAACCCGTTTAATCCGTTCACCGTGGCCGATGCGACGTTAATATATAACGGTGCCCCCGTGCCCGTGACCACCGGAGTGCGTTTTAGCGCCGTCAACGACGAGCCTGTCAGAACTGCCAAGTTTACTGTCCAGGACATGCTGTTCGATGTTGGGCTTCGCGGTGAGCTGGGCGAATTTGGGGATTATTTCAAAAGTTGGAATTGGGAATTAGGTTTTCGTTATTCGCGGAACGACCAGGAAAACCTCGCCGGGGGCGTTGTTAGCAAGTCCCGGTTGCGTGCAGCGCTGCTGGATACCGACCCGGCGACGGCATTTAATCCGTTCCTGGGAATTTTCGGTCGCAACAGCCCGGCCGCTATTAGCAGAGTCTATGTAACCTTGCACCGGTCCGGAGCCTTTGAGTTGCCTTTGGGCTATTTCACTATGAACGGCGATCTGTTCAATCTTCCCGCTGGGCCGGTCTCCTTCGCGCTCGGGCTCGAATACCGTGGAGAGCGGTTGGAAAACAATCCTAGCGCGGAGAACACAACGTTTGACACGATCGGCTCCAATGATTTCGAAGCTTTCCGGGTTAACCGCGACGTTTGGGCAACGTACCAGGAACTGCGATTTCCCGTGACAAGCCCATCATGGAACTTTCCCGGCGCGTATAGCCTTGAATTCGATATTGCCGAGCGCGAAGAGTGGTACAGCCAGAACACTTCTGCGACTACGGTTTTGCCGGCGCAACATTCTCAGTATAACGCGCAGAAGCCGAAATTTTCTGTGCGCTGGCAGCCGCTTGACCCCAAGTGGATCGGCCCACTCACTCTGCGCGCCAGTTACACCGAAGCGTTCCATGCGCCGACACTGGTCGATCTTGCTCCCGTAGGGGCCGAAGTCTTCCTCACGTTTCCCAGCCCTCTTCACGATCCCAAGGGATTGACTCCTCCAGGAACTAGCATTCCGCTCATTATCAGTGGAAACCCTAATCTGAAGCCCGAGGTGGCCTATGAATGGACTTATGGAGCGGTTTACAACCCGAAATGGATCAAGGGTCTTACGCTGAGCGCCGACTTCTGGCATATCGACTTGCGTTCGATCGCGTCATTCGCCGGTCCGCAATTCATCATTAATTCCGAGAACAGCTTCCCCGGGTTCGTTATTCGTGATCCTACAACTGGCGCAATAACCGAGGTCATCGGCACAACCTTAAACCTTACTCGTGCTATCGTGGAAGGCATCGATTACGAAGGGATCTATATTCTGGATACTTCGATGTTTGGTCGCGGCGACTTTGGCACATTCACCTTTACCCTTAATGGCACCTATTTGTCGCGTTTCGAATTTCAGCCGACCCCCTCTAGCAAACGCTTTGGTCTTTCGGGCGAATTTGTGACGAGCGGCTTGTTTACGGGCTCGTTGCCGCACAATCGCGCCTATGCCAGCGCGTTCTACGATGGCCCGGCTGGCACATGGCTAGCCGGCTTCGATGTCGGCGCGACGGTGCATTACACCGGCCAATATGAGGATGACAACATTGACCTGACAGGATCTTCCAAACCGCAAGAACCGAGGAGTGGCCCTTTTCCTTGGCGCGCACGGAAAGTGAGTGAGTGGGTTACGCTTGACCTGATCGCATCGTACATATTTAACTTGCCGGCCCCAGCGCTAGCCCAGGTGCCAGGCTTAGCTAAGGATGGAGGCAAGAATGTAAAGATGAAAGATGGGAAGGAAAAAAATCTGCTTCCCGTTTCCACAGCTGAGTACAATCCTTGCGGATGGCGTGCCTGGCTCAATGGGACAACACTCACCGTCGGGATGCAAAACGTCTTTGATTCTGATCCGCCGTTCGCGGCCGGTGCCCTCCAACACAACTACGATGAATCGCTTGCCACCATCAAAGGCCGGTTCTGGTACGTGCAGTTGAAGAAGAAATTTTAGCTGGGTTTCAGCGCGGCAAAAAAGCTCTGCAGCTTCACGGCTGCTTTTCCTGGCAGAGTTTTTGGAAAGCGGGATCGCCGCGCAACGGGTCCCAGCGCGGATCGAGCCTTAAATGTGCCGGTGTAATGGGCAGTGGCTGGTAGGTGAGGCTGCTATATGGCGTTTGTAATAGCCGCGTGAGAATTGAGATCGCGCGGCCATTCTCGCCGAACATCGTGTAAATTTGCGCCAGGCTTTCTTCGAGAGCGGGTCCGTCTGCGGGATTTTTATCACTCGGCGCAAGCATGATTGCGCGTTCCGCATCCTTGAGGGCCGAGTCCTTCTCGCCCAGCTCGGCCTTCGCCACGGACAGCGCTTGCACAATTTTGGGGTTCCCTTGTAGCCTTTCGTCGAGCGACTCGAGCGTTTTGAGCGCCTCTTCAGCGGTAGCCTTTGCGCCAGCGGTATCGCCAGCAAGGCGCTGGAGGCCAGCTAGCCAGACCTGATAAGCGCCCTTGACAGGGCCAAACTGGAATTGAGCGCGTCGGGCTTGCAACAAGCGAACGGCTTCACCGAAATTTCGTTCAAACATCAATTGCTTGACCTTGACTGCAAAAACCGCACTCGAAGCAGTCCCTGCGGTTAGGTCTAACAACAGTTTAGCGGCTCCTTGCAGGTTACCCTGGGCCTGATAAATGATGGCTTTTACGCTCACGAGGTCTACGTTGTTTGGGAGGATCTCCAGCGCTCGGTCGATAAGCTTTAGCGCTGTCGGGAATTGTCGAAGCATCGCGTAAACTTTTGCCGTATCTACCAATATATCCGGGTTGAGTGGATCCAAGACGAGGGCTTGTTCCATGTAGGCAATGCTTTCATCCCAGTGTCCTTCAAGTTGGCTAACTGAGCCGAGGGCACGTGGGACCAAGCTGCTGCCTTGTAATTCCTTTTGTACCCGCCTGAAGGTGCTTTTGGCGAGTCCAAAATCACGCAGCACCCAAAATTGATAATAACCTAAGACCAACAGGGTCTCGGGCGAGTTGGGCTGGAGTTTCTGCGCATTCTCCAAGGCTTTTCTTGCTGCATCGCGGTAAGCGGCGGCGGACCCGCCCGCTGGCGAAGTTGCTCGGATTGGCCGATATTCGCCGATGAAGTAACAATACGCGTTCGCACAAGAAAGCCGTCTCCAAGCCAGCGCAAAACTCGGGTCAAGCTGCACCGCTCGCTCATAAAAATCGATGATCTTCGGTAGCGAATCAAACGTGTACCCGACGCCTGTCTCAAAAGCCAGGCCGCGCAGATAGGCATCGTAAGCCTCCAGATTGTTTGTTGGTTTAAGTGCTAACACCTGCTCTTCCCGCCCGGTGAGCTTTGCTTGCAAGGACTCCGCGATTCCTTTGGCGATCTCGCTCTCCACCCCAAAGATGTCAGTTAACTTTCGATCGTAGCTCTCAGCCCAGAGGTGGGAATCGGTCTGCGCATTAATCAACTGCACGCTAACCCGCACTTGGTCGGCCGCTTTTTGTACGCTACCCTCAAGAATGTTTGCTACGCCAAGCTGCTTCGCGATCTGGGCGAGATTGCGAGGTTTGCTCTGATACCGCTGCGTGGAACTTCGCGAAATAACTTTTACGTCCGCGATCTGAGCTAGGCGGGTCAGAATCTCCTCTTGGATGCCATCGGCGAAATATGCGTTGTCTGGATCGCGGCTGAGATTTTCAAACGGCAGGACGGCGATCGACCTATCGACCTTGTACGCGGAAACGGGAGGCAGGAGAAAGAACCCTGCGACAGCGGAACTAATGACGCCAGTTGCGACAAGCATGGTCGCGTAACGACGACGACGCGTTCCCGGTATTGCCCTCGGTGTCGCGCGAACGCCTTGCGCGGTAAAATCAAAAGCCCATCCGAGAACGAGTGCGAGTGGAAATCCGGTCAGTAATAACACAATTACCAGACGCAGCGCCCAGTTTGGCAAATCCCAGGCCGGAAACGCCGCGGAGGCGAGCTGGATTATGCCGGCGGCGATAATGATGTAGGCCGCGGCGACGCGGTAGATCTTTCGGCGTTTCACTTCTTGGAAGAAGCCACTCGCAAAAAAGGACTCGAATTCCAGTTTGCGACGCAGATCTTTGAGCGCCTCAAGGAGTTCGTGTGCGCTGCGATACCGTTGCGCGCGATCTTTGCGCAGTGTTTTGCCGATAATCTGCTGAAGTTCAGCGGGAGTGCGCGCGACGTACTTCGTGAGCGGCGGGTGCTCTTTCTCAAGAATCGCAGACATCACCTCTCTTGGTGTGTCACCAGTGAATGGCGTATGCCCGGTTACCATTTCATAAAGGACTACGCCGAGACTCCAGATATCGGTTCTTTTATCAACCTGCCCCCCGCACGCCTGCTCCGGCGACATATAACGAGCGGTTCCCAATATCGAGCCGAGATTGGTCTCAACCAGCAACAGCGCTTCGTCTCTCGGGATCGTTACCGGCACTTCCTGCTCGGCAAGCTTTGCAATCCCAAAGTCGAGCACTTTAACGTATCCGTCCGGCCGAAGCATGATGTTATCCGGTTTGATATCGCGATGGACAATTCCCGCCTGGTGGGCGGCGGCGAGGGCACTGGCCACCTGGATCGCGAGGTCAACAGCTTCACTCAACTGCATTCGCCCGCGCGTCAGACGTTGCCGCAGCGTCTCGCCTTCGATCAGTTCGCTGGCTATGTAATGAATTGAGTGATGCTCGCCGACCTCGTAAACGGTCAGGATATTTGGATGATTGAGCCCAACTACGGCGTGCGCTTCTTGTTGAAACCGCTTCAGCCGCTCGGCGTCGCCGGTAAAGCGCATGGGCAGAAGTTTGAGTGCGGCCTTGCGCCCCGCTGTAATGTCGGTGGCCAAATAGACTTCACCCATCCCGCCGATGCCTATCGGTTCAGAAATTTTGTAGTGGCCAATCGTCTGACCGACGAGCAAGTCGGCTTGCCCATTTTGAATGATCTTGGCCGCCAGACCAACAGCTGACTTTTCAATGAAGCTGCCTGCCCGTTGGCGTGAAGTCAGGAGCGCTTCAACTTTACGGCGCAACGCCTCATCGCCTTCGCAGGCCGTGTCCAGGAATGCGCTAATCTGATCCGGCTCTTGATCCAGCGCTGCTCGATAGATTTCCTCAATCGCTTGTAGCCGCGCCGGCGTCATAAACACGAATTACAACGAATTGCCACGAATTTAGTTCAACAACGAAAGCATCCTTGAAGATGATTTTGTCGTGTCCCTTTCTCAACTCGCGATGAACTTGCATACAAAGGCCCATAAGTTTAAACGCATCTTCTTTGTAAAGCAGCTCATTCATCTGAGACGCCAATTAGCGACGCGAATTGGCACGAAATTTCATTAGGCTTGGAGCCAACCACTCCATCAATTGGTGTGAATTAGGGAAATTCGTGTCGATCAGCAGTGTAAATTCATGAAATTCGTGTCTGTCAGGTGGCGTTGTGCAATTCCGTGTACAGCCATACCTTCGCAAATTCCCAGTCACGCCTCACCGTGATACGTGAAATCTTGAGGACTTCCGCTATCTCGTCGTAGTTCAGCCCGCCAAAATATTTTAACTCCACTACTTGAGCTTTCCTTGAATCGAGCATGGCCAGCGTTTCCAACGCCTCGTGCAGATCGACAATTTCCTCTGATTCCTCTGCTGAGACAAGCGCTGCTTCGTCCAAGTCTACCTTGACCGCGCCGCCACCGCGCTTTTGGGCTTGCTGACTCCTGGCATAGCTAACCAGGATCTGGCGCATCGCCCGGGCAGCCACAGCGAAGAAGTGGGCGCGGTTCTGCCAGCGTGGATTGGTTTGGTCGGCCAGGCGCAGATAAACCTCGTTCACCAGCGCCGTCGTTTGCAGTGTATGGTTGGGACGTTGCCCGCCAATGTGATAATGGGCGAGGCGTCGCAGCTCCTCATAGACCAGCGGAGTCAGTTCCGCGAGAGCACGATCGTCCCCTTGACTCCAGCGCGCCAGCAGATCGGTCACCCTTTGCTGAGAAACCGAGGGCGCATCCATAACCGGTTTTCACAGCCTATCAGCCCAAGAAATCTCTGCACGCGAAATCGTCTCCCGAAAAAATTTCAACTTAGATGATCACTTCTGATCGGTCTTTCTTGTTTATGACAATGAAAGGCAAACAATGAAAACTAAAACGAAAGAGACTGCACCTACCGCAGGCGTAAACAAAACCGGGTGTAATCGGCTTGCGGCCATCTTCCGCTGGCCCTTGCTCCTCGCCCTTCTGATCCTTCCACAGATGGTGCAGGCGCAGTGGACCGCGACTGTCGGCACCCAGACCGACGACAAAGGAATTCAGGCTCTGGCTTTTCTGCCCAATGAAATCTGGATTCACGCCGGAGACCGCATCACCTGGACATTCCAGGCGGACGAGACGCACACCGTGACCTTTCTGATGGCCGGCCAGGTGCGCCCTGATTTCAATGTGGGGTGCCCGGGCTTTTCGAGTGACCCGGCCATCTTTGATGGTTCGACTTGCGTTACCACGCCCGCGATGGTGACGGGTCAGACCTTTACCGTCATCTTCCCGGTGGCCGGGAATTTCAAGCTGACTTGTCTGGTCCATGTAAATATGGATGGGCGGATTCACGTCCTCGCCGCCGGCGAGCCGCTGCCCCACACTCAGGCGTTCTATGACGAGCAGGCGGCGAGTCGCAGCGACGAATTGCTTTCCCATGGCGCAAAGATGAAACCCCTGCATGTCCCTAACTCACCACTGGGAGTCACGGCGGGGATCACAGATATCACAGGAACAGCGGGCGGCACCGAAACCATCGCGGCTGTGCGTTTTTCCCACGAGAATATCCGAATCCGTGCCGGTCAAACAGTCGAATGGGATAACCAGGCTCCAATCTTCCCGCATACCATTACCTTCGGGCAGGAGCCGCCGAACCTTCAGAATCCTTCCCCCGACGTAACGGTCGATCCGGATGGGGCCCGGCACGCCATCATCGCTTCCACTTCCGACAGCACCCACTCGGGGTTCATCATCGCGGCGCCACAAGAACGGCGCGGGCTGCCGCAGGCGCCCATTGGCGTGACACGTTTCCGCGTCACTTTCCCAAACCCCGGAGTCTTCCCTTACATCTGCGCCCTGCATGACGAGATGGGTATGGTTGGCCAGGTCACTGTCACTCCCTAAGAGAATGTTTTGTGAGTAGAGGGTGTAGCCTTCCGGCAACCGTGACAGGCGAAGGAGCTATTTCCTGAGCAAATGTGACCGAGGGTAGGAGCAAACGCATTGCCGCTATGCTCCATCCAGCATACCAAATCAATGGTCGCTTGATGACAAGCTCCTTTCGTTAGTCCTGCGTCGTTTTTAGCAGACTGCCGCAACAAACAACAAGCTTTCGTTTGTAGCGCTATTTGCTGGACACGAATTGCACGAATTGCCACGAAATTTCAGGCTGCTTGTAGAAACCACTCCGGCAATTGGTGTGAATTCGTGAACCGAGCTGATGGGATCAGCGAGATAGAAGGCAAAGCCGCGAGGGTAGCGGCGAGCGAGCATGGCAGGGAGCGAGTTTCAAATTCGTGTCTGCTATCTGCTGGCAGCCTTGGCTGCGGCAACGATTTTGTCGAAACGCGGATCACCGCGCAAAGAATCCCAGCACGGATTGAAGCGGAGATCGCCGTATGTCGGCGCCTCTCCGGGAATGGTCGCGACCTTTTCAAGTTGCTCAAGCGCTCGGTCCCGTTCACCCGTCCACGCGTAAACTAGCGCCAGGTTCGTGACGAGGGTCGGTCCATTGAGGGACTCTTTGGCAATCGGCAGGAGCTCGACCGCGCGCCGCGCCGCGCGGATCGATTCTTCTTTTCGGCCAAGCCCGGCATCAAGTGTCGCAACTTCCGACAAGTAGATCGCATCCTTGGCTTCGTCGCCGAGTTTCGCGTCCATCTTCTTGCGCGCGGCTGCAAACGCCGCCACCGCTTTCTGCTTATCGCCACGCGCACGCGCAACCTGTCCCTCGGCCCAACTCGCAGTTTGTTCACCGAAGGCGAAATCCGCCCACTTCGTAGGAGTAGCGGCAATCACCCGACTCGCCGCGTCGTAATCCCGCAGGTAAAGGGCTGCCGTGAATCGGGTGTCCCATACCCAGAAGCCCGGACTGTAGTCCAGTGGCACTTGCTCTAGAAGAGATTGAGCCGCAACTGGATCACCCTGCGCCAGCTTGATCCAAGCTAAATAACTTTGAAGCCCAAGACTGTCTAGTGTGCCGCTCGCAGCCGCCCGCTTCGTCTGGAGTTGTTCCAACTCGGAGTAGCGGCGCATCTCAAAATAAATCTGCCCGAGATAGAATGCGATCTCACCATTGCGTGGATCCAACTCGCTCGCCTTTTGGAGATTGGCGAGCGAAGCGTCCCAGCGATTTTCGTGCCTACCAATCCTAGCCTCGATTGTGAACGCTTCGGCATTATTTGGCAACTTGCGTCGAACGATCGCCAACTCCTCACGTGCCCGGTCGTAATCATTAGTGAGAGCACCAGCGTAGAAGTAATAGCGAGCCAACTCTAGATGAGTTTCGCCCAAATCTGGACGCAATCGCAACGCGGCCTCCGCCGCTTTCTTTGCTAACTCGAGATGCTTACGATTGTCGGGCTCCCCGATTATTGAAGAGAGATCGACCTGCGTTTTCGCGAGGGCGCAATAGGCGAGAGCAAAGTTCGGATCGCGCTGCGTCGCCTTTTCCAGCAGTTCCACTTTTTGGTTCAGGTTTTTTTCGTCGCCTTCCCAATTGGTCAACATGTCCATTTCCTTGGCCTTTGTATAGTAGGCGTAGGCCACTAGATCGGCGGTCGGCTGTTCCGTGATCG
>WNGB01001127.1_pt1 | contig 51555 bp, 38 predicted proteins | sample 5400681 | NCBI WGS metagenome assembly WNGB01 (sample SAMN13153367, study PRJNA577476) | soil metagenome | isolation source: 115 cm soil or saprolite under grassland replicate 2 | place: USA:California | collected 2016-06-15
CGCTCGAACCTGGCAGTTCCGATGGCAGGCCGTGCAGTGCCGCCGCTACGAGTACTCGCGCTGCCAGCAGGCCGACGCACCCGCCGCCGATCGCCAGCGACACGCTCTCCATCATCAACTGCCGCATCAACCGCATTCGTGGTTGGTCTCGCGCCGGCGATCCAGGCGATGAAGACGGACCTGCTGCCGGCGCTTGCGGGCGGCGGCGTCGCACCCGGACGATCGCGCTCACGGCTGCGGCACCTGGTGCTCGTTCCACAGATCGCGGTGTCTCTCGTGCTGCTGCTCGTCACCGGTGTGTTCGTCCGAACGATGCTCCGGCTGGAACTCGCGCCCTCCGGATATGATCCCGCGGGGGTCGTCGCTCTCGACGTGCAGCTACCGCAGGAGGACCCGCAGACGAATCAAGAAAGGAAGGAGGTCGCGGTCGCGACGCACGCGATGCACGCCCGAATGCTCGAGCGCGTCGCCGCGTTGCCGGGCGTCACGAGCGCGGCGCTGACGTTCCAGATGCCGCATGGCGTGCCGCTCGCGATACTCGGAACCACGATCATCGCCCGTTCCGATTACGAGACGACCGGGCGCTATCGCGGGGTCACATCGGGCTACGTGTCCGCCGACTATTTCAAGACCCTCGGCATTCCCGTGCGGCGCGGGCGGGTGTTCGATACGCGCGACGAGAATCCCGACGCGCGAACGGCCGTGGCTTCCGAGCGTCTTGCGAACGAGATCTGGCCCGGCCAGGATCCGATCGGGCAGCAAATCGCGATGCACCAGCCAGACAGTCCGTATCCGATTCGCTGGCTCGACGTCCTTGGCGTTGTCGGATCCGTCACGTTGCCAAATGAGGAGTATCCACGGCCGACGTTTTACGTGCCGATCGCGACGTCGCCACTTCTCGGATCAACCATCCTCGTACGCGGCGGCGGCAACCCCGCGGAGCTGTCCGCTCGCGCGAAACGCGCGATCGTGGAGGCGGAGCCGCGCGCGCTCGTCACGCGAGCGCGTCCTGTCAACGATGCGGTGAATGCGATTCGATTTCCACGGCGGTTCAGCGCCGCGCTGCTCGGTGCGTCAGGCACCGCCGCGCTGGCGCTCGCGGCCATCGGAGTCTTTGCGCTGATGTCGTACGCGGTCGCGCAACGCATGGCCGAGATCGGGGTCCGTATGGTGCTGGGTGCGCAGCGGCGGGATGTCGTCCGCCTCATTCTCAAGGATGGAGCCGCGGTCGTCTTAATCGGCGTCGCACTCGGCTTCCTGCTCGCGTTTGCCGCCATCCGCTACGCATCGCACGCGATCGTTCCATTGCCTGATACGGATGCCGTCACGTTCGTCATCGTCCCGCTGCTTCTCGCAGCGATCGTGCTTCTGGCGTGTTACCTGCCGGCGCGTCGCGCGTCGCGCGTCGATCCACTGGTTGTGTTGAGAATGTCCTGAAGTCGAACGTCCATGTCCCATCGTGGCGCCTGCGCGGCGCTCCTCTGCGTGATGTTCCTGGGGCCCCGCGGCGTGGCGCATGGTCCTCCTTCTATCAAAGACGTCATGCGCCGTGTCGGCGCATACGTGGACTCGTACGGCGAACGCGCGGGAATCGTCGTCGCCACCGAACGCTACACGCAGGAGACGAAAGGGAACACGCGGGCCGAGCATCGCGAGCGGAAGATCGTCTCCGAGTTCGCGATCGTCAAGGTGGACGCCGTCACCGGCTGGGTGGGATTCCGTGACGTCATCGAGGTCGATGGGCGACCGCTGCCCGATCGCGAAGACCGGCTTGTCCGCAGCTTGAAACAAGGCGGCGGAGGTTACGTCGAGGCACGGCGGCTATCCGACGAAAGCGCGCGCTTCAACATCGGCATCATCCAGCGCAACTTCAACGTACCCACCACCACGCTGTTCTTCTTCAAATCGGAAAACGCCGATCGCTTCAAGTTCTCGGCAAAAAACGTGGAGAAGGATGGCACATGGGTGATCGACTGGCGTGAAACGTATCACCCTACGCTCATTCGGACGCCCGACGGCGCCTCTATCCCTGCGGAGGGAACGCTATGGGTCGATCCAACCGACGGCACGATCCTTCGCACCCTCCTCAAGACCTCTCTGCACCCCGGGAATTCGAGAGTGCAGCGCGGCAACGGGCGTGTTGACGTGGAGTACCGTTTCGTAGAGGCGCTCGGGATGTGGCTGCCGTCGATGATGGATGAGGAATGGCGGGCGGACGCGCCCGGCAACGTCTGGGAACATGTCCAGGGACACGCGGTGTACAGCAACTATCGGCAGTTCACGACGAGCGTGAGGATCAAATAGTGAACAAGGTGCTGATGGTACTGACGATGTCGATGTCTGCTGCATTTGCGCAGCCGCCAGTGCACGATGGCGCCATTCCCGGCGCGTACCGTGTCCGCGGAAACATCCAGGGTGTGCGCGCGCCGATCGGCGGCTGGTGGTTGAAGTCGCTCGTGGTCGGCGGGCGCGATATTCTCGATGCGCCGCTCGATCTCCGCGCCAGCGCGGAAGATGCGGTCGCGACGTTCAGCGATCGCGCGAGCGAGCTCTCGGGTGCCGTGACGACCGCGCAGAGTTCGCCGTCGCCTGACGCGTACGTCGTCGCGTTCAGCACGGACAGGTCCACGTGGTTCATGAATTCCCGCCGCGTCGCGGGCGTCCGCGTGGATCGCGACGGCCGTTACACGATCCGCAACCTGCCTCCAGGCGAGTACCGCGTCGCTGCCACGACCGACATCGATCAAGGCGAATGGTTCGACCCCGCCGTACTGGACCGTCTGCTCGCCGTCGGCGTCCCGGTGACTGTGGCCGGTGCCGAAAAAATCACTGTGAACATCCAGTGATATATTTCGCGCTTCATCTATTAAGGAGTCCCCGCAAATGAGGAAGTTCCTGGCCGGCGCCGCGCTGCTGTTCGCGGTCGTGTCGCTGCCCGCGCAGCAGATGGTCACCGAAACACGCGATCCCGCGCAGCAGCAGGACGCGGATTTCGAGAAGGCGGTGAAGCAGTGGACGACGCAGCCGTACTTCATCAGCCCGCTCGTCGATCACCTGCCGATCGTGAAGGGAATTCCCTCGCCGAAGGACGCGCTCGGGTACCACATCGGCGCGCCATATAAGCTGACCTACTACGCCGACATTCTTAAGTACTACCGCGCACTCGCGAAGGCGACTCCGCGCGTAAAGGTGGAGACGATCGGAAGGTCCGACGAAGGGCGCGAGCTCGTCGTCGTGTGGGTCTCGTCGGACGAGAACATCAGGAACGTCCAGAAGAACCGCGATAACCTCGCGAAGATTGCGGATCCGCGCGGCCTCTCCGCGGATCAGATCAAACAGCTCGTCGCGACGACGAAGCCGCACTATCACCTGATGGGAGGCCTGCACAGCGGCGAAACCGGTCCGTCAGAAATGTTGATGGAGCTGTGCTACCGCATCGCAACAGAGACTTCGCCGCTTATCAAACAGATTCGAGACAACGTCATCGTCTCGATCACGCCGGTGGCGGATCCTGACGGCCGCGATCGCAACGTCGACTGGTTCTACAAGGGGCTCGACGAGCAGGCTGCCGCGGCGCCGGCGCCTGGCGCCGCCGCCATCGCCGGTGGACGTGGAGGCGGTCAGCTTCCGTACTGGGGCAAGTACGTCTTCCACGACAACAACCGCGACATCAACCTCTCGCAGATCGCGATGCGTGCGCTGGTCGACTGGTACTTCACCGCACACCCGCCGATCATGCACGACCTGCACGAGGCGCAGCCGCTGCTCTACACGTACAGCGGCGGCCCGCCGCAGAATCCGAATCTCGATCCGATCCTCTTCACCGAGCTGCCGTTCTTCTCCAACTTCGAGCTGGAGCAGATGACGAAGTACGGCATGCCCGGCGTTTACACGCACGCATTCATGGACGGCTGGTCGCCGGGCTATCTCGGATCGGTCGCGTACAACCACAACGGCATGATGCGGATGTATGAAACGCAGTCGGGGCGGGAGAACGAACCGGTGACGGGTTCAAAGGATCCTACGGTTCCAGGTTCAGAGGTAGCGGCCGGACAGGTTCCGCCGGCGACTGCGGCCGGTACCGCGCAAGCGCCTGCTTCGCCGCAGTCCGCGCCGGCCGCTGGTCAGCCTGCCTCGCGCGGTGGACGTGGCGGAGGGCGCGGAACTCAGGGCGCGCCCGCGACTGAAAGTGCCGCGCCGGGCGTGTCGGGCGCGGCGGCGCAGGCGGCCCTTGCCGGGGCCGGCCGTGGCGGTGGTGCCGGCGGCGGACGCGCGACGATTCCGACCGGACGCGGCGGTGGCCAGGCGCGCGAGTGGTATCGCGGACTGCCGATTCCGCCGGGCGCGATCGCGAATTTCTCGCGGCGCAACAACACGAACTACATGGAGACCGGAGTCCTTTCCGGCCTGCAGCTCACGGCGATGTTCCCGAATCTCGTCATCGACAACTTCTATCGGAAGACGGCGAACTCGATCGAATCCGGCAGGAAAGATGCGCCGTACGGCTACGTGATCCGGGCGGGCGCAAAGGACGCGACGAAAGCGGCGACGCTCCTCAACATCCTGCGCGCGCAGCGCATCGAGATCGGTACGGCGAACGCGGAGGTGAAGCTCGCCGAGGGGACGTTCCCGGCCGGCTCCTACATCATCAAGCGCGATCAGCCGTACGGACGACTCGCGAAGAACCTGCTCGAGCGGCAGGACTATCCGGATCCGAATCTCACGACGTACGACGACAGCGGCTGGACGATGGGACTGGCGATGGGCGTCGAGGTGAAAGAGATCAAGGACAAGGCGATCCTCGGGGTCGCGGTGACGCCCGTCAATGAAGCGGTGGTGAAGGGCAAGGTCACCGGCGCGGGCAGCGCGGGGATGGCGGTCGCGCACTACGGCTCGAACAACATGATCGCGTTCCGCTACAAGCTGAAGAACATCCCGATGAAAATCGCGGACAAGAGCTTCACGGCGAACGGCGTCGATTTCCCGGCTGGATCGTTCGTCATCGCCGCCGGCGCCGACATGAATGCGGTCAAGGCGGCGGTGGAGCAGTTCGGCCTCACGGCGGCGGCGCTGTCCGCGATGCCGACGGTCGCGATGCACGATGGCGACCTGCCTCGCGTCGCGATCTACTCTTCGTGGATCAACACGCAGGAGATCGGCTGGTATCGGCACGCTTTCGATCGCTTCGGCATCCCGTTCGATCTGATTTTCAAGGAGCGCGCGAAGCAGGGAAACCTGCGCAAGGACTACGACGTGATCCTGATGCCGGCGCAGCAGGCGAACCGGGCGGCCGTGTTTGCGCCGCCGGCGGCGCGCCCCGTGCCCTACTTGAAGAGCGATAAGTACAAGTTCCTCGGCGACTACGGATCTTCGCCCGACGTCACCGGCGGAATGGGGGGCGAAGGGGTCGACGCGTTTGCGAAGTTCCTCGACGCGGGGGGCACGCTCATCTGCACCAGTCAGGCCGTTCAGTTCCCGACGGAGCTCGGCTTCGCGCGCACCGTCGACGCGTCGGGTTCGACGACGAACAATTTCTACGCGCCGCGGCCGCTCGTCAACGCCGAGATCGTGAGGCCGGAGCATCCGGTGTTCTACGGCTACACCGACAAGATCCTGCCGGTGAAGTATCTCGGCGGTCCGCTGATGTCGGTCGGGCAGCCGGATCAGGCCTCGGTGCTCGCGCGATATCCCGGCGGCGACTCGAACGTGCTCAGCGGCCTGATGCGCGGTGCGGATGAAATCGCGGGCCGTCCATTCGCGATCGATGTGCCCGGCGGCTATACCGGCAAGGGACGGGTCGTGCTCTTCTCGAACAACCCGATCTATCGCTGGCAGAATCACGCCGAGTTCAACATGGTCTTCAACGCGATGATGAACTGGAACGATCTCGGCGGCGCGTCCGCGGCGCCGGCGCGCGCCGTGACGGCCCCGGGCGGACGATAATTCGAGTTCAGGACACGGATGGGGTGTCAATGCGATAATCAAATGACCCCCAATGCACCATCGCCGATTCGCCGCCTTCACCGCGGCCCTCGCGACGACCCTGCTCGTGGCGAGGTGCAACGGAAGCTCCCCGTCCGGGCCCTCGCCCGGTGACGGCGGAACCGGGCCCCCCATCACCACGACGACGACGATTTACGCTGCCGGGGACATTGGGGAGTGCGGGTTCGGAGCGCTCGAAACCGGGAAACTGCTGGACCGCCTGCCGGGGGGCACGATCCTCGCCCTGGGCGACCTGGCCTACATGAATGGCACCGCGGCGAACTTCCGCGACTGCTATAACCCGGCATGGGGCCGTCACATCGAGCGCACCCGGCCGGTACCCGGGAACCACGAGTACGAGAACGCCAGGCACGACGCGTCGGACTATTTCGACTATTTCGGCGACCTCGCGGGCCCGCGGGGACTCGGGTATTACGCTTTCACATCTGGGTCCTGGCGCATCGTCGCCCTCAACAGCGAAATCCCATTTGGTGTAGGCTCCCCGCAGTTGACGTGGCTCCGGCAGGAGCTCCAGTCGAACCGCTTCCAGTGCACGCTGGCGTACTGGCATCGGCCGCTGTTCAGTTCCGGGCCGAACGGGAATAACGTCGACACCCGGATTCTCTGGACGACGCTCATCGAGTTCGGCGCGGACGTCGTGCTGAATGGACACGACCATATGTTCGAGCGCTTCGAGCGGCAAGACGCGCAGGGAGTGGCCGACTCGGTAGTCGGCATGCGGCAGTTCACCGTGGGCACTGGCGGCGCGCATCTGTACGTGCCGGGAGCGCCGAAACCAAACAGCGTCATTCGCGGCAGCACCTACGGCATCCTCTTCATGACGCTCTTGAACAATTCCTACCAGTGGGACTTCGTCTCCGTGGACAATTCGTTTCGCGACACGGGGTCCGGCGGATGCCACTGATGGTTCCGTCGGCGGCACTGTTCGTGATGCTCACGCGTTCCGCGGAAGAAAACAAAGACAAGAAGGCAGAAACGTATCCGGTCTTCCGGCTCGGCGATCACCCGTCGATCGTCTTCGGCAAGGGCTCGCATCTCGACTTCCGCGCGCGGTTCTCCGCCGACAAGAGTGACTCCGAAGCGTCGACTGAAGATCCCGCCGAAACGTCGACGATCGATCTCGGCAAGAAGCGCATCGGCGTCTCTGGCGAAATCGCGAACGCGGTGGAGTTCCAGATCGAGGCGGAGCTCACCAATACCGATCCGTGGCGCGACGTCTACGGCGATTTCAAGTACTACGATGTCGCGCGCGTGCGCGGCGGGAAATTCAAGGTCCCCTTCAGTCTGGACGAGAACACCGGCGCGTCCCACCTGGACTTCATGTTCAGATCGCTTGCCGCCACGCACCTCGCCCCGGGCCGCGACCAGGGGGTCATGGTGCACGGGCGCGTCTGGAAGAAAGTTATCGGCTACGACGCGGGCGTCTTCCAGCACGACGGGAAGAACGCGCGGACCAACAATCCCGCGAAGGTGTTCGGCGGCCAGACGACGGCGGGGCGCGTGACATTCGAGCCGACCAGGAACATGAAAGACGCCCTGGGACCTTTTTTGGTGGGCGTCGCGTTCACGCGGAGCGACGTGCCCGAAGGCATTTCCGGCGTGCGCGGACAGACGGTGCTCGATCAGAACTTCTTCTCGTCGGCCGACTACCTCGTCAACGGCACGCGCCGCCGGACGGGCATCGAGATGCAGTTCCTGCCGGGCCCCGCGTCGATCAAGTCCGAGTGGATGCGTCTCGAGACGCAGCGGCGGGGCGAGAGCGTCGAGAATACGGACCTGTCGCCGCTCGTCGGCGAAGGGTGGTACGTGAGCGGCACCATGGCGCTCACCGGTGAGAAGAAGTCGCGGGTCGAGCGGCCGAAGAAGCCGCTCCTTCAGGGCGGGTTCGGCGCCGTCGAAGTCGGCGCGCGCGTCGAGAGCCTCCGCTTCAAGAGCGGCTCGTCGAGCGAGCAGGGCTCGCGCAGCCCCCGCGCGGACACGATCCTGGGCAACCGCGACCAGGCGACGACGGTCGGCGTGAACTGGTATGTGAACCGGTTCTTCAAGGTGCAGGCGAATTTCATCCGCGAGAAGCTCGACGACCCGTCGCAGGGTCCGCTGCCGTCCAAGGCGAGCTTCACGACCAAAGCCGTTCGGTTCCAGTTTTCACTCTGAGGATACCCATGCGCGCGCCTCGCGTCCTTGCAGCGGTCCTGTTTGCGATGCTGGTCTCCGGTGGCAGCGTGCTCGCGCAGACCCCCGCGGATCTCTTCGACATCAATACGATCCAGGAAATCCGGCTGTCCGTGAACACGCGCGACCTGCAGACGCTGCGCGAAAAGTACAAGGACAACACGTATTACGTCGCTGATCTCACCTGGAAGAACATCAAGGTGCGGAACGTCGGCATCCGCTCGCGCGGGCAGGGCAGCCGCAATCCGACGAAGCTCGGCCTCCGCGTCGATATCGCTCACTACACGACGGGACAGACGTTCGTCGGGTTCTCGACGATCATCCTGGACAACATGTGGCAGGACGACTCGATGCTGCGCGAGCGCCTGGCGTTCACGATGTTCGAGAAGGTCGGCGAGCCGGCGCCGCGCGAATCGTTCTGCCGGCTCTACATCAACAACGAGTACCAGGGCCTCTACGCGATCATCGAAGAGATCGACGGCGCCTTCGCCAAGCGCGTGACGGGTGAGACCGACGGCACCATGTTCGAGTACCGCTGGTACATCGACAAGCAGTGGCGCGCGGAAGATCTCGTCTCGATCGCCAACTACAAGACGCTGCTCGAGCCCCGCACGCACGTGCTCGATGCCGACAGCACGCTCTATGGTCCGATCCAGTCGCTGTTCAAGGAAGTCAACGCCGCGGCGGATGCGGTCTGGCGCGATCGCGTCGAGCAGTACATCGACCTGAACCAGTTCATGAAGCACGTCGCACTCGAACAGTTCATCGTCGAGAACGACGGCCTCCTCGGCTACGCGGGCATGAACAACTTCTACCTCTATCGGTATCAGGGGACGACGAAGCACCGGTTGTTCGTGTGGGACAAGGACAACGCGTTCCTGTTCAAGGACAACGTGCCGGGAGCCGTGACCACCAGCGATAACGTGCTGTTCCGCCGCGCCATGACGTATCCGGACCTGCGCGAGACCTATCTCTCGACGCTCGAGCAATGCGCGAACATCGCCCGCACCGATGATTTCCTGGCGCTCGAGATCGATCGGTTGACGGCGATCATCTATGACGCCGCGAAGGCGGACCCGCGCAAGCAGTTCCCGAACGATCAGTTCGACCTGGCCGTGCAGTTCCTTCGCGATTTCGCCGCTGTCCGTCCGGGCCAGGTCCTGACGGATGTCGCGCGCATCCGGAAAACCGGCAGCTAGTAAGTCAAAGGAATGGATCGGCGGGCGCGGAATTACAATTCTGCGTCTGCATCTCCCCGCCAATCCGCGCATCCGCGCGGGTCTTCTCCTTGCACTCCCGTCCGCGCTCGATCAATGGGCGTCTGAACCCGTAGCGGCCAGCGGGTTCAAAAGGAGCGGACATGACTCGACTCGCAGCGCTGGTGATGATGGCGCTTGTGGCGCAGAACGCCGCGGCGCAGGACGTGATACGCGGTGAGGGGTGGGTCGTTCTTCCCGTCGAGGACTATCGCGCGCTTCGCGCGCGCGCCTTTCCGGCGAATCCGGAGCCATCGCCGCCGCCGATCGACGCCGCCCTCACGCGCGTCGACTACAACCTGCGCGTCGCCGCGACAGGCGACAGCGTGACGGGACAGGCGCGCCTCGCGATCGACGTGCTGAGACAGGGCTGGGTCAGTGTGCAGATTCCCGCGGGGCTGCTCGTGCGGGATGCACGGATCGACGGACGCCCCACCGCGCTCGTCGACGGCACGCCGCCGCGGGTGCTGCTCTCGCGGCCCGGCCGTTCGGTTCTCACGATCGACGTCGTCATCCCACTCGTCACGCAGGGCGGGGTAGAAACGATCGCGCTGCCGGCCTCTGGATCGGCACTCTCGTCGGTGACGCTGGTGGTGCCCCGAACAGGCGTGGATCTGGCGACCGCCGGTGGATTGATCAGCGAGCAGGCTGACACCGGGGCTGAGAGCCGTTGGGTCGTGCATGGAACTCCAGGACGCGTGATCACCTTGTCATGGAAGCGGAAGGCCGACGATCGCCGCGCGAGCCTGCCGCTTCGCTCTCGCGCGCGCGTGACTGAGCTCGTGGCGCTCGGTGAAGATTCGACCCAGCTCACCGCGAGCGTGCAGCTCGACGTCACGCAGGGTCTCGCGCGAGACGTCGCGGTCGCGATACCCGCGGCGCTGATCGTGAACCAGGTCTCCGGGCCGGCGGTAGGCGACTGGAACGTCGACCGCGGCGTGTTGACGGTGAGCTTCCTCGAGCCCGTTGCGGCACAGGCCTCCATCGTCGTCAGCGGCGAGGTGCGGACGCCGCGTGAAGGGGCAATCGCGATCCCGCTCGTGCGCGTGCCGTCCGCCGAGCGTGAAACCGGTGGCGTCGCGGTCGACGTCGGCGGTCCCGGCGAGATCGGCGAGCGCCAGCCGCGAGGTCTCGAACCAGCCGACCCGGCGGACCTTGGCGACATCGTGTCGGGTCGCGAGTCGCCGTCGATGGCCGCGTTCCGCTTCACGCCAATGAGCGGAACGTCGCCGCGCGGACTGACGTTGAACCTGACGAGGTACACCGCCAAGGCGGTCCTTGTCGCCAACGTCGAAGAAGCGCGGTATGACGTTCTTCTCACCGAGGACGGCAAGCGATTAATCCGCGCGCGCTACGCGGTGCGCAACAACCAACGCGGATTTCTGGCGGTCAGCCTCCCGCCGCGCGCGACGCTGTGGAGCGCGGCGCTGGCGGGTCAGGCGGTTCGCCCCGGCGTGTCGCCGGCGGGCGCCGTGCTGCTGCCGCTTCGCAAGGGACGCGCCAATGAAGAAGCGCCGCTTTTCGTGATCGAAATCATGTTCCTCGATCGCGGCGACCCTCTGAAGGACAAGGTGGACGTGCAGGTCGGACTGCCGGCGATCGATCTTCCCGTATCGCGCACCGGGTTGACGGTTTATCACTCACCGTTGTTTGCACTGGAGCCGCAACCTGGAACCTTCCGCATCGGCACGGATTCAGGCCCGTGGACGGACGCGTTGAGAATGGCGCCGGTCCCTGCGCCGCCTCCGCCACCGTCCGCGCCGTTTGACGATCGTGACAAGGAGGCGAAGGTGCTGCTCGATCGATTGCGGCAGGAGTCCGGGCGCGTTCGCCAGGGCATCATCCCGATTGCGATTCATTTCCCGGCGATCGGGCCCTCACTCTTCCTCGAGGCGGAGTTGACCGGCGAGGCGCAATCGCCCGGCATCGTCCTGCGCGTCCGCGAAACGGGAGGTGGCCGATGACTCGCACGCAGACCCTCACGCTTGCCGCTTTGCTCCTCGTCCCGGTCGCCGCCGGCGCGAAGGCGCAGACGGCAACCATGCCGCCCGGATCGGCCGGCACGGTGACGCTGTCGCGCACCGAATACGATCGCCTGCTCGATCTCGGCGCGAATCGTCCAGCAGGACCGGCGACCGCGCCGGCCGCGGCTGCACTGGCGCGCGCCGACATCCGCGTTCGCGTCGGCACGACCACTGCCCGGGCAACGATGCGCGTCGACGGAGAAGTGTTTCGATCGGGCATCGCCAAGGTGCCGTTGATCAAGGGGGCCACGCTGCTCGATGCGCGGATGGATAACCGTGCATTGCCGATCGTCGCTGAAGCGGAGATGCTGGTGGCGATCGTCAGTGGACCTGGCGCATTTGCCGCCACGCTCGAGACCGGCAGCCCGCTTGCGTTCTCGCCGGGACGCGCGTCGTTCGTGCTGCCAGTGCCGCAGGCGGGCAGCGCGACCGCGGCGATTGACGTGCCGGGCGAGCAGGCGGACGTACATGTTGCGAACGGCATCGTGCTGCGGCGCGCATCCGCGAACGGGCGGACGACCGTCGACGTCGCGCTTCCGACGGGTCGCCCCGCCGAAGTCTGGTGGTCGACGCACGAAACGCCAGCGGGAACCACCGTCGGTCGCGACGTGCGCCTGCTGTCGGACGTGAAGTCGGTCATCACAATTGGCGAATCGGACGTGCGCCTGATCTCGCTGCTCAACACGACCGTGGTCCAGGGGGAACCGTCGCAGTTCAGCGTCGCGATTCCGTCCGGATACGAAGTTACGAGCATCAGCGGCGCGTCGCTCGATCGATCCGAGATCCAGGCAGGCCGCGCGATTCTGTACGTCGCCGATCCCGCGGCGCGGCGTCACCAGTTCCTGCTCAGCCTCGAACGCACGCACGCTGGTGGATCGTTCAAGCTCGAGACGGGGCTCCCGGCAATTCCCGCGGCGCAACGGGAGACGGGAGAGATCGCGATCGAGGGACTCGGTACGATCGAGATTGGTTCGCCCGAGATGCCCGGGCTGCGGCGGATCGATGTGCGCGAGCTGGACCCGGCACTTTCGTCGGTGGCCCGTGACGCGATGCTCGCCGCCTACCGCTATCAACGTGTGGCCGATGAGCCGCCGCTCGTCACGGTGGACGTGCGACGGTTCGCGAACGCTCCAGTGCTCGCTGCGGTCGCCGAACGCGCGGTGGCGACGACGCTGGTGACGGCTGAGGGGCGGGCGCTCACGGAGGTGACGCTGTGGTTGCGCAACACTGCGCAGCCGTTCATGAAAGTGACGCTCCCGCAAGGCGCCTCGATCGTATCGGTCGAAGTCGCCGGGTCGCCGGCCAAACCCGTGGAAGGGGCGGACGGCAACCGTGTGCCGCTGCTGCGTCCCGGCTTCCGTCCCGTCGATGCGTATCCCGTCTCGTTTGTCTACCTTCACAACGGCACGCCATTCCTGAAGAAGGGGGATATGCGGATGACGCTGCCGAAGATGGACGTCCCGGTCGACGTGCTCGAGTGGGAGCTCTTCGTGCCGGACCAGTTCCGCGCGGATCATTTCCAGGGGAACGTGATCGATGCGGCGCTGATGCCGATTCGCTCGGTCGGATACGGTATCGGTGCCGGTGTCGGTTCCGGTTCCGGTGGAGGCGTGGGCGGGGGCGTTTTTACGCCAGCGGCAGCGCCAGTTCCGGCGGCCGGTCCGGGCCAGATTGTCGGCCGCGTGGTCGACCCGAGCGGCGCCCCCTTGCCGGGTGTGACCGTGGTCATCGAGAGCGGCAGGCAGCGGCAGACGGCGATCACCGACGCATCCGGCATCTACAGCGTGTACAACGTGCAGCCCGGCCCGGTCGTGATCAACGGTCAGCTCCAGGGTTTCAAGAACCACCGGCAGTCACTCTCATTCGACGGACAGGGGCGGCAGCTCAACTTCATGCTGGAACTGGCAGCTATCGCCGAGACCGTGAGCGTCAACGCTGCGTCGCCTGAAATCCGGTCGAAAGACAGGATCGAGAACCAGGCGCCATCCGTGAACGTTCAGAATCTCCAGCGCCGCGCGTCTGGTGTGCTGCCGATCCGCATCGAGGTGCCGCGCACTGGCACATCGCACTCATTCGTGAAGCCGCTCGTCATCGACGAGGAGGCGGTGGTCGCGTTCAAATACAAGCGGCGCTGACGATTCCGGTCACAAAACGGCCGCGACTGCGTTATACCTCTGACGGCCCATATGGCAGGCAGCACAGAGGCGGCACGGCAGTTGTTCCAGGCCCACGGCGGAGCGGTGTATCGCTTCGCCGCGGTTCTGGTCCGGCAGCACCAGGACGCGGAAGACGTCGTCCAGGAAACCTTTCTGAAGCTGCTGCGGCACCTCGAGGGCGGAGGGGACACCAGCAACATCCGCGGATGGCTGTTTACCGTCGCGGCGCACGCCGCGCGGGATCGGCAACGGGCGCGGATGCGATGGGTCCCCTGGCTGCCCGCGCACGAGCCGCGGGTGCAGCCCCCAGTGCTTCCCGATGAAGACGGCCGTCTGAAGAGCGCGCGCGAGTCGCTGCGTCGATTGCCCGATCGCGATCGCCTGCTGCTGCTCCTGCGCGCGCAGGGACTGTCGTACCGCGAGATGGCCGTAGCCGCGGGAGTGAAGCCGACCTCGGTCGGCCAGCTGCTCGCGCGCGCGGTGGATCGCTGGGCGGCCGCACGGAAGGACGGGAACGCGTATGACCTGCTTGAACGACATTCACATCCAGGCGCTCGCTGACGGCGAAGGTACTGACGAGATGCGCCGACACGCCGCCGCGTGCGCGGCGTGCACCGCGCGCCTACGCGAGCGCGAGGCGCTCATGGCGCAGCTGCGCGTCGCCGTCGATCCGCCGGTCGAGATTCCGGCGTTGCTGTCCGAGCGGATGGACTTCCGCCTGAAGGCGGAAGCTACACGAACCAGGCAGAGGACGGCGGAAGCCACACGAAGCCGCGAGCGGACGGCGGCAGGGGCTACGAGGCTGCGAGCGCAGTCGCGGAGTTCCGACTTCCCCACGTTCCCGCGTAGCTTCCGCCTTCAGGCGGAAGGCAAGTGGCTCTACGGCGCCCTCGCGGTCGCCGCCGCGACGATCATTGCGGTCCTGTTCGTCGCGCCATCGATCCGCAAAGGGGACGCGACCGTCTCCGCGGCCGAGATCCTGGCGAAGTCGGCGACGCAATTGTCCGCCGCCCCGGCGACCGGCGTGGAAGTCCTCGAGTACGAGCTGGTCCTCGACGGCGTGCCGAAGGAGATGCTGCCGGACCAGATCGAGGGCGCGTACCGCATCTGGCAGGCGATCGATCACACCGTGCCCGGGCGCTTCCGGTTTGCGAGCTATACACCCGACGGACGGATGTTCAGTTCGATCGCGGAGGACCCCGCCGCACATCGTCGAGTCGCGGCGTTCAGTGCGGAAGGGCAGGCGTATCGCTTCGACGTGACGCTGCCTGACGGCGCGCGCAATCTCTCGCTGCCGGAGATGCAGCGGCTGCACATGCAGGCGTCGATTGCCCTGATGCAGGCGAGCGGCAACCAGCTCCTCGAGACGATCGACGGACCCAACGGCAAGCTGTATCGCATCGAGGTCCCGCATGTTTCGGGGCCGGGCACGAACCCGCTGTGGGATTTGAGCGATGCGCGTGTCGTCATCGACTCGCGCGATTTCAGCGTCGTCGAGTTCGCGGTCCGCGGGGCCTTCCTGAAGCAGGCATACAGCATGTCCTATAAGTTGCTGAAGCACGTCACGGCCGCCTCGCTGGACCCCAATGCCTTCAACGTACCGAACCAGGCGGGGGAAATCGTCATCACGGGCGAGGGTTCGGCCGTGCCGTCGCACGACGTGTTCCTGCTCTCGCTGCGCGAGCTCACGAAACTGAAGCAGGGTCGATGAGCGACGTTCACGCGATCCGCGCCGAAGGACTCACGAAGTACTTCGGCGCGGTCGTCGGGATCGAAGATCTCTCGTTCGACGTGCAACGCGGAGAGATTTACGGCTTCCTCGGCGCGAACGGCGCGGGAAAGACCACGACCATCCGCCTGCTGCTCGACCTGCTTCGTCCGTCGCGGGGATCTGCCGCGGTGCTCGGGATCGACTGCCATCGCGACAGCCTGTCGGCTCGCCGGCATATCGGCTACCTGCCGGGCGACCTGCCGATCTACCCGGACCTCACGGCCCGCGACTATCTCGATTATCTTTCGCGTCTCGACGGCCGGCCCATCTCCATGGACTACCGGCGCCACCTCCTCGCGCGCTTCGACGTCAGCGAGATCGATCAGCGCCGGCGCCTGCGCGATCAGTCGCATGGGATGAAGCAGAAGATCGGCATCATCCAGGCGCTGATGGCACAGCCCCCCGTCGTCATTCTCGACGAGCCGACCGCCGGCCTCGATCCACTCATGGTCCAGGCATTCCGCGAGACGCTCGCCGATTTGAAGAAGGACGGTCAGACGACTGTCTTCCTTTCGTCACACGTGCTCGCCGAAGTGGAGTCCACGTGCGATCGCATCGGCCTCGTGCGCGGTGGACGGATGGTGACGACGAGCACGATCGACGAGATCCGGCGAAACGCGAAGAGGAAGGTGACCGTCACGTTTGGCAATGGCCAGCTGCCAGCGCAGTTCGACGTGCAGGGGCCGCTGGGACCGCTGATCGCGAGCCTGCACGGTCTGGACGTGCACGACATCACGGTCGATCCATTCAAGCTCGAGGACTACATCGCGCAGTTTTACGGGGGAGCGGCAAAATGATTCCGTTCCTCCGGCGCTCTCTCGCGCAGGCGCGCTACATGCTCGCGGGCGTGCTGATCCTGCTGTTCGGGTTCCAGCTCGTGATCATCGGCCAGGCCGCGGAAGTGGAGCGCTCGAACGCGTTCGCCAGTATCGCGAACCTGGTGCCCGGATTCGTGCAGCGCGGGCTCGGCAGCCGCGCGATGCTGCTGGCGACATTTAGGGGCACGGTCGCCTTTGGATACTTTCACCCGGTCGTCTGCATCCTCGTCGCCGTGCTCGCGATGTACCTCGCAACGGAACCTGCGCACGAGATCGAAACCGGTCTCGTGGACCTTGAACTGGCGAGGTCGGTGCCGCGGCACCGGCTCCTGACACGGTCGCTGTTGCTCGCCGAGCTCGCCGTGCTTGCGGCAATCGGCATGATGGCGGCGGGGACGTGGTCCGGTGCGCGTCTCTTTGGCGCGCAGGCGATGGCGCTGCCATCCGGCGCGCTGCGCCTGGCGTTACTCGGCAATCTCTTCGCGGTCGCGTCGTGCCTGGGGGGATTCGCGTTGATGGTCGCCGCCTTTTCGCGCCGCTGGTCGACGTCATTCACCACCGTCGCCCTCGTCGCCGTCATTGGCTACATGATCGATTTCATCGCGATCGGCTGGCGCCCCATGCGCACGATCGCCTGGCTGTCGCCATTTCACTACTATCCTGCCCTGAATGTTCTGGCAGGAGACGCGCCAACGGGGCGCAACGTTTTCATCCTGCTGGCAACCGGCGCTCTGTTCGCCGCCATCGCCTACTGGCAGTTCCAGCGCCGGGACCTGTAAGATCCATCGCAGGATGGATGTTCTTCAGCACGCGCCGGCGCTGACGCCCGCGGACGCATCGCAGCTCGCGCTGCGCCTCTTCGGTGTCAAGGCGGATGCATCGCCGCTGCCCAGCGAGCGCGATCAGAACTTCGCGCTCCTGACGCCGTCGGCCGATCGGTTCGTGCTGAAGATCGCCAACAGCACGGACGCTCTTCCCCTGCTCGAGGCACAGAACGCCGCGCTCGCGCATGTCTCCCGCACCTCCACGCTGTGCCCGCGAGTGATTCCAACGGTGAATGGCGAAGCGATCGCCACCGTCGACACCTCCTCCGGCGCGCACCATTTCGTGCGCCTGTTCACGTGGCTGCCGGGCGTGCCGCTCGGAACGGTCGCGAATCAACCACCGGCGCTGCTCGACGCGCTCGGGGCTGCTGTCGCGGAGCTCGACACGGCGCTCGAGGATTTCGACCATCCCGCGATCCACCGGGAGTTCTACTGGGATCTCGCGCGCGGCGTCTCGCTGTGCCGCGAGCTTGCGCCGTCGATCGCCGACGAGCGCATGCGCGCTCTCGTCGGCGGACTGCTGGATCGCATCGAGGTACAGGACGCGCCGCGATTCGCGCGTTTGCGCCGTGCGGCGGTACACAACGATCCCAACGACTACAACGTGTTAGTGGATCTCCGGCCTGCAGCGGAACTTCCGCCTGAAGGCGGAAGCTACACCTCCCCGAATCATGTAGCTTCCGGCTTTAGCCGGAAGATTACGGGCATTCTCGATTTTGGGGACATCGTTCACTCGTACGCAATCGCGGATCTCGCGATTGCTGCGGCCTACGCGGTGCTCGGCAAGCCGGATCCGCTCGCAGCCGCGGTCTCAGTCGTCCGCGGCTACCAGCGGCAGCGGACGCTCGAAGATGACGAGATTGCCGCGCTGTTTGGATTGATCCTGCTTCGACTGTGCACGAGCGTCTGCGTCGCCGCGCGCCAGCAGCGGCAGCGTCCGGATGACGAGTACCTGAGCGTCAGTCAAGGACCGATCGCCGAGACGCTCCCAGCATTGGCGGCGCTCGACCCGGCGGCGGTCGAATCGGCGTTTCGCCTGGCGCGCGGACGCACACCCGAGGAAACGCTCGCCGCCCGTCGTCGCGTGATCGGGCCGAACGTATCCATCGCGTACCGCCGGCCGGTGAAGATCGTGCGCGGCTGGATGCAGTACCTGTACGACGAGAGCGGCCGGCAGTACCTCGACGCGTACAACAACGTCCCCCACGTCGGCCACAGCCATCCGCGCGTCGTCCGCGCCGCGACCGAGCAGATGCTCGTGCTCAACACGAACACGCGTTACCTGCACGACAAGCTCGCGATGTTCGCGGAGCGGCTCGCCGCGACGCTGCCGCCGCAGCTGCGCGTCTGCTATTTCGTGAATTCCGGGAGCGAAGCCAACGAGCTCGCACTCAGGCTCGCGCGCGCACACACCCATCGCCGCGAGGTCATCGTTCTCGACGCGGCCTACCATGGGAACACGACCACGCTCGTGGACATCAGTCCGTACAAGTTCAACGGCCCGGGCGGGGAAGGCGCGCCCCCCTGGGTGCACGTGCTCCCGCTGCCGGACACCTATCGCGGCAAATACAAGCGCGACGATCCGCGCGCCGGCGAGAAATACGCGGAGTTCGCGCGCTACGTGACGAATCCCTCCGCGTTCATCGCGGAGAGCGCGCCGAGCGTCGCCGGGCAGATCATCCTGCCTGATCGCTACCTCGCATCGGTTTACGCGATCGTGCGTGCCGCCGGCGGCGTGTGTATCGCCGACGAAGTACAGACGGCTTACGGCCGGATGGGCACGCACTTCTATGCGTTCGAAGCCCAGCGCGTGGTCCCGGACATCGTCGTCCTGGGTAAGCCGATCGGCAACGGCTATCCGATCGGCGCCGTTGTGACGACGCGGGAGATCGCGGCATCGTTCGACAATGGCATGGAGTTTTTCAGCACGTTCGGCGGCAGCACCGTCGCGTGCGCCGTCGGCCTCGCCGTCCTCGACGTCGTCGAAGAAGAGCGGCTACAGGACCACGCCCGCGAGGTTGGCGCGATTCTCGTCGACCGCCTGCGCGACCTCATCGGCGACCACCCACTCGTCGGCGACATCCGCGGCTCTGGGTTGTTCCTCGGCGTGGAGCTGGTGAAAGACCGCGCCACGCTGGAACCGGCCACCGCGGAGGCATCCGAAGTATCCAACCGCATGCGCGAACGCGGCATCCTTCTCGGCACCGATGGCCCGTTCCACAACGTGATCAAGATTCGTCCGCCGATGCCCTTCACAGCCGAGGACGCTGAGCATCTGGCCCGAACGCTGGCGGACGTCTTGTGATCTCCATCATCGTCCCCGCCCACAACGAAGAACGTCTGATCGGCGCGACACTCGAGGCAATCGATGCGGCGGCGCGCGAGGCGGGGGAGCCGTTCGAGCTCATTGTCGTGGACGATGTGTCGACGGATCGGACGGCGGAGATCGCGCGAACGCATGGCGCGCGGATCGAGGCGGTGAACGTGCACCACATCGCGGCGGCCCGGAATGCGGGGGCGCGGGTCGCGAGTGGCGAGATGCTGCTGTTCGTCGATGCCGACACAATCATCACGGGAGATGTACTGCGGCAGGCAGTCGCGGCGATGCGGCAGGGAGCGGTCGGAGGCGGATCCGGCGCGCGGTTCGAGCCTTCGGCCCCGCCCTGGGCGCACAGGGCGATCGGCTTGGCGGCGTGGATTATGCGGACTGCGCAATGGGCGCCGGGCTGCTTCTTCTTCGCGACACGTGACGCGTTCGCGCGGGTTGGTGGATTCGACGAGCGGTACTTTGCGAGCGAGGAGATTCACTTGAGCCGCGCACTGAAGCGTGTCGGCCGATTCGTGATCCTGCCCGATAAGGTATTGACGTCTGCGCGGAAGGCCGAAGTCTATTCCATGTCCCACAGCCTGTGGCTGATGTTCCGGATGTTGTGGCCCGGATCGTTGAAACGGCGGGATGGCCTCGAGTTCTGGTATACACGTCGCAAACCATGACGCGTTTCATCGCAGCCGCGCTGTCAGTAATCGCAGTGGCCTTCGCCAGGAGCGCGAATGTCGAGCAGACGTCGCCCGGCACGAAGCCCGCAGCCGTACTCGTCGAAAGCTTTGACGGCCTCGGCATCGGTTTCGACGGCCCGCAGGGAAAATCCGAGGGACGCAACCCGTCCGACAACAGCCTCGCCGTCGGTCCCGATCACATCGTGCAGACGGTAAACTCGCGGCTTGCAGTATTCACGAAGAAGGGAAATAAGTACAAGACGACCGGCGAAGTCCTCTACGGCGCAGTAGCTACGAACACGATCTTTGCGGGCCTCGGCGGGCCCTGCGAAACACGCAACAACGGCGATGCCGTCGTTCGCTATGATCAGCTCGCGGATCGCTGGCTCGTCACGATGCCGATCTTCTCGCGCATACCGCTGACCGACGTGGGGCAGCGTCCTGAGATCGGCACGCCTGCGCCGCCGGGGCAACTCGCGCAACCCGGCCAGGCATCTTCGCCGGGGCGCGCGGCACCACCGCCTCCAAATCCACCGCCACCGCCGCCCCCGGCGCAGGGACGCGGACGCGGTCAACCCGCGGCACAATCGACCATACCGCCCCCGCCGGCGCCACCCGGAACTTACGCGATGTGTTACGCGATCAGTACGGGCTCCGATCCGCTCGGTCCGTATTATCGATACGCGTTCGAACGCCCGCTCTTTCCCGATTACCCACGACCCGCGGTCTGGATCGACGGCTACTACAACCCGACGAGCACCAGCGACAACCGCATCTCGGACACGATCGCGACCCAGAAGCACGCGTGCGTCGCGGATCGCGCGAGGATGCTCAAGGGTGAGCCTGCGTCCGAACAGTGCGTCATCGTCTTGAACGTGAATTTTCTGAACAACGCGGACATCGACGGGAAGGCCGTACCTCCCAAGGGCGCGCCGAACGTGATGATGGCCGCGGGCGGCACGCAGCTGGACAAGATCCTGGACGCGGATACCGTCGATACGTGGCAGTTCCACGTCGATTGGAGCAATCCTGCGAATACGAAGTTGATCGGTCCTGAGAGAATTGCAGTGGCGCCGTATCACTACCTGTGCGGAGGTCAGCTGACGAATTGTGTGACCCAGCCGGGGACCGAACGCGGTCTCGACGCGCAGGGGGACAAGATCATGTCGCGCGTCGTGTATCGTCGCCTCCGCGACTACGAATCACTCGTCGCGGTGCACTCAGTGGATACCGCAGCCGGCGGTGGCGGCGTTCGGTGGTACGAATTTCAGATCGACAAGGCGCGTAAAGTGGCATTGCGCCAGCAGGGCACCTACGCGCCGGATCGGTTCTACCGCTGGATGGCGAGCCCTGCGATCGACAAGTTTGGCAACATCGGGATCGGTTATTCCTTCGGCGGAGCGCCGAATTTCGCGGGGCAGCGGTTTGCCGCGCGCCTTCCCGCCGATCCGCCGGGCACCCTGGGACTCCACGAGACGATTCTCGTGGAAGGGGAAGCCTCGCAGACGAACACGCTCCGATGGGAGGACTACACGACGACGGCCGTCGATCCATCGGATGACTGCACGATTTGGTACGTCGGGGACTACTTCAAGAAGGACGCGGCCAATTACTCGACGAAGATCGGCGCGTTCCGCATGCCGGGCTGCGGCGGTTCACGCCGTTAGCGACGGCGTCTGCGACGCCGGCCGCTTACCGCTGCGGATGTTCGGGAGACTGTGGCCGCCCCTCCCAGCTCGTACAATCTGCGCACTTGCGGCTGGTGACCGGCACCGGCACTCTGTCGTCGCGCGTGCATGTCCATTCAGCTCTGTCCGGCTGGACCCAGGTAGGCCAAGAGGGGATGCGGGGCAGCGCCCAATGGCATGTATCCGGACGGCGGACGACGGACGAGAAACCGTTTGTCATTGCCACGGTGTCCTCCTGCTGCGTGATCTGCTGGGGTGTCACGACCACGGTAGCGCCGCCTCGGCACTTCGTCAAGCAGCCGTAGGCTGTAAAATACGCGGAATGACCAAGCCGCGCCTCCGTTTCGCAACCGCCGCCGCGCTCACGTTGGCTGTGTCTCTGCCTCTCGCCGGTGCGCGGCAGGACGCCGCCGCGCTGCAAGGCGCCGATCCGCCGGCGAACGGCATCTGGGTTGACAGCCTGGATTTGAGCAAGACGCCGATCCGCCGCCCGCGCGGTCAACGCGGGCAGACGACACCGCCGCCGCCGCTCACGTTCAGGCTCGGAGGTGCAACGTACGCGCATGCACTCCCGCTCCAGTCCGATGGCGACCTGACGATCGATCTTGGCGGGACCGCGACGAAATTCGTCGCGATGATTGGAGTGGACGACGGCGGCACGCCTGCGCCGAATGCGCCGCCGGCACCCTCCGGCAGTGTCGTGTTCGGCGCGTGGGTGGACGGGAAGAAGGTCTTCGAATCGGACGTGATGAAGCGCGGTGACACGCCTAAACCGGTGTCGATCGATCTTGCCGGCGCGCAGAAGCTCGTGCTCGCCGTCATGGACGCCAACGACGGGACCGCGGGGGACAACGCGGACTGGGGAGGCGCGGCGATCATTGCCGCCGCAGGCAAGCAGGCGAGCATCCGCGTCGCGCCGCCGGTTCCGGAAGCGACGCCTTCAATCGCAGCGAGCCGCACATCCGCGCCGACGATCAATTACCCGCGGATCACCGGCGCCACGCCCGGGCGCCCATTCCTGTTCCGAATCCCCGCATCCGGGGACGCGCCGCTGACGTTCACCGCGAGGAACCTGCCGGCAGGCCTGAAACTCGATCCGGCGGCCGGCATTATCACCGGCTCGCTTCAGAAGGAAGGACGAACGGACGTCGCCGTTTCGGTCAAGGCGAAGGACGGCAAGATGAGCAACGCCGTCATCACGATCGTCGGCGGCAAGGACGCGCTCGCGCTGACGCCGCCGCTTGGCTGGAACTCGTGGAACGTGTGGGCGGCGCAAGTGGACGATGCGAAGGTGCGCGCTGCGGCTGACGCCATGGACAAGAGCGGTCTCGCGGCGCAGGGTTACACCTATATCAATATCGATGATGCCTGGGAAGGGGCGCGCACCGCGACCGGGGAGATCACGTCGAACGAGAAGTTCCCCGACATGAAGGCGCTGACCGATTACATCCATGCGAAAGGACTGAAGGCGGGGATCTATTCGTCGCCCGGACCGCGCACGTGTCAGCGGGTCTTCGCCGGCAGCTATCAGCACGAGGAGCAGGACGCGCGGACGTGGGCGAAGTGGGGCTTCGATTACATCAAGTACGACTGGTGCTCGTACACGGACGTCGAGCCGCTCGCGGCGCGCGCGCCTCTCGACGCGCTGCAGAAGCCGTACAAGTTGATGCGGACGATCCTCGACACGCTGGATCGCGATCTCGTCTTCTCGCTGTGCCAGTACGGTTGGGGCAACGTGTGGGAATGGGGCGCGAACGTCGGCGGCGATCTGTGGCGCGTCACGGGGGACATCACCGACACGTGGGTGTCGATGTCGTCCATTGGTTTTCAGCAGACGGGCCACGAGAAGTTCGCGGGCCCCGGCCACTGGAACGACACCGACATGCTCGTCGTCGGTCACGTCGGCTGGGGGCGCGCGGAAAAGCCGCGGCCGACCAACCTCACGCCGAACGAGCAGCTGACGCACATCTCCCTGTGGGCGCTGCAAGCGGCGCCGCTGCTGATCGGCGCTGACTTGTCGCAGATCGATGAATGGACCGTCAATCTACTTGGCAATCGCGAGGTCCTCGCGATCAACCAGGACCCGCTGGGGAAGGCGGCGGGCCGCGTGTGGGCCGACAACTGGACGCAGGTCTGGGCGCGTCAACTGTCGGACGGCACGGTGGCCGTCGGGCTTTTCAATCGCGCGCCGCAGCCAATGCCGGTCACGGTGAAGTTCGCGGATGTGGGGCTGCCCGACAACGCCCCGATCCGGTTCCCCTGGACGCACGACGTCCTCGGGGGGATTGCCGGCAGCGGCAAGGGCTACACGGCTACGGTGCCGCGGCACGGTGTCGTGCTGATCAAGGTCGGCCGCCCGGCCAGCAAATCGTGATCGGCGTCATAATGGGCACTGAAGGAAGGAGGCCGCTCGTGCGAAGCATTCTCACCGCAGTGGGCCTTTCATTGGCGATCGCCTCGACCGCTGTCGCACAGTCGGGCGCGCCCGTCTACGAACTCAATACGAAAGGTGTTACCGCCCCGGCGATCATCAAAGAGGTGAGGCCGGTCTACCCGCCGGACGCGAAGGCGGAAGGCGTCACTGGCATGGTCGAGCTCCAGGGCGTCGTCGAATCGGACGGCATGATCGATCGCATCAAGGTGACGAAGAGCCTGGATGCGCGGCTGGACGCCGAGTCGATCAAGGCGCTCGAGCAGTGGCAGTTCAAGCCTGGCATGAAGGACGGCGAGGCCGTCGCCGTCCGGGTGAACGTCGAGATGACGTTCATGATCAAGTAAGCTACGAACCGCCGCCAATCGGATCGACGCCGGCCCGCTTCGCTTCCGCGTTGAACGCAGCGAGGTCGGCGGAGATCACCTCCGAGAGCCGATCCGTCTCGTTTTTCAGTTCCTTCTTCAGGTCCTCGAAGATCGGATAGATGTTCGCCGTCGGCTTGCCCTCTCCGCGAAGCGTCATGCCGAGCAGCGAGGCGAGACGGTTGTTCGTCTTGATCGGGAAGTTCAGCGGATCCTGTCCGCTCTGGTTCTTGACCTGGTAGATGTCCTGCTCGACGGTGCTCAAGTTCGCGGTGAGGCGATCGCCGGCGGCCTTGAGCTGCGGATCCTGTGACTTCGACAGTCGATCCTTCACGTCTTCCTTGATCTTGCGGATGCGGATCACCGCATTGTTCGCTTCGCTCACCTTGTCGCGGATCTGGAGCGCGAGCGCAAACTGCTCCTGCATGTCCGCGTCAGACGTCGTGCGCAGCGGATGCTTGCTGATCCGCAGCGGCTGCGTCTGCGACTTGCCGTCCGCGGTGAGCCGCACCTGGTAGTTGGCCGGCAGCGCCGTCGGGCCGTTGGTGGTGGCGCCCCACAGGATCATGCCGGGGAACGTTGCGGCGGCCGGGTAGTCGAGATTCCAGTTGACGCGATTGAGTCCCGCGGCCATCGACGCCGTCGGCGCGCCGCCGCGCCCGCCTCGGCCTCCGCCACCGAATCCTTGATCTTCTGCTGCCGGCAGCGTCGCTGTTCCTTCGGGCGCCGCACCTCTGGCACCCCTGGCACCTTCAGCACCAGCGCTTCCGGCACCCCTACCACTTCGGCCCGTTCCAGGCACGGCTCCCTGAATCGTCTGCACCACGGCACCCTTGCTGTCGAGGATCTCGATTGTCATTTTTTCGGCGGGCTTGCGCAGCAGATATGGAATCGCGACAGCGCCGGCGCCGCGAATTGCGTCGGCAGGCTTGTAAAGATAGAAGTCCGCGCCCGCCGTTTCCATCCCGGCCTGGCGCAATGGCGCGACGTCGTCGAGGATGTAGAAGCTGCGGCCGTGGGTCGCGATCGCGATTGAATTCGCTTCGACCCAGATATCCGACACCTGCACGTCAGGCAGATTCAGCGACAGCGACTGCCAGTGGTCCCCGTCGTCGTACGAAACATAGAACCCATGCTGAGTGCCCGCGTAGAGAAGTCCCTTGCGCGTCGGATCCTCGCGCACAGAGTGGACGTAGTCGTTCGGTGGTATGCCGGCAGTGATCTTCGTCCATGTCTTGCCGAGATCGTGCGTTCTGAAAATGTAGGGACTGAAGTCGTCGAGCAGCGGTTTCTTCACGGCGACGTACGCCGCTCCCGGATCGAACGTCGATGCATCGATGATGCTGACGCGGCCGAACTCCGGGATTTCCTTCGGCGTGACGTTCGTCCAGTTCTTGCCGCCGTCGCGCGTGACGTGGATGAGACCGTCGTCCGATCCCGCCCACAGAATGTTGACGTCCTTCTTGCCCGGGCCGAGCGAGAATACGGTGCCGTAGACCTCCGGGCTGTTCATGTCGTGCGTGATCGGTCCGCCCGACGGTCCCATCGTCTTTGGATCATGCCGCGTGAGATCGCCGCTGATGCGATCCCATTTCTCTCCGCCGTTCGTCGTCTTCCACACGTGCTGTGACGATGTATAGAGCACGTTGGGATCGGCGGGAGAGAAGATGATTGGATACGTCCACTGCCACCGCTCGACCAGCTCGCTCGACGCCTCACCCGAGAACTCGCGCGGATACGGGTTTACTTCGCGCAGGTTGCCGGTGCGGCGATCCAGGCGCGTCAGGAACGATCCGTTGTTGCCACCGGCGTAGAAGATGTCGCTGTTCTTCGGATCCGGCGCGATGTAGCCCGGCTCCGACCCGCCCGGGCTGTACAGTTCCGGCACGCCGCCGCGTCCACCGCCGCCACCACCTCCGCGACCGCCGCCGCCGAGATTCGTGTTGCTCGGCACACAGACGGTGCTGCCGTCCTGCTGCGCGCCACACACGTGATACGGCACGTGCGCCGTCGAGATCACGTGGTAGTACTGCGCGGTCGGATAGTCGCGCACGGACCAGGTGCGCTGCGCGCCCTGCGCGTTATAAGAGGCGGCCGTGCCGCCGTCATTCGCGTGGACGATGTGATTGGTGTCGTCCGGATCGATCCATAGATCGTGTGAGTCTCCGCCGGCGAAGCTCACCATCGTCTTGCCGCCGTCCTTCGACCAGAAGGTGCCGACGTTCAGCGCCCAGACGATGTCCTTGTTCTTCGGATCCGCAGCGACGTGCGTGTAATAGAACGCGCGCTGGCGGATGTTGCGACCCTCGTTCACGAGTTTCCACGTCGCGCCCGCGTCGTCCGAGCTGAAGAGCCCCCCGTTCTGGTTTTCGACGATGGCGTAGACGCGGTTGGAGTCCGCGCCGGAAACCGCGACGCCGATTTTGCCAATCATGCCCGCCGGCATTCCAGGGTTGCGCGTGATTTCCTTCCACGTTTCGCCGCCGTCAGTCGACTTGAACAGTCCGCTGCCGGGACCGCCGCTCGACATCGAGTACTCGACGCGGTAGGCCTCCCAGAGTGCCGCATATATCACGTTCGGATTGTTGCGATCGATGGCGATGTCGACGGCGCCGGTCTTGTTGTCGCGGAAGAGCACCTTCCGCCAGGTCTTGCCGCCATCCGACGTCTTGTAGACGCCGCGCTCGTCGCTGGGGATGCCGTAGCGTCCGAAATCGGCGACAAAGACGATGTCGGGGTTCGTGGGATGGATGCGGATGCGCGAGATCGCATCGGACTCCTTGAAGCCCATGTGCGTCCACGTTTTCCCGCCGTCGGTCGATTTGTAGATGCCGTCGCCCGGCTGGATGTTGCCGCGGATGCACTGCTCGCCCATGCCGATCCACACGAGATCGGGATTCGTTTCGGACACGGCGACGGCCCCGACCGAGGAGCTGTGAATCTGTCCATCGGTGACCGGCAGCCACGTCTCGCCGCCGTCAACCGTTTTCCACAGACCGCCGCCGGTCTGTCCGGAGTAGGCTTCTTTCGGTCGTCCCTTCACGCCGCTTGCCGCGATCGATCGTCCCGCGCGAGTCGGTCCGATGCTCCGCCACTGATAGCCTTTGAGCATGGCCGGATCGATTTGGCTTGTTGCGGCGGGCGCCTGCGTGTTGCGGGAGGCGCCAAGGTCGAGGGTCAAGCCGCCGGCGAACGCGAGCGCGGCGACAGGAAGCACGAGCGAAATGCGGATTTTCACGCGGCGAGTTTACTAGAATTGCTGCGTGCAAGTGCTCCGGCTCCACGATCCGGGCCGCCGGCCCGCGAGCTGGACGGAGATCATGCAGGCCCACCAGTTCGCCGCGTTCGCCAAGAACATGGATATGGCGGTGTCCTGTGACGCCGACGGACGGCCATTCGCGGATTCGGCCGCCGCCACCTGCATCGTCTTCGACTCGATCGCGGAGGCACAGGCGTTCTGCCAGGCCGCCGCGGCGAAGACGCCCGCGGTCCGGTTCGAGATCTTCGATGCCGCCGGACGCGCGAGGCCGCCGCTGCTCACCATTGTCGATCCATCGCGCGCGACGACGCTCGAGACAGATCCGCGCATGCTTCACCGGAGGCGCATCATCGCGTGGTCGTTAATTGCCGGCAGCGTCCCTGTCCTGCTGCTCGCGTATTCACTCAAAGATGGGGGCCACCAGATTTTTGCCGGTTTGGTGGGCATCAACATGCTCATCGCGGCGCTCAGGATCCTGTGGTTCAATCTGGGCGTGCGGGAAACGGAGCGGGCCCGCGAGGCGCGGCTCGCGGCGGCCTCTCGGGGCGAGAAGCACGAGCGTTGAACTCAGAGCTCGCGCTCCACGTCCTGCTCGCGCTTGCGGTCGTCGTCATCGTCGGCCACCTGGTAGGCAAGCTGCTGGCGCGAATCGGACAGCCGCCGGTGATCGGCGAAGTCCTGTCCGGGATCCTGCTGGGACCTTCGTTGGTCGGGCGGCTCGCGCCTGGTATCGAGTCCTATCTGTTTCCTGAATCGGCGCGACCGGCGTTGAGTGTGATCGCGCAACTCGGCGTCGTGCTTTACATGTTCGTTGTCGGCTTAGACTTCGATCCGGGATCGCTGCGGCGCCGCGCGGCGCCGTTCGTGTTCACGTCGCAAGTCAGCATCGCGCTGCCGTTCGCGCTCGGCATCGGTCTCGCCGCTTTCCTGTATCCGGATTTGAGCCAGCCGGGCGTCCGCTTGCTCGCGTTCGCGTTGTTCATGGGCGTGGCGATGTCGATAACCGCCTTCCCCGTGCTGGCGCGGATTCTCACGGACAGGGGACTGTCGCGAACCGAGCTCGGCGTGGCCGCGCTGACGTGCGCGGCGGTGGACGACGTGACCGCATGGTGCCTGCTCGCGGTGGTGGTGGGCGTCGCGCGTGCGACCGTCGCCGGTGCGCTGGTATCGGCGCTGCTCGCCGGCGCGTTCATGGCGATGATGTTTCTCGCGGGGCGTCCGCTCGCGGCCAGGCTCGCGCGCGCGTCTTCAGACGACGAGCCGTCGCAGGCAGCGGTCACCTGGACGCTTGCCGGCCTGCTGCTGTCCGCAATTGTCGCCGAGCTGATCGGCATTCATGCCATTTTCGGTGCGTTCATCTTCGGCGCCATCCTTCCCGCGGAGAGCGCCGTGGCGCGGCAGCTGCGGCTCCATCGCACGCCCGTCACCACGATCCTGTTCCTGCCGGCCTTCTTCGCGCTGACGGGTCTGCGCACCGAGATCGGGCTCCTGTCCTCGCCGCGTGAGTGGGCCATCTGCGCTCTGATCGTTCTGCTGGCGACTGCAGGGAAATTCGGCGGCACGTTCGCGGCCGCCCGGCTGATGGGGATGCCGTCCCACTTCGCGGCGTCGCTCGGCGTACTGATGAACACGCGCGGCCTGATGGAGCTTGTCGTCCTGAACGTGGGGCTGGACATCGGCGTCATCAGCCCGGCGCTGTTCACGATGATGGTGATCATGGCGCTGGTGACCACCGCCATGACCGCCCCGCTCCTGGACCTAATCGTCCCAGGCGGCCGCGAGAATCGCAAGGATTACGAAGAACGTTCCCACACCTGACGCGACACCGATCCCGATCGCCTTGGCGGTCGACGCGCCGCCGCCGGCGCTGTCGAGCGTGACACGCGCGACGCTTCCCAGCGGAATCTCGAGCGGCGGTTCAGGAATGCGCGTGTTGCGCTGTATGGTTATCGCCTGTGGCGTGGCTTTCATCAGGGTGCCGCGCATCGACTCGCCGTTCGTGCGTTCCACGCGGACGCGGCTGCCGGCAGGAATCCGCTGTACGTACTCGGCCATCATGGCTGGATCGACCACTGCCGGGGACTGCATCGCGCCGCGCGCGGCCGATGCGCAACCGGTAGAGATCAACGCGCCACTGAGCACTACGGCGAGAGCTTTTCGCAACATGATCTCTCCTAAAAATCGAAACCGAAGCCGGCACGCATCAGCACTTCGTCGATGCAGTGCCTGACCATGAGCCGGGTGTCCGCGGTAAAAAACGCCTGCCGCGTCATGTATGCCTTGAATCCGACCTCGCCGAAGGGACGTGCGATGAACCGGTGATTCGGTCCTTCGGTATGTCCCGGCGTGATGATGCGGGTGTTCCTTCCCGTGCTGTCATACACGGTGACCGGCTGGTATTGCTCGGTCAGTGTCTCGCGCGCCAGATCCATGCCCGCGCCGACGTGTGGGTGGAACCACTCGTTACGGAAGAACTGATACTGCTGGCTGACGGCGACGCTGTCCTGCCGCACCTTGAGCCGAGAGGATTCGTACGTCCACGTGCCGTTCACGAGCAGCTGCCGGAAACGATACTGCTCGCCGCGCGTGCCGGCTCCGAAATCCACCTGCGTCTTCAGATGGTCATTCCAGTACCAGCCGGTGCCGGCGCCGCCATAGAAGATGCTGTTGATCCAGTCGTTGTAGTTGTCCTGCGGCTGTTCCTTGTGCAGGTTCTGCCAGCCGAGGACGAAGTGGGCGTCCCCCCGAGTGACTGGAGCCGGCTGCACTGGCGCCTGGGCCAGGAGCGTAAGCATGAGGAGTGCCTTCATACCCGGGTAGGCGCAAAGGGGGAGGCGGAAGGCTCAGGCCTTCCGCCTCGAATGCTCTCTTATTCCGTCTTTCTTTTCGCGCTGGCCGCCGTATCGACCGGTTTCGGGGCTTCCAGCTTCAGGTCGTACTTCGTCAGGGACGCGCTGAGTGCGGCCGCTTTCGCGAACAGGGCATTAGCGTCGGAGATCGTCTTCGGCCCATCGGCCTTGGCGTCCGTGTAGGCCTTCATCGTGATCGACGTCGGCCACATGCCGCCCGACATCCCGTTCTTCGCCTGGCCGATTCTGCCGAGCACGCTCGTGTCGGCAGCGCCTCGGCCACCGCCGCGACCTGCCGCGCCGCCGCCGAGCGGCAGCTTCGCGCCGAGCGCCACGACCTCCGCCTTCAACGAATCGAGCGAGGTTTTGATGTCCGCGGGAATGTCGCTCTTGGATGCGAGGTCCTGCGTCAGTTGCGTGACCTGGCGGTTCAGCGATGCTACCCCGGCGGCGGCGTCAGTGGCCCGCTTCTGCAGATCGTGCATTTCGGTCGCCATCTCGTAGAGCTGCTTGCGCTGCGCGTCAGTCAGCACGACCTCAGGATCGCCCGCGACGCGAAGCGGCTTGCTGTCGGTGGTCTTCCCGTCCACGACGAGCGCGACGTTGTAGCTGCCGGGCAGCACGAACGGACCCGGGTTGCCGCCGCCACCGCCGCCGAATCCGCCGCCGCCGCCGAATCCGCCACCGCCCCCGCCGCAACCGAACCCGAACGGATCGACGGTGGACTGATTACCGCCTCGGCCGCCACCCTGCGCGCCGGGGAAATTGCCGGCGTTCGGAGCGGGGATCGGCTGCACGCGGAGATCCCAGCACGCGGAGTTGATTCCCGCCTTCGAGACGTTCGCGGGAATCGCAATCTCGCGAACCTCGCGGCCCGCCGCATCGGTGATCTTCAGCTTCACGTCGTTGGGCTTGTTCTTCACGAAGTACGAGAGCAGCGCGGATTGCGGCGGGTTCTCACCGTAGAACACCTGACTGCCCCAGAACTCGTAGTTCCGATCGCGCGCCGGCCTCCGGAACATCGAGGAAGGCGGAGGCGTGAATAACTTCGCGTCGCTGTTCTTCGCCGCCGCGTATTCCTGGATCGGCTCGACGTGGTCGAGCACCCAGATGGCGCGGCCGTGGGTCGCGAGCACCATCGCGTTGTCGCGCGGATGGATCACGATCTCGTCCACGCGCACCGTCGGAAGGTTCCACTTCGGGCGGATCCAGTTCGCGCCGCGATCCGTCGAGACGAACAGTCCCGTTTCCGCACCCGCGTAGAGCAGGTCCGCGTTCTTCCTGTCCTCCGTGATCGTCTTGATCACTTCGCTCTTCAGATTCCCATTGAGCGACGACCAGGTCTGACCGAAGTCCTTGCTCGTATAGATGTAGGTCTCGTAGTCGTTCAGCCGGTGGTTGTCGATCGTCACGTAGACCGTGCCCGCGTCGAACCGCGACGGCGTCACGCGGGAGACGAACGCTCCCTTCGGGGCGTTCGGCAGCTTCTGGTAGACGTCGGTCCAGTTCTTTCCGCCGTCCTTCGTCACCTGGAGCCGCCCATCGTCCGTGCCGGCGTAGAGAACGCCCGCCGTTTTTGGCGATTCCGCGAGCGCGACGATCGTCCCGTACGCCACTATGCCGTCGTTCTTCGCAATCGTGATGTCGCTGCCTTTGAGGCCCATCGTCACGATCTGATCGCGGTCGGAGTCCTCGCCCGTGGTCAGGTCGGGGCTGATGGCCGAGAATGTCAGGCCGCGATCCGGCGCGCGGAACACCTTGTTGCCGCCGATGTAGACGACGGCGGAATCGTGCGGCGAGATCACGATCGGCGTGTCCCAGTGATAGCGATACGCAGGCTGCCCTTGCGGTGCCACCGGGCGGATCGAGATGGTCTCGCCCGTCACACGATCGGCCCGGACGACGTTGCCGTCCTGCGATTCGCTGTAGATGATGCGGTTGTCTTTCGGATCCTGCAGCACGACGAAGCCGTCGCCCCCCTGGATCGTCGCCCAGTGATGGTTCGCGATCCCGGCGGCGCCGCGCACCTGGCTCGGGCCGCACCAGTCGTAGTTGTCCTGCATGCCGCCGCAGATGTTGTACGGCGACGACATGTCGACGCTCACGTGATAGAAGAGGCCGACGGGCAGGTTCGGAATGAACACCCACGTCTTTGCCTGGTCCCAGGACTGCGCGAGGCCGCCGTCGTTGCCGATGATCACGTGATTGGAGTTGTGCGGATTGATCCAGATCGCGTGGTGATCCGAATGGATCACCGACGCGGCCGCGGTGTTGACCGTCTTCCCGCCATCGGTCGACATCTGCAGGTCGACGCCTCCCATGAAAATCACGTCCGGATCGTTCGGATCGATGCGGACCTGGCTGAAGTACATCGGCCGCGGATTGTTGTTGTTCACCTTGCGCCACGTCGCTCCGCCGTCGTCCGATCGGTAGAGTCCGATCGCGTTGGCGTTCACGCCGGTCGCGAGGCCACGGCCGCGGCCGGCCTGGCCGGGAGCTTCTTCCGCCGCGCCACGGCCGGCCTGTGGGGCCGGCGCTCCCTGGCCGCCGCCGCGTCCTGCCGCCGGTCCCTCGACGATCGCGTAAAGAATGTTCGGACGTTTCCGATAGACGTCGAGACCGATGCGTCCGAGCGCACCTTCGGGCAGGCCGTTCTTCAGCCGCGTCCAGGTCTCGCCGCCATCAGTTGACTTCCAGATGCCGCTGCCAGGGCCGCCGCCGTTCATGCAGCACGACGTGCGGCGACGCTGGTAGCTCGACGCGTAGAGGATCTTGTCGTCCGTCGGATCGATTACCAAGTCATTCGCGCCCGTGTCATCGTCGACCTTCAATGTCTGCTTCCACGTCTTGCCGCCGTCGGTCGTCTTGAAGATCCCGCGTTCGCCGCCGGGGCCGAAGAGCGGTCCGGTGGCCGCGACCCAGACGACGTCGTTGTCGCGCGGATCGATGACGATGCGATTGATGTGTTTCGAGGACTTGAGGCCGATGTTCGTGTAGCTCTTGCCGCCGTCGGTCGACTTGTAGATGCCGTCACCCCAGGACGTGCTCTGGCGGTTGTTCGACTCGCCGCTGCCGACGTACACGAGGTCCTGGTTGCTCTGCGAGACCGCGATGTCGCCGATCGACATCAGCCCGTGGTCCTGGAACTGCGCCTCGAACGTGGTGCCGTTATTCACCGTCTTCCACACGCCGCCGTGCGCGGTTCCGACGTACCAGATGTTTGTGTTCGGCTCGTAGACAGCGATATCCGAAATGCGGCCCGACATCGAGGCCGGCCCGATCTGGCGCCAGTGCAGGCTGTCGAAAGGTCCTGCGGCATTGCCGCCGTCCGATTGCGCCCGCCCAATCAGGGACGGAGTTCCAAACGCCAGGGCCGCGGCCACACCGGCAGCGAACAAGCGGTAGTGCTTCATTAAATTGATCTCCAGGAAAGACCGAAATGCCCGGAGATTATATATGCAGGATTAGATCGGCCAATTCCGCGGCACCTTGACCACGTAGGTGCCGGCGACGCGATCGTGCCAGGCCTGCCGTTCCGGGTCCCTGAGGATCCAGAGAAATCCGATGCCGGCGACCGCGAGGGAAAAGATGCCCGTCAGCCCGCGGACCAGCGCTTCCGCGAACTGTAGCGGCTGGCCGTCCGTGCGGACGACGCGCAGGTTGCAGATGATGCCGCCGAGCGTCGTGCCTTTCCACGTCCAGAAGCCGACGTGGTACGCGATCGCGAGGAGCAATCCGAGGCGACCGAGGGGGCCGTCGAAACCTCTGTCCAGGTCGAGCGCCTGCGCGACGATCACGACGAGGATGAAATCGAGCAGGAACGCGGCGAGCCGATCGAGGAAGGCCGCGCGAGGCATCGCGAGCAGCCCGCCGATCGATTGCTCGGCGGCGCCTGCAAAAGCGTAGCTTCCGCCTTCAGTCGCATGATCCATCGCCGGCGGAACGTCCGCTTCACGTAAGGACTCCGAACGAAGCGGTGCAGCCGCGGGCGGCGCCTCGACAATCGGAACCTCGGCGACGGGCGCCTCCGTGACGACGGGCGCGGGCTTCGGCGGCTTCGGCTTTTTCGGATGCTCGCGGCGATAGGCGCTGCCGAACGCAAGTGTGGCGGCGCCGAGACCGAACACTCCCGCCATCGCCCACGTGACGAAGCCGACCAGCGGAATCATGTAGGCGAGGCAGATGATCGCCGATCCGATCGCGAACGATCGCAGCGACTCGAGGCGATCGGCGGGATCGTCCTGGTGGACGATGCTCATGCCGATCCAGCGCGCGAACGCGATCTTGCCGAGCACCGCGGCGACGAGCAGCGCACAGATCACGAACGGGATCACCGCAATCCCGATGACTGATATCGCGAGCAGCACGCAGACGGGCCCGGCGAGCAGCATCACGAGGATGCCGGTCAAGAACGCGGAGAGCGGCGTGGCGCGCAGCGTGACGGTGCTCGAGCGCACCGGGCCGTCGAAGAGCACGTTGAGCAGCAGGTTGATGACGAAGAAGACACCCGCAACGACCCAGACCCACCACAGGTCCGGAACGATCGGGCGCATCAGGAGCAGTCCGCGGATCAACCATGGCACGAGTCCGCGCAGGCGCGCGCCGAGGCCGGATGTGCCGATGACGATGTGCTGGCCGCCCGGCGCGAACGCGGCCGCGCCTTCGTAGCCGCCGAGCACGAACAGGTCTTCGCCGACCTGTGCCCCTTCGACAATGGTCGCCGTGCCGCCGACGACGATCATCGATCCGTGCACGACGGCGGTGTTCGACAGCTGCACCTTCCCGAGCACGACGAGCACGTCTCGATCGACTGTGCCGTCGATGGTGGCGTCACCGGCGATCACCACCACTTCGCGCGCGATATCCCCCTGCTTCAGCACGAAGTTCTGTCCGATGCGCAGCGCGGGGTTGGAGAAGTGAATTCCCTGGATGGTGACGTCCACGGACTGGGCCGCGGCGGGCTTGAGCGGCCCCAGCGCGAGAACGGCCGCGAGTACCGCGAGCCTGGTTACCTTCATGACTGTTCGGCCCTTTCAACAAAGACGTAACTGAGGGCGGCGCCGAACGCGGCGCACGCCAGACACATGAGGACGACGACGCCGAACGCGTAAAACAGGAAAGGCTCCACCATCGTCCGCCACAGCACGCGCCCTGCGTTCGTGGTCACGACGAGCGACGGCGGTGCGGGAGGCAGCATCCACACGCCGATGGCGACGAGCGCGAGGGTGATGACCGACGCGATCTGCCAGCCGATCGGCCACGTGAACCACGCGCGCGTGTACCAGGGCTTCCGCGCCCACGCATCCACCGCGGCGAGGACGCGCGGCAGCAACGTCTGCGGCGCCATCGGCATCGGCAGCCGCTGCAGCTCGTGGTGCACGCGTCGTTCGAGATCTTCAAATGTCATGGCGGTCGAGCAGCTGTTTCAACGCCTCGCGTCCGCGGTGGATGTCGGTCTTCACCTTGCCGATCGAGACGCGAAGCGTGTCCGCGATTTCCTGGTAGCTCGCGTCCTCGAAGTGAAAGAGCACGAGCGGCACGCGCTGGTGATCCGGCAGCGCGCGGATCGCGGCCTCGAGCGCCGCGTCGGCATCCGCGCGTTCCAGGGCCTCAAGCACAGGAAGCGCCTTCGATTCGAGAGCGTTGGCGAAAGCACCTTCCGCCTGGTCCGCGCGATCGATCTCGCTGAAGAAGCGCCACCGCGATCGATAGCGCGACACGTGGTTCAGGCAGACGTTGCGCGTCGCGGTCTTCAGCCAGCCCGCGGCGGCGGGACTCGAGCCGAGCTCTTCGAAGCGCTCGAACGCTCTCAGGAACACGGTCTGGACCGCGTCTTCCGCGTCGGCGGCGTTGCCCAGCAGCCGGACGGCCGTGGCAAAGACCATGTCCTGGTACCTCCGCACGAACGCCTCAAACGGATGCAGGGCGTTCACCTGCAGGAAGAACCCCGTTCCGCGCGGAAAGTTTCAGGGCCCATGGCTGCTGCTATAGACTGGCGGGCATGGCGAAAAAGTTCCTTATTGCAACCGCGCTCGTGTTCGGCGGTTTCGCGGTGGGCCGCGCCTCGCAGACGGCGCCGGCGCACGTCTATGAGATGCGCACTTATACCGCAGCGGAAGGGAAGCTGGATGCGGTCAACGCCCGCTTCCGTGACCACACGCGGCAGATCTTTGAGCGCCACAACATGAAGAGCATCGGCTACTGGACGCCCCTCGAGGGGCCCACGGCGGGAACGACGCTCATCTACATACTCGAGCATCCGAGCCGGGAGGAGGCGCGCAAGAACTGGGCGGCATTTTCAGCCGATCCGGAATGGCAGAAGGTGAAAGCCGAGTCCGAGGCGGATGGCCGGATCGTCGCGAAGGCGGAATCCGTATTCCTGGTGCCGACGGACTACTCGGCGATCAAGTAAACGGCTATAAACCGATCGCGCGGAGAGTGTCCTCAAAGCGCCGGTCGGCCTTCAGCGGTTCGAATCGCGGATCGACCTTGAGGGCGAGAACGTCGAACGCCCGGTCCTCGCACGCCTTCTTGAGGGCCCGAAATCCCATGTCAGTCTGGCCCATCGCGAATCGCACCGCGGCGAACTCGAACGGCGACACGTAGCGTTGCTTCGCCATCGCCTCGAGCTTGCGGAGCGAGGCGAGCGCCAGCGAAGTCTTGCCGGCGAGCGCGCGCGTGCGCCCGAGCGCGGCATGCATGCGCGGGCTGTGCGGCGAGAGATCGATGGCGCGCTGGAACGCGGCGAGCGCTTCGTCGAGATCTTTGCGCTGTTCCTGGATCACGCCGAGCGCCCAATACGCGGGGGAAAAATGCGGGTTGAGCTCGATCGTGTGGTCGCACTGTTCCAGCGCGGCCTCGTAATCGCGCCGATAGGCCAGGATCAGCGCGACATCCCGCGCCACGATCGACGACACTGGATCGAGCGACTGCGCGAGGCGCATCTGCTCGAGCGCCTCGTCGAGCCGTCCCATCGGGACGAGACACGACATCGCATACCAGTGATGCGCCGTCGCGTACGACGGATTGAGCCCGATCGCCAGCTGAAACTCGCGTTCGGCGCCGTGCCAGTCCCAATCCTGCGTCGCCTTGACGTGTGCCAGCGACGTATGCGCTTCCGCGGAATCCCCATCCAGCATGACCGCGGATGCCGCGCTCGACGCGGCGCGGGCCCACGCCAGCGCCGGCTGACGCACACCGTAGTGAGCGAGAAGACTGTGCGCGTCGGCGAGTCCGCTATGTGCGAGAGCGAATTGCGCGTCCTCGACGATCGCCTTCTCGAAGAAATCCACTGCCTTGTGCAGGCTCTCGTCGGTGCGCTGATTCAAGTGATAGCGGCCCTGCAGATACAGGTTGCGCGCCGCCAGGTTTTCCGCCGGCCGCCGCGTGCCGCGGCGCTGCCCGCTGTCGAGCAAGCGCGGTTCGAGCTTGCGCACCACCGCGTCGGCGACTGCCTCCTGTGCCCCGAACACATCATCGGGCCGCCCGTCGATCGATTCCGACCATAAGTACGACGCCGTCGCGTTGTCGATCAGGTGAATGGTCACGCGCAGCTGGTCGCCGGCCTTGCGCACGCCGCCGGTCAGCAGCATCGCAACATGCCGCACGTCGTCCTGCTCCGACTGCGAAGGTGAGTCGCGCGACGGCAGCGCGAGCACGCGCAGCGCCTCCAGCTTGGCAAGCCTGTGGATCACTTCCTGCCGCAGCCCTTGACAGAAGTAATCGAGGTCCCGCGTCGCGCTGTGATCGGAAAACGGCAGCACCGCAATCGTGTTCTGCCCGGCCAGCGCAGCGCCGATCGATCGGCCCCCGATGACGGCATGGTCGCGCGACTTGAAAATGGGCGCATAGCCCCCCTTCGGCAGGTCGATGACGACGGGGTCGGCGCCCCCTTCTTCACGGTAGTAGCGCACCAGCCGTGCGCGCAACCGGCGGGCTTGGACCCGAACGATCGGATCGGCGCGCGGATCGAAACTGGCATCCTTGCCGAAGACCTGCACGCCGATCACGTACTCCTTCAGCTGGTCGCCGCGCCCCTCGAGCGCCTCCGTCACGATGAAGCTCAGAAAGCGTTTGAGGCGATCGACTTGCCGGAAGGTGCTGCTGGCAAGGATGCGATCGAGCTGCTGGCGTCCAGCCTTGTCGGATTCCTTGTCGTCGGGCGTCCGCGGACCGGTGCGAGCCACGCGTCCCATCTTACCGGCACGCACGGTCACGCGTCGGTCTGGACCTCAAGCCGGTGGATGTCGCCGAGAATGACGATGTACGAGAAGGCGCCGAGCAGCGCGACGATGCCGATGTAGATGAGGGGGCCAACGAAGGAGCCCGTCATCTGGTATGCAAAGCCGACGACGAGGGGCGTCAGGATCCCCGCCAGGTTGGTCGTGAAGTTGAAAATGCCGCTGGTCAGTCCAATGAGCTTCTTCGGGGCAATATCCGCGACGACCGTCCAGCCGAGATTCGTCATGCCCTGCCCAAAGAACGCCACTGACATGATCAACATCACCATCGTGTTGGCGCCGGCCGGTACGTAGTTCGCCAGGATGATCAGCGACGCGAGGCAGAGGCCGCCGACGACCGGAAGTTTGCGCGCGAGGTTCGCGGAGCCGGTCTTCTTCAGGATGGTGTCGGACAGCAGCCCCCCCGCCAGCACGCCGGCCGACGCAGCCACGTAGGGCAGGGACGCCATGAAGCCGGCCTTGATGTAGTCCATTCCGCGCGCGGTGACAAGATAGGTCGGGAACCACGTGAGGAAGAACACCAGCGTGGAGTTGCCGCCAAACTGTCCGATCGAGGCTCCGACAACCTGCCGGTGGCGCAGCAGCGCACGGACGTATTTCCACCGGAAGCCTACCGGCTCGCCGCGATACTCGCCGCCGCCACCGGCCTCGATGTAATCCAGTTCCGCGCGATTCGCGCGGCTGCTCTCCGATGGATTCCGGTAGATCGTCCAGAACACGAACGCGAACAGAATCCCGAGTCCGCCGACGACGAAGAACAATCCGCGCCAGCCGAACTCCCGCGTGATCCAGAACAGGGGCGCGCTGAGAAAACCAAGGCCGACGTACTGTCCGAACGAATAGATCGCGTTGCCGCGCGCGCGTTCCTGCTGCGGAAACCACGTCGCCATGATCCGGCTGTTCGCCGGGAAGCATGGCGCTTCGAAAATACCGACGCCGATGCGCGTGAGGATCAGCGATACCAGCGATTGCACCAGACCCATGCAGGCGGTGAAAAACGACCAGAACCCGAGCGCGACCGAGTACGTCAGTCTCGTGCCGAAGCGATCGAGAAACACGCCGCCGGGAATCTGCAGCGCCGCATAGCTCCAGGAGAATGCGGAGAAGACGAGTCCCATCTGTGCCGCGTCCAGCCGGAGATCTTTCGAAAGTAACGGCGCGGCGATTCCCAGCACGCTGCGATCGAGGTAATTGATTGTCGTCCCGACCGCGACGAGCGCGAGAATCGGGATCCATCGCACGTGCGTGCGAGCGGCAGCGGCGCCGATGACGGTCACGCGGCGCCTAACGGCCTTTCTTGTAGACGCAGTTGATGTCCCAGTGACCGGGCGTCGGCGTCGGCGCGTTTTCCATTGGCGCCTGGATGATTGTGGGACGTCCGGACGCGAGAGCTGCGCTGAGCGCAGGCCCGAGTTCGTCGGCCGAACGGATGAACACGCCATCCGCTCCGTAGCCCTTGGCGATCTGCGCGAAATCGGTGCGGTAGCGCGCACCATCCGCTTCGAACAGGCAGCCGAATTCCCAGCCGTAATGCATGTTCGTCAGGCCCGCGATCGTGCCGAACGCCGCGTTATCCATCACGAGCCAGACGACACCGAGGCCAGCCTCCATCGCGGTGGCCACCACTGACGGGTTGCTCCCGAATGCGCCGTCGCCGATCAGCGCGACCACCGCGCGATCGGGCTGCGCCATCTTCACGCCGAGCGCCGCAGCCGGGCCGAAACCCATCGTCGCGAGTCCACTGGGCGTGATGAACGTGCCGGGAACCATGATCGGAAACTGCTGGCCTACGCCGTTTTTGTTCCAGCCAACGTCAGTGACGATGTAGCCGTCCTCGGGTACCGCCTTACGCAGCTCGCTGAGGATGCGCTCCGGGCGCATCGGGTACTGGTTCGAACTGTAATGATCGGCCCAGTTCGAGGCGAACGCGCGACGCCCGTTGGCGATATCCGCACGCAGCGTGGGGCGCGGCCGCGGCCGGACGCCTTGTGCCACCTTCACCAGCGCGCCCAACGCGAGTCTGGCGTCCGCGACAACACCAAGCTCGGTCGCGAAGTTGCGGCCGATCTCGGCCACGTCTGCGTCGATGTGGAGCAGACGCGTCGGCGGGATGTCGAACGTGAACCGCGGATCCCACGAGCTCGAGTTCGCCTCCGCGAGGCGAGTACCGACCGCGAGAATCACATCCGCAGTGCGGCACTTCTCGTTCGCGATCGGCGTTCCCCAGAACCCCGTCATGCCGAGCAGCAACGGATGATCCTCGGGGACGACCCCTTTGCCCATCAGCGTATGTGCGATGGGCAAGTCGAGCGCTTCAGCGAGCGCAAGCAGTTCCGCCGAGGCGCGCGCTGAAAGCACGCCGCCGCCGGCGTACAGGACCGGCCGTTCAGCGGTCGCCAGAATAGAAACGATTCGTTCCGCCGTGGCCTCGTCGAGCGATGGGCGCGCCAGTTCCGCGGGGAACTTCGCGAAGGCGTCGATCGGCAGCGGCGTCGAGAAGACGTCCATCGGGATGTCGACGAGCACCGGGCCTGGCCGCCCGGCCTGCGCCAGGTGGAAAGCGCGCTCCATGATGCGCGGCAGATCGCGCGCGTTGTCGACGCGGTACACGCGCTTGCAGAACGGCCGGTAAATCTGGAACTGATCTGCATCCTGATGCAGGTTGATCTCCTGGTGCGGATGCCGGCCGTAGAAATATGACTGCACGTCGCCGGCGATCACCACCATCGGGATCGAATCGAGCGCGGCGTTCGCGACGCCGGTCGCGGCGTTGGTCAGTCCGGGGCCAAGGTGAGTGAGGAGCACACCCGGCTTGCCGGAGGCGCGCGCGTACCCGTCCGCCGCGTGCGCCGCCACCTGCTCGTGCCGCGTGCTCACGTAGCGAATGCTGCTCCGGCCGAGCGCATCGAGCATGCCGATGATCGTGTGGCCGGTGAGACCGAAGACGACTTCGACGCCGAGTCGCTCGAGGTACTCCGCCAGCAGGTACGCGGCGTAGCGCGTGTCGGTCGTCGCAGGCAGCGGCTCCGGAATGACGTGGATGGCTGTACTCATGGTGGTGTTCCGCGGCGGTTCAGAAGATTTCCGAGTTGTAGAACTCACCGAACAGCTCCTGCTCCGACGGGCGGTCTTCCGGGATTGGACGGCTGACCCAGGTGACGTTCATGTAGTGCTTCAACGAGATGTTCTCGTTCGTGATGTTGCCGCCCCAGATCCCGCACCCCATGCTCGACGTCATCGGCATGCCGTTCGTAAAGGTGCCGGCGTTCGAGCTCGATTGCACCTGCCGCACCATTATCCGGCTGACCGGCGCGGTCAGTGCCAGACGATGGATGTGGTCATCGTCAAACGAGTAGATGCCGCAGGAGTGTCCCTTGCCGCCGGTCTCGAAAATCTGGCGCACCATGTCCAGCGCCATGTCGAAGCCGTGATACTTGAAGATCGAAAGCACGACGCCGAGCTTTTCGGTGGAGAAGGGCTGCGCTTTGCCGATGAGGCGCTCGGGGACGATGAAGAATGTCTTGTCGGTGGGCAGATCGATTCCCGACTTCTGCGCAATCACCGACGCGGGACGCGCAATCGTGTCGACCGTGCGCCGGCCCTCCGCGTCCCAGTACGCCGCCTGCAGCTTGCGCTTCTCGTCTTCGTTGACGAGATAGCCCCCCTCTTTCTGCAGCTGCGCGAGGAACTCGTCATAAATCGTCGAATCGACGAGGAGGTTACCGTCCGCGGAGCAGCCGGAGCCGTTGTCGTTGGTCTTGCTGATGCGGGTGTTGCGTGCGGCTTCCTCGATGTTGGCCGTCTCGTCGATCAGCATCGTCGCGTTGCCGGCGCCGACGCCGTACGCAGGTTTGCCGGAGCCGTACGCCGCCTTGACCATCGCAGGCCCGCCCGTCGCCATTGTCAGATCGCACTGGGCCATGAGCTCGTTGGCGGCGGGAATGCTCGGTCTTTCCACGACCTGGAGCAAGTCCTCGGGAACACCCTGCTTCTTCAGCGCCGCACGCATCAGGCGCACCGTTTCGATCGTTGTCTTGCGGCTGGAGGGATGCGGGGAGAAGATCACCGCATCCTTGCATTTGATCGCATAAATCGCGATGCCGACGGGCGTCACGTACGGGCTGGTCACAGGGATCAGCGAGGCAATCACGCCGGCGGGTTTCGCGTACTTCACGATGCCGCGCACGGCGTCCTCTTCGATCACGCCCATGCTTTTCTGCCTGAGGGCGTCGCGGAGAATGCCCAGGACTTTCGCGCGCCGCGTCGGCTCGCGCTTTCCCATTCCGCTCTCGTCCACGCTCATGTTTGCGAGACGAATCGCGGTCGCCTCGTTGCCACCGGCCCACGCAACCGCGCGGCATAGTCGATCGACCGTCATCTGATCGTCATGCTCGATGGCGCGCATCGCCGCGCGCGCGCGTCCCACCAGTTCGTGGATGACTTCTGTTTCTTCGGTGGTGATTGCTCTTGCCATATTCGCTATTCCGCGCGCGGGGGAACGCCGTCGTACTGCACGTCAAAGGTGATCCGCATTGGCCGCTCGCGCGCGTGCTCTTCGGCGACTTCGGCAGTGAGGCCGGCAACCCGGCCGATGATGAAGATGAAGCGTCCCGCCGGCGGCGTGAACCCCATGTCATAAAGCACCGCCGCGAGCGCGCCGTCGATGTTCATCGGCAGCGGCGGCTTGATGCGGCGCGCGGCCTCCGCTTCGATGGCGATCATGAACCCGACGCCGTCCTTCGCGAGTCCTTCCGCGCGCGCCATGTCGAACAGCGCCGCCACACGGGGATCCGTGGTGTGGACGCGGTGACCGAGCCCCGGCAGGCGGCGCTTCGCCTTCAGCGCGTCATCGACGACGCGCCGTGCCGTAGCATCTGCCGCGACGCCGTCGCGCGCCGCTTGCTCCAGAGCGGCGGCGATCACCGCAGCTGATAGCGACTGGCGATTGCCGGATGCAGCGAGTCGAGCCGCGGCACACGACGGCGCGCCGGCGCCATGATCCGCGACGCCGATCAGGATCGCGTCGAGCAGGCGCCGCTCACCGGCGCTCGGCAACCGCCCCAGATGCAGCAGCACGATCGCATCCGTGAACGTGTTCGCTCGCATGAGCGAAGTGATGTCGTGTCCGCGAACCCAAATATTTGTCGCGTCAGAAGTTGCGATCGCGGTACGCCACGGATCCATGAGCGCCCGATTATACCGACCGTGTTCGAGAAGGGAGGTTGTTACGGTAACGCTACCGTAACCACGTAGGAGCGCCACGCTGATGGTGCTACCGTCCGCCCCACGCATGCCTGCCATCCGGTTCAGGCATGCATTCGCGATCACTGTGTGGAGGTGCGAAGGTGACAACGTGGCGCACAATTCTCAGCGCGGGACTGATCTGGGTCCTCGCCGCGGGGACCAGCTGGGCCCAGGCCGTGGCGGGCTCGCAGGTATCAGGCGTCGTCAAGGACTCGAGCGGCGGCGTGCTGCCAGGCGTCGAGGTCACGATCACAAAAACCGATACCGGTACCACGCGGACGGTGTACACGGGGGCGGATGGCGCCTACGTGATCCCGAGTCTTCCTGTCGGTCCATACAAGCTGAAAGTGGTCCTGCAGGGATTCAACACCTACGTGCAGGAAGGGATCGTCCTGCAGGTCAACACCAATCCGACGATCGATGTCGCACTCACTGTCGGCAACGTCGGCGAGCAGGTGACGGTCACGGCTCAGAGCACCACGGTTGAGACGCGCTCGACTGGCGTCGGCCAGGTCATCGATAACCAGCAGGTCACGGAGATCCCGTTGAACGGCCGGCAGGCGACGGAGCTGATCTTCCTCTCGGGGCTGGCAACGTCGGCGCCGTCGGGCGACCTGAACACGAACAAGAATTTTCCGACCGTCACGATCTCAGTCGCTGGCGGTCAGGCCAACGGCATCACCTACATCATGGACGGGGGCACGCACAACGATCCGTTCAATAACCTGAACCTGCCGACACCGTTTCCGGATGCGCTGCAGGAGTTCAAGGTTGAAACGAGCTCGCTGCCGGCGCGCTACGGGCACCACGCCGCATCCGCGGTCAACCTGGTCACGAAGTCTGGCACCAACAGCTTTCGTGGCAACGCGTTCGAATTCATTCGCGACTACCACGTCAACGCGCGGAACTTCTTCGCGCCGGCGCGCGACAGCCTCAAGCGCAACCAGTTCGGCGGCACGCTCGGCGGGCCGCTGATGAAGGACAAACTGTTCTTCTTTGCCGGGTACCAGGGGCGCGTCGAAAAGAGCAACCCGCCGACGACGGTCAGCTTCGTGCCGACGGCAAAAATGCTCGCGGGCGACTTTACGGAAATTGCGGGAGCGGGCTGCACGCCGCGCACGTTGTCGGCCGCCGCGGGCTTCGCGAACAACAGGATCGCCCCGGCATTGTTCAGCCCGATTGCGCTGCGCTTCCTCGAGCACGTGCCGCTCTCTCCGGATCCATGCGGACGGCTGCAGTACGGGATTCCAAACAACAACACGGAGTACCAGACGCTCGGACGCGCCGATTACACTCTCAGTCCGAGCCAGGGCGTCTTCGCCCGCTACCTGTACGCGGTCTATGACAACCCGGCGACGTATGACGGCAAGAACGCCCTGACCCTGAGCCGCACCGGCCAGAACAACCAGGTCCACTCCGTCGTGGCCGGCCACAACTGGGTACTGTCGTCGAACATGGTCAACGCGTTCCACGCGACCTACAACAAGACGATCAACGACCGGCCAATGCCGACATACTTTTCCCCCGCCGACCTCGGCGCCGCGGTCTACAGCCCGCAGCCGGGCTACATGGGCGTCAGCGTGACCAACGGCTTCAACATCGGCACCGGCGGCACGAACCCCGGCTACTTCAACTCCGACAGCTTGCAGCTCGCCAACGACATCGATATCGTTCACGGCCGTCACCAGCTGTCGTTCGGCGGCAACTGGATTCGCACCAAGATCGAGACGGTGAACAACCGGCCGACCAACGGCCAGTTCACCTTCAACGGGCAGACCACCGGGCTCGGGCTGGCGGACTTTCTGCTCGGCCGCGTCAGCAACTTCGTGCAGGGCAACCCGGTCTACGACTTCGACGAGAACGACTACATCGGCGCCTACGTGCAGGACGAGTGGAAGCCGCGCGCGAACCTCACGCTGAACGTGGGACTGCGCTGGGAACCCTACCTCGCGATCAAGAATTCGAAGAACTACGTCAGCAACTTCGACGAGGCGCGGTTCGACGCAGGAATCCGGAGCAAGGTGTATCCACAGGCGCCTCCCGGACTGCTGTTCCCAGGCGATGAGGGATTCCCGGGTTCGGCGGCGATGAACAACAAGATGAACCAGTTCGCCCCGCGCGCCGGCATCGTCTGGCAGCTGAATGAAAAGACCGCGTTGCGCGGAGGGTGGGGACGCTTCTTTGACACGCCGCACCTCTTCTTTAATACGCGTTTCGCCAACAATCCGCCGTGGGGCGCGCAGATCACGCTGACCAGTCCGGCGGGCGGGTTCGCGAATCCGTACCTGACGTACCCGGGCGGCAACCCGTTCCCGGCGCTGGCGACTGGCTGGAAGGATCAGCCGTTCCCGACCGCGGGCGTGTATGTGAATGCGCCGCTCGATACCAAGCCGACGTCGCTGCAGCAATGGAACGTGGGGGCGCAGCGCCAGCTCGGTACGTGGCTGCTGACGGCGAGCTATCTCGGGAACCACTCCAGCCACCTGTGGCGCACCACCGAATTGAATTACGCGGTGTATTCGCCCGGTGCAACCACGGCGACGACGAACGCGCGGCGGCGCCTGACGTTGAAGAACCCGACGTGGGGCCCGTTCTACGGCACGATCGGCCACCTCGATGACACCGGCCGCGCCAATTACGGCGGCATGCTGCTCTCGGCGCAGCGCCGGCTCAGAGGCGGCCTCAGCGTGTTGACGAATTACACGCTGTCCAAGTGCATGAGCGATCCGGCGACGACCGAGATCACGGGGCCGACGATCACCGATCCGACGAATCCGGATCTCGACTACTCGTACTGCGATGCCGATCGCCGTCACGTGGTGAACATCTCGCTCGTCGCGCGCAGTCCGAAGTTCTCTGGCAGCGTCATGAACGCGCTGCTCGGCGACTGGCAGATTGCGCCGCTGCTCCGCTGGCAGAGCGGCAGCCGCTTCAGCGTGACGACCGGCGTGGACAACGCGCTGTCGGGCGTGGGCGGGCAGCGCGCGGTACAGGTGCTGGAAGATATCTACGGCGACAAGTCGGTGAACAACTATCTGAATCCGCTCGCGTTCACGTCGCCGGTGCCGGGCACCTACAGCACCCTGAAGCCGAACGTCTTCGTCGGCCCGTCGCAGTTCCAGAACGACCTGGCCGTCACGCGCACGTTCCGGCTGGCGGAGAAGCCGTTCCAGTTCCGCTGGGAAATGTTCAACGTGCTCAACAAGGCGAACTTCAACAACCCGACATCCGGACTGAACAGCTCCAACTTCGGAAAGATCCTGACCGCGGGTCAGCCGCGAATCATGCAGTTCGCGCTGAAGTACGATTTCTAAGATGCCGTCCCGCAGCATTGCCGTAGCAACAGCAGCCGTCGCACTCGCGACGGCCACGCTGCAGGGTCAGAAAGACTGGGTGTATTACGGCCAGGACCCGGGCGCCACACGCTTTTCAACGCTGACGCAGATCACGACTGGCAACGTCACGAATCTGAAGCGGGCGTGGACGTTCCACACCGGCGACAAATCGGGATTCTTCGAGAGCACTCCGCTCGTCATCGACAGCGTGATGTATTTTGCGTCCGGCAGCGCGGTCTTCGCGCTCGACGCGGTGAGTGGACAGCAAATCTGGAAGGTGGATGCGCCGCGGGCGACACGCCGTGGCGTGTCGTACTGGCCGGGCGATGCGAAGACACCGCCGCGCATCATTGCATCCGCGGGCACCGAGTTGATGGCTCTGGATGCGAAAACCGGCACCGCCATCGAGACATTCGGCGACGGCGGCAGCGTCGAGCTCGAAGACTCGATGAACTCGCCGGCGGCGATTTATAAGGATCTCGCCATCGTCCAGGGAAGCAAGCCGTGGATCCGCGCGTTCAACATTCGCACGGGCAAGCTCGAATGGACGTTCAACCTGATTCCGCAGCCTGGCGAGACAGGTCACGACACGTGGGAGGGTGACAGCTGGAAGACGTCCGGCGGCACGAACGTGTGGGGGCTGCTCTCGCTCGATGCCCCTCGCGGGCTCGTGTTCCTGCCGGTTTCAATGCCGGGGGAGAATGACTACTACGGCGGCGACCATCATGGCGACAACCTGTTTGGCACGTCCGTGGTCGCGCTCGACGCCGCCACTGGAAAGTTCAAGTGGTACCGCCAGCTGGTTCATCACGACATCTGGGACTACGACCTCGGTGCAGCCCCCACGCTCGTCGACGCGGTCAAGAACGGACGGACGATTCCCGCAATCGCGGTGATCACGAAGATGGGCCTGCTGTTCGTGCTGGATCGGACCAACGGCGAGCCGGTCTGGGGCATCGAGGAGCGTCCCGTTCCACAAAGCACGGCACCCGGCGAAAAGACCGCGGTGACGCAGCCGTTCCCGGTGAGGCCGGCGCCGCTTGCGCGCAATTCGATGCGGAAAGAGGAGCTCGCGAAGATCAATCCGCAGCACGACGCGTACTGCCAGGGCCTCTGGGAGAAGTACAAGCTGTCCGATTCGGTCCCGTATCAGCCGTGGAACGACAAGCAGGACATCGTGCTCTTTCCGGGCGCCGTCGGCGGCGGCAACTGGAACGGCGTGACGTTTTACAAGCCGCTCGGTTTGATGATCACGAATGTCATGAACGCAGGGCAGTGGGGCCACCTCGAGCAGGGGACGTCCGGTCGCGGCCGGCGCGGCGAAGGCCGTGGCGGTTCGCCGCCGCAGGCTGGACGCGGAGCGGAAGACGAGAGCGCAGGCGCGCGACCCACGTGGCGCAAGGTAACACCGGAAGGGCGTCGATTCTGGGATCCGAAAACGATGTATTCCTGCCAGGACCCGCCGTGGGGCGAACTGATCGCCGTCAGCGCGAAGACCGGTGACATTGCGTGGCGCGTGCCACTGGGCGCGTTCGACGAGCTGGAAGCGAAAGGAATCAAGACCGGCACGCCAGGCCTCGGTGGCGCGATGACCACCGCGGGCAACCTTGTGTTCATCGGTGCGACCGTTGACGCGAGGTTCCGCGCGTTCGATGCGCGCAATGGCACGGAGCTCTGGAGCGACAAGCTCGACGCGCCCGCGCACTCCATTCCGTCGACATATCTGGGCCGCGACGGCAAGCAATACGTTGTCGTTGCCGCGGGTGGTGGCGGATTCCTGCAAAGCCCGACGTCAGATACCGTCGTGGCCTATACGCTGAAGTAGGAGTTGTCGTGAGACCCCGTACGCATCGCGTTCGATTCAGTGTGACGGCGCTCGCCCTGGTGCTGTGCGGGATGTGGGTCTCCGCAGACGCGCAGGGTCGCGGCGGTGCGCGTGCACCACGCACGCGCAAGACGCTGCTCGTCTGGGCAGACACGCGCAACGGCCTCGCGCAGCATGATTCGGTGTCCCACGCAATCGCCGTCATCGAGCGGCTTGGCTACGAGACCGGTGCGTACGACACCTACATCAGGACTGATTCGAACATCATCGCGAAGCAGCCGCTGATGACCACCGGGCAGCCGGCGAGTGGCGGGCCGAGCCTGGCGAACGTGGACGGCATCTTCTTCCTCGGGCATCGTGAGATCGAGCTGACGGATTCACAAAAGGCGGATCTGCTCGCGTTCGTCAAAGAGGATGGCAAGGGGTTCGTCGCCGCGCACACGGCCACCACCGCTTTCCTCAGCTGGCCGGAGTTCGGCGAGCTGCTCGGCGCGCGCTACGACGGCCATCCGTGGGGCAGCACGGCGGGCACAATCATCAACGAGGACCCGAGTTTTCCCGCCACCAAGCACTTCGGCGCGGCACCGTTCGCATTCACCGACGAGTTCTATCAGGCGAAGGACTACTCGCGCGACAAGCTTCGTGTCCTGCTCCGGCTGGACACGTCGAAGATGGCGCCGAACGACGAACTGCATCTGAAGAACGGCGACTTTCCGCTGGTCTGGGCGAAGAGCTACGGGAAGGGGCGCGTGTTTTACTCCGCGCTCGGACACGCGGCATCGACCTGGGATAACCGCGACGTGCAGCAGATGTACTTCGAAGCGATCAAGTGGGCGCTCGGCCTGACGGATGGCGACGCGACGCCGCGCCCGTTTCCTTCCCCGGCCAGGTAGCCATGATCGGCGTTCTGTTTCTTCTCGCGACTGCGAACGGGCCGATAGCGCCCGTACCGGCGCACCAGCCGCAGCAGCCGCAAGTCCCCTTCGAAATGCGGGAAATGAACGAAGCCGAGTCGGCCGCGCTACCGCAGGGCGAGGGGCGCGACGCCGTCGCGTTCATGTGCGTCCCGTGCCACGGAATTTTGCCCGCCGTCGCCGTGCGCAAAACGACGGTCGGATGGGTCGCGACGGTCGAAGACATGCGAGCCAAAGGTGCCAAGGGCACCGACGAGCAGGCAGAAGCGGCTGCGAAGTACCTCTCGAAGTTCTTTGCCGCTGTTGACATCAACAAGGCGACAGCGCAGCAACTCGCCGAGGTCGCAGGATTCACCGCCGAAGAAGCGGCGGCGATCGTCGCCTATCGTGACTCGGGCCACACGTTCACGTCATTCGCCGAGGTCCGCAGGATTCCAAACCTTGATCCCAAGCGGCTCTCTGCCGCGAAGTCCCGCATCGTCTACGCACCGAAGTAAGATCTCTCGGTGATCGTGATGCTGATGGGCCCGCCGGGCTCAGGCAAGGGGACCCAGGCCGTCCGGATCGCCCAGCGCTATTCCATTCCGCACATCTCTACTGGCGACGCACTGCGCGCGGCGGTAAAGGCCGGCACGCGCATCGGACGAGAGGTGAAGGAAACGATCGACGCCGGCCGCCTCGTGAGCGACGACTTGATCGCGGACATCGTCCGCGAGCGGCTCGCCGCACCCGACACGGCGCGCGGCTGCATCCTCGACGGCTTCCCGCGGACTGCGGCGCAGGCAGCCACGCTCGACACGATGGTGGATCCGGCGATGTTGATCGTCGCGCACCTCGCGGCGGCCGACGAGGAGATCGTGCGGCGGCTGGCGATGCGGCGCGTCTGCGATGCGTGCGCGATCACGCAGTCGGTGTCGCATGATACCGACCCGGAGCGCGACGCGTGTCCCTACTGCGGTGGAAACCTGGTCCGGCGGGCAGACGATCATCCAGACACGGTGCGGCGGAGGCTCGAGACATACCGCGCGCTCGCCGAACCGCTGGTCGCGTTCTACGAGAGGCGGCCGACGTTCGGCACTATCGATGGGTTGCAGGCGCTGGACCGCGTGACGGCCGCGCTCTGCGCGCACATCGATCGGTGTCGACGATAGAGGTGCTGGGTTCTTCGTGCCTGGAGATGGGTACTTGGTGCGAAGTTACGGTGACTTCCGCAGCGTTCGCACTACTCTCCCGACCGGCTTCCCATCCAGGTTCACGACCGCGCGTCGATCAGGATGTGAATCACCCGACCGTTCATCCCGACGGCGTTCGTCGCATAAGGCGCGGGCAGCTGCGACGAGGGCAGGGCGAAGTCACTCGTCGTTCGGAAGAGACTGAGCGACTT
>WNGB01001179.1_pt1 | contig 51497 bp, 41 predicted proteins | sample 5400681 | NCBI WGS metagenome assembly WNGB01 (sample SAMN13153367, study PRJNA577476) | soil metagenome | isolation source: 115 cm soil or saprolite under grassland replicate 2 | place: USA:California | collected 2016-06-15
GGCGGCACCGGGGTCGGCGGCACCGGGGTCGGCGGCACCGGGGTCGGCGGCACCGGGGTCGGCGGCACCGGGGTCGGCGGCGCGGGTGTTCTGGTTGGTTTCGGCGTATTGGTTGGCTTCGGCGTATTGGTTGGCGGCACCGGCGTATTAGTCGATGGCACTGCTGTTTGTGTCGGCGGCACTGCTGTTTGTGTCGGCGGCACCGGCGTGTTGGTCGATTCAGGCACGCTGATTGGCCCGGCGGTGCTGATCGGCGCCGAGGTTGGCTGGACGGCGGTTGGTTCGGGCGCGCCAGCTACCGGCGACCTAGCCGGCAGCGGGGTGGTGCCGGGCGCCGACTTCGTTGGGACAGGTGTGGCTGTCGCGGCCGGCTTGGCGGTCGAAGATCGGTTGTTATCGCCATGTTGGCTGTCGCCGCCATTACTGTTAGTCGCGCTCGGGCTTTCTGTCGGCGCGGCGGCTGGCTCAGCGGTGTTGCCAGTGCCGGCTGCCGCTGGCGCGCTCGTCGTCGTAGCACTCGGCGACGAGCCGCTGATAGCCGCCGGCTTTGTGCTTGGCCGCGCGGTCGATTCGGATGCTAGCTCGGCGCCGCTTACAAACGGCGCAGGCGTAGCGGGGATAAACTCAGTCGCGGTTGGCGGCTCGGCGGCTGCTTCGGTTGGGTTATCGAGTAGCTGGCTGGCCAGCCCAGATTGTTCGGCATTTGGGTCGAACCCTGGATTCAGTAGTGAACCACCGGAGGCGCCCGTCGAGCCGCTTAAACCCCGGAGTGGCTCATACGGGCCGGCAGCGAAGTTCGCAACATTCGGAGAGAGTAGCTCTAATAGGCCGAGAGTCACCAATATGACCGCCAGGCAAGTACTTACAATAATTCCGATTTTAATCCTTGGGCGCACAGCACTTTCCTCCCTGTGAGGCGGCGTCTTCAATGGAATGCTGCAATGCGCGCCTCGCCTAGATTATGGGAATAATAAAGTATAACGTACTTTAGTTTGTGCTTTGTTATTTTCTCGTGTTTCTACATAACAAAAAGTTCATCTCGCGCGTGACTCCTATCCAGTTTAGTCGCTGTCCTGTTCGTGCAGCGATCGTTCGTCCCGCGTGTAACGGCTGGGCTAGCCCGCTCTCGCGCGCATGCTTTCATTGCCGCATTTGTCTGCTGGTACTTTGTGGTAAGGATTGCCCGAGTCAGCACGGCGACAAAGATTGCTGTTTGTTCATAAATGTTTAGGTGGTGCGGAGGCAGTGGCTTCGTCGACGCACACCCGACAACAAACGCCAGCTGGCGAGGCATTATGAGACGACTGCGTGAGCGATCGAAGCACTTGAGCTTGATTGCCGTTGCGATGCTTCTAATTGCGAGCTGTGGCCTCCTGACGGCGCAATCGTGGCCGGAGCGGCCGGTGGCGCGGCGGCTGGATGCACAGCGCCGCTGGACCGAGCGTCAGTTCGCGAATTACCGCATGGCAGTGCGGGTCGAGTACTGGGGCAATGTGTGCTCGCAGGATATCGAGAGCACCGGCGAGAAGCTGCACCGGATCGTGCGGAATGACTGCCGGCTGTCGTGGCTCTCGCTCATGACCGTGGCGCGGCTGTTCGAGATCAGCGAAGGCCTGGAGCACCCTACGCCATGCTATGTCGCCTCGCAGACATGTTCGTGCTACCGTGTGCGCACCGGCGAGATCGCCTATGACCCGCAGCTGGGCTACCCGCGCATGATCGCCTACCGTCGCGAGATCTATCCGAACCTGGTTCATGCCGACTACTGGCGTCGGGTATGGCAGACCCGGCGGCTGCCGGAGTGCGGGCCGATCAGCCCGGTGGTGCGGATCATGGTCACGTCGCTGCGGCCGCGCGTGTAGGGGTTACAGTATCTTCCGCAAAAACGCCCCGGTGTGCGACCCGCTGACCTGTGCGATCTGCTCGGGCGTGCCGGCGGCGATCACCTGCCCGCCGGCGTCGCCACCCTCCGGCCCCATGTCGATGATCCAGTCGGCACTCTTGATAACATCAAGGTTGTGCTCGATCACCAGCACGGTGTTGCCCGAATCGACCAGGCGCTGGAGCACCTGGAGCAGCCGCTCGATATCCGCGAAGTGCAGGCCGGTGGTTGGCTCATCGAGAATATAGAGCGTGCGGCCAGTGGCGCGGCGCGCTAGCTCGGTCGCCAGCTTGATCCGCTGGGCCTCGCCACCCGAGAGCGTGGTCGCCGGCTGGCCGAGCTTGACATAGCCCAGGCCAACATCGGCGAGCGTCTGGAGCTTTTCGCGGATGGCGGGCACGCGGTCAAAGAAGGCCAGCGCCTCCTCGACCGTCATATCCAACACTTCGGCGATGTTCTTGCTGCGGTAGAGAATATCCAGCGTCTCGCGGTTGTAGCGTGCCCCACCGCAGACCTCGCAGGGCACGAACAGGTCGGGCAGGAACTGCATCTCGATCTGCATTAGCCCTTCACCCTTACAGTTTTCGCAGCGGCCGCCTTTGACATTGAACGAGAAACGGCTGGCGTCGTAGCCGCGTGTGCGCGCTTCGGGCACTTGCGCGAACAGCTGGCGGATGGGATCGAACGCCTTGGTGTAGGTGGCCGGGTTCGAGCGCGGGGTGCGGCCGATCGGCGATTGGTCGATATCGATTACCTTGTCGAGCTGCTCGATCCCATAGATCGTATCGTGCGCGCCAGGCCGCTCTTTGGCGTTATAGAGCGCCTGGGCCAGCCGCGCGTAGAGCGTGTCGGTGATGAGCGTGGATTTGCCCGAGCCGCTGACGCCGGTGACGGCGAGGAAGGTGCCGAGCGGGATGGTGACGTCGACGTTCTTCAGATTATGTTCGCGCGCGCCCTTGATCGCCAGGCGCTTACCACTGCCGCTGCGGCGGCGCTTTGGCACTGGGATGCGGCGCTTGCCGCTTAGAAACTGGCCGGTGATCGAGCGCGGCGTTGCAATAATCTGCTCGATCGGGCCGCTGGCGATCAGCTCGCCGCCATGCTCGCCTGCGCCCGGCCCAATGTCCACGATCCAGTCGGCCGCGCGAATGGTCTCCTCATCGTGCTCGACGATCAACACCGTGTTGCCGATATCGCGCAGCCGCTGGATGGTTGTCAGCAGGCGGCTGTGGTCGCGCGGGTGCAGGCCGATGCTCGGCTCGTCGAGGATATACAGCACGCCCATCAGCCCCGCGCCGATCTGTGTCGCCAGCCGGATGCGTTGGGCCTCGCCGCCCGAGAGCGTGGCCGCGCCGCGATCGAGCGTCAGGTAGCTTAGCCCAACATCCACCAGGAAGGCCAGGCGCGCGCGTACCTCTTTGAGGATGGGCTTGGCGATTGTGTGCTCGCGTGCCGACAAATCGACGGAGGACGAAGGACGGAGGACGAATGACTCCGCTCCTTCGTCTTCCGTCTTTCGTCTTCCGTCTTCTAGCAGCAGGCTCTCGGCCCACACCCGCGCCTCACCCACCGGCAGCGCCGCCACCTGAGCGATATTGCGTCCGGCGATGGTGACCGCCAGCACCTCCGGTCGCAGGCGTGCGCCGTTGCAAGCCGAGCAGGTGCGCGGAGTCATATACTGGTCGATCTCGGCGCGCGCGCGCTCGTCGGTGGTCTCCTCCAGCCGCCGCCGCAGGCTGGGAATGACGCCCTCGAACGGCCCGTTGACCAGGCGCTGCTCGCCGCGCACATGGTAGCGTAGCGGCATGATATCGCCATTCGATCCATACAGGAGCGTGCCGATGATATCCGAGCTTAGCTCGCGCACCGGTGTCTGGAACGAAAAGTGCATGTGCTCGGCCAGCGACTCGAGCACATCATCGAAGTAGCGGCGCTGCGTGCGGCTGATCTGGCTCCACGGCGCGATCGCGCCCTCGCTGAGCGACAGCGCAGGGTCGGGCAAAACCAGCTCGGGATCGATCTCGCGGATCACGCCCAGGCCGCCGCAGGTCGGGCAGGCGCCGTTTGGGCTGTTGAATGAGAAATCACGCGGCTCAAGCGAGCTGAGATTGATTGGCCCGTGAACTGGGCAGGCATACTGCTGCGAGAACGTCAGCGCTTGGCCGCCGACGATCTGCGCGATCAGCACGCCCGCGCCGACCTTCAGCGCCGTCTCGACCGAGTCGGCTACGCGGATGCGGTCCGGGTGGTTTTCAACCGACGAAGGACGAAGGACGAAGGACGAAACTGGAGTATTGACTGGCTGGGAGCTTGATTTGGCCGGAGGGTCACTTTCGTCGTTCGTCGTTCGTCCTTGGTCTTGGGGGTGGCGAATAACCAGGCGATCGACCACCACCTCGATCGTATGCAGGCGGTACTTTTCGAGCTTGATCTCCTCGTCCAGCTCGCGCACATCGCCGTTGATGCGCACGCGCACGAAGCCGCCCTTGCGGGCATCCTCCAACACCTTCTGGTGCTCGCCCTTCTTTTCGCGCACCACCGGCGCCAGCAGCAGCAGCCGCGTGCCGTCGGGCAGGCCCAGGATGGCGTCGACCATCTGCTGCGCGGTCTGCCGCTCCAGCGGCCTGCCATCGTACGGGCAGTGCGGGCGGCCCACCCGCGCGAACAGCAGGCGCAGGAAATCGTAGATCTCGGTGACGGTGCCGACCGTCGAGCGCGGGTTGCGCGTGCCGCCCTTCTGATCGATCGCGATCGCCGGCGAGAGCCCATCGATCGAATCGACATCAGGCTTGCTCAGCTGGCCGAGAAACTGCCGCGCGTAGGCCGAAAGCGACTCGACATAGCGGCGCTGACCCTCGGCGAAGATCGTATCGAAGGCCAGTGTCGATTTGCCTGAGCCGGAGAGGCCGGTGATTACCACCAGCTTGTCGCGCGGAATATCGACGTCGATGTTCTTCAGGTTGTGCTCGCGCGCGCCGCGCACGCTGATCTGGTCGCCGGGCATAGAGGTTGACTCTTTCAAGTGCAGTATTCTGGCATCGATCGTGTATCGTAGCATAGGTGAGCGTGTAGGACAAATCTGGTGGTTCTGAAAGTGTTCGCAGTATTCCATAAGAATCAGACATTTGTCTGAGTACCATTTCTCAATGCTCATGATACACTGCTGTTAGTGAACGCCTATCGCGAGGTGTATCGATGCTCGATGCGCGTACAATCTCGATCGGCTGCCGATGGCATAGCGCCGCCAGCCGCCGAATCAGCGTGCGCCTGAAGCCCCACAACTGAACAGAACTGCGTAACTAGCGTGTGCTGCATGTGCGGCTAAGCGAGATGATGCTTGGCCTGCTTGTTTGCATGTGTGCTTGCACCTACGCCCGGTTCTCCCTTGGTGGCCACGGGTGCGCTTGCCCCGTGGCCGTTGCTGTATTTCGGTCGCGAGTCTGCTCGTGGCCGTTTTGTATGCGTGGAGACAGACATGTTTCGAAAACCGCGATCGAGCGCGATCTCGATCTACCTAATTCTGAGTGGCGTGCTGGCGTTCGTAGGCGCGCTGGTTCTCACGACTCTGGCGGTCTATTTCGTCAGCGCCGTGGGCATGAATCCATTCCAGCTAGTGCTCGCCGGCACAGTGTTCGAGTGCGCGATTCTGCTGTGTGAGATCCCAACCGGCGTGGTCGCCGATACGTATAGCCGGCGTCTGTCGCTGATCATCGGCGTGTTGATCATGGGCGCGGCGCTGCTGTTGGAAGGCGCTCTGCCGCTGGTGCTGGTGGCGCTGCTGGCCGAGGTGATCGGCGGCGTGGGCGAGACCTTCCTCAGCGGCGCGACCGACGCATGGCTGGCGGGCGAGTTGGGCGAAGCGGCGGTGGGGCCGGTCTACCTGCGCTCCGCTCAGATCAACCGCACGCTTGGGCTGGCTGGGATCGCCGCCAGTGCCGGCCTGGCAAGTATTCAGCTCAATCTGCCGCTGCTCCTAGGCGGCGCGCTGTATCTGACGCTCGGCCTGTTCTTGGCGCTGCGTATGCCCGAACATGGCTTTCAGCCGGCGTCGCAGGGCGAGCGCGCATCATGGGGCGCGTTGTTCGGCACGTTCCAGCAGGGCCTGCTGGCGGTGCGCACCAGCCGGTTGCTGCTGGCGCTGATGGCGGCTGGCCTGTTTGCCGGCGCGGCCGGCGAAGGCTTCGACAAGCTATGGGAGGCTCATCTGCTGCTGGGCCTAGGCATTCCGGGGCTCGGCCAGTTCAACCCAGTGATCTGGTTCGGCCTGATCAACGGTAGCACTGCGCTCGCGAGTCTGATAGTCGCGGCGCTGCTCGGGCAGAGGATGGCGGCGCTTAGCGGCGATGTCGGCGGTGTCGCACGTACGCTGCTGGTTCTCAGCGCGCTGCTGGCCCTCAGCGTGATCGCGTTTGCGCTGGCGGGCAGCTTCGCGATGGCGTGCGGAGCGCTGCTGCTCAAAGCCGTGCTCGGCTCGCTGGCCGACCCGCTCTATCGCGCCTGGCTGATCCAGCAAACCAGCCCACGCACGCGCGCCACCGTGCTTTCGATCGCCAGCCAGGCCAACGCGCTCGGCGAAACCGCCGGCGGCCCAGTGGTGGGCTTGGTCGGCACGCTGTTCTCGCTGCGCGCGGCGCTGGTGCTGTCGGGTGTGCTGCTGATGCCGGTGGTGGCGTTGTACGCGCGCACGCTACGGAAAGCCAGGCGGGGCGATGCATATGCGCCCGTACGTGAAGGCTAGGGCATTTCCAAGCCAGGTTTTAGGTAATGTTGCACGTGATTGGATTATGGAGAGCTACCGCGCGGTCGCCCCCAAGGAGCTGCTGGCGCAGCTTAATAGCGGCGTGGCATTCTGATGCCATCGACGCAATGGTCAAACTGGGTTGAGGGGTGCGGCCCCCTTTCTGTGGACATCCTCCCGCAGGTTGTTTGCGGCAGTATCAATCACTATTCGTGCAACCTGTGGGAGGGTAAGCGCCCACACATGATCGCCAGGCGCCGGTTGAGCCACCGCGTGCCTACACCCCCGGCCGTGATCCGCGCGTCTCGCGCGTGGACAGCGCGCGCGGGCGCGGCACGAACTGGCGGCGGCGCGGCGTACGCAGCACGCGCGCCATCTCGCGCGCCGGCTTGCGATCCACCTGAGTCGGCTGCGATCGTGTCACTGGCTCCAATGCCTCGGTATTGTAGCCAAGCAGGCTCATTATCGTGCCCAGATTCTGCGGCGCAACCTCGCGCACCACCAGCGCATCGCCATCCTGCTCGATGATAATCCGGCGCATCTCGGGGTTGAGGCAGTGGTGCGCGCCGCCGCGTCCCGAGATCATCTGCTGGTACGCGCCGACGCCGAAGACTGCCACGACCAAGCCCTGGCCATCTTCCGGCAGTATCAGCGGTGGCTGCGATGGACGTGGGAAGAAATCATCCGAGTCACAGGTGCGCCGGCCGCCTAGCCGCACGCCCTGCGCCGGTGTCTCCCAGCGGTCGAGCGGCAACACCACGAACTGCTGGCCCTCGACAATGAGCGCATCGGGCAGCGAGACCATCAGACTGCCGTTCATCAGATACCACGGCTCAACTTCTGCCGTGCCAGGCGTGGCCTGGCCGTGCTTGACCGAACCGATCTCCAGCAGGTAGACATTGTGCGACGCGACGGTGTAGCGGCCGAACTCGCCGATCAGGTCGGGCTGCGGCACAGCGAACTCCGCGCAGCTAGTAGCCAGCTCGCCCATCAGCCGCCGCAGAAAGCTTTGGTAGTCGAACGCGAAATCCAGCGCGTAGGCTGAGGTGGGCATGCCGCCGCCGAAATTGAATGCGCGCAGTGACGGCACACGCCGACGCAGGCGGCAGTAATTCGCCGCCGAGCGCGCCAGCCGCGCCATCCAGTCATCCAGATCTTCCATCTGGCTGCCGACCATGGCGTGGTAGATCACCAGCTGATGCGCCGTGCCGGCGATCCGCTCGGCGACCTGGCCGATCTCCTCCTGGGTTAGGCCGAAGCGCTCGCCGCCGCGATGGCTAGGGTCAACTTTGTCGGCTGGGTGGCGCTCACGCACGCCCAGCAGCAGCGGCGCGTGGCAGCGATAGAGCAGCGCGTCCAGCTCATCCAGGCTGTCGAGGATCGGCACGATCCGCTCGTAGCCGGCCGTGCGCATGGCCACGATCGCGTCGATATAGCCATCCTCCTTTGAGCCATTGCAGAACATGTAGCGGCTTTCTTCCAGCAGGCCCTGCCGCCACAGGTGATGCGCGATCAGCACATCGGCGGTCGCGGATGTCTCGTAGTGTGCGCCCGCCGCCAGCGCTGTGCGCACGACTTCCTCGGCGAAGTTGGCCTTGGTGGCGTAGGCGTACAGAAACGCGCCATCATAGCCGGCCTGCTCACGCGCGGCGGCGGCCCAGGCCAGCATACGCTCGACCTGATCGGTGATCAGCGGGCAGTAGGCGATCTCCAGCGGCGCGCCATAGCGTTCAACCATCGCGCTTAGGTCGATCCGGTCTGCAAGCAGCAGCCGCTTATCCCGTCGACTGAGAAAATCAGTCAGCATACCTTCGGATCCAATGCCGTACCGATTCTGAACGTGGTCGAGATAGGTCTGCTTGCTCAATTCAGGTGACCTCCTTGATAAGTGACGAGTGACGAGTGACGAGTGACGAGTGACGAACGACCAACGACCAACGACCAAGGACGAACGACCAAAGATTGGCAACATTCATCGAACGCTTGGCCGATGGCTTGCCGCGCTCTTGGTCCTTGGTCGTTGGTCGTTGGTCAGTCTGAAGACCAGTGACGACCGACCAAAGGTTGGCAACATCCATCGAACGCTTGGCCGATGGCTTGCCACGCTCTTGGTCCTTGGTCGTTGGTCGTTGGTCAGTCTGAAGACCAGTGACGAATGACCAAAGGTTGGCAACATCCATCGAACGCTTGGCCGATGGCTTGCCGCGCTCTTGGTCCTTGGTCGTTGTGTTCGTGCGATGCTGGAGGGCGTAAAAAGCCCCCACACCGGTTGGTGTGGGGGCGCGTGCAGCGTTAGCGGCCGGCGTGTTAGCAGCGGCAGGGCATGACAGCAGGCACCGAGCCACCAGCCAGGTGATTCAGCGTCGCACAGCGTATATGGTCGCAGTGCGATAAATTGGCCTGTCCGTCCATAACCCCTCTGAGAATGCTCACCTGGACCCGCCACCCCAAATGACCACTGTGTCATTCACCCTGGCGGCACACGACGGCCAGTTGCCGCGAAACGGCGGTAGGGCGCGTGCCAGGAAAGCTCGGATAGCAATGGTGAATTCAATCACCGGCATAATATTATATGGAATTTTGGCTGTTTGTCAAGCGGGAAAAAGCGTTTTTCAGGGCTACTGCAATGTTGGGAGTGAGAGGGACTTCGTCCTCGCAATCTCTTTCTTGTGGGGCGATTGGGCGGCATTGCCGCCCAATCGCCCCACAAGGATGATGCGTTCGGGGGCCGTAGATCCCCGAACCCTCACTGGTTGCCTGGCTATAGGTTACAATGTGATCGCTTTCGCCCTCGAACAAGCAAAAGGAACAGCACATGAGCGTCGTGATCTTCGGCAGCATCAATATGGATCTGGTCGTTCGCACGCCGCGCCTGCCCGCGCCGGGCGAGACCTTGATCGGCCAGACGTTCTTCACCGCGCCGGGCGGTAAAGGCGCCAACCAGGCGGTGGCCTGCGCGCGCCTGGGCGCCCATGCACGCATGATTGGCCGCGTCGGCGACGATGTGTTCGGCGCGACGCTGCGCGACAGCCTGCGCGCCTATGGCGTCGATGTTGCCGGCGTCAGCGTCAGCGCTGGGCCATCGGGCGTCGCGGTGATCGCTGTGGACGATGCGGCCGAGAATACCATTGTCATCGTCGCCGGCGCGAATGGCGCGATTGGGGCGGACGATCTGGCGTTGCTGGACGGTATGCTGGTCGATACCAAGGTGCTGCTGCTCCAGCTCGAAGTGCCGCTCGATGCGGTGATCTCGGCCGCCCAGGCCGCGCGCCGACGCGGTGTGACTGTCGTGCTCGATCCGGCGCCGGCGCGCCCGCTGCCGGCAGAGCTGTACGCCGCCACCGACATCATCACGCCGAATGAGACCGAGGCGGCCGCGCTGGTCGGCTTTGCTGTGCAGGACCAGCAGTCGGCCGAGCGCGCTGGGCGGGCGCTGCTGGATCGCGGCGTGCGCGCTGCCGTCATCAAAATGGGGAGCAAGGGCGTCTACTGGATCGATGGCGCGCGTGGCGGTTTTGCGCCGGCCTTTCAGGTCGTGGCGGTCGACACGGTCGCGGCCGGCGACGCGTTCAACGGCGGGCTGGCCACCGCGCTCGACACCGGCCTGCCGCTGGAGCATGCGATCCACTGGGGCCGGGCAGCCGGCGCGCTCTCGGTGACGAAATCAGGCGCGCAGCAGTCGATGCCGACGCGGGAGAATCTGGCGAGGATGCTAGGGCGGGCAGGCTAAGGCTTATGGAAACATTGCTAGCCGTCACGCTTCTTCCTGGCCCGCTGCTTGGCCGCCAGGAGCCGCGCCAGCTGATCGTCGTCGGTCGGGGCGGTGGCGGATGCGGGCGGCGACGAGGGTTGCGCGGCTGGGGCTTGCTGGTCGGGGGGCGTGGTGATCGGGGCGCGCGGCGCAGCTGTTGGCGCGGCGGCGCGCAGATCCGGCACGGCGCGGATGTCGTGGCTGGGCACCTGTGCCCGTCGCTTGGCCGCGCTCAGCCGGGCCATTGCCGCGTCGGGGCCGGCAGGAGCCGCGCTGGATTGCCGTCGGCCGCGCGGTGCTGCCAGGCTGGGCAGGTATTCGCCTAGCCGCAGATGCAGGCGCCGAAGGCCAATGTCGAGCGGCCAGAGCAGTAGCGCCAGCCACAGCAGCGGTAGCCCGATCTCGCGCACCGAGCCAACCGCCTGAGCGGGCGCGTCGAAGATTGCAGCCGCCGGCGGGTCTACTCGTCCGCCACTGGTCGATGCCAGCTCGCGCAGCAGCTGGGGATTGTCGCGCGTCTCGCCATATTCTGGCGAGTAGCTGACCACCAGGCCGGTGGTTGTGCTGCCAATCGGCTGGCCATCGGCGCCCAGCGCGGCCACCTGCGCCAGGTACACGCCCGGTGCTTCAGTGCTCACGCTGGCGCGGTAGCGTCCGGCGCCGACCTGCGTGAAGGTCAGCGGAACGCCTTGGTTCTCGGGATCGATCAGGTTGCCTTTGAGTCTCAGCTCGTTGAGCAGCCGACCCTGATCATCCTGTGCGGTCAGCTCCAGCGTCGATCGCGTCCCGGCCGTGCTGGTTCGCAGCGTCAGGGTGCCGGCCGCGCGCGCTGGCAGCAACATATCAGCAAAGCCGCCGACAAAGCGCGGGAACTCATTCCAGCCGACCCACTCGCGACCCCACTGGCCCTTGAAATCGCTGGTCCAGGCGACGGCGCGACCTAGCCCATATTGCCATTGCGCCAGCACTGGCTTGCCGTTTGGCGTGACCAGGATCGCGCGGGCGGCCGCTTTGATCTCGGTGCCGTTGTAGCCATACAGCGCTGGAAACCCACTCAGCCCGCGTACCACCGGCGCCAGTAGCGCGACCGACGGCGCGAACTTGCCCTCGATAATGTCGCGCCCGGCGGCGATGACCGTTTCTTGCAGGAAGATCTTCGGCACATCCTCGACGCGCTTGACCTGATAGTAGCGCCCGCCGCCGCGGGTCGCGATATCGGCCAGGTTGGTATCGGCGTCGTCGCCGATCGCCACGGTCGAGATGGTCACGCCGGCCCCGTGCAGCTGGTCGATCAGGTCGCCATAGTTGCTGGGCGCGATACCGTCGGTCATCAAAATGACATGCTTGATCCTGGCGCTGGCAGTGGATAGGGTGTCGGCGGCGAGCGCGATGCCGGGGCGAATGTTGGTGCCGCTGCCGGCGTTGAAGCTGCTGAGCGCCTGCTCAATCGCGACCGCCGACGGCAGCTTTTGGAGCGGCAGCACGGTATCGGCGGTGTCATCGAACACAATCAGGCTGATCTGGTCGCGCGGGGTCAGGCCCAGGCTGGCTTGGTAGACCGCCTCCTTGGCCAGGTCGAGCTTGGTGCGTCCGTTGCCGCTGGTCTCGGCCATACTGCCGCTGCGGTCGATCACCATTGCCAGCGCCAGGTCGGGCGCCTGCGAGGTGTCCAGCGGGTCGAGATCGACTGGCAGTGCATCCTCGATGCTTGCGCCAGTCTGATCCTTAACCGCACGCCGATAGCCGCCGGCGCCGAATGAGTCGGTGCCGCCGATCATGGCCAGCCCGCGCCCTAGCTCACGTACATAGGCCGGCAGGTTTTGTAGCAGCGCGCGCGGTACATCGCGGGCAGGTGTATCGACCAGCACCACGGCGGCGTAGGCGCTCAGCTGCTCCAGGCTGGCGGGCGCCTGGTTGGGCGCGCGCAGATCCACATGTATCCCAGCCGACTCTAGCGCCGACCGAAGGTTGGCGGCACGGTCGGCATCGCCGGCCACCAGCAGCATGCGCGGCGGGCCCTGTACCTCGGTGAATGTGGCGGCGCGGTTGTTCTGCGGCTCGGTGTCGCCCTGGGCGTCGAGCCGAACTTCCAGCCGCCGGAAGCCCGCCACGCCGGCCGGCACGCGCACCGGCAGGTTATTCAACCCTGGCGTAAGATTGACATTCTGCTCGGCCGCCAGCTGCCCATCGACGAACACCTGGATCTTGCCGCTGGTGGCGAACGACGAGCGGATCGCCGCGCTGAGCGCGATCTCTTGGCCCTCACGCGCCAGGCTGGGTGCATCCACCGAGCTAACAAGCACATCGGCGCCGTGCTCGCTCGGCAGCGTGACCACATCGATCGGCACGCCGCGCACCGCCGCCAGCCGCGCGGCATCGGCCGCGCGCCCGCTGTTCTCGCCGCCATCCGACAGCAGCACGATCCGCTTCTGGGATTCGGCTGGCAGTAGCGCTAGGCCAAGCTGGAGCGCATCCTGAATGTTCGTGCGAGTGGTGATAGGCACCGAGCCGATCGTGCCCAACGCCGCCAGGCTGCTCGGCGCGCGCTCGACCAGCGGGTTGGCGCCGAAGACTACCACCGCAGCCTTGTCGGCCGGCGGCATGGCCCGCAGCGCCTGGTCGACATATGTGATGGCCCGCTCACGCTGGGCCGGCGCAACTGAGTCCGAGTAGTCAATCAGAAAGATGGTGGTGAGGGTGCTGACTGGTTGCACCAGCTGCGCGCCGGCGAGGCCAAGCACCAGCGCGGCCAGCATCACGCTGCGCAGCGCTAGCCCAAGCCAGAAGCGCCACGGCACAACCCGGCGCGGCGTCAGCAGCGCGAACGCCCACATGAGCGGCAGCAGCGCCAGCAGCACCAGCGCGGCCGGCGTGATAAAGGTCAGACGCGGCATTGCCGATCACCGCGCGCGCGCCGGCGTGGCCGCCAGCACGGGGCATTAGAATACGAGGGACGAAGCTACATAGTGCAGTATAACATGCGTTGCTGGGAAGTGCATGAGAGATAGCGGACGCGACAGAAAGGACGAGGGATTGGACGCGGCGGAAAGAACGAGGGATTGGACGCGGACGAACGCAGACGAACGCGGATATGAAATTGATAAGCCAGGAGTAGAGATTGCTGCGGATCTGCGCCTTCGCTTTCAAGTCTGCTCGCGTCTCCAAGTTATCGAGAGCTTACGATCATTGTCGAAGCTTTTGCGGCGAAATTCAGCCTTTGGCCCGAAGTTGGGCAGGAGGCCAACCTCATATGGGGTGGCACGGAGGTAATTCAGAAGCTGTGCTTCATGTTCATTTAGAAGGCTTCTGGATGCGTTGAGTTCAACAATGACGACGTCTTCGACCAGAAGATCGGCGAAGTATTCACCAACAATCTCACCTTCATAGAAACGTCCCATGCGGAATTAGTCGCGCCCTCAAATAGCTCACTCGTCCGCGTGCTCATATAACTCAAATCGTCCGCGTTCGTCCGCATTCGTCCGCGTCCTATTTTCATCTCGTCCTATTCTACCTGGAAAATATTACCAACTGAAACTATTCGATCAGACTCTGCACTTGTGCCAGCCGCTCCTCCAACTCACCGAGCTCGTCGGCCCGGATCGTGACATGCCCCAGCTTGCGCCCCGCCCGCGGCTGCTTGCCATAAAGGTGCAAATGTGCGCCAGGGATGGCCAGGATAGCGGTCGGGTCGGGCAGCGCGCCGATCAGGTTGATCATGGCCGAAAAGCCGCGCGCTGCGGTTGTGCCCAGCGGCAAGCCCAGCACGGCCCGTAGGTGCTGCTCGAACTGGCTGGTCTCAGCGCCCTCGATCGTCCAGTGGCCGGAGTTGTGGACGCGTGGAGCCATTTCGTTGACGACGAGTGACGAGTGCCGAGTGACGAGTGACGAGTCGCTAGGATTCCGGCCACTTGTCCCTTGGAACTCGTCACTCGTCACTTGGAATAGCTCGATCGCCAACAGGCCAACATATTCCAGCGCCGCCAGTGCGCGCGACGCGATCTGCTCAGCTGCGGACTGGAGCGCGAGAGTGGCGCTCGGCGCGGGGGCTAGCGAGAGCCGCAGGATGCCGTCGCGGTGCTGATTTTCGATCAGCGGGAAGAAGGCGGTCGCGCCATCGCGGCCGCGGGCCGCCAGGATCGACAGCTCGCGCTCGAACGGCACGAAGCCTTCGAGGATCAGCGGTGCGTCGCCCAGCGCGGCCCAGGCTGCCGCGGCGTCTGCCGGCTCACGCAGGATGATCTGGCCCTTGCCATCGTAGCCGAGCCGGCGAGTTTTTAGCACCGCCGGCAGGCCGATCTGTGCGATTGCAGTCTCGAGATCGGCCTGGCTGTCCACCGGCGCGAATAGCGGGGTAGCGACGCCGAGATTCTGGAAGAAGGTCTTCTCGACCAGCCGATCTTGGGCAACTTCTAGCGCTGCCGGCGGTGGGTAGACCGGCACACGGTCGGCCAGGAAGCGCGCTACAGCGACCGGCACATTTTCGAACTCGTACGTCACTGCGTCAAGGCCGGCGCTGAATCGCTCAAGCGTCGCCACATCCTCGTAGCCGGCTTGCGTATGCTCGGCCATGTGGCCGGCCGGTGCGCCGGGCGCGGGGTCGAGGAAGCGAAAGCGCAATCCCAGCGGGTAGCCGGCCAGCGCCAGCATGCGCCCGAGCTGTCCGGCGCCGAGGATGCCGATGGTTGGGTGTGTCACACCTGCTGCCTTCCGAATAATGCTAGCAGTTACGCGGCCAGCCTTTCCAGGGCCGTTTGGTGGGACGAAGTCCCTCCAAGCATCTATCCTTCAACGCGTAAGCCCTGATAGTATGTGCTATGATACGAGACACCGAACAATCAGGCAAGGAGGAGCGATGACGACGATCACCGAGCTGGCGCGCGGCCAGATTGCGACCCCGGCGGGCGCCGATAAGATGCGCGGCGAGCTGCTCAGCGCTCATACTGTCCGCTGTGCGGATAGCTGGATGGCGGTCGCGACGATCTACTCCGATGGCGCGGCCGAGATCGAGGTCGCGGCTGGCTACGACGGCGCGAGCGAAACCTGGCGTCGGCGTGAATACTATTACAGCTTTGAAAAAGCTACGCAGGCCCTGTCCGCCTACGAGAGCTCGGGCGAACTGCCGGCCGAGAGCGAGCTATGACCTGACAAGGTGACAAGATGAAAAGGTGAAGAGTCATGTCATCTTGTCATCTTGTCATCTTGTCACGTACGCGGGTCGGGGTTATCCAGCACCGCCTGGGTTTGCGCGGCGCGATGGCGCTGCAATGCCTCGCGGAACTGCGGGTATTTGTTCGCCAGAATCGACGTTGCCAGCAGCGCGGCGTTGATCGCGCCGGCGCGGCCGATCGCCAGCGTCGCCACCGGCACGCCCGCCGGCATCTGCACGATCGAAAGCAGCGAGTCGAGGCCCTTTAGTGCCTTCGACTCGACCGGCACGCCCAGCACTGGCAGGGTGGTCTTGGCAGCGGCCATACCGGGCAGATGCGCCGCGCCGCCGGCACCGGCGATGATCACCTCTAGGCCGCGCGCCTCGGCCGAGCCGGCATAGTCGAACAGCAGATCCGGCGTGCGATGCGCTGAGACCACGCGAACCTCGAATGGCACGCCCAGGCTTTCGAGCATGTGCGCTGCGTGCGTCATCGTCTCCCAGTCGGATTTCGAGCCCATAATCAGGCCGACTAATGGTTGTTGCATATTTCCTTCATCCCACTACAGTGGGGGTTTGGGGGCGGCTTCGCCGACCCCAAGATAATCCTTGGAGGGTCTGCGACCCTCCAAACCTCCCGCTGGGATGAAGTCCTCACCCTGTCACCCTGTCATTCCACATGTCAGTCCGCTCCGCGACGATCTCATACAACCGCCGGATCTGCTCCAGCCCCTCGTCGTCGACCTGCTGCATGTTGCGGTAGATCTGCTTGTCGAGCATCCGGCTCTTCTCGCCGCCCGGCCAGATCCGCCAGGAGTCGTTGTCGATCATGTCGGCCACTAGCAGCGATTGGGGATCGGGGATTGGGGATTGGGAAGCGTCTGCCGCTGTGCGTTGCTCATTCCCAGTTCCCAGTCCCCAGTCTCCAGTCCCCAGTGGTCGGCCAAACTCGATTTTCATGTCCACCAGCGTGACCTCCTGCTCGGCCCAGGCGCGCTCCAGCGTCTCGAAGACGCGCCGGCCCTCGGCAAGCATGCGCTCAGCCTCGGCAGCGGTGGCGATGGATTGCTCGGCCATCTCCTCAGCCGTAATCTGCGGGTCATGACGGGCGTCGTCCTTCAAAAAGAACTCGACCAGCGGTGGCTCGAAGCGCGTGCCCTCGGCGGTCTCGGGGTGGAGCTTGAGGTACGATCCGGTGGCGATTCGTCGCATCACCACCTCGATCGGGATCATGTCGCAGCGGCGCACGATCATCACCGTCGGCTCGGGTGCGGCGACGAAGTGCGTGACGATCCCGGCACGGTTGAGCAGCGTGAACACATTCGCGGCTGTGCGCCCGCTCAGCGCGCCCTTGCCGGCGATCGTGTTGCGGCGCGCGCCATCGCCGGCGCTGATACTATCCTTGTGCAGCATAATCGCCAGCGCGGGGTCGGCGGGGTGCGCGTAGATGATTTTCGTCTTGCCCTCGGCCAGCTTAGGCCCGAGCTGTTGCTGTGTCATGATCTCCCTCCGGGAGACGATAGACGATAGAGGCTGCCACCAATCGTCCATCGTCCATCGTCCATCGTCCGTCTTTTACTCGCTTGCTCGTATCAGATGATAGGCGGCCGGCGCTTCCACAGCTCGGTGGCCTGCTCGAAGGCGTAGGCCAGCTGCAACACGCCCAGCTCATCCTGGTGTCGCCCGACGATCTGCACGCCGACCGGCAGACCCTCGGGCGTGAAGCCGCAGGGCACCGAGATCGCCGGGTGGCCGGTGACAGAGATGTAGTAGCAGGAGCGCATCCAGTCGATGTATGTGTCCATCGGCACGCCGTTGATCGCAGTCAGGTAGGGCTGTGTCACATCGAACGGCGGCGCCTGGCTGACCGGGCAGATCAGGAACTCGTACGTCGCCATGAACTCGCGCACGCGGTGATACAGCGCCGTGTGCTGGCGCTCGGCTCGCGCTATGTCCGGCCCGCTGAGACGCATGCCGGCCTCGGTGTTCCAGATCACCGTGTCTTTGATCCGGTTGCGATGCGTGCGCAGCAGCTCGCTAAAAGATAGCTCGTACGACCAGGCGCGCAAGACCTTGAAGATCTCGTCGGCGTCGGACAGATCCGGCTCGGCATCATCGACCGCGCAGCCGAGCGCTTCGAACACATGGCGCTGCGCATCGATCGCGGCCGTGACGCGCGGGTCGATCGGCAGGCCGCCGAGGTCGCGGCTCCAGGCGATCCGCGTGCCGCGAAAGTCGCGGTCGAGTGGTTGGGCGAAGCGGCTGCCCGGCTCGGCGATCGCGATTGGTGAGCGCGGGTCGGGGCCGGCGATCGCGCTCAGCACCAGCGCGACATCAGCCACTGTGCGCGCCATCGGCCCGTCGACCGAGAGTGAGCTCCACCCCATCTGTTCCGGCCAGCTTGGCACGCGCCCCGGCGCCGGCCGCAGCCCGACCACGTTGCAGTAGCCGGCCGGGTTGCGCAGCGATCCGCCCGTATCGCCGCCGTCGGCGATCGGAATCATGCCGCAGGCCAGCGCCACCGCCGCGCCGCCGCTGCTACCGCCACAGGTCTTGCTGGTGTCATACGGGTTCAGCGTCGCGCCGAACACCGGATTGAACGTCTGCGAGCCGGCGCCGAACTCGGGCACATTCGTCTTGCCGATCGTGATCGCGCCGGCGCGCTGGAGCCGCTCGACAATCAGCGCGCTGTGATCGGGCACGTGATCTGCATAGATCGGCGAGCCGGAAGTGGTGCGGATGCCCTTGGTTGGAAAGAGATCTTTATGCGCCACCGGCAGGCCGTGCAGTGGCCCGACTGCATCGCCGCGCGCCAGCGCCACATCGGCCGCGTGCGCTTGCGTGATCGCCTGATCGGTCACCAGCGTGATAATCGCATTGACGCGCGGGTTGACGCGCTCGATTTGCGCCAGGTGCGCCTCCAGCAGATCGAGCGCCGACAGCTCTCGAGCGCGAATCCGGCGCGCGAGCTCGACGGCGGGCAGGAAGCAGAGATCGGTTTCGAGCATAACGAATCCATCATGTAGACGAATGACCAAGGACGAACGACCAAAAAGGCTCTCGTGCAGTCTGTACAGTATACTTGCTGATCGTGCTATCTTTGGTCGTTCGTCGTTCGTCTTTGGTCACTAAATTAGCTGAACTGTATCCCCCGGCACAATCTTCCCCACCAGCCGCGCCTCGGGCAGTGCCCACAGCGCCGCGTCGGCCGCGTCGGGCGGGACGACGATCAGCATTCCCAAGCCCATATTAAGCGCATGAAAGGCCTCGCGCTCGGACAGCTCGCCCAGACGCACCAGCAGCTCGAAGATCGGTGGAATGTCCCACGACTCGCGCTGGATGGCCGCCCCCAGGCCGGTCGGCAGCACGCGCGGCAGATTGTCGTACAGGCCGCCGCCGGTGATATGCGCCAGCGCGTGGATCGGCACGCCGGTTTCCCACAGCGTCGTGACCTCGCGCAGGTATGGCCTGTGGATCGCCAGCAGCGCCTGGCCGATCGACTGGCCGCCGAGCTCGGCCGGGCGCTCTGCATAGCGATCGCCAAACACGCGCCGCGCCAGCGAGTAGCCGTTGGTATGCAGCCCGTTCGAAGGCAGCGCCAGGATCGCGTCGCCGGTCGTCACGTCGCGCGGCAGCATGCGTGTGCGCTCGACCACGCCGATGATTGTTCCGGCCAGGTCGAACGCGCCGGGATGATAGACATCCGGCATCTCGGCCGTTTCGCCGCCCAGCAGCGCGCAGCCGGCCGCGCGGCAGGCCGCCGCGCAGCCGCCGACCACCTCGGCGACCTGGCGTGGGTCGATCTTGGCCATCGCGATGTAGTCCATGAAAAACAGCGGGCGCGCGCCCTGCGCCAGGATATCGTTGATGCAGTGGTTGACCAAATCCTGGCCGACGGTATCGTAACGGCCCAGCGCGGCGGCGACCAACGTCTTGGTGCCCACGCCGTCGGTCGAGGCGACCAGAATCGGTCGTTGAGCCTGCTCGTCGCCCAGCGCCGCCACGAGATCGAAGCAGCCGCCGAACGCGCCCAGGCCGGCGAGCACGGCGCTGGTGTGGGTCGAGCGAACCGCGTCGGCCATCAGCTCGGTGGCGCGCGCGCCGGCGGCAATATCGACGCCGGAAGATTGGTAGGTGGTCACGGTTGTGTTTCCTCGCCGTTTAGGTTCTCAATCGTCATAAGGCAAGTCGGTCGGCGGCGATCTATCAACTCCGGCCACGGCATCTCATCAATGCTCAGGTCGGCATTCGCTGGCGTCGTCTGTGTCATAAGGCGCTCCCTCACGCGGCGAAATCCGGCGAGTATAATAGGTGATTATGCGTGTCTCCGCGAGGTCAAAAGATGCCTCAGTATACCACGGATGCTTGTCACCACGTCTTTCTCGCAGCGCGATATTATGCATTGTTTGTTGTAAGATTCTCGTAACGATTCTACAATCCCTGCCTGCTAGAGTATACTGACAAACAGCTTACTCAGGAGGGGGCCATGCAGAATCGTGCGATGTTTGTTTCGGCGCTTGCAGTGATTGTGCCGGTGCTGCTCGTGCTGATCGCCGTTGTCGCGCTGGCGCGCCCACAGGGTGATGCGATGCCAGCAGCATCACTCGGCGATGCTATGCCGGCCAAGAACGTATCCGTGCCGACCTTGGCCAGCGCCGCGCAATCTGCTGCCCAGGCGCCGGCCAGCGCCGCTCCCACGGCCGCTCCCGCGCCCAAGCCGCGCCCGAGTGGGCCGGCCGCGCCGGGCTTTGATGGCGGCGGCGCGTGGGTCAATTCCGAGCCGTTAGAGCTGGCTAAGCTGGGGGTGCAGGGCAAGGTCGTGCTGGTCGACTTCTGGACGTTTGGCTGCTACAACTGCCGCAACACGCTGCCGTATGTCAAGCAGTGGTGGGCGAAATACAAGGATCAGGGGCTGGTGATTGTGGGCGTCCACACGCCCGAGTTCGACTCTGAGCGTATGCTGGAGAATGTTCAGGACGCGGTGAAGAGTCAGGAGATCGGCTGGCCGGTGGTGCAGGATAACGACTACGCGATCTGGCGGGCGTATGGCAATCACTACTGGCCGCATTTCTACCTGGTGGATGAGCGTGGGCAGATCATCTACGACCACATTGGCGAGGGTGGCTACGAGCAGACCGACGCGCAGATCGCGGCGGCGCTGGCGGCGAGAGGCCAGTAGAGACGAAGGACGAAGGACGAAAGACCAAAGAAGGCTGCATTATGCTTCTTCCGTGGTCCTTGGTCTTTCGTCTTTGGTCAGGCGCTTTAGCGCTTGCGCAGCAGCAGCGCCCCCGCGCCGATCAGCAGCAGCGGGAATACATACTGGTCGATATTGAAGATATTCGCCAGCACCAGTACGCCGATCCCCAGCAGCAGGAATCCCAGGATGCGGCCGCGCTTGCCCTGCCGCGCCGGGGTGGCCTGTGGCTGCTGGAACTGCACCGGCGGCACCGATAGGTTAGCCTCGGTCGGGTCGATTCCCAGATTGACGGTTCTGCCGGTGGTCGGCTCGGGCGGCTTGATCGGCAGGCCGGTCTGCGGGTCGAAGTTATAGGCATCCGGTGGTGGCGGCGCGTCGGCGTAGCGCGGCGGCGCGGCAGTGCGGCTCTGCGACGACGACGACGACTGGCCCTGGCGCAGCACCTCACGCACCTCGCGGCTGAACTGCTGGCCAACCTGGCTGGCCTCCTCGCCAAACGCCTGCGCTCGCCGTCGCCACTCATCGGCATCGTGCGGGAACAACTGCGCGCCGCCGGCAGTCGCGCCGGCCTTCGGCATCACCATCCAGAGAATCGGGTAGACCAGCAAGCCGATCCCGCTGGTCAGCGTGACCAGCACAAAGATCAGCCGCACAATCACCGGGTCGATCGCGAAGTATTCCGCTAGGCCGCCACAGACGCCCGCGATGATCACTTCAGTGCGACTGCGCATCAGTCGTGGCTGCATACTCAACCTTCCTTTCGGCCGCAGCTCTGTGCGGCCTGGGTCTCTGCTCGTTCCGGTTGGTAGGACGTAATAAAGTTAACAATTGTTGCGAACGGACCAAATAAAGTTAACAATTGTTGCGAACGGACCAACGACGAAGGACGAAGGACCAACAACGCCACTACGCGTCGACGGCGATCTTTGGTCGGTGGTCGGTGGTCGATGGTCGGTGGTCGCCGACCGGCTCAGGGTCGATCTGCACGCGCACTACGTCGGGCACAACCCGGCGCAGATCGCGCTCCAAGCGCGCCATGGCGTTATGCACCTCGCTTAGCGGCGTCTCGGGTGGGAAGGCGCAGCGCAGCGTAACGATCGTGCCGTCGTCGGTCAGCAGTGTCTCGACTTGGGCGACCGCCGACGCGTCGGGGAGCTGCGCGAGGACGCGCTGGATCTCGGCGTTCAGCGGTGCGTAGCGCACGGCGGGCTGTACCTGGTCGCGGCGCGGCTCCAAGTGGACGGCCACGGTGGTCGCGCCGCCAAGCTCGTCGCAGATCGCGCGCTCCAGCTGCTCGGACGATGTGTGCGCCTCGCCAAGCGTCAGGTTGGTCGGCAGCTCCAGATCCATATCGACCCGCACCGAGTCGGCCAGCTGATAGATATCCAGATTATGGACGTGTAGCCCCAGCCGGTTGGCGGCGGCGTAGACGGCGGTGGCATATGGCTCGGCAGCGGTGCGCGCCGGCTCGACATGCACCAGCACATTTGCGCCAGCCAGCTCGTCGCGGATCACCGCTTCGACAGTCTCGGTCAGCTGGTGGGCCTGTTCGAGCGAGCCGCCGCGCGGCGTGCCCAGTGTGACCTCGACATATGGCTGCTGGCCGACGAAGCGCGTGCGCATCTGGACGCTGTCGGGCACTACGCTTGGCAGCGCGGTGACCTGGCGCACCAGCCGGCGGCTCAGATCAGCCGGCACATCGTCCATCAGCGCGCGAATGGCCAGCAGCGCCATACCCCAGGAAACCCACAGTGCGATTAGCGCCACTATCGCTGCCGCGAGCGCATCGACCCGCATGTAGAGCCACGCCGGCAGCAGCCCGCCTGGATGAGTGATTGCAATCAGCGTCAGCCCAGCCAGCACCACGCCGGCCGAGAGCAGGTCGTTGGTGAAGTGCGCCGCGTCGGCTGCCAGCGCCTCACTCTTGAACTGCTCGGCCGCGCGCTTTAGCGCTCGCGAGCGCCGCCAATCTACCACTAGCGAGACGATCATGACCGCGAAGGCCCAGACGCTGATCTCGGGCATCTCGGGGTGAACGAAGATCCGCAGGTATGATTCGCGCAGCACCAGCACAGCGGTGACGACCAGCAGCACAGCCTCCGCCAGCGCGCCCAGGTGCTCGGCGCGGGCGTGGCCGTAGGGGTGATTCTCATCCGGCGGCAGGTCGGCGATCTGCACCACCATGAAGGTGATTCCGGCTGCCAGCAGATCTAGCGCAGAGTGCGCCGCCTCGGCTAGAATCGCCAGGCTGCCTGTCGCGATGCCGACCGCCAGCTTGAGCGTTGTCAGCAGCACGCCGGATAAGATCGACGCTAGCGCGGCCGATCGTTTTGTGATTGGTGTTGGCATCAATTCTCATTGCAAATTGCAAATTGCATATTTGGCAAGTTAATATGCAATTTACAATCAAAACACAATTCGTCGTCTACGCAGCGCCACGCTCTCCAGCAGCCCGATCGCCGCCAGCGCAGTCATCGTGAAGCTGCCGCCGTAGGAGATAAATGGCAGCGGGATGCCGGTGATCGGCATGATGCTCATGTTCATGCCGACGTTGACGAGCAGGTGACACATGAACATAGCGGCCACGCCGGTGGCGATCAGCCGGCCGAACGTGTCGCGCGCCACGCCGGCGACCGATAGCGCCTGCCAGATCAGCAGCCCTTGGAACAGGATCAGGATGGCCGACCCGATAAAGCCTAGCTCTTCGCCAGCGGTGGCGAAAATAAAGTCGGAGTACTGCACCGGCACATAGTTGCCTTGCGTCAGCGGGCCATGCGTCCAGCCGCGGCCGGTAAGCCCGCCCGAGCCGATCGCGTTCAGCGACTGCATGATATTCCACGCGCCGTACTGGAGCTTTGGGTCATATTTGAGTGGATCGATAAAAACCAGAACGCGAACCTTCTGATAATCCTCCAGCACATGCGTCCAGCCGTAGTAGCCGATCGGCACAGCGGCGATCAGAAGTAAGCCTAGCTGCCACCAGCGCAGCCCGGCTGTCCAGGTCATCACGAGCCAGATCGTAGTGAAGACCATCGCGGTGCCGAAGTCGGGCTGGATAAAGACCAGGCCGATCGGAATGCCGGCCAGCAGCAGCCCACCGATCTGCATCTTCCAGGAGCTGGCCGACTCATCGAAGCCCGACCAGTAGGCCGCCAGCGCGACGATCAGCAGCAGCTTGCCCGCCTCGGATGGCTGAAACGTGCGCAGCCCTAAATTGAGCCAGCTCTGTGCTCCGCTGCGCACATGGCCCAGCACCAGCACCACGACGAGCAGCGCCACCATCCCGATATAGAGTGGGCGTGCCCAGGATTGCAGCGCATGGTAATCGAGCATCGTCAGCAGCAACATCGCGGCTGAGCCGATGATCAGGTTGACCAGGTGGCGCGCGAAGTAGCCATGCGTGGCCATATCGTTCAGCGTCGCGCTGTAGACCATCGCCAGGCTGAAGCCGATGAGCACGATCACGCAGCCGATCAGGAAATAGTTGTAATCTCGCCAGGTGCGGATCATTGTTTGGTGCCAGCTCCCACGATTTTTTTGCTTTGTATATTCGTTTTCACCCTCGGGGTGAAAACGAATATACAAAAACGTAAAGTACCATGCTGCCGCAGGCCAAAGGCGTCTTCTGCGCAAGAATTATGAGATTATACCATGCCACGTGTGCTACAATGGGCCGGCCAAGCCCTTTTGTATATCGTTTCACAAGGAGTCACGATGACGTTCCAAGAAAAGCTATATTTTGTGCGCCAGCTACAGCATTCGTACACCAGCATTGGCGCGCTGATCCCAACATCGCGCTATGCGGCCCGTGCCATGGCGTCGGAGGCCAGTCGGCGCGCTGGGCCACGGGTGATCCTTGAGGTTGGCCCGGGCACCGGCTCGATCACCGCCGCGATTATTGCCGGCATGGGGCCGCAGGATCGGCTGGTGCTGTGCGAGCTGAACGCCGACTTCGTGGCCTATCTACGCCGTCGCATCGACAATGAGCCGGAGTTCCAGCGTGTGCGCGACCAGGTGACACTGCTGCATATGGATGTGACTCAGCTCGATCGCAGCGAGCATTTCGATTGTATTGTCTCGGCCATTCCGTTCACCAACTGCCCGCCTGATGTGATTGAATCGATTTTGGAATGCTACCGTGCGATCCTGAAGCCCGACGGCGTGCTGACCTATATCGAGTACGCCTATATGCGCATGGTTAAGGAGCGGCTGCTGGCAGGCGAAGCGCGGCGCGAGCTGGCCGATGCCAGCGCGGTGCTCGATCGCTATATCGAGCGCTACCAGTTTCGGCGCGATCTGGTGTATCGGAACGTGCCGCCGGCCTGGGTGCGCCATCTGCGCTTCGAGCCGCCGCTGGCAAGCGCTGCGCTGGATCTGGCGCCGGTCGAGCACAACCGGCGCATCCCGCTTGGCGCTCATGCCGGCATCTCGACCGAGGCGCTGCCGTGGCTGCTGGGACTGCTGGGGCTGGCGCTATTTGGCCCGCTGCGGCGTATGCGCGGGCTGCTGCTGCTGGGCGCCGCCGCGATCAGCGCCTTCTTCCGCGACCCGCCACGCCATGTGGTGCCCGACGCCGACGTGGCCTACGCCACCGCCGACGGGCGCGTGCTGTTGGTCGAGCGTGTGGTCGATGAGCGTTTCGGAACCGAGGAGTGGCTGCGGATCGCGGTGTTCCTCTCGCTGGCGAATGTGCATATCAACCGCAGCCCGGTGGCCGGCAAGGTGCTCAAGGTGCTGCGCCAGTCCGGCGGCTTCGCGCCGGCCGACTCAGCCGACGCCGAGCATAACAGCGCGGTCTATACACTGATCGAGGGGCTACACGGCAACTGTGTGGTGGCGCAGCGCTCCGGCCTGGTCGCGCGGCGGATCGTGACCTGGAGCAAGCCCGGCGAGCTGCTGGCCCAGGGCGACCGCTATGGCCTGATCCGCTTCGGCTCGCGCACCGATGTCTATTTGCCGGCGCACACGTTCACCGCCAATGTCACGCCCGGCGACTCGGTGCGCGCCGGCGAGACGGTGATTGCGCGGGTGATTTGATTATAATGCCGATTCATGTAGAGCGCTGGGTAGGTACAGGCGGAAATCTGGTGTGACCGTGATTGTAAAAGCCTGCGTTGCGGCAGGAACGATGCCATTGCCGGCTGTGACGACGATCCCGCCATAGGTGCCGGGCGTGGTCGGCGTCCCGCTCAGCCGGCCATCCGCCGTGAGCGCCAAGCCGGATGGCAACACGCCTGCGGTCAGGCTGAATGTCGGCGGTGGCGAGCCGCTGGCGCTGAAGGTGTGGCCGTATGCCATGCCCCGGGCCGCCGGTGAAGGCGGTGGGGAACTCGTGATCAAAGGGGCTGTCAGCCCGATCGTTATATCGTAACCCCAGCAAATGAGTGTGCCGTCGGTCTTGATTCCGCAGGTGTGGTACCAGCCGGCGCTGATCTGAGTGAATGTCGCCTGTGGAATTGGGCTGGCCTGGCCATAGTTGTTGCCGCCCCAGCAGGCGAGCGTGCCATCCGATCTGAGTCCGCAGGTGTGATAGGCGCCTGCGGTGATCTGGCTGAAGGCGCCCACCGGGGGAGTGCTTTGCCCGGCGCCATTTTCGCCCCAACATACGAGGGTGCCGTTCGCGCGTATGCCGCAGGTGTGAAAGCCGCCGGCGGCTATCTGCGTAAATGCGCCCGCTGGTGGCGTAGCTTGGCCCTGCTGGCCATCGCCCCAGCAGGTCACACTGCCATCGACTCTCAAACCACAGGTGTGATTTGCGCCGGCGCTGATCTGTATGAAGGTGCCGCCTGGCGGGGTGGCTTGGCCGATGCGATCATCGCCCCAGCAGGCCAGCGCTCCATCGAATCTCAGGCCGCATGTGTGAGTGCCACCGGCGCTGACTTGCGCGAAGGCACCGCTTGGCGGACTCGATTGCCCAGCCGAGTCGCTACCCCAGCAGGCCAGCGCGCCGTCGGTCCTGCGCCCGCACGCATGTGATCCTCCCGCGCTGAGCTGGGTGAACGTGCCGCCGGGCGGCGCGGCTCGACCATTAACATTATCGCCCCAGCAGGCCAAGGTTCCATCGATTCTCAGTTCGCAGCTGTAGTACTCGCCGGCGCTGACGATGATACGGCCGAAGCTGCCAGCCGGGGGCGTCGCCTGTCCATAAGAATTATCGGTACCCCAGCACGCCAGTGTGCCATCGGTTTTCACGCCGCAGCTGTGTGCGCCACCGGCGCTGACCTGTGTGAATGTACCTTCGGGAGTGGGCGGCGTTCCCTGTGCCGACCAGCAGGCGACCGAGCCATCGGTCTTTACGCCGCAGGCCTCGCTCCCGCCAACTGTGATCTGGTGAAAGGTGCCAGCCGGCGGTGGCCCATCCCCACCCACAGTGTACACCCAACATACAACTGTGGCGTCTGTCCGGATGGCGCACGAGTAGTACGTGCCGACGCTCACCTGTGTGAAGCTGCCACTTGGAGGCGTGGCCTGCCCATAATTGTTGAGCCCCCAGCAGGCGAGCGTGCCATTTGTTTGTACGCCACAGCTATGAACATCGCCGGTACTCACTTGCGTGAACATGCCGTTTGGGGGCGTGGCCTGCCCAAAATTGTTGAATCCCCAGCAGGCGAGCGTGCCATTGGTGCGCACCCCACAGGTAGTATCATCGCCAGCACTGACCTGGATGAATGTTCCGTCGGGTGCGGTGGTCGCGCCAGACGGGTTATAGCCCCAGCACGCCAGTGTGCCGTCCGTGCGTATCGCACAGGAATGCGACAGGCCTGAACTAACCTGAGTGAAGGTGCCGGTAGGCGGTGTAGACTGGCCGGAACGGTTGTCCCCCCAGCATACCAGGGTGCCATCCGTTCGTATGCCACAGGTGAAGGTATAGCCGGCGCTGATTGTTGGGGCGACGACCGCCAGCGATGCGGCTGGCGCCGACGACACGCTTGTCGGCGTGCCAGCCGACTCGGCTGGCGCTGCCGGAGTCAGCAGCAATAGGCATACCAAGACACAACTCAACATTGACAGAGGGAAGCGGCAGGCTGGTTTGAACATCGTTGTCTGCTCCGCCGAATATCTGCTAGTACAGCCCTGCGGATAGGCGTTGCCGGTGCTGGTGACGATCGACGATCGACGATCACACCATCGTCCACCGTCCATCATCCATCGTCGGAACCGGAAAGCACCTTCTGCCGACGAGTACTAGTTGCCAAGTGTATACCAATCAGGAAGGCGTGTGGCTACGCCTGTACAGCCAGAACGCCGGCCCCAGCCCAATATAGCCGGCCGACACGACCCACACCGTGATCTGCGGGCTTGCAAGCGTGCCGATCAGAATGGCCAACCAGACCCAGGGTGGGAAGCGGCGCAACGTTGCGAGCTTGGGGTACGGCAGCGTGCTGACCATCAGCACTGCCAGCAGGCCGACCAGCGTGATCACACCGTAGGCGCTCGGCGGCGGGGCGGCCAGGTAGTTCGCGGCCAGCAATGCGGCTCCGCCGGTGCTGGGGATGCCCTGGAAAAAGCCGCGATCCTCGGGCGATGCGTTGAAGCGCGCTAGCCGAAACGCCCCCGCCAGCGCGTACAGTCCGCACACCGCCAGCAGCAATGGGAATGGCGTGGTTGGCTGTGCCCAGCCGTAGGTCAGCGCCACGCTGGCGATGATAAACGAGGTCATGTCGGCCAGCGAGTCGAGCTGCGCGCCGAACTCGCTGGTGACCTGCCAGCGCCGCGCCAGCGATCCATCGCAGGAATCCAGCAGCACGCACAGCAGCAGCCCCCAGGCGGCCAGCGCTATGTGGCCGGCGCCGGCGACAATCAACGCCAGGACGCCGATCATGAGATTGAAGCTGGTGAAGCTGTTGACGATCAGGAACCGCAACCGTGGAATACTGAATGGGGGGGTGTTGCTCAATGGCGTAGTCCTTTGCGTTGCTGGGCCGAGTCCACGTCACAAGCCGATGGCGCATTGTACCACAATGTGCAACATACGGTTTTTGCTTTCTGATGAAATTTGATTGTCAAAACCCATCAGGTTCTTTTTTCACCCTGCGGGGTGAAAAAAGAACCTACAGACAGGTAAAGTACCATTTATCAATAATCCCAGATCTGATTCCAGGCCGTCATCCAATCCTGGCCCTGGCTGATCACCTTGAGCGGTTCGACCAGCTCGACGCCATGGCGGCCGAGGAAGCGCGCGGCGGTGTCGACGGTGCCTAGTTCGACGGTGATCGTCGTCGGCTTGGCGGGCACGTAGGGCTTGACGGCCTTGAGATCGCCAAGCGCCCGTCGTGCGCCATCCTCGATCATCTGCCGCGCGCGCACCGGCGGGATCTGCCGTGCCGAGTAGCGCGATAGCCCGCGCTTGACCGCCACGGTGGTTAGCCCCGCGCCCAGCAGCTCGGTCGTCTCACGGGCGGTCGCCTCATCGCCGGTCACCAGCAGGATCGGGCAATTGTAGTGGCCGCACAGCGCCGCGTTGATCCCGCTCTCGCCCACCAGATCATCGTTGAACCACAGATTGCGCCAGGTGGTGGTCGAGATCGTATGGCACAGCACGCCATCGGGCGTGCCGGCGCGCGCGTGCATGCCCACCAGCAGGCAGGCGTCGCAGCCTTGCTCCAGCAGCTCGGTGTAGCGCGACCATTTGTGGTGTGCCACCCAATCGCAGCCAGGGTCGAGCAGCTCGGGGACGAGCGAGTTGAACGTCCAATCGCCGCCAGCGCCGTGGCAATCCACCACCACAATCTCGATCGCGCCGCCGGCCCGCGCGCCGCGCACCGCAGCGTTGATCTCCTGGGTATACAGCTTGCGGCATTCCTCATACATCGGCGCTCCGCCGTTGACCTGATCCCAGACGACGATGCCACTGACGCCTTCCATGTCGGACATAATCAGAACACGCATAGGGACTCCTTTGGTACTATAGAAGATTGCAGATGAGCTGAGCCGCAGAGCACACAGAGCGTACACACAAAATATGTTTTGCTCGGTGTTCTCTCTGTGGCTCATTTTATTTAAAAATTGTTATGTGCTCTTCAAGGTTCAAGTGCAGCGGCGAATAGCGGCGATTATAGCGCACTTCGGATGTGTTGCAGAAGGCACAAACCCTTCTGATTTGATACTATGCACTCAGTGGCGTGGAGGCGGCTTCGCCGCCTCCACGCCACTGAGTGCATAGTATCTTGCAAGATTTGATAGTTATAGGTGTTTCTTTGCCCCGCCGCAGGCAAAAAAAGCCTATAATTAACGATAAAGTACCATCATAGTTCGCCACAAAGGTCATCAGTATCAGGCGATTGGAAAAGGAGTTCGTCGTGCCTTCGAAGAAGCTAGTTGCTCCAATCCTGCTCCTGATTGCGCTCCAGATGGTAGCCGCGACAGCGCGGCATACCGGAGCCCAGCCAGCGCCCTGCGCAACATCATCCTGCGTCTATCTTCCCGTGCTACTGGGGCAATCCGCACTTTCCCCTACTATGACCAAAACTCCGATCAACACGGCCACGAGTACAGCCACAAATATGCCAGGCGGCACGGCCACCAACACCGCCACAAGCACGGCCACAAATATGCCGGGTGGCACAGCTACGAGCACAGCTACGAGCACGGCCACGAACACGCCGACCAACACACCGACGAATATAGCCACAAACACGCCGACCAACACACCGACGGCAACACCTACGAATTCGATTTACACCAATGCTGATGTGCAGGTGTCGGTGGTGTGGAACCGGCCCGGAGATTTCGACCTGGTCGTTTGCACGCCAAATGGCAAAAAGATTTGGAAGAATAATCGCGGCCCTAATGCAGGTACAGATTTTCACTTAATGGATCGTGACGACACCAGCGGCACTGGGCCTGAAAATATATACGGCCCGACAGGTACAGGGGTAACCGGCACCTATCAAATAGCGGGTGAAACCCCCTTATTCAGCCCTTTACCGTCAGCAGGAAATCCAGTGGTCGCGACATTCCGGATCGTTGTGTTTGGCGGCACGGCTAATGAGCAGGTACACACTCTTACAACAACATACACAAGCATCTCCTCCTTCCCTGGTGAGCGGATAGCAACCTTGAATTATCCGGCTGGAACGGTGAGCATAGCCTCGGGATCGCTTATTGGTTGTCCGTAGCAGGAGGTTTGGAGGGTCGCAGACCCTCCAAAATTAATGCCTTTGTTTCCCGCCTATGTGGCGGCGGAGCCGCCACATAGGCGGGAAACGAGAGATCTTTGGGAGACGCCCAGAGGGCACCCGGCCTTCCCAAATCCCACTGTCGCGTAAGTCCTATAGCAGTCGCTAGCTTGACGCGTGCGATAGAATAAGAGCACACCCGTTCGAATATGCAGACAAGGACGACGCCATGTGCTCACGCCAGAACCATACCTACCAGCAGTTGATTCGCGCGCGCGCTTTTATCGATGAATGCTATGATCTGCCGCTCGATTTAGAGCAGATCGCCGGCCAGGCCAGCTTTTCGCGCTATCATTTCCTGCGCCTATTTCGCAACACCTTCGATCAAACGCCCCATCAGTATCTTGTCCAGCGGCGCATTGAGCGCGCCAAGGCGCTGCTGGCTGCGGGCGATCTCAGCATTACCGAGGTCTGCTTCGGGGGCGGCTGTGCCGCCCCCAGAGAAGCTATTTTTGTTGATCGGGCTGGCGGCAAAGCCGCCAGCCCGATCAACAGGCAAGGCATCAGGAAGTGCTCCACCCTTCTTTACCTCCCTCAGTGGAACAGTTATTTATTCAAAAGTCCATAAGGACTTTCCAAATCTCTAAAGGTTGTATCTAGGCTGTCACTGCTCTTCACGCCCGCCCGAGCGAATCAAGCTGCTGAGCCCAATGATCGCCAGCGCTGCGGTAAAAATCGCCCAGCCAAACGTCAGCTCGACTCGGATGCTTAGCGCGATGCCGCCGAGCAGCAAGCCCGACGCAGCGACAATCGTCAGCCGGCGTAGGTGGGCGCGCGTGAGCTCGGCCAACTGCGTGATCGCGCCCGCATCGCGCAGGCGCACGGCGAAGTGTCGTAGATCCCATGCCGCCAGCGCCGCAATCACGCCGATCAGCATCCAGCCGGCTGGCAGCTCCTGCCATGTGCTGAAGGCGGCCAGGCTGACCCATCCGGCCAGACACGGTTCGGCCGCCCAATCCCAGCCGCGCCAATCGCCGGCCAGCCACAGCAGCCCAATCGCAATATCGACGCCGAAGCCGGCCCAGAGTGCCTGTCCGGCATAGCTAAGCGCCAGCGCGAATGTCGCGAGGCCGGCGCACAGCAGTGAGAGCAACCGCATATCCTAATCCTATATGATCTAGAGCTATGGTTTTTGCTTTTTAGGAGGTGCTTTTCCCGACGGGAAAAAGCACCTCCTAAAATATGGCGAAAGCTGCCATCGGTGATCGTCAGATTAGCCCGATCGGCGGCCGGCTCAGGGCCGCCTCGGCGATCTGCTGGAACGGCAGCTCGGTCGGCCAGTCGATCACTGTGATGCCGGTGCGGCGGCAGCGCTGGAGCAGCAGCGTGCGCTCGATCCGGGCGAGCCGCGTGGCTGTTTCGGTCTCGGGTTGCTTGCTCAGCCCGCGCTGCTCGAAGCCGATGGGATCGGGGCTGATCACCAGCAGCTGGTAGCCGCGCGCGCGCAGGCTGGCCAGCATCTCCAGGTCGTGCGGCAGCAGCGGGCTGATCAGCACGATCTGCGAGCGGGCTGGGAATAGCCGCGTTGGCAGGTAGTCGAGCCGTTCGAGCACCGGCAGATCGCCGGTCTCAGCACGGGCCAGCGCGCGCAAGATACGCTCGCGCTGTACCTTGCCGTAGCCGGGCAGCGTCCAGTCGAGCGAGCGCCCATACATCAACAGCCCAACCCGGTTGCCGCGATGCAGGAATGTATCGGCCAGCGCGCCGGCGGCCTGGATCGCATACTCGAACAGCGCGCCGGAGCGGGTGCAAACATCGCTCTGCCGGCGCGCATCCAGGATCAGCCCGACATCAGCCACGCGCTCCTGCTCGAACTGGTTCACGAATAGATTCTGCGGGTTGCGTGCGGTTGCCCGGGCATTGATCCAGCGCGTGGGGTCGCCCGGCTGGTATTCGCGCACGCCGTAGAACTCCACGCCCGGCCCGCCCTGCCGCGCCGGGATCTGCCCGGCGTAGACATGCGTGCGCCGCGGCCGGATCTCGACCCGCCGCAGCCGGATCACCTCGGGAACCACGAAGATCTGCCCCGGCGCTGGGAGTGGCATGGTTGTGTGAAACAGGCCCAGCTGGTCCTGCACGCTTGCCTGCAAGCCTGGAAACTGGTAGAGGCCGCGTTCGCCAGCCACTGTGTACTCTAGCTCGGCGTTGGCGCCCGGCGCGATTGTGGTCAGCAGACTTGGCTTTCCCGCAATCAGCGTGAGCCGCTGTGGAAGCTCATCCTCCAGCAGTACGGTCGCCGGCCGCGCGCCCAGGTTGGCGATCGATATGCCGATCTGCGCGTGCTCGCCGCTCGCCAGCCGTTGGGCGCTGAAGGAGCGCGTCGCGCTCAGCTGGGGCGGCTCGGGCCGGCCAAGCAGCGCTGCGCCGGCATAGATCAGCAGCGGGATCGCCAGCGCCAGCATTTCGCCGCGCAGTGTGCCCAGGCTCAGCAGCACCAGTCCGGCGATCAAAGCGCTCAGTAGCAGCCAGCGTTGCATGAACGTGCTCCTAAAATGGTACTTTCGTTTTGTCTGTGTTTCGTTTTTTGCGCTCGCAGAGCGCAAAAAACGAAACACAAAAAGAAGATGAAGTACCGCTGCGAATGATCACATCTGGGCCACTGCGTAAGTCCTGATAATGAATCCTCTACCGGCGTTCTAATCTCACCGGCACATCGACGGTGCGGATGACCTCATCCAGCACACTATCGGCCGCGCGCCGCTGCATCCACAGATCGGGCGTCAGGATCAGCCGGTGGATCAGCGCCGGCCGAGTGAAAGCCTTGACATCATCGGGGAGCACATACGCGCGGCCATCGAGCGCCGCCTGCACCCGCGCAAGCTTGAGCAGTGCCAGCGACCCGCGCGGGCTTGCGCCCACCAGCACGCGCTTATCGCGCCGAGTCGCATCGACCAGCCGCACGATGTAGCGCTCGATATCTGGATCGACGTGGATCTCTTCGATCGCCTGGCGCAGTGCGAGCAGCTCACTGGCGTCGGTCACGCGCTCGAGCTGGAAGGCGTCGGTACGGCGCTCACGCCGGCGGCGCAAGATCTCCTGTTCCTCGTCCAGGCCGGGATAGCCAACCGCCAGCTTCATCAGAAAGCGGTCGAGCTGGGCCTCCGGCAGCGGAAACGTGCCCTCGTACTCGATTGGGTTTTGGGTCGCGATCACCATGAACGGCTTGGGCAGCGCCATTGTTTCGCCTTCCAGCGTCACCTGGCCTTCCTGCATGGCCTCCAGTAGCGCCGATTGGGTCTTTGGCGAGGCGCGATTGATCTCATCGGCCAGCACGATGTTGGCGAAGATCGGCCCTTTGCGCAGCTCGAAGCGCCCCTGCGCGCGATCGTAGATCACGCTGCCGGTGATGTCGCTGGGCAGCAGGTCGGGCGTAAACTGGATGCGCTTGAAATCCAACCCCAGCGCCTCGGCGAAGCTCAGGGCCGTCAGCGTCTTGGCCAGGCCGGGGTAATCCTCCAGCAGCACATGGCCGCCCGCCAGCACGGCGGTGAGAATCTGCTCCAGCAGCCGGCGTTTGCCCACCACCGCCCGCTCGATCTGCTGGATGATCCGCCTGCCTACCGTGGCTACGTCCATGCTCGCCGCTGCCATCACGATGCTCCAATCGTATGCTGCAATGTATCCTCCAGGTAATCGATCACCAGTTGTGGGTCGGTCGCCAGCGGCACGGCCTGCGCCGGCCGGCCAAAGCGCCGGCGTAGCCTGGGCTTTGGCGTGTACGGCGTGCTGCCGGCGTGTAGGTAGGCGCGCAGCTGCGGCGGAATATCCAGCGACCCGTTCTTCAGCCGCCGGCTGATCTCCTGTGGCGAGCACTGCTCGCGGAAGGCCAGCATCTCGACCGCCAGCTGTGAAAGCCGCTGCGCCAGCCGCCAGCGCGAATAGTCGTCGCGGCTGGACTTGCTTAGCCAGCGCGACCAATCCGCCACGCGCCCCAGTAAGACAGCCTGCGACGCGACGGGCGGCAGCGGCGCGGTGCTCCAGGGGAAGCTCTTCGCCACCAGCAGCACGGCGATCGCCACGAACACGCCCCACAGCAGTGCCTGGGGAATGCTCTCGTACACCACCTGCGCGGCCCACCACAGGAATAACAGCGGCACCACCACCACAGCGCCGATCGTGCCGTTGATAATCAGTGCCAGTAGGCCGGCCAGCAGCAGCGCCAGCCCAATCGCAGGTAGACGCTCGCTCATGCCGCGCCTCCATAGGCTTGAACGATCGCCGTCAAGCACTCGACCGCCGCGCGCTCGTCACCTGCGCTGGGCGGCTGCGCGCCATAGCGCGCGCCCTCGAACAGCCGTGTGAGCTGCTGGATATGCTCGTCGCGCACGCCCGAGGCGGCCAGGTGCCGCGCGAACTCGCGTGGGGTCATCGCGGGGGCGCGCTCAATGCCGCGCTGCTGGCCCAGCACCTGGCTCATCTCCAGGTAGCAGCGCAGCACCACGCTTTGCACATCGCCGCCGGCCTGGATGCTCTCGATCGCCGCTTGCGCCAGCGCAGTCATAGGGTTGGCCACCGGCCGGCTGCGCCGCCAGAAGTACCAGATACCGGCGATCAGCAGCGCGGCCAGCCCCAGGCTGACGAGCGCAACCAGCCACGGCGCGGGCTGCGCCACAAAGGCCGGCAGCGGCTCGCCTGCGGGCATCTGCACCGGCGGGGGAGCGCCGGCTGCCGGCTGCGGTGGCGGCAGCGGCTCCAACGTGCCGATCAGCCGGCTGATGATCAGGTAGAACAGCAGCACGACCAGTAGCATCCGCGCGAGCCGCCGCAGCATCTGCCAGCGCAGGCTGGCCGAGAAGATCAGTGTGAGCACAAAATAGCCCAGCGTCACCAGCAGGATTGCGGCCAGCAGCACGCGCCAGTAGCCCAGGTCGCCCATCCTCGCCGCCAACGCGCTGCTCGACGCATCGGGCGCCTGGTCGCCGTTTAGGATGAACGAGCGCCCTGATCGGAAGCTCAGCTGGGGCAAGCCCGCCGCCAGCAAAATCAGCGCGCCAATCGCCGCGCAGAGATAGAAGAACAAGAAGCCTTGCCGGCGCCGCATATGTTTGCCGTTTCCAGCTCGCCGCGCGAGTCCACCCGAAGAATGCGTGCTGTAGTGTACCACAAGGCGTACCATGGCTGGCGCGCAGCGTGTGGCAGGGCGGGCATAACCGCAAGGTCAGTTGCGGGCACATCAATTACTGGAGTTACGCGGTGGAGTTTGGGGCGGTGCAACCGCCCCCGAAGATTCTTTTTGGAGGGCACCCATCTGCCGATACCATCCATCGAATGGATAGTTGTAATAGTGACAGGACTTACGCGGTGCCCGGATGTGGTCATGCACAGCTTGGCCATCGCCCGCCAGCATCGCATAGTGTCTGGCAATCGCTCGGGCATTCATAATACCGCCGCCGCCAGGAATCGATGCCCGGCGTACATCAGGCCGATTGACGACCGCAGCGGATGTGACCTGTGGGGGCATCACACGGAGCATCAGTTCAGTGGGCTGGGCCGCGGTGTCAGCGGGTGTGACTGCTTCTGTGAGTGGCGCAACGCGCCACGACGCACCTGGATCATCAGCGGCCTCCCGCAGCCGATGGCCACGGTAGCCCAGCAGCGTCACCAGGAACGCACGGTTGGTGGGTGGTCGTCAACGACCAAGATCGTCGCCATGGTCGTCCTTCCGCAGTCTGCCAAGCAGGCGGCTATGGTGGCGAGCAGCGCCTGCGGCTCAATTGGGCGCACGATAAACCGCGCCGCGCCCAACGCCAAGCCCCGTGCCTGTTCCTTCGGATCCAAGTAGGTCGAGGTGATGAAGACAAAGGGAATCGTACACAGCTGAGGATCGGCTTTGACGGCTGTGATAAAGTCGTAGCCGGTTCCATCGGCCATGTGGATGTCGGACAGAATCAGATCAGGAGCCGTTCGGTGAGCCAGCGTGAGGGCTTCGGTCATCCCCATGGCGGGGATAACCGTGTAGCCGAACGGTTCGAACGTGCTACGTGCGAGATCGATATTTATTGGCTGATTATCCACCTGGAGCTGCTTTTCCTGGTCGGCGGTGAGTGGGCCGGGCAGGCGCATCAGCAGCGTGCCGGTGAAGCCGAGGATCGCGTTGAGCGGCGTGCGCAACTCGTGGCTCATGCTGGCCAGGAAGCGATCTTTGGCCAAACTGGCGTTCTCGAGCTCAATATTCTTCTCCTGCAGCGAACGCTCGAACTGCTTGCGTTCTGTCACATCGCGGATGGAGCTGCTGACCAGCACACCCTCCTCGGTCTGGAGCGGGCTAAGGCTGATCTCGACCGGGAACTCGCGGCCATCCTTGCGCAGCCCGTACAGCTCCAGATCCGCGCCCATCGGCCGCACGCGTGGCTCGCGAAAGTAGCCGCTGCGGTGGCTGGGGTGGTTGCCGTGGAAGCGCGCCGGCACCAGGGTTTCGACCGGCTGGCCGAGCAACTCCTCGCGGGCATAGCCGAACAGCTTCTCGGTCTGCGAGTTGACCAGCACGATCCTGCCGGCGCTGTTGACGATCACCATGGCGTCGGGGGCCGACTCCAGCAGCCCACGGAATTGCTCCTCGGCGCGCTTGCGTTCGGCTTCATGCAACGAGGCGCGGATTTTCTCTGAGATGTCTTTGGAGATTACCAGGAAGCCGATCGCCTGGTCGGAGGCATCGCGGTGGGGGGTGATGACCACGCGTGCGGTGAAGCCCTGGCCGTTCTTGCGGACCCGGTTGAGCGTCCCTTCCCACTTGCCCTCGCTCAGCGCGATCTCCAGGATCGCGTGCGGTGTGCCCGCACGGACATCCTCAGGAGCGTGCAACTGCGTCGCATTGGCCTTACCGACGACCTCGTGCGGCTCGTAGCCATAGATCCGCCGGGCGCCCTCGTTCCATAAGAGAATCGTCCCGTCGGGCCCCAGCGCAATGATCGAATACTCGGTTGAGGCCTGGAGCACACTAGCGTGGCCGGTGCGTGGGCATCGGTCGACCTGCATCCGGAGGTCATCGCAGTGGGTAGACCACCCGGGCTACCAGCACGGGGTAGCCGGATCAGGCGCTTTGCTGACCGACACATGATCGGCGCAGCACGCCTCGTAGAGACCGCGCCGTGGTAATGGTCTGCCAGGATAGCTTGATAGGCGTGGTACGGCAGCGCAGCTGACCCGGTGGCACCGGTGCCACCGCCAAGAGATACCCTCGAACCAACCGACAGCAAGCAGCCGATCATCCATATATTGGCGCTGTTCACGACACCGTGTATGCGCATGCATCGCCGGTGTCCGTTTCGCTTTCTCCAATGCGCGCGAGTGAACCTTGCACGCGATAGCGCTGAACCGCTTCAATAATGCGCGACCACCCCATGCACGAATTCCCGCCCAAGGTGCGTTTCACATGGTATATGATGATCGCTTCGTGATGAGCCTCAAGGTGGTTCCATCACGATCAACGATTGAGTTCCATAGCCAATACCTTCGCCAATGACGAAGGCATTGCGTAGGAGAGTAGTATGAATCCTTTCATTATTGATGATTCGCGCGAACGCTATCAGGATCGGTTGAACCAGGCGGAGCAGGGGCGACAAGCGCGGCAGGCATGCGCCAATCGGGTCAGCCGCGGTGATCGCTTCCGCGTGCGCATTGGCGATTACTTGATTGCGCTTGGCCAGTCCGTGAAGGCGGCTGCGCGGCCAGAGCCGCAGTTCGACGAGGCGCCGCCCGCCGGTATCTAGACACGCGGGTTGTATCTGCAAGGATACAACCCACGTTGGAATGTTGGCGAAGGAAGTGATCGAAGACGCGGCCCGTCAGGGCAAGCGGAGTGGAGGGAGTGGGATATGAGCCCCCGATAACTTCCCCCTTGTTCCTCGCCAGGGCGCGATGCCCGCCGCGAGGAAAGGCTGCGCCAATCCTGATAAATGGTTCACTTTAGTGTGCCCGCCGCATCACCCCCACGGTCACCCGCATCCCGTCGAGCGCCGCCATCTCCTGATAGGTGTCTTCGGGCGGCATGCCTGCTACCAAATCCACAGCCAGGGTCTCGCCACGGAGGTAGTCGCCCCACACCGCCAGCACCGATCCTAGCGTCTCATCCCCACTCAGGTAGAGCGTGATGCGCTCCGACAGCGTCAACCCTATGGCCTTGCGCACCTCCTGAACCACGCGTACAAGATCGCGCGCGAACCCCTCATGTCGTAATGCATCTGTGAGCGTCGTGTCGAATGCCACCTGGATGCCAGTATCCTGTGCCACCGCATAACCTTCGAGCGGCACCGACTCAACCAGCACCTCGTCCGGCGTAAGTGTGATTGTTTCCTCAGCAACCTGGAGCATGACTGGCTGCCCTTGCTCAACGGCCCGTGCCACCGCACCTGCCTGCTGCACGTCCAGCGCATCGAGCGCGGCACGCAGCGCGGGTAACCGCCGACCCAGACGCGGACCCAGCAATCGTAGGTTCGGCTTGACCCGGTAGTGTAGCAGCCCGGCCGAACTGTCGAGGACTTCCAGTGCCTTGACATTGAGTTCATCCAGCACGTCGTTCTGATGTCGCAGCAGCGACGCCCGTTCTTCGGTGCTGCCCGTAGCGATCAGCATGCGCAACAACGGCTGGCGCACCCGCAGACCCGCGCTCTTTCGTGCCACGCGCCCTAATCCAACCACCCGCTGGACCACCGCCATGTCGGTCAGCAGTTGCCCATCGAACCACTGATTGGATTCGACTCCCGGCGTTTCGATCATCGGTCGTGGGTCATCCGCGGCAGGATAGCCCGTTAGATGCACGCTATCCGGGGCTGATGGATCGACACTCCGCACCAGGTTCTGATACAACACCTCACTCAGGAATGGCAGCACCGGTGCGAGCAGCCGGGCCAGAGTCACCAATGTGACGTAGAGTGTGGCGAAGGCGGCCTGCTGGTCCGCTGGATCGACGCCGCGATCGGTACCCCAGAAGCGCCGCCTGGAGCGCCGCACATACCAGTTCGAGAGGTCATCCAGAAACAGTTCGACGGCCTGTGTGAAGCTACGAGCGTCGTACGCACCCAACCGATCGTGCGCTGTCGTGACTAACTGATGCAGGCGTGCCAGCAGCCAGCTGTCGAGGCTAGAGGCTGGAGGCTGGAAGCTTGTTCGATTGCGCCATAGACTAGCCTCCAGTATCAAGTCTCCAGCCTCCAAATTGGCGTACGTCACAAAAAACCGATACACCTCCCACAGCGGCTGGAGCTTGCGGGCCGCCTCCTCGACCAGGTCACGGCCGAAGTTTAAGTTGCGCTCCAGCGGGACGGCGGCGAACAGCCAGCGCAAAGGTTCGACCCCGCGCCATGCTGCGGCGTCCTCGAACCAGATTGCGTTGCCCTTACTCTTGTGCATATCGTCGCCGCGCTGATCCTTCACCGTGGCATAGCCCAACAGCGTCTTGAACGGTGCATGGCCCTCCAGCGCTGTGCTCATTGCGAGCATGGCGTAGAACCAGTTGCGGAACTGGCCGGGGAAGCTTTCCAGCACCAGGTCGGCCGGGAACCACTGTGCCCAGTCGTCGCGGTCATGACGATAGTTGAGCGTTGAAAAGGGGACGATGCCACCGTCCAACCAGACATTGCCGACATCCGGCACGCGTGAAACAGCAGCACCGCACTGCACGCACGCGACCTTCACTGCATCGACCCACGGCCGGTGGGGCGAGTGACCCTCGAACTCCTCCCACCCCGCCACGGCGCGCGCGTGCAGCTCTTCCTTTGAGCCGACGACCGTGACATGGCCACAGGCGGTACATGGATAGAAGGGGAGCGCCAGGCCCCAGTAGCGCTTCTTGGAGATCATCCAGTCGTCCATATTGCGCAGCCAATCCAGCTCGCGATCGAGCCCGAACGACGGTATCCAAGTCGCCTCATGTGTTGCCTGCATCATCTGGTGACGTAAGTCGTCCATGCCGATCAGCCACTCATCCGTCAGCCGAAAGACCAGTTCGGTGCCGCAGCGCCAGCAGACCGGATAGCGGTGCGTATACAGCTCACGGTTGAACAGAAGACCTTTGCGATCGAGGTCTGCCGCGACATCCTCCGCGACTGTGCCAGCGTTGCGGCCGGTCAGCCAGCCATAGCCAGCGACATATACCCCAGCGTCATCAAGCGGCGCGAGCACCGCTAGGCCGTGGGCCTGGCCAAGCGCGAAGTCCTCCTTGCCGGCACCTGGGGCGATATGCACGACACCTGTGCCCTCGTCCTCGCTGACCTCGTCCCACGGCACGACGCGGTGCTCCACACTGGCTTGCATCCCCAGCTCGTCAAACGGGCCGCGATAGCGCCAGCCGATCAGATCGGCGCCGGGGCGCTCTTCCAGGACGACGAAGGACGAAGGACGAACGACCAAGGACGATGAAAGCCCAGCGCGTGCCTCTTTCGCAAGCCAATAGGTTCTAAGGCCAGAATCTTTGGTCATTGGTCGTTGGTCGTTCGTCAGGCTCACGCGGACGTACGTCAGCGCGGGATGCACGGCCGCCGCGACGTTGGCCGGCAGAGTCCAGGGCGTGGTGGTCCAGGCTAAGAGCGCCTCGCCGGGCCGGTCAAGGAGGGGGAAGGCGACGGTGAGCGCTAAATGGGTGGTCTCGACATATCCCTCGGTGGCGATCTCATGCTCCGAGAGCGCGGTACTACACCGCGGGCACCAGGGCATGACATCATGGCCCTGGTAGATCCAGCCACGCTCGTGGCACAGCTTCAGGAAGCCCCAGATGCTATAGTTGTTCTCGTCGGAGAGCGTATAGTAGGAGTTGTCCCAGTCCATCCAGTAGCCCATGCGCTGGCTCTGCTGGGTGATGCGTGCGGCGAAGCGGTATACGCGCTCCTTGCACGTGTTCACAAAATTGGCAACGCCGAACTCTTCGATCTGGCGCTTGGTCTTGAAGCCCAGCTCCTTCTCGACCTCGACCTCGACCCACAGGCCCTGGCAGTCGAAGCCTTGCTGCCATCGGAGTTCGTGGCCTAGCATGGCCCGAAACCGATTGTAAAGGTCTTTATACACCCTGCCCCAGGCATGATGAACACCCATCGGGTTGTTCGCCGTTATCGGCCCATCAAGAAACGACCACTTAGGACCCCCGCTGGTCTGGGCACGCAGCTGCTCGAACGTCTGCGTTTCGGCCCACAACTGGAGAACTTCCTGCTCCAGCTCGACATAATTCGGTCGTGCGGGTACATCGCGAAACATTCCTGTCTCCTTTGAACCACTAAGGCACCGAGAGCCGAAAGACAGTTTTCTTTCAGGCTATCTGCCTTTGGTAGTTATAAGAAAAATCTTGTTCAGGTAAAGCCATCGTCGTGTATGGTTCCAATGCCAGCAATGCCATCGCCGTCCACGGCTGATCACCTCCTCTCAAACCACAGGTCGCATGCTTCACTTCGCAGATATCATCTGTACTGCGACATGTCACAGACAACAAAAATCCTCGCCCCTATACTTAGGGACGAGGCAAATAGCCCCGCGGTACCACCCTGGTTCAACCGATTTTAGATTTACAATTTTGGATTTTGGATTACCCGTTCACTTAATCCAAAATCGAAAATCCAAATTCTAAAATCGACTGCGCTTGGCGAAGGTCGTGTTCAACCTTCCGTCCCTGGTAACGGGGGACGATCCCGGACGCCACTACTGAAGTTAAGAGTTCAAAGTTCAAAGTTAAGAGTTGGGTGATTTCATTTCAACTCTTAACTCTTAATTCTTAACTTTTAACTCGTTCACGTGTCGGCTCAGGAGCGATCTTCAGCGGGCAACGTGGCGCGCGGCTCACACCATATTCGCGCTCGCTGGGGCGCTGTTGGCCCCGCTTACTGGTCTCCATCATCGCCTATTGCGGTGAGTATAGCATGGGTGCGAAGCATGGGCATCGGTCGTCAGGCGGAGCGCACGGCGATGACACAGCCAGCGGGAGGTTACTGGATCTTCCGATGTGGGGCATCGTCTGGCATCGGATACTTCAGAGCTGAGGCGAACGTTGGCCAATAGACGTGCTCGCTATCGAGGCCAAACAGTAGCAGACGGTGAGAAGCGCACTAATGGGACTGGTTATCACCGGCTGGAATAGTTCAGCCATTACCGGTGAATCAATGCAGGTCTGGTGTGCAGCTCACAGCGAGCCGAGGAGGACGTGATGGTCTGTGAGCCCTTTGAGGAACTGGAGGACCAGCACGAGCAGCACGGAACTACCGCCGATGCAACGGCTTCATATGCCCAGACTGACGGTTTCGGTTCGCCACTGGGCTGTGGGGGCCTCACAAGGGCCTGCGTGAAACTGGTGAGCAGCGCAGCGGCTTTGGCAAACGATATCCACGTCCTCAGTCGGGCGAGATAGTCTTGCAACAGTGAGGTCAGGCGACCGGGCAGGGAGCTGATCAACGCCTGCGGTTTCCCCTGATGCGACCGCTTTATCTTGGTCAGCGTCTCGTCAGAGCGTCGCGCCGAGCCCGTCGTCCAGGGCTTCCTGAATTGAGTACCGCTGCCCCGCATCCCAAGCTGTCGCATAGCATTCGTTGCCGAGGCATAAGCGCGCCTGATCGAGCAGTCGCTTATCAGCGGTCGATTCAGCCAGTCCATTATCGACACCTGCGCGCTCACGTAGCGCCGCAGACGCACCAAATAGTCGAATCATCTGCTCCAGGCCACCCTGTGTGCCAACCAGCCTCGCCAGACCATCCAGACTCGCCGCCACCAGCAGACGGTCGCCCAGTGCAGCACTAAGTGGCAGACCCTCGGTATAGTAGGCGAGAGCCTGAACGAGGTTGCCCTGGATCTGCGCAAGGCCACCCAGCCGATGGAGCACTTGTGCGACACCCCACGTATGTTCGAGTGCGCGAAACAGCGCGAGGCTCTCCGCGTACAGTTCGCCAGCCCGACCCTCCTCACCTTGGGCCTGGACCACGCTTGCTAGGTCGAGCAGGGTGATAGCAATGCCATACCGATCCTTCTGCTGCCGCATCAGGGCCAGAGCTTCCTGATTCAACTGTAACGCCTGTTCATAGGAGCCTTGCTCGTAGACCACGAACCCAAGATTGTGGAGCGAGACGGCCACACCATGGGTGTCGCCGATGCTGCGACGGATCGCCAGACTCGCTGTGTAAAGCGATGTTGCACGAACATAGTCGCCCTGTGCACGGGCCAGATTTGCAGTGACATGCTCCAAAAAGGCGTAGTCAGCAGCCAGAATACCGGCCTTTTCTGCGCCAACAGAGTCGACCAGCGCGAGCACCTGCTCAAGCCACTTACGCCCTTCGCTGATATGGCCGTGAACTAACCAGAGCCGCCACAGCCGGAGCGCAAGAGCGACTGCCGTCACGACTTCGTGCCGGTCGAGTGACCAGCGCAACGCGGCGCGGAGGTTTGCGTGATCGCTTTCCAGGAGCGCCAGCACGACCTCCTCTTCCGTACCGAAGAGCCGGCGTTCCAGCGTTGTTGCCATTGTCTGGTAGTAGTCTGCGTGCCGGCGCTGAATCTGTTCACCTTCATGGCTGGCTACGAGGCGCTCCAACGCAAACTCTCGCACCGTCTCCAGCATCCCATAGCGTGGGTCGATCGACTCTATCTCTAGCTCGTCATCGACGGACACACGGATGAGGCTGGCGTCAACCAGAGCAGCAAGATCTGCCAGGAGTGTAGCGGTGTCGTCGCGTTCTACCACAGCGACCGATTCCACTGCTGTGAGCGTAGCCGTGCCCGCGAAGACTGCGAGGCGCCGCAGCAGTCGCTGTGCCTTTGCATCCAACAGCTCATAGCTCCACGCGATCGTGTCGCGCACGGTTCGCTGGTGGGCAGGCGCGTCGCTCGGCCCACCTACAAGCAGGGGGAGCCGCGGCTCCAGCCGCTTCAGGAGTTGTGTGGCTGGAAGGAGCCGTATCCACGCTGCGGCGAGTTCAATCGCCAGCGGCAAGCCGTCCACATGCCGGCAGATCGCCACCACCGCCTCCACGTGCTCGGCCGTCAGCTCGAAGCTCGAATTGACGACTTGGGCGCGCTGTTCGAACAGCTTGACGGCGGGCAACTGAGCCATTGCTTCTGCTCGTACAGCCTTGGCGGTTGAGGGGAGATCAAATGGGCGAACGGCGAAGCGGTGCTCACCACGAAGATGCAAGGGTGATCGACTCGTCACAAGGACCTTCAGTTGTGGGCATGCCACGATAAGATCGGACACGAACGAGGCGACGGGTAACAGGTGCTCAAGGTTGTCGAGCGCCAGGAGCAGCCGCCGCGGCACAAGGTAGTGCGTCAGCTGTTGCGCTATCGATCGTCCGGCACGCTCCTGAAGACCGAGCAAGGTAGCAATGGCGCCGGGCACCAGATCGGGATCGCGCAATTGCATCAGCGGGACGAAAATGACGCCGGCGAGAAAGCTGTCGGTAACCAGCTCGGCTGCTGCCAGCGCAAGCCTGGTTTTTCCAACGCCTCCCGGCCCAGTCAGGGTTAGCAGCCGCACATCCGCCCGCTGCAGGATGCTCACTAGTTTGATCAACTCCTGTTCACGGCCGATCAATGGCGTTGGAAAAGCTGGCAGCGCATGGTTCGGCGAACCATTCGCCATCCAAGGGAGACGACGCGCGGCGGACGTAAATTGCGCCTGTTCATCGGATGAGAGGTCAAGAGCATTGGCAAGCTGAGCGATCGTGTGCTTGTGCGGATGCTGGCGGGCGCCACGCTCCAAGAGGCCGATCGCATCGACGCTCAGCCCCGCGCGCTCAGCCAGCAGCTCTTGGGAAAACCCCGCGCGGACACGAAAGTGCCGCAGCAACTCCCCAAATGGCGTGGCGTCGGTAGCACTCATACCTGCCCCTCATTGACGAAAAGAGTCAGGAGTGCAGTGATTGAACACATGGCTCAGAGCATGATAACACGACTATAGCTCTGCTGCCTGTGGGCTCAATCGAATTTGTCAGGGTGAATGTACGGATCGTCCCTGGTTGCAGACCGACGACCCAGGTACACTTGCCGTATCGCAGGAGGAGTGATTAATCCGACGAAAGGATCTGCCGATGTCAGCCGAAACCCACAAGCAGAACGTGCGCCGCACCTTCGAACACCTGATGAGTCGCGGGGATCTGAGCATGGCCGACGAACTCGTGAGCTCAGACTTCGTCAATCACGAGGCACCTCCTGGAACGCCTGGCGGTCCGGAAGGCATGCGCCGGGTCGCCATGATGCTGCGCACCGCATTTCCCGATCTCCACTTCGAGATCAAAGAGATCCTCGGCGAAGATGATCTCGTCGCCGTGCGAACGATCATGTACGGGACGCATAACGGACCTTTCTTCGGCATTCCTGCGCCGGGCCGGCCGGTGGTGCAGGAGCAGATCCATCTGATCCGGTTTGTTGGGAGCATGGCGGTGGAACACTGTGCGGTGCGCGACGACCTGGGGCTGATGCGGCAACTGGGTGTGATCCCCGAGGCTAACGCGCGCGCAGCGGAAGTCGCCCATTGAGGCCGGACGTGGCAACACAAAGGTCAACGTGTCGGTTGGCTATCAGCACGTGCCGTTTGGCACAAGGAGGACCCATGATTGAGCACGAAGCGAGCATCCACCTGAACCGCCCGGTTGAACAGGTTTTTGCGTACCTGGCCGATATCCGCAACCTCGCTACATGGCAGGCCAACATCCTCGAACAGGAGCAACTGACCGAAGGACTGCCGCGCGTAGGCACGCGATTTCGCGAGATACGGCGGCTTGGGCGCTGGCCGACGGAGATCCTGGCTGAGCTCACCGTCTTCGAGCCCGACAAACGATTTGCAACAAAGACCCTTACCAGGCCGCAGGTTACCGTCAGCTATTCCTTCGAGCCTGAGGGCGGCGGAACACGTCTTCTCTACGAATTCGTGATGGTAACGAGTGGAATGATGCGCCTGTTCGAGCCGCTGATAGCCCGCGCGCTCAAGAAGCAGTCGGTCGCGGATTTCGAGCGATTGAAGCGCGTGCTGGAGGTTGAGCATCAAACAGCATCTTCGGCATTGCCTTCGGGAAAAATGAGCGCGAGCTGAGGGCGCGCGGCTGTTCACCAGCCTACCGTGGGCGGCGGTGCAGCTGCCGCGGTTTCCGCTGTACCTGTTGTTGGGATTTTACGCGATTGTGGTCGGTGGCTGGCTTTCGTCGGTGCGAGCTAGGGCGCTTGCAGTGACTCGCCGCTCCCTGAATGCGCCGCCTGCGTTGTTGACCAGCCCGTCGAGGCGCGAATAGCGTTAGGTGAAACTGCGGGCGAGCGAGCAAATCTGCCCGGCCTCAAGCAAGTCGGCCAGCAGAAACGACACGTTCGACTTGCCAGACTCGCGCTCCATAGCCGCGACCGCATACTCCGCGCGTCCGGCGTCGCGGCCGGTGATGACGACAGTGAAGCCCTGACGGGCCAGGCCCCATGCGGTGGCGCGGCCAATGCCGAAGGTGCCGCCGCTCACCAGCGCGGTTTTGGGTTCAGACTGAAATTGCGGTAGTGTCATGTCCACGTCCTCCAATCTGTTTCTCTTTACAGGGAGTGGGTACAGGATTAGGGCTGTAAAATAATCTTGCCCGTGACCTTGCTCGCCTCCCGCAGTTCGTGCGCGTGTCTGGCCTCGCTCAGTGGCAGCACCTGGGCGATCTGCGGCGTGATCGTGCCATCCTGAAGCCGGGCCAGCACTGTCTGGACATCCTGGCGGCACTCGTCGGGGCGCGGCGGCTTGGCCGAATCAATCGCGCGCGGCACGACCCGCCTGCAGCCGGGCCGAAGCTTCAGCACCACAACGCAGGCCAGCGTTGCGGCAAGCCCCCGCAGCGGCTGCGCGGTGCCCGGCGCAGCCGAGGCCGTCCCAAAGACGACCAGCGTGCCGTTCTTCGCCAGCGCGTGGTACGACCGCACCAATGGTATGAACACACTTCTGATTGTGGCTGATGCGCAGGCGACAGAGCCGGCCATCATCGAGATCATCGAGTCGGTGGACAGCACAACGCGGCAGCGCGCGTCTTGGGCTTCTTCCAGCCAAGCGCATCGCAAGACAGTCGCTGCATCTCAAGCCCGATGAATTTACCATCGCACCGCAGCAGGAATGTGGAGCGCAACCACGCGAACAGCGCCCAGCTCAATCGTCGGGGTAGCGCGAATCGCACACCGGAACACACGGCATCGCCCCTGGCTTCGGCTGAGGGCGATCCCCGCTCCACGCGTTACCTGGCGGCTGGGTCAGCGGTGGTGCGCTGTGTGCGTTTGCGTGCGGCATAGCGAAGTTGCTTCGCGGCACAGTCGCGGCGGCGCCCCTCCTGGCGACAGCTTTCGAGCGCGCACACCCGCAAGTCATCGTGGCGTTTTGTGGAGCGTGGGGCGCCGGTCGGCCGCAGACGCGGCAGATCTTCTCACGACCCGGGAATTCGTAGATCGCTGCGGTTGGCACCGTTGTCGCGCGCGTAGGGCGCGGTGACGCATCCGCTGGGGGTGCGACGGACACACTCTCTTCAGCGGCCAGGGCCCGGCGCTCGGCAGCGAGGGTGCTTCCGGCTGGTCGTACACACGAAGGGTGGTTCGAATGACTGGCGCATTCGCGTGCGCGTAAAGTTCATGGCGTAGATGAATCGGGACTCTCCCGCGAGCACTCTCAATATCCGATGAGGGCAGCTTGATGACAAATACTGTCCCTTGATCACGGAGGAATTCCGCCAACTCTGGAGGCAAGGGTGATGGTTCAAGCGGTTCACCTGAACGTCTATCTTCCCGGTCTCGTTCTCCTCCCATATGGTAATCATAGAAGCTAAAGCGCCGATTGTCTATTCGCGGTTCAACCCCTCATTCCCCCTCACCCATACCAGTACCACATGCGGATGGCATATTTGTGCCGTCCTGTATAGCAACCAACTGCTATTCATGAGGGCGGATTTCAACGATGCACACGTAAGCAAAGGCGTGTATAGTGGTGTTGCAGCGCAATCCGGCGTTATCCTGCTTCTTACTCCGTTGTCACTTTTCTAACCACAGAGCACATCAAGAAACGAAAAACGTACACGTTTCTGTGGTTTCGATGGCTCTGTGGTGAGCCATTCCACTGGAAGCGGCCGGTCGCTGTGCGGATAGAACTGGAGCGCCATCTGGTATCCGAAAACATATGATGTGGTTGCGCGTACCTTTTGGATTGGTGGAGATGTTCTGTGCTAAGACCCCTGTATTCCGTTTTTGTTACGAACATCTGCTCTCACTACCACGAATGCAAGGAAGCGATCGATGTCCATACATCGTGATATCCTGGTCGTTGAGGATGAAGCAGCGATTGCCGACCTGCTGTGCCGGATGCTGGTGCGTGCCCACTATACCGTGCGCGTTGCCAGCGATGGCAGCCAAGCGCTGGCGGCGCTGGGAGAGGATAGACCGACAGTCCTGATTCTCGACCTCGCCCTCCCGCATGTGAGTGGCTTCACCGTCATGGAGCATGTGCACCAACAGCAGATGACACTGCCCATTATTGTCATCACCGCCAACCCACGCTACCTTGACTCCTTGCGCAATGCCGGCATCCTCCATGTGCTGATAAAACCGTTCGGACTTGAGGAACTGCTTGCCACAGTCCGCGCAATCATCGGTTCCCCATCTCCCTTCTAAAGGTTCTCCCTACAGCACCGGCAGCAGCGGCAGTTTCCCATTTTGCTGCGCTTATGGCAGGGTGCAACGACCATCGTGCAAACACAAAGCCCCAACCCAGCTTTTGCTGGCATAGTTCTTGCTCTCACTCTTTTCGCTACGCCTCTCTTTACGCATCGAGCAGGTAGCCCTCGACCAACCGTCCGGAATCCCGCTTTACAGCCCCGCTGCTGTATACATACTGATTTTTCAAGGAAGTGTGCCATGAGCGCACCAGACGCACGTATCCTAATCGCCGACGATGAACCGGCTATCGCTGATTTCGTAGAACGTGCGCTCGCATTGATGGGCCTGCTGGCGGTGGTTGTATCGAATGGAGCAGCGGCAATCAAGGTCGCACAGACCTTACAGGGCAGTCTCGATTGCGCCATCCTTGACGTGATGATGCCGGAAGTGAATGGCATTGATGCGGCAGAGGCAATACGCCGGATTATCCCAGAGTTACCCATCATTTTTATGAGCGGTTTCTTTTCTCCAGAACTGCTCCAGCGCTCCACTCCGATGTCGCATGTCGCTTTCATGCAGAAGCCGTTTACGCTATCACAATTGAGATTCCTCCTCACCGCAGTACTCCACGAGAAAGAACTCAGGGGATAATACAAAGCCGCCTCGAAAGGAGCGGCTCATATCTCTACCCCTTTGCTACCGGCACAAAAATATGGAGGTTTCCCTAATCCACACACTATTCCGCTGGCGTTCTTCCCTTACCCAATCCGGTAATTTGTGTGGTTCGTGTTCGGCTGCCATACCATCAGGTATTAGGTCACTGGTTCCCAATCTACAAGCGAGACTCTGGAGGCCGCCGGCGCCCTTGCCTTTGTTGAGTTGCTCAGCGGCTTCCCGTGCGTTCGCGCGAGCGTTGCTTGCAAGGTTCTACTTGCTCGCTCGTGACCTGGTATGAAGGGATACGGGCGGTTGTCATCTCCATAACAGTCGTTGCGCCGTTTGATCAGTGCATGTCGAGGTGTCAGCCGCTGGATACTCGCGGTAGCCTCTTCCCCACTGCTCTTGAATCGGGACAGAGACTGGGTGCTGCCTCCGCCCAACGGCCGTGACTGACGGCATTCCGCCGCACTAGTAGCGGATTGACACTCGCGCGGCTCCAATGCATCCCGGTCCCCTTCAAGCGTGCCTCCACCACCAGCTTATTGGCACTTTCCACCCTCCATGCCCCCGCCGGCCCGCCGGGCGCGATCGGCAGCAGCCCGCAGAGCACGTTGAAGCGTTAGTGTGACACTACGAGGGGCATACTTTAGCGGCGGGCGTGCCGAGCGAAGTGCTGCTGCTGGAGCGACTAAACCCCTTTACGGCACAATGCCGATGCGCTGCGCTTGCGCATTGGTGCGTCTCCCCAAGCACCATCCAGATCTTCATGCTAGAGCAACATTGATGCCTTGGGCGACGAGGACATATGCCGCCTAGGCTAGAGCGAGACCGGACTGTTGGGGTGTTGTCGGGCCGTATCCTTTTGAGTATACTCTCATTAACCTACATTTTACTTTACAACGCCGGTGCGCGGCCAATCATATCCATGGCTTCGTCTGGGCGAACACAACTTGACACTCGCGATAACGGCAAACGCATCGAAAGGTGCGGACGCAAAGCCATGGATCTACGGCTCGTACGAGCTAGGATCGCCAGGCTACCGAACAGTGAGGGAAGATGATCTCCACCTCGATTCGCTTGATTGTCCGTTTCCGCCGCTGGCCCCGGCTCTTGATCTTCCTCCTGATCGCGGCACTATACTGGGCTTCACGACCGGTTCACGCCACGACCAATAGCGCGCAGTTCCGCGTCATGCTGCCGCTCATGCTGATGACGTCGCCAGCGCCAGCGCTCGACGCCACCCCAGAGGCACAGGTGCTCGCCTTGACCAACGCGCTTCGGCAGCAGCACGGCTGCCCGCCACTCCAGATGTCACCTGAGCTCAGCAGCGCTGCACGCGATCACAGTCAGGATATGGCCGACCACAACTACTTCGACCACGTCGATC
>WNGB01000757.1_pt1 | contig 51493 bp, 50 predicted proteins | sample 5400681 | NCBI WGS metagenome assembly WNGB01 (sample SAMN13153367, study PRJNA577476) | soil metagenome | isolation source: 115 cm soil or saprolite under grassland replicate 2 | place: USA:California | collected 2016-06-15
CCAGCCCTGGGAGCACGAGCAGTCCGGGCCCGACCACAGGTAGTAGCACGGTCACGATGAGCTGGAGTGCGTCGAGCGGCGCCACGAGCTACAGCTTCGGTGTGCGGGACATGATCACCAACCAGCTGGTGGTGGACACGACTACGAGCGGCACGTCCTACACCGCGGGCCTGAGCGCAGGCGGTCAGTACCGCTGGAACGTGGCGGCGTGCAACAGTGCGGGCTGCTCGTCGTTCACCACGTCGTTGTACTTCCAGACGCCGGGCGGGGTCTCGATACCTTCGACGCCGACCAACACCAGCCCTGGGAGCACGAGCAGTCCGGGCCCGACCACAGGTAGCAGCACGGTCACGATGAGCTGGAGTGCGTCGAGCGGCGCCACGAGCTACAGCTTCGGTGTGCGGGATATGATCACCAATCAGCTGGTGGTAGACACGACCACGAGCGGTACGTCCTACACCGCTAGTCTCAGCGCCGGCGGGAAGTACCGCTGGAATGTGGCTGCGTGCAACAGCGCGGGCTGCTCGTCCTTCACCACGCCGCTGTACTTCCAGACGCCGGGCGGGACCTCGGTACCGTCGACGCCGACCAACACCAGCCCTGGAAGCACGAGCAGCCCGGGTCCGACCATGGGTAGCAGCACGGTCACGATGAGCTGGAGCGCTTCGAGCGGCGCGACAAGCTACAGCTTTGGTGTGCGGGACATGATCAGCAATCAGCTGGTGGTGGACACAACCACGAGTGGCACGTCCTACACCGCCAGCCTCAGTGCTGGTAGGCGGTACCGCTGGAACGTTGCGGCATGCAACAGCGTCGGCTGCTCGTCCTATACCACGCCGCTTTATTTTCAGACGCCATAAGGCCTTCTTCATTGGTCCCGAGCGCTGCTCCTCTGGTTCCAATCATCACTCCAGGGTGAGCAAGCTCGGGGCCAGTCTACGGAAGCCAGATCGATCGGGAAGACGGCCGCGATCCCGGCTCACTGGGTCTGGGGCGTAGGGTCGCGAAGTCAACTTCCTTCAACCTAGCACTTGTTGATCGCCTCTCTGATCTGCTCACAAACTGGGCCCAAGGCTGCTTCTAAACTGCCGCCCTCTACATCGAATGTGGCCATGACGAGGCCCTGTAGATCACTCGGCAATGCCAGCTCCATACCTCGGGGACGGACTACGAATGCCCTGGATCTTGTGCGCTTTCCAACAAAAAGACCAAGCTCGAAGATCAGGTTGTCCCGAGCCACTAGATAGGTTTCACCTCGCCGGTCCAACTTGTCGTCCGGGGTAAAGACGAATATCGCAAAATCGTAAGTGCTTACCGCTTTCTCGAGCGATTCTATGACTACGGAGCCCAAGGCGAAAATCTCACCTTGATCCCAAACGATCGCTTCTGTTTCGCTATTCAAAAACGTCTGAATGAGTTTGGCAATTTGCAGGCCCTCGGTGGACGAGAAAATTACGACGGACGGTCGTTTTGTCGCCGTAGATCTAGACGTGGTTGATTGCGATCTCGGAGCCATCTCGGCCTGTTCCAGCGCAACTTGTTTTATTCCACAAAGGTAATAGAATCTATCGTGCTTGAACACCTTTACGTTGGCGCCAACCTGCTTGAAGATCGTGACGTGTTCTTCCGGATCTGAGATAAAGCTTTCCAGTGCTGGACTGACCCGGTCACCGACGTGGTTCATGAGGTATTCAAGATATTGAGGATAGCTCATGCTTTCATCAACAAGCCCGATGAATCCTCCAGGCTTGGCCAGCTCGTACATCCGGTGGCTCGCTGTCCTGCGAGATTCATTATTCATATGATGGAATGCAAACCCTGAGAGAATGACATCGTACTTTTGAGTCAAGAAGACGGTCGTTATGTCTGCCTCTACCGTCTCGGACTGTCGGAGAATCTTTCTGAATAGATCAAGATCGAACCCGGCGAAGTATTCGTCTCGTAGTTCCTCTGGTATCAGGAAGTTTCCACTCTTACAGCACTCGAGGACTCCCTTGGAAATGTCCAAGAGCGTGATGGAAAGTGGCACCTTTTCCAAAAGGCCCAGGCTGGCGAGCTCTCGAATCGCAAACAATGTCGTCAATGCGCCGGCACCGGGGCCGATGTCCAATAACGTAAGATTGCCGGTTGCGGGGAGCGTACAATCCTGAAGATAGCTGCGAAGAGCGAGAGACAGGAAATGATTGCCCTTGACGGGAAACTCGTCTACATTATATTTCTCCTGGATGTATATCGGGCCAAGAGCGGAGAATCTCTCGTTTGCGGAGTCTGCGAAAAGAGCGGCCGGCTTCTGGCCGAAGCCGCTAAACTCCGCCTGCGTCGGGAAATTGTAAGAAAGTCCGTGAAGGAGCTCACGGCATAAGACATCGAACACCTTCTTTTTGACGTTGTCCCCTCTGCGGAGTAGGTTTGCGTCAAAGAATTTTGGCGCTAAATTCACGGGCGGAACGTTGTCGAACACCAAGGCCAACGCGTTATGTTTATTGAGGTGGAGCCAGTAACTTCTGGTGTCGACCTTGATCTGCACATGCTTGAACTGGGTGTCGGAAACCGTGGTGAGAAAGGTTGGCTTGACCTTGTATGCTCCCTGCTCGAGAAAATAGGTCTTGAGCTCGTTCTCGAAGGCGGCTTCATCTTCAGTGCGCGTCCAGATCTCGGCTATCTTGGCTGTGTCGATTTCGACCATTTCATCGGTACTCTCGTCGGGCCCAATGAGTCGATGTACCACTTGTCCCGATTTTAGATAGAACACTTCGATGAGATCGAACAGATCTCGCTCGCCAAAGTTGCGGAGCTTCTTGGGGTATCCATACAGGGAGTTGACTTGCAGGTCGATCAGGTACTCTGCGGAGCCCCCGGGCTGATCTTCTAGTACAGCCTGTAGGTCGATAAGTAGCGTGCGCCGGAGTGTTCTAAGGGAATAGAGCTGGTAGTCGCAAGCTCCGATATCGCATTTCAGCTCAATTTTCATTCGCTTCCCGATCTCAATATTTTTGAGCTGAACGATGCGGAAGTTTACCTGCTTGCGCCCGAGAAAATCGCTGATCGCATTGAACACTCCCTTTCTGTCGTAGACAATCATATTGATCTGCACAATCGCTTCATTGGGATTGAGAAAACTTATCGACAAATTGTTGAATGAGGTGTTGACGGTAAGTGCTGCAGAGTAATCCGATAAAAGGGCGTCCTTGGGCTTTCCGTACTTTTCATTGAGATAACTAACCATGTTCGAGGCGAAATCCGTGGGTAGCTCAAGGATGAGCTTTCCATCGGACTTCTTGAGCCTTGCCTTGCCGTCAGTCACTACTTTGGAGTAAAATTCTTCGGCGTTCTTGAGGAACTTTGTCCCCACGATGAATCTGCCAATATAGCGACCCTCCTCGGTCGTCCCCAAGCCCGTCTCGTAGCCCGTGGGCTCGACGAAGTCGCGTATATGATTGCGATTCTGTTCGTAGGCTTCACAGAACAGAGCGTCGATCTGTTCCAGGCCTAAATTGGGGCTACACACTATTGTCTCGAGGGACCCTTTCTTGCCTGCAATCGAGTCGGTCGCGCTGGTTATCTTTATGTCGATGTTGTTGCTGTAAAGAACCTCTACGGCATGGGCGGTTGCATGAGGCACGTTCTTGAGTCGGATGGTGAGAGAATAGATTTGCGCTATGTCGGTCCAGACGAAGGGAATTACGCTAAGCTCGAGAACGTTGGCATCGTCTTGTTCCTTGGCATGGTCCAGAAAATACAGGCAGTAAAGAGAATCCGGTTCAAATCCAATATTGGCGAGATCTAGCGGAAGCTCGACGCTGGAGATTTTGCAACTGATGAGCATGTATGTCTGCATGAGCTCAGATCCTCTCAAAGAGTCGACGCAGGAAGTCCATGTCTTCCCCGCATAAGGAATAAATTAGCGTTCTGAACGCAGCGGGTCAAGATGATTTGCTAATCGACAAATACACCAATCCGCATTCAGAGTCGAGGCCCCGAGATGAGAGACACGCCACCGGCGGTTTTGTTTACGGCAACCGGATCGTCCACCCCCAACCTCCTCCCGCGTCAGATCCGCGTCCGGCTGAACCGCGAAGGTGACCCGGTAGAGGGAGGCGGGGCGGAGGCGCTCTTCGAGGGCGAGCTGGACTTCTTTTGTGGTTGGCGGCGGCTCGGAGTGGCGCGGCTGTGCGACGAAAGTGTCCAGATCGAGCGGATGCCCGCCGGCCTGGCCTCCCCGTTCGACGTAGAGGAGCATCGGGTCCGGAGTGAGCCAGCGGCCTTCGAGAGACTTGAGCGCTTCCCAGAGGCTTGGGCCGGCAGCGGCCAGATCCCTTCCGCCGTTAGTCACCGTGAAGCCTTCCGGCGCTTCGAGCGGCGGACCGGGGAGGTGCACGGTCAGCCGGGCGGGGAAGGGATCGTAGGCGAGGTGCGAGAGCTCGTCTGGTGAATAGGCTTCTCCCTCGTGCACGGTCGAGAGTAGGGTGCCACCCTCTTCTCGCGTGGCAAGAGCTGGCTTCGTAGGACCTCACCCCCTCGGTCCCCCTTCCATCGCACAACCTGCCTCCGGGAGAGGGGGAGGCGGAAAGGCCGGCTTCGCTGGTTTGATTCCCCCCGACCTCCCCGACTCCGAGACCCTGGTGGCTAGCGCGGGTGTCCTTGCGGGAAGGACGGAATCATCCTTAAGTGTCCTTGACAAAAGGACACCTTGTCGCTCAAGGACTCAGTAGGTCCGCACTTCGAGACCGGGTACCCGCTGAAAATGATCCAGGTTGCGGGTGACGACCGGTGCTTCGTCCAGCAGGGCCGCCGCCGCAATCAAAAGGTCCATCGTCGCGATAGACTTTCCCGGCTTTTGGAGATGGGCAAGGATACGGCCGTAGACAGGGGCCAGATCGTCGCCCGCAGGGCGTAGGCTCAGAGCGGAACAGATACGCTGGATGGCTTGCCGCTCGCGCGGAGGATCGTTGGAAAGCTCTGCCCCTGCATGGAGCTCGCAGAGCGCATGCACACTGATCGCAAGCTCCTGATCCGCGAGCATGGCCAGATAGGCCGTGGCCGGGCCGGGTCCCCGGCGGGCTTCTCGCAACAAATCGACAAGAAACGTCGTGTCGAGGTGGATCAAAGCTCAGGCGCCTTCGCGATATGGGCCTCGCGCCTTTTCACCTGTGCCTCAATGGCGTCGAGCGCTTCTTCCGAAAGAGAGACTTCGCGGAGCACCGCCATGAGGTCTCTTCCTTTCTTCGCGCCCGAGAAGTGCTCCTTGATCACCTGCGAGAAGGACTGCCCCTCTCGCTTGTGCCGGCTCAGGAGATCGTAGGCTTCCATGTCGATCGTGACCGTCTTCACTGCCATGCACTTAGCATGCACTGACCGGGTTGGAGGCGTCAAGCCCCTGATCCACCCTCACCCCCTGGCGCTCCCGCCCGGAGCGCGCGGTCTTCGTGAGCTTCGATGACGACCGGCGTGCAGCCTGCGTACGAGTGGCTGCTGGCCGAACCAGATTGATCTGCGACCTGAAGCCCCAGAGAGCCGGCTTCGCCGGAACCCTCACCCCCTCGATCCCCCTCTCCTCCCCGGCCTTCGGCCGGCCGATTCCCTTCCCCGGGAGAGGGGGAGGCTGACAAAACCGGCTTCGACGGGGTTGTCGCTCGACGGCGGGCGCGGTGGCTGCAGGAAAGGCTGGCCACCGGTATCAGCCGCGTGCCTCTGGAAAAGCCGAGAAGAATGCATCGCAGAGACCATCGTAATATCCCCAGCCAATCCCATCGGCCGACTTGGCGAGCTCCCAAAGCCGATCTCGAAATGCCGGCTGTTCCGGATCAGGGAGATCCTTGATGGCCTTGATCGCCTTGGCATACATGCGTACGAGCGCAGCGTAAAATCCCTCGTCGATGTCGCCATATTCGAGCGTGAACCTGTTTCCACATTCCACAAAGTGAACCATCAGCTCGATTTCTCCACGCGCATTATGCGCGGCCTTCCGGTATTCGCTGATCGTCTTCTTCGCCTTGGAAATCTGAATCGGCCGCTTGCGAAAGACATCCGGATACATGCATTCGGCGACGACCTCCTTGTAGTGGGCAAGGGGGTCCCGCCGGAGGCCAAGCCGACTGTCCACAAAGTGCTGGTTGCTCTCCGTGAGACCGTACAAGTCTCTGATGAGCTCCAGGAGCGCTGCTCGGTCAAAGCCTGAGATCGCCGACTTCACGACGGGCCAACGCGGCTTCGGCTGCTCTTTAGACGTCAACTCGCGCCGCCCGCCTCGAAGACAAAGACATCGGCCACCGGCACCCTCCACCCGGCAACGACGTCCGAGGCATCGAGGGTGTCCTCTCGCGAGAGGATCTGCGCGGGTTTCCCGGGCCGGTGAGCAAACAAGAGCTGCTTGGCGGGATCGGCCAGGACGACCAGCCGGGCTCCTGCGGCGAGCCACTGCGCGACCTTCTTTTCAACGTCGGAGTAGCTGTCCGAGGGAGAGAGGATTTCGACGAGGAAGTCCGGGGCCCCGGGGAAGTACTTGTGGCGGTCGAAATGAGCCTGCCGCAGTCGTTCATGGGTGACGAAGGCCACATCGGGCGCGCGGACGGTGTCGGGATTGGATGCGATCTGGAAGCCGGTCTCGGCGGCCAGGACGCGCCCGAGGTCGTGCTGGCGGACATGGGCGAAGAGGAGCCCTCCCAACTGACCGGCGAGGGAGCCGTGTTCGAAGCCGGGCGGTGGCATGCGATGGAGCACTCCTTCGACGAGCTCATGGCGCCAGTCATCGCGAGGCATCTGCAGGAGGTCTTCGGCGGTGAGGAGGGTGACGGCGACGCTCATGGTGCAATTCTAGCGCAGGAGACGCCCCCTCCCGGGAGACCTCACCCCCTCGATCCCCCTCTCCCATCGCACACCCTTCCCCCGGGAGAGGGGGAGGCTGACAAAAGGCCGGCTCCGCCGGGACCCTCACCCCCCGTCCCCCTCTCCCACACGCACTCACACCCGCTCGGGAGAGGGGGCGCCGCCACCCGAAGCCCGGAGGTCAAGCGAGCCGTCCGGTTCCAGGGCTATGCGTGCTCGACGCTGATCGTCCGCGAGATCGGCGGCGGCGATGGCTTCCTCGAGGGTCGAGAACCCTGGAGCCAAGCCACCCGAGGCCTTGACGGAGCGCGCCGCACAAGGCCTCGCTGACCTGGGTTTCAGGGTGATCAGCTCCCGGCGTGCTGGCGAGGCTTCCGGGATCGTGACCGCCAGCCACCCGCAGATCGACGCGGAGGTCAGGATATCGTCGTCTCCGCCCGTGCCGGCCGCCTCCGTATCTCTCCTCATTTCTACAACAGCGAAGACGAGATCGATCGCTGCCTCACCGCTCTGCCTGTGTAATTGTCACGGGAAGTAGCCGCCGCGGCGAGGAGCAGCAAGAGCAGCGCCGCCCCCCGAGATCGCCAGGCATCGAGACGAGCGCGTCCACCACGTTGAGGGCCGCCTACGGCTTCAAGAGCCGAACAAAGCCCGCCTGCTCGAAATGAGGATCGGTCGTCAGAGCCTCGATGAGCCTGTTCTGCCGCATGATGACAAAGCTCGCGCAATCGACCAGGCTCCAGACTTTGTCCGGCCGATCGACCAACAACTGCCAAGCCTGAGCATCGAGAGTCGTATCCACATGAACGACGTCCACGGAAGGAGAGGACTTCAGACTCGCGATGAAATCAATGGTTCTGGCGCGAGGGATCCGAAGAGGGCTCGTCAAGAGCGCTACAAGCTCTGTCAGGATGTAGTTTGTTGTGACGAGCCGGGAGCCTTCCTGGCGGGCGCGGCGGTAGAGGTCGGCTGCCTGTTTGTGGCACGCCTGGGATGGGTCTACGAGATGCCCCCAGCCTGATGTGTCGACAAAGATGGAAGGCATTGGGGGCGGTGGCTCTCTTTAGCCTCTCATCGTCTCTTTGATTGTACTCCCCAGATGGGCATCATGTTGGTCCGCCCAATCGATTCCCTGGCTGTCGAAAGCCCCGATGAACTCCTCCAGGGGATCGCCGGCTTCTGGATGAGTGGCCGTCGTCAAGAGCTGGACGGCCAGAACCTCGGGCGGCTGGCCAGCTTCGCCCGCCTTCTGGATCAGGGATCTGTACACACCCTCAGGCAGGTCCAAGGTCAGCGTGCGGCTCATCAGTTCTCCTTCAAGCCGAGAGGGTCCATCCGCCAGCTCGATTCTACTGTATTGAAACCCAGACTGGCTCGTCAGCGGTGGCGGCGTCGAGGATTTCTTGCTGGGCGGCAGAGAGCCGCGACGTGTTGGCAAGCCACCATAGCAGGATGTGAGTATCCAGCAGAGCCTTCAATGAGAGCGCCCGGCCTCGGTGTCCCAAGCTTCAGGCGGCAGAACCGGCTCGATGATGTCGCCCACGATCTCGACGGTCCCAACGAGAGATCGCTGGGGCAGAATTGGCGGTGCCACCTGGGTGGGAACCAGGAGAGCAACGGGTCGGTTCCCGCGAAGAATCGTGACCGGCTCCCCGGTCCGCTCCACTTCATCGAGGACCGTCTGCCCCAGGTCGGCTGCGCGAACGGTTCGCATGACTCCACTCTAGAGTCCCCCTAGGACCCTGTCAATCCGTCGGGCACGGCCGAACACCCAGCGGAACAGCCGCCCCGAAGTACCGTGAGCTAGGCCGCACCCCATGCGAGAAGATCGGGAACCAGAGGAAGCAGATCTGCGAGGCGTGAGTGCGGGTGGGAGAGGGGGACGGGGGGTGAGGGATGGGCGGGCGGAGGCTCCCGCTTCGATGACTTTGACGGGACCCTGGTTCTACGGATCCCACCCAACCTCCTCCCGCGTCAGCTCCGCCTCCGGCTCGACCGCGAAGGTGACCCGGTAGAGCGCTGCGGGCCGCAGCCTCTCCTCCAGCGCTGTCTGCACCTCCTTCGCGGCCGGTGCCGGCTCGGACCGTCGCGGCTGCGCGATGAAGGCGTCCAGGTCGAGCGGATCTTCCTTGCCCTGGCCTCCCCGTTCGACGTAAAGGAGCATCGGATCCGGCGTGAGCCAGCGGCCTTCGAGCGAGCGGAGAGCCTCCCAGAGGCCGGGGCCGGCGGCGATCAGATCCCTTCCGCCGTTCGTCACCGCGAAGCCCTCCGGCGCCTTCAGCGGCGGGCCGGGGAGGTGGACGGTCAGGCGGGCCGGGAAGGGATCGTAGGCGAGGTGCGAGAGCTCGTCCGGCGAATAAGCGGCCCCTTCCGGCACGGCCAGGACGTCCGTGACGCTCTTCATGAGGTCGCGCAGCCGGTCGACCCTTTCGCGCTCGGCATCTTCCAAGGGCTCGAGCCTGTTCCGGACGTCTTCCGCCAGGAGATCGCTCAGGAGTGATCCAAGGCAGGCCCGGGCGCGGCCCGGCCGGTCGTCCAGATAGGTCCAGAGGTCGCGGGTCTCTTTCAGATAGTTGGCCACGAGAAGGCTCCAGGACTCGACCGTCCTCTTCACCTCGTCGCGCTGCGGCGGCGTGGCGCGCGACGCAGGACCGGGGACGAGGGCGAGCTCGGCGACGCCGTCCCGGATCTGGTAGGAGACGTCCAGGGAGGTGTCGGCAAAAAAAGCCCGCAGCTTCGCCGGCTCGTCTGCCAGCCCGGCGCGGGTCCCGCGCAGGATCTGGCCGCCCTGCTTCTCCCAGGTGAAGCGCTCGACGAAGGGCTCGAGGGCCGCGAAGCGCCGGCCCCAGGGATCCGAGCCGTCTTCCAGCTCCTGGCGCACCCGGGCGAGCCGCCGGTTCAGCGGCAGGTTCTCCGACTTGCCGGGGTCCGTGATCTGGACCGTGCTGGTCACCAGGAAGGCGCCGTTGCGCAGGAAACGGAGGTCGAGTGTCTCGAGGACGGGGGGCTCGAAGCAGGAGAGCAGGAGGCAGGCCAGGGCCGACAGTGCCAGGAGGCGCGGCTTGTTGAGAGACATGGCGGGATTATAGGTCCCCCCTCTCCCGGGGGTTGGGTGCGCGATGGGAGAGGGGGCTAGGGGGTGAGGGCGTCGTTCAGGTCCCAGTCGTAGTCGCTGAATTCCAGCGTGACGTTTCCCTTGGCGGCGTCGATCAGGCGCCCTCGGTCCGGCGACAGGTACTTGCGCAGGAAGGCAACCTGGCCTCCACCCCACTTGTCGAAGTCGTCCTTGAACCAGTCCAGGATCTTGGTGACGTGGAGGACGACCCCGCGCGGGTCCTTCTCGAAGAGGATGTGGTGCGGGCTGCTGAAGAACTTCCGGACCTGGTCGTCGAGCTGCTGGTCGAGCCGCGCGCCCACATAGGGCTCGGGACGGATCGGCGGGCAGCTCTTGGCGGCACAGTTGATGGCGAAGTGGATCCGCGGGTCCTTGAACGCCTCGCGGATCTTCTCGTTCTCGATGGCGTCGAGCGAGATCCTGCCGTTCTTCGTCGCGACGGAGTCCTTCTTGAAGACGTTCAGCCGGATGATCGGGTCGGTCGAGATGTCCCGGATCGAGTCGACCGGGTAGTGGTCGACCACGATGCCCACCACGGAGACGTTGTAGAGGTTGATCCAGTAGGCGAGCCGGTCCTTGGGAGCCAGGGCCGCGGGGTCGACCTGTGCCATCTGCTGGCGGAGCCGGTCGAGCGCCGGCTTGTCGTTGGCCTTGAGGGCCTTGTAATTCATCCCGCGGGCGGGGTCGTAGTAGCGGGCGAGGAGGTCCTGCCAGGGCTTGTCGTCGGGAGGTTGGGCGGCGGCGAGGCTCGGCGCGGCGATCGAGCCGAGAAGGAGAACGGGGAGCAGGATTGGGGCGATGCGCCTCATGACATTCCTCCCTGCGCGGCCGGAACCCTCACCCCCGGCCCCTCTCCCGCGAGCGGGAGAGGGGTGTAGGTTAGAAAGGGTAACCATCTCCCCTCGCCCACTTGTGGGAGAGGGGCCGGGGGTGAGGGTCACGCCGTTTCCTCGACCGGCTCCACGTCCTCGACGTAGCCGCACCCTTCGGTGTTGCAGATCCACTGGGTGCCGTGGCGCTTGGTCACCTTCTCCAGGAGGTAGGCGGCGCCGCACTGCGGGCACTCCTTGGGGATCGGCTTCTTCCAGAGGGCGAACTTGCAATCGGGGAAGCGGCTGCAGGACCAGAAGGTCTTGCCGCGGCGGGAGGTCTTCTCCAGCATCTCGCCCTTTTTGCACTCCGGACAGGTGACGCCGGTCGGCTTGGGCTCCGCCGCCGCCTTCTTTGGGCCCGGCTTGCGCAGGTTCTTGCACTCCGGATAGCCGGTGCAGCCGTAGAAGATCCCGAAGCGGCTGCGGCGGAGAGCCATCGGCCGGCCGCACTTCTCGCAGGGCGGGATCTCCTCCTCCGCGGCCGGGGCGGCGGCGGTGCCCTCGGCCGCTTCGCCGCCGTTCCCGTCCGCGGAAGCCGCCGGGGTGTCCGCGACGTCGCGCGTGTACTTGCACTCGGGGTAGTTCGAGCAGGCGACGAAGGCGCCGTAGCGGCCGAAGCGCATCAGGAGCTGGCCGCCGTCCTCCGGACAGACCTCGTCCAGGGGGATGCCGTCCCGCTTGACGTTCGGCATCTGCTCGCCGGCCGTGTCGAGATCCCGGGAGAACTTCTTGTCGAACTCGGCGAGCGCCTGCTTCCAGGGGAGCCGGCCGTCCTCGATCTCGTCGAGCTGCTCCTCGAGCGAGGCCGTGTATCCCTCGTTGATGATGTCGTTGAAGCCCTTCTGCAGCATGGTGTTGACCACCTTGCCGAGCGGCGTGGGGCGGAACCGGGCCTCCACCTTGTCGACGTAGTTGCGGTCGGTGATGGTGGTGAGGATCGTGGCGTAGGTCGACGGGCGGCCGATGCCGTTCTCTTCCAGCGCCTTGACCAGGGTCGCCTCGCTGTACTGCGCGGACGGCTGGGTGAACTTCTGCTCGCTGACCACCTTCTGGAGCTCCAGGAGCTGCCCTTCCGCGAGCGGCGGCAGCATCCCTTCCGCGGTGTCCTCCGGGGCTCCGTCCTCGCCGGCGGGGGCCTCTTCGTCCGGCACCTCGTGGTAGACGGCGAGGAAGCCGCGGAACTTGAGCACCCGGCCGGTGGCGCGCAGCACGTAGGGACCGTTCTCGACGTCCGCCTGGGTGACGTCGAAGACCGCGGGCTTCATCTGGGAGGCCAGGAAGCGGTCCCAGATCAGCTTGTAGAGCTTGTGCTCGTCCGATGTCAGATAGTCGCGGACGGCGTCCGGCGGCAGGTCGAAGGTGGTCGGGCGGATCGCCTCGTGGGCGTCCTGCGCCCCCTTCTTGGAGGCATAGCGGTTCGGCGCTTCGGGCATGGCGTCGGCGCCCCAGGTCGTGGCGATCACCTGGCGGACCGCGTCGAGCGCCTCGTCGGCGATGCGGGTCGAGTCGGTGCGCATGTAGGTGATGAGACCGACCGAGCCGCGGTCGCCGATGTCGCGCCCTTCATAGAGGCCCTGCGCGAGGCTCATCGTCCGCTTGACCGAGAAGCCGAAGCGGCGGGCCGCCTCCTGCTGGAGGCGACTGGTGATGAACGGGGGCGAGGGCCGCTGCCGCGACTCCTTGCGCTCGACCTTGCCGACCACGAAGCGGCCGGATTCGAGCGCCTGGACGATCGTCGCCGCCTGCTCGCCATTGCCTACCTCGGCCTTCTTACCGCCGATCCGGTGCAGCCGGGCGTGGAACGGCGGCGGCTGGTCGGCTTTCAAGTCGGCGCCGAGCAGCCAGTACTCCTCGGGCACGAAGACGTCGATCTCGGCCTGGCGGTCGCAGACCATCTTCAAGGCCACGGACTGCACGCGGCCGGCCGAGAGCCCCTGCTTGATCTTCTCCCAGAGGAGCGGCGACAGGCGGAAGCCCATCATCCGGTCGAGGATGCGCCGCGCCTGCTGGGCGTCGACCTTGCGCAGGTCGATCTGGCCGGGGTTTGCGAGCGCCTTGAGCACGGCTCCCTTGGTGATCTCGTTGAAGGTCACCCGCCGGACCATTTCCGGATCTTTGTCGAGCACGGCGGCGATGTGCCAGGCGATGGCCTCGCCTTCGCGGTCCGGATCGGGAGCCAGATAGATCATCTCCGCGTCTTGTGCGGCCTTGCGCAGCTTCTTCACCACGTCCTTCTTCGCGGACAGGATCTCGTACCGGGGCTCGTAGTCCTCCCCGATGCCGATATCGCTCTTCTTGCCCTTCGCGAGGTCGCGGATGTGCCCGACCGAGGCCTCGACGGCGTACTGCCGGCCGAGGAACTTCTTGAGCGTTCGGGTCTTCGCGGGGCTTTCGACGATCACCAGGTTCTTTGCCATGGGTCCCTTCAGAACGCCTGGGGGCATTCCAAAAATTTCTGGAGCGCTGGGCAGGGCGCCTGCCGCAGGTGAGGCAACATGCCACTCCGAGAGTGCCATGCTTGTCAAGCCCCCGGGACCTCACCCCCTGGCCCCCTCTCCCATCGCACACCCCCCAACCGGGAGAGGGGGAACCCCCTCCCAAATACAGAGAAACCCGGCAGGTCAGGCTTTTCGGGTGATGCCTCCCCCTCTCCCGGGGGATGGGTGTGCGATGGGAGAGGGGGATCGAGGGGGTGAGGTCTCAAGCCCTCCCGTACGCCGACCCCGGGTGGCGGCGCACCCGGCCCTCCAATTCCAGCTCGAGGAGGGCTCCCAGAACCTGGTCGACCGGCGCCTCCACGGCGGCGGCGATCTCCTCGGGGAGGCGGAGGGCTCCCGGCTGGATGGCGGCGAGCACGACACCAGGGAATCCGGAGGGTGACGGATCCCATTCCTCTTCTTCTTCTCTTCCGCCGGACTGGGGGAGAGGAGGCGGCGCGCCGAGGGGAAAACGGCTGGACGGCGGCAGGGCCTCGAGGATCTCCCGCGGATGCTGGACGAGAGGAGCGCCGTCGCGGATCAGCGCATTGGGTCCGAGGGAGCGCTCGTCGAAGATGCGTCCGGGGATGGCCCAGACCTCCTTTCCAAGGTCGGTGGCCCAGCGGGCCGTGAGGAGAGAGCCGGAGCGGGGGGCCGCCTGGACGACGAGGGTGCCGGCGGTGAGCGCGGCGATCACCCGGTTGCGCACCGGGAAGTGCCAGGCGCGGGGCGTCAGGCCGCAGGGGAACTCGCTGACCAGGGCGCCACGGGCGGCGATCTCCCGCCCGAGGCGCTCGTGGCCGGCCGGATAGTCGACGCCGAGACCGCAGCCGAGGACGGCCACGGTCCGTCCCCCCTCGGCGGCCAGGGCTCCACGGTGGGCCGCGGCGTCGATGCCGCGGGCGAAGCCGGAAACGATCGTCACTCCTGCGGCGGCGAGGGAGCGGGCGAACAGCTCGGCCACCTCCTGGCCGTAGGCGTCGGTCCGCCGCGAGCCGACGATGGCCACGGCCGGACCCGGAGAGAGCTCGCCGCAGACGCAGAGGACGGGCGGCGGCATGGAGAGGTGGCCCAGGTCGGCCGGGTAGTCCGGGTCGCCGACGACGAGGAGGCTGGCGCCGAGTCGCTCGGCCGCCTCGTTCTCGCGGGCGGCGAGTACGGAGGCTTCCGGCACGACGGCGAGGGCGCGGCGCAGCTGGGCGCGAGGGACGCCCAGGGCCGCGGCGATCCGGTCGGGCGGCTCGGGCGAGCCGGCCCAGGCGTCCAGGTCCTGGGCCAGGCGGTAGAGGGCGGGGCGCGACAGGGTCGGGGTGGCGTTGAGCGCGATGCGCAAGGTGCGCGCGGGGCTCGCATCAGGGATGGTGGACACGGGGGCCGATTCTTTCACGTGCCGGCGATTTTCTTGCCAGGGATGAGGCGCTCTCGGTGGACATGTATACTAGGTCCTCCTCTGGAAGGGAGCGATGGCATAGGAGCTCTTTGAATGCGCGAACCTTTTCGTCTCGGCGCCCTGATCCTCTCTCTCCCCCTGCTCCTCGTCGCCTGTGGCGGCGGCTACGGCCGGCCGGATTCGGCCGGCAGCCAGCTCGCGTTCGGCGTGGACATGGCCAAGCGCAGCTTGTGGAGCGAAGCGCTGTTCCGCTTCCATCAGGCGGAGCGACTGGATCCCAACAACCCGCGGGTCTACAACAATCTGGCTGTCGCCTACGAGGCGACCGGCGACTACCAGAAGGCCCTGGAGTACTACAAGAAGGCGCTCCAGGTGTCTCCGGACAACCGGGACCTGCGCGCCAACTACGCCCGTTTCGTCGAGTTCTACCAGGGCTTCAAGCCCGACCAGACGACGACGGGAGGGAAGCCCCCGGCCGCGACTCCTCCGGCTCCTCCGGCTCCTCCGGCCGCCGGGCCGACCACGTCCGTCACCGGCGGCCCTCCACCGCAGGCCGCGCCCCCGTCGACTCCCGAGCCGGAGATGCCGGAGCCGCAGGAGCCGCCGCCGGCGCGTCCGCCCCGGTGAGGACATTTGAGGGATCTCTTGAGGGACTTTCATTGCGCAGAGGGCAATCTGGTCGCGCGTATCGCGCGAGGAGGAATGGAATGAAGACGCTGACCCGGACGATTGCCGTCCTGTCCCTCCTGATCACCCCGCTTGCCGCTCTGCCTGCCGCGGCCTCCTCGGTGGAGGTGAAGCTCAAGCTGCCGCAGCGCGCCCGCCTCGATCTGCAGGGGCGCAAGAGCCTGGCGGTCGCTCCCTTCATCGTGGTCACCAAGGAAGGGGCCGACCGCGTGCAGGGGCGCGACATCGACGTGCAGAAGGAGTTCGCACGCTATCTCCTGAAGGTCCTGCGCCGCGAGACCGAGCTGCGGATCATCGAGCCCGGACCGGTCGACTTCCCGGTCTACGACCTCGACCAGCTCGCCAAGCAGGAGGACTTCTGGAGCGCCCTGGGCGAACGGACGCAGGCCGACATGATCCTCGCCGGCGGTCTCGACTTCGACATCCAGGACCGCACCGGCTACCGCACCGAGGAGTACGTCTCGCCGTTCAACGGCCGGACCTACTACCGCCAGGTCCTGGTCGAGCAGACCGGCTTCGAGTACGACATCCTGATGCAGGTCTACGACGGCAAGAACGGCAAGCTGCTCTACCAGGACAACTTCAAAGACTTCCAGAATTTCGAGGGGGAGAACACGGATCCCCTGGCCGGCATGTTCGAGAACCTCCTCTCGCTCGAGGATCGGATTCTCAATGTCTTCACCCAGAAAGAGGTGGAGGCCTCGCGCATCCTGTTCACGCAGTAGACGACGTGGAGGAGATTCCTTTGATCCGTCGATCCATGCGGCTGCTTTCCATCGCCCTGCTCGCGCTCGGCGCCACGCTGTCCCCCCTGCCGCTCCTCGCCCAGGGCCAGATCGGCCCGCAATGGGGCGGCACCGGTTACGGCAAGAACAAGATCCAGTACCGTGAGTTCGCCTGGCAGATCTATCACTCGCCGCACTTCAACGTCCACTACTACACGAGCGAGGAACAGAGTCTCCAGAAGGTCGTCTCCTTCGCCGAGAGCGCCTACGACTACCTCTCCCGGGAGTTCAACTTCCAGATCAAGGACCCGGTCCCGCTGATCTTCTTCGCGACCCACTCGGCGTTCGAGCAGAACAACGTCATCCTGAACTTCATCCCCGAAGGGGTCGGCGCCTTCGCCTCCCCCGCCCGCTTCCGGATGGTGCTGCCGATCGACCGGCCGGACCCCGAGCTCTACCAGCTGATCTCCCACGAGCTGACGCACATCTTCCAGTACCACATGCTGTTCCAGGGGAGCCTGGCCAAGGCCGTGGCCTCCACGCCGCCGACCTGGTTCATGGAAGGCATGGCGAGCTACATGGCCAAGGACGAGAGCCCGCGCGACAAGATGTTCCTGCGCGACGCCGTGGTCAACGACCAGATCCCGTCCATCAAAGACAACGTCCAGGGCTTCTTCGCCTACCGCTATGGCCATGCGGTCTTCGACTTCATCGAGGAGCGCTGGGGCAAGGAGGGGTTCCTCGACTTCATCTACGAGATCCGCAACACGATCGGCGCGCGGGTCGACCGCGCCGTCGAGCGCGCCTTCAAGCTGGACGCCGAGGAGTTCGACACGGAGTTCCGCCGCTGGGTGCGCAAGAAGTACCTCGCCGAGCTGGTGGAGACCGGCGAGCCCGGCGACTTCGGCCGCCGTTTCCGCAACGAGAAGGCGGTCGGGCGGGACATCGCGACCTCGCCGGCGGCCTCCCCCTCGGGCGACCTGGTGGCCGCCTTCAGCGGATATCACGGGGACGTCGACGTCGTCCTCTACAACGCCGAGAAGCGGACCTTCCTGCGCAACCTGACCAAGGGCTACACGAACGACTACCAGTATCTCGCCGCGCAGGAGCTGACTCTCGGCCGTGAGATGGGGCACGACCTCGCCTTTTCGCCGGACGGCAACTACCTGGCCGTGTTCGCCAAGCGCGAGAAGGGGCGCAGCCTCGTCCTGCTCGACGTGCTCAACGGCGGCACCCACCGCATCTACGAGATGAACGACATCGAGCAGCAGATCGGGCTGGCCTGGAGCCCCGATGGCCGGACCATCGCCTTCTCGGGCAACAAGAACGGCAGGTTCGACATCTTCCTGCTCGACGTCGAGTCCGGCACCTACCGCAACTTCACCGACGACAACCTGTACGACGCCGCTCCGGCCTTCTCGCCGGACGGCAAGTCCCTGGTCTTCGTCACCGTGGTGGGCAACGGCTTCGGCAAGCTGTTCCGCGCCGGTCTGGATGCGCCGGGGAAGCGCTACCAGATCACGACCGGCGACTCGAACGAGAACGATCCGATCTACTCGCCGGACGGCAAGCGGCTGTTCTTCACCTCGGACCGCGACGGGCGTGACAACATCTACGGCCTCGACCTGACCACCGGCCAGCTCGGCCAGTACACCAACGTGGTCACCGGCGCCTTCATGCCGACCGTGCTGCGCGAGCCGGACGGCCAGGAGCGCCTCGTCTTCACCGGCCTCTGGAAGCAGAACATGGACCTCTATGTGGCCGACATCGACCAGCCGGTCAAGCCGGCGGAGACCGTCCAGCTCGCCCAGGAGCCGGTCCAGGGCGAGGGCCTCCTGGCCTTCAAGCCGGACATCGAGGTCACCCTCGACAACGCCAACAAGAGCAACTACCGCGCCTACAAGTTCTTCCTGGAAGATGCCCAGAGCTACGTCGGCATCGACAACAACCAGACCTTCCTGGGCCGCATCGTCCTCAGCTTCTCCGACTATCTGGGCGACCGGCGGATCATCGCCGACCTGAGCTCGGTGGACACCTTCTCCAACTTCGACGTGGTCTACGCCGACCTGAGCCGCCGTCTGCAGTGGCAGGTGCGGCTGTTCGACGACCGCAGGTACTACACGGCCTATGACCCGGTGCGGGAGGCCAACCAGCGCGACCACAAGCAGTACTCGGTCGACGGCCTCATCGGCTCCATCATCTTTCCGTTCTCCTTCTACCGCCGCGCCGAGGTGGGCGTCGGTTACGAGTACTGGGAGTTCTCACAGCCGGCTCTCACCCCCGACGAGCGGCTCGTCTACATCGACAACCAGCTCGACTTCCCGCTGGTCGACGCCGCCCTGGTCGGGGATTCGACGCGGTTCGCCTCCTGGGGACCGATCGCCGGGCGGCGCTGGCGGCTCGACACCTTCTGGGCTCCCGACTTCGACCAGGGCGGCACGCTCAGCCAGGCCGCCGACATCGACGCGCGGCAGTACATCCCGGTGACCCTGCGCAGCAACATCGCTCTGCGGCTGTTCGCGGGCGCGAGCGGTGGGAACCAGCCGCTCCCGATCTACTTCGGCGGCCTCGACACGCTGCGCAGCACCAACTGGGCCGAGCTGGTCGGCGACCGTGCCTTCTTCGCCAACGTCGAGTACCGCTTCCCGCTCGTGGACTACTTCGCGACGCCGTTCCTCGCCTTCCAGTCGATCCGCGGCGTCCTTTTCTTCGACATCGGCGGCGCCTGGTACCACGACCTGGAGAAGCTCGGCCTCTACGACTTCTACAACGACAAAGAGGGCCGCCTGCAGGACGGTATCGCGGCCTACGGCTGGGGTTTCACCATCGGCTTCCTCGGTCTCGACCTGAACTGGGACTTCGCGCGGCGCTGGGACTTCAAGGAGCACCTGGACACGCGGACGTCCTTCTGGATCGGTACGCGCTTCTGAGGCCCCTCACCCCCTGACCCCCTCTCCCACCCCCTCTCCTCCACCGGGAGAGGGGGGAGAGGGTCTGTTGCTTTGCCACTCGAAAAGATACAATCCCCTCTATATATGCTGATCCAGGTCCTAGGCGGCTATGGCGGGGAGAGCCTGGAGTGCCGGATGACGTGCCTGCTCATCAACGGCACCATCGCGCTCGACGCCGGCTCGCTGTCGCAGGCCTTGTCGATCGAGCGGCAGGTGGGCGTGCACTCGATCGTGCTCTCCCACTCGCACATGGACCATACGAGCTCGCTCCCCTTTTTCACCGAGAACGTCTTCGGCAAGACCGACAGGGCGATCGACATCCATGCCTCGCCGGCGACGATCTACGCCATCCGCAAGCACCTGTTCAACAACGACACGTGGCCGGACTTCACCCGGCTGCCGAACCACCTCGTGCCGGTGCTGCGCTTCCAGGAGAAGGAGGCCGAGGTCCCGTTCGTCATCGACGGGGTCAAGTTCACGCCGATCCCGGTGGATCATCTCGTCCCGACCTACGGCTTTCTCATCGAGCAGAACGGTGCCGCGGTCCTCTGGTCGAGCGACACGGGGCCGACGCAGCGCTTCTGGGAGATCGCCAACCGGACGCCCAACCTGCGGGCGGTCTGCGTCGACACCAGCTTCGACAACGCGCTCCAGGAGATCGCCGACGTGTCGCTCCACCTGACGCCGCGGACGCTGGAGCTCGAGCTGCACAAGCTGGAGAAGAAGGTCCCGGTCCTCCTCCACCATCTGAAGCCCACCTGCGTCGAGCGGATCCATGTGGAGGTCAAGCAGCTCCGCAATCCGGACCTGGAGTTCCTGGAGCAGGGGAAGGAATACAAGTTCTAGGAGCTGCAAGGGGAGGCGGCGGGCGCAGGAGCCCGCCGCCCGTGAAGATCAGCAGCCAACGGTGTCCCAGCAGTCAGTCGTTCCACAAGGGCCCACGGAACAGGCTGCGAAGCGGGTGCCGCCGCCACCGATTTCCTGGAGTTGTTTCTCCTCCAAGCGGCGTAGGGTTTCCCGGTTGAGCGTCAGCTTTCGAGGTGTTTTTTGGTCCTTTTTCATGAGGTCTCCTTCCATCCCGAGTGCCTCGAACACCCCCAATGGGTGCTCCGCAGGGAATCTTTTCTGAAGCTCAGCCCCCGGTTCTCGATGAGCCGGTGGACCTCGTCCAGCAGTTGGGGGACCTTCTGGACCTCGTCGAGGATCACCGGAGAGCGCAGCTTCTCGGGCGGAATCGCCAGGAGACGCTCGCGGAGCAGGGCCGGACGCTTGGTGAGCTCCAGCATGAGGTCCGTCTGGAGCAGGTCGAACGTCAGGCTGCCGGGAAAAGCCGACCGGAGATAAGTGCTTTTCCCCGTCTTGCGGGGGCCCCAGAGAAACGCCGACTGGTGAGCCGGCAAGGTGATTTGCAAAGCCCGCTCGATTCTGACCATTCGGGAGCTGGCTCCATTCCAGTACGACCAAACGGGAGCTTACTCCGCGAAGGGCTCGACCACAAGAGGCGCCCGCGGGCAGGGGAAGGAATACAAGTTCTAGAGGAGGAGAGGGGTGTGGTACCCTTCCCCTTGCGGTGTTCTCCCCTTTCCAACATCTCGGGAAACGACGCCGGCCGGAGAGCGCTTCGCAGCAGGGTCTCCTCGATTTCGGCGAGCCTCCCGTCCCTGATCCCACTCCCGAGCCGGCAGCTCCACAGCCTCTTCCCCTATCCTCCAGTCCCCCCTTGCGCGTGGGAGTGCTCGGATCGGGGAGCGGCGGCAATGCGGTGGTGATCGAGTCCGGGAAGCATCGGATTCTCCTCGACGCCGGGTTCTCCTCCCGCGAGATCGTCAAAAGGATGAAGCTCCTCGGGTTCGATCCGCAGGGAATCGAGGCGCTCGTGGTGACCCATGAGCACCAGGATCACTGCAAGGGAGTCGACGGTTTCGCCAAGAAATTCAAGGTGCCGGTCTATGCCACCGAGGGGACCCTGGCCGGGACGCGGCTGCGGGAAGAGGTCGCCCGGTCCGCGGTGTTGATCCGTTCGGGAGAGCCGCGCGAGGTCGCCGGGTTCCGCATCGAGCCGTTCATGCTGCCGCACGACGCCCGGGAGCCTGTGGGGTTCGTCGTCGAGGACCCCCTGGGGCGCCGCGTCGGCCTGGTCGCCGACCTGGGCTGCCGCACCAGCCTCGCCTGGGGACGGCTGCACGACCTGGACGTCCTGATCCTCGAGACCAACCACGACCTCGACATGCTGCGCAACGGTCCCTATCCCTGGAGCCTGAAGCAGCGGGTGGCCGGGCGCCATGGACATCTGTCCAACCGGGAGGCCGCCGAAGGCCTGCCGGAGCTGATCAACGATCGCCTGCGTTGGGTGGTCCTCTACCACCTCTCCCGGACCAACAACCTGCCCGCCCTCGCCGCCGCGGCGATCGGCGAGGCGCTCGACCGGGAGCGGTGCCCCGCCCAGCTCGCGGTGACCGACCAGAACCGTCCAACCCCCTGGCTGGAGGTGACTTCGTGAAGGCAAGAGTGACCGTCTATCCGCGTCGCGAGATCCTGGACCCCCAGGGCAAGGCCATCCGCGATGCGTTGAGCCGCGTCGGCTTCGCCGGCGTCGAGGACGTCCGGGCCGGCAAGAGCTTCGAGATCTCGCTCGGCACCGACGATCCCGCGCAGGCGGAGAGCGAGCTGCGCCGGATGTGCGAAAAGCTGCTCGCCAATACCGTGGTGGAGGATTATTCGGTCGAGCTGCTCGGCGCCGTTGCGGAGGCGCGTCCATGAGGTGCGGCGTCGTCGTCTTCCCGGGGAGCAACTGCGACCACGACGCCTACCACGTTCTCAAGCACGTGCTGGAGCAGGACGTCACCTTCCTCTGGCACCAGGACGACTCGGTGAAGGGGAGCGACCTGGTGGTCCTGCCGGGCGGCTTTTCCTATGGCGACTACCTGCGGGCCGGAGCCATGGCGGCCCTGTCGCCGGTGATGGCCGCGGTCAAGCGGCACGCCGAGGCGGGCGGGCTGGTCCTGGGCATCTGCAACGGCTTCCAGGTCCTCCTCGAGGCGGGCCTCCTGCCCGGCGCCATGCGGCGCAACGCGAGCCTCCGCTTCCGCTGCCAGGACGTCTGGCTGAAAGTCGAGCGGGCCGACCTCCCCTTCACCCGCAAGCTCCGCGTCGGACAGGTCCTGCGCATGCCGATCGCGCACGCCGAGGGGAACTACGAGGACGCGCCGGAGAAGCTCGACGCCCTGGAGGCCGCGGGCCAGGTGGTCTTCCGCTACTCGACACCCGAGGGCGTGGTCACCACTGAAGCCAACCCGAACGGCGCGGCGCGTAACATCGCTGGCATCTGCAACGCGCGAGGGAACGTGCTCGGCCTGATGCCGCACCCGGAGCGCTGCTCCGAGCCGATCCTCGGCAATACGGACGGTCTCGCCCTCTTCGCCAGCGCGGTTGAAGTTGGAAGACGCGTGCTGGGGGCGGTGCGATGACCACTCTGCAGGAGGAGGCTGTCCAGGTCACGCCGGAGATCCTGAAGCGGCACAAGATGACCGCGGAGGAGTTCGGCCGCCTGCGCGAGATCCTCGGGCGCGATCCGAGCTGGACCGAGCTCGGCATCACCTCCGCCCTGTGGTCCGAGCACTGCTCCTACAAGTCCTCCAAGATCTATCTCAAGGAATTCCCCACCGAAGGGCCGCGCGTGGTCCAGGGGCCGGGCGAGAACGCCGGCATCGTGGACATCGGCCACGGCTGGGTGGCGGCCTTCAAGATGGAGTCGCACAACCATCCGAGCTACATCGAGCCCTACCAAGGGTCGATGACCGGCGTCGGAGGGATCCTGCGCGACATCTTCACCATGGGGGCGCGCCCGATCGCCTGCATGGACTCCCTGCGCTTCGGCGAGATCGACGCGCCGCGCATGCGGTTCCTGATCGACGGCGTGGTGCGTGGCATCGGCGACTACGGCAACTGCGTGGGCATCCCCACGATCGGCGGCGAGACCGGGTTCCACCGCTCGTACAACAAGAACATCCTGGTCAACGCCTTCGCCTTGGGGGTAGCCCGCCGCGACAAGGTCTTCCACGCCCGAGCGAGCGGCGCCGGGAACCCGGTCCTCTATGTCGGCAGCCGCACGGGGCGCGACGGCATCCACGGCGCCACCATGGCGTCGGACGCCTTCGACGCCGAGAGCGAGAAGCAGCGGCCGACCGTGCAGGTGGGCGATCCGTTCACCGAGAAGGTCCTGCTGGAAGCCTGTCTCGATGCCATGCGCACGGGCGCCATCGTGGCGATCCAGGACATGGGGGCCGCCGGTCTGACCAGCTCGAGCTTCGAGATGGCCGGCCGCGGCGGCACGGGCCTCCGCCTGGTGCTCGACCGGGTGCCGCTCCGCGAGGCGGGGCTCACCCCTTACGAGATGATGCTCTCGGAGTCGCAGGAGCGCATGGTCCTGGTGGCGAAGAAGGGGCGCGAGGAGGAGCTGGTGAAGGTCTTCCAGCGCTGGGGTCTCGAGGTGGCCGACATCGGCCAGATCACCGACACCGGCCGCGCGGTCCTCGAATGGAAGGGGAGCGTGGTGGCCGACATCCCGATCCAGCCGCTCACCGAGGAGGCCCCGGTCTACCGCCGGCCGGTGGCCGAGCCGTCCGACCTCGCGAAGCGCTGGGAGGCGCCCGAGGTGCCCCAGCCCGAGGATCTGCGGGGGACGCTCGAGAAGCTCCTGGCCACGCCGGACTTCGCCAGCAAGGCCTGGATCTGGAACCAGTACGACACTTCGGTGCGGACCAACACCGTACAGGGGCCGGGCGGAGACGCCGCGGTGCTCCTCCTCAAGGGGACGCCGTCGGGCCTCGCCATGACCTCGGACGTCAATCCGGTCTATTGCACTCTCGACCCGCGGCGGGGCGGCGCGCAGGCGGTGGCCGAAGCGGTGCGCAACCTCGCCTGCGCCGGCGCCGAGCCGGTCGGCCTGACCGACTGCCTCAACTTCGGCAATCCGGAGAACCCGGAGGTCTCCTGGCAGTTCCGCGAGGCGATCCGGGGGATGTCCATCGCCTGCCGGGCTCTCGGCGTGCCGGTCATCTCCGGCAACGTCTCCTTCTACAACGAGACCGAGGGGGAGTCGATCGATCCGACACCGACCGTGGGCATGGTCGGGGTGATCCCGGCGCTGGCCAACCTGCCGGACCCGTTCTTCCTCAGGCAGGGGGACCGGGTGGTCCTCCTGGGCCGCGACCGCTCCGAATTCGGCGGGTCCGCGTATCTCCGGCTGCTCCACGGTATCGAGCAGGGTCGGCCGCCGGAGGTGGACCTGGACGCCGAGCTGCGCCTGGCGAAGCTCCTGCGCGGGCTGGTGGTCCGGAATCTGATCCGCTCGGCGCACGACCTGTCGGACGGCGGCTTCCTGATCTCCCTGGCCGAGCTCTGCCTCGGCCGGGGAATGGGCGCAACGGTCGAGGTGCCGCTCGAAGGGGCCGACCTCTTCTCCGAGACGCAGGCCCGGGCCCTCGTCGCCTGCGCGCCGGCTGCGGTGGAGCAGGTGCTGCGCGCTGCCGAGGAGGCGGGCGTGCCGGCGGCGGAGATCGGCGAGGCGGGGGGTGGCGAGCTGGTGGTACGTTCCGGCGGCGACCTCCTGCGGGCGCCGGTGGCCGGCCTGTATGCGATCTGGTCGACGGCGCTGCCGAAAGCATTGGAGTTGTAACATGTGCGGAATCTTCGGCATCGATGGTTGTGATGACGCGTCCAACATGACGTATCTCGGGCTCTACGCCTTGCAGCACAGGGGGCAGGAGAGCTCCGGCATCGTCTCCTGGGACGGCCGCCAGCTCAACCTGCGGCGGGGCATGGGGCACGTGTCCGACGTCTTCCACGAGAAGGCGCTGGCTTCCCTCCCCGGGCGGCGGGCCATCGGCCATACCCGCTATTCGACGGCCGGGTCGAGCGTCCTCGACAACGCGCAGCCGATCGTGGTGCGCACCTCGATGGGGCAGCTCGCCGTGGTGCACAACGGCAACCTCGTGAACCCGGCGGAGATCCGCCACCGGCTGGAGGGTGAGGGCTCCATCTTCCAGACGACGAGCGACACGGAAGTCATCCTCCACCTGATGGCGCGGGCGCCGCGGCGGGACGTGGTGGAGTCGTTCATGCTGGCGCTCGAGCAGGTGCGCGGGGCCTATTCGCTGCTGCTGATCGCCGAGGATTGCCTGATCGGGGCGCGCGACCCGAACGGCTTCCGGCCGTTGGTGCTGGGAGATCTGGACGGCTGCTTCTGCTTCGCCTCCGAGAGCTGTGCCTTCGACCTGTTGGGAGCGCGGCTGGTGCGCGAGCTGGAGCCCGGCGAGGTGGTGGTGGCGCGGGGCGGCCAGATCGAGAGCTACCGTCTGGAGCAGCATCCGGAGCCGGCCCGCTGCATCTTCGAGCACGTCTACTTCGCCCGTCCGGACAGCAAGGTGTTCGGAATCTCGGTGGCGCAGTCGCGTCTGCGCATGGGCGCGCGTCTGGCCCGCGAGGCGCCGGCGCCCGCCGACATCGTAGTGCCGGTGCCGGACAGCGGCATGTACGCGGCAACAGGCTACAGCCGGGAGTCCGGTCTGCCGCTGGAGCTCGGGCTGACCCGCAACCACTATGTGGGGCGGACCTTCATCGAGCCCAAGCAGTCGATCCGGAACTTCGGGGTGAAGATCAAGCTGAACCCGGTGCGCGAGCTGCTGGAGGGGAGGCGCGTGGTGCTGGTGGACGACTCGATCGTGCGCGGCACGACCTCGAAGAAGATCGTGCGCATGGTCCGGGAGGGCGGGGCCGCCGAGGTGCACGTGAGGATCTCAGCGCCGCCGACGCAGTGGCCCTGCCACTACGGGATCGACACACCGATCCGGGGCGAGCTGATCGCCGCGCACCATTCGATCGAAGAGATCCGCCAGTTCATCGAGGCGGACAGCCTGGCCTACCTATCGCTCGAAGGCATGCTCACCGCGGTGGGAGGTCCCGCCGACAGCTACTGCACCGCCTGCTGGACCGGAGACTACCGCGTCCCGATCTCCCCCTGGGATCAACGGCAGGCGGAGCTGTTCCCGGTGCGGGTGGAGGAGAGGTAGGCCTTCCGGAGCCACCCATCAAACCGCCTCCGCCTGCTTGAGCACCCGCAGGAAGTTCTCCCCCAGGATCAATCGCACTCCGGCCTTGTCGACCCCCCGCGCCAGCAGGGCGGCGGTCAAGTCGGGGAAGTGGGAGGGGTCTTCGAAGCCTTTCAGGGTGTCGGGGATGCCGTCGAAGTCGGTGCCGATCCCGACGTGCTCTTCTCCTCCGAGGTCGATCATGTGGAGGAGGTGGTCCACCAAGCGGTCGAGCGGGACCTCGGGCAGGGGATGGTCGGCGAGGAGGCGCGCCCGCTCCTCCCAGTGCTTGCCGGGATCGGCCATGTACGCCCCCTCGGTCTCCTGGAGCATGGGCCGGACGAGCGGGCCGCGCTCGCGGTCGGCCTGCATGGCGGCCGGATCGACGAAAGCGGCATAGCTGTTGGCCATCACGACGCCGTCCCGGCGGGCGATCTCGCGGACCAGGGCGTCGGGCAGGTTGCGCGGGTGGTCGCAGATCGCGCGGGACGACGAGTGGCTGGCGATCACCGGGGCCTTGGAGACTTCGAGGACGTGGAGCACGGCGTCGTCCGAGACGTGGGAGACGTCCGGCACGATGGCCCGCTTGTTGAGCTCGCGGACGATCCGCTCCCCCTCCCCGGAGAGGCCGCCGTGGGCGGGCGCGTCGGTCGCGGAGTCGCACCATTCGTGGGTGCCGTTGTGGGTCAGGGTGACGTAGCGGACCCCGAGCTTGACGCAGGCGTCGAGGGTGCCGGGGAGGGCCAGGGGGCGCCCGTTCTCGAGGCCGATCAGCACGCCCACCACGCCGCGCCAGACGGCCCGGCGGAGGTCCTCGGCCGTGGTGACGATCTCCATCTTGCCGGCCAGCGGCGCGAGAGCCCGCTCGGTGGCGCCATGGAGCGCCAGGGCGTGCTGCCACCCGAGCTCGGGAGAGAGGGAGGGGGGGATATAGAGGGCGAAGACGACGCCGTCCACGCCGCCCTGGCGGAGGCGCGGCAGGTCCACGTGGCGGTCTTTCTGCGGCACGCCCAGATCGACGGGCGTCTCCCAGAGGCGGGTGGGGACGTCGGTGTGGCCGTCGAGGACGAGGCAGTCGTCGTGGAAGCTCATGGCGGGATTGTAGCGGGGAAGGAAATCCCCCTGTTTTTTGTTGACCCCCTCGCGGGCGGCCTTGTCAAGAGGCCGCTCATCGTTTAGGCTTCCCGTTCCCTCATGACCGGGGAACATTTCAAGAGCAAGGAACGAGCCGTGAAAAAAGACATTCATCCGACTCTGCACATGGTGACCGTGCACTGCGCGTGCGGGAACACCTTCGAGACCCATTCGACCAGCGACGAGGTCCGGTTGGAGATCTGCAGCGCCTGCCACCCGTTCTTCTCGGGCAAGCAGAAGCTGGTCGACACCGCGGGCCGTGTCGAGCGCTTCAAGCGCCGCTACAATCAGCCCAGCGCTTAGCTTCCGGCGGGCGAGAGGGCCGCGCCATGATCGAGAAACTCGCCCAACTGGAAAAGACCCACGAGGAGCTGACCCAGCGCCTCGCCGATCCGTCGGTGCTGACCGACCGCAAGGCCTACATGGAGACCAACAAGGCCTTGTCGGACATCAGCCCGGTGGTCGAGCTATACCGCGACTACAAGAAGATCCGGCAGCAGAGCGACGAGACCGAGGAGATGCTCTCCGGTCTGTCCAAGGACGACGAGCTGTGGGAGATGGCCCGCGAGGAGCGCGAGCAGCTCGCCTCCCGCATCGCCGCGCTGGAAGAGAAGCTCCGCGTGGAGCTGATGCCCAGAGATCCCAACGACGAGCGCAACGTGGTCCTGGAGATCCGCGCCGGCACCGGCGGCGACGAGGCGACGCTTTTCGCCTCCGAGCTGTTCCGCATGTACAGCCGCTACGCCGAGAGGCAGGGGTGGCGGATCGAGATCATCGATCTCTCCGAGTCCGAGCTGGGCGGCGTCAAGGAGATCTCGGCGATCGTCGAAGGCCGGGGCGCCTACAGCCGGCTCAAGTACGAAGGGGGCGTCCACCGCGTGCAGCGCGTGCCCGCCACCGAGGCCGCCGGCCGCATCCACACCTCGGCGGTCACCGTGGCCGTGCTCCCCGAAGCCGACGACGTGGAGGTCGAGGTCGACGAGAAAGACCTGCGGATCGACCGCTTCTGCGCCTCGGGTCCCGGCGGCCAGGGGGTCAACACGACCTACTCCGCGGTGCGCCTCACCCATATCCCGAGCGGCCTGGTGGTGAGCTGCCAGGACGAGCGGAGCCAGATCAAGAACAAGGCGAAGGCGCTCCGCGTGCTCAAGGCGCGGCTCCTGGAGATCGAGCGCGAGAAGGCGGAGTCGGCGGTCAGCGAGGAGCGCCGCCGCATGGTGGGCTCCGGCGACCGCTCGGAGAAGATCCGCACCTACAACTTCCCGCAGAGCCGCGTCACCGACCACCGGATCGGGCTCTCGATCCACCAGCTTCCCACCATCCTGGAGGGGGACCTGGACCCGCTGATCGAGCCCTTGACCACCCATTTCCAGGCCCAGAAGATGGAAGAGGCGGCGCGGGCGTACTGACAAGGAGGTCACGATGAAGCGGAAGGCGAGCCTGGGGCTCGGTCTGGCGGGATGTCTCCTGCTGACCGGATGTTTCGACGTCGAGCAGTCGCTGGTCCTCCAGAAGGACCTCTCCGGCAAGGCCGGCTTCTCCATGAAGGTGGACCTGGAGCCGATGGTCTACATGATGCTGATGATGCAGCGCTCCATGGAGGGGAAGGAGGGAGAGCCCACCGCGGCGGAGCTGGACAAGGCCAAGCAGGACTTCCTGGCCAACGCCAAGACGAGCGAGAGCAAGCCCGATCCCGAGAAGGAGAAGGCGGAGCTGGCGAAGAACCTGCCCCCTGGCGTCAAGCTCCTCGACAGCAGCTTCCAGGACCAGGGGCTGAAGATGCTGGCCGCCTTCACGCTCGGCTTCGACAACGTCAACAAGCTGAAGCAGGTCAAGCTCTCCGAGCCGAAGCCGGCCGCCGAGGCGCAGCCGGGACCGCCGGCCCCCGAGAACCCTTTCGACACGCCCTTCGGAGATCTGGAGATCACCGAGCAGGGGAATACGATCCTCCTCACCACCAAGCCGAAGAACCCGCTGGAGGAACAGAAGCAGGAGATGGGTGGCGAGGGGAAGGTCTCGCCGGAGATGGAGAAGCAGCTCGAGCAGGCGTTCAAGGGGCTGCGGATCGCCTGGAAGATCGAGGCTCCGTTCCAGGTCCTGGAGAGCAACGCCCACCGCAAGGAGGGCAACACGCTGATCTGGGAGTACACCCTCGACTCGCTGAAGAAGATGGATCCGAAGCAGGCGGCCGAGGGAATCCGCGTGAAGTACAAGAAGAGTTAGCGGACCCTCCGAGGTTAGCTCTGGGGTTAGCTCGCGAGAGGAAAAGTCCGCCTGTGCTGCGACAAGTCTCGCTCCTGCGCTACACTGCGCGCAGGAGGACGCGATGGAGCAGCGCGATCTGGAGGGGTTCTGGGCGGTTCCGTGGCAGCCCGGAGCGGTGTGGCAGGTGGATCTCTTTCTCCTGCCCCTGTGGGTGAAGGCCGAGGAGGGGAGCGCGCCCCGGCTGGAGATGGTCTGGGCCGCGCTCTGCCTCGATCTGCCGACCGGAGAGATCGCCATGTCGCGGGTGGCGGATGCGCCGGAAGGCGGTCTGGCGGTCGATGCCCTGCCGGAGCTGGCACGCCGCACCGGGTACCGGCCGGAGCGCATCCAGACGACCGATCTGGAGGTCGCCGGGAAGATCCGGACGGCGCTGTCAGATGGGTCCGGCCGTGCGGCCGCCGAGGTGGAGCTGCGCGAGGATCGCTTCGAGCTGCGGGCCGTCTTCCATGCTTTCGCCGGGCAGATTGCCGGAAGCGACACGACCACCTACCTCGGCGCCCTCTCCCGTTGTGCCGTGACCCTCCACCAGGCCGGGCGCTTCGCGGAAGCGGTCGAGCCGCTGCGGGAGCTCCTGCGTCTCGACAAGCTCGATGGTGTCAAGGCGAGATATCTCCTGGCCGATTCTTATCTCCATCTGCAGCGGCATGAGGATCTGCAGGAGCTTCTGGGCCACTATCGGGACAAGTCCGCCTTCTGGATCTGGCCGCGGGTGCTCCTCTCTTTTCGCCGCGAGGGAGACTCGCCGGCGGTTCGCGAGCTCCTGGACGAAGCCGTTCGCGCCAACCCTTTCGTGATCCGGGCGCTCCTCGAACCGGCCTCTGCGCCCATCGAGCTTCCGGCCGGACTGGTGGGGACGGGAAGCGCCGAGGAGGCTCAGGCCTATGCCGCGGCGGGCCGGACGACCTGGGAGGCCACCCCGGGAGCTCTCGAATGGCTCGCCGCCCGTGCGACCGAGAAAGGAAGGAAGAAGAAGTAGCTTTCGGAAGAAACACCTTTCGTCCATTCGTACCCGTTTCGGGTTATTCTTTGCCGCGATGGCGCTACGCCCTCGGCCGACCCGAAACCTGTCGTCTGCGCCGGCTTCCGGCTCGGATCCGCTCGCGGCGTACCGCGAACGGGTGGAGGAGGAGGGCCGGCGCGGCGACGCTCGTGAAGAGACGTTCTATCCGTTCCTGGGGGCGCTTCTCGAAGCGCTGGCGGTCCGCCTGGGCCGGCCGGGGGTGCGCGCCATCGTCATCCCGCGCAAGACCGAAGAGTGCCTCCTCGACCTCCAGATCCGTGACAGCGAGCACGGGATCGTCGGGTACGTCGAGGCGAAACGGCCGGGGACCAACCTCGACCGGGCCGAGGGCTCGGAGCAGGTCGAGCGGTACCGGAAGACGTTTCCGAACCTTCTCCTCACCGATTTCTGCGAGATCCGCCTCTATCGCCGCGGCGCCCGCGAGGGCGCCGTGCGGATCGACGCTCCGGACGGGGAGGAGAGGCTGCTCGCTTTGGTCGGAGATTTCCTGGCTTTCCGGGCACCGCGCCCTCCGGACGCCGCGGCACTGGCGGTCGCCTTGGCCGGCCGGGCGCGCGTTCTCGCGGCGCGCATCGCCGCGCGCCTCGAACGGGAGCAGCGAGGCGGCGAGGTGTCGCGGCTCTCCGGGTTCTACCAGGCGTTCCGGCAGTACCTGCTCTCGAAGCTCGACATCCCCCAGTTCGCCGACCTGTATGCCCAGACCATCGCCTACGGCCTCCTTGCCGCCCGCTGGGCGGGCCTGCGGGAGAGCTTCGACCGCGCCCAGGCGTTCGAGGAGATCCCGCTGTCGAGCGGCATCCTGCGCGACGTCTTCCGGTACATCTCCGTAGGTCCCATGCCGGCCGAGGTCGGATGGATCGTCGACGACCTGGTCGACCTCCTGCGGCAATCAGCGTTCCCCGATTTCGGGCGGTCCCGGGCGGCGAACCGGCTGCCGCTGCGGGGGACGGACCCGATCCTCCATTTCTACGAGACGTTCCTGCGCTCGTACGATCCCGACCTGCGCAAGCGGCGCGGAGTCTTCTACACGCCGCTGCCCGTCGTCTCCTATATCGTCCGCTCGGTCGACCTCCTGCTGCGTCGCCTCGGCCGGCCGCTGGGGCTCGCCGATCCCGGGGTGCGGCTGCTCGATCCGGCCGCGGGCACCATGACGTTCGTCGTCGAAGCCTGCCGTATCGCCGCACAGACGTGGCGGCAGGAGCGCGGCGAGGCGGCGGTCGCGGCTCTCGTGCGCGAGCATCTGCTGCCCCACTTCTTCGGCTTCGAGCTGATGATGGCGCCGTATGCCATCGGTCACCTCCAGATGAGCGTCTCCCTCGGGGCGCTCGGACACCGGCCGGCCGACGGCGAGCGGGTCCAGCTCTACCTGACCGATGCCCTCCACCGCGAGCAGACCGCGCAGACGCCCCTTCCCTATGTCGACGCGCTGGCCCACGAGTCGCAGGAAGCCGACCGCATCAAGCAGGACGAGCGGATCAGTGTGGTGATCGGCAATCCCCCCTGGGCCGGGCATTCGGCGAACCCGGACGCCACCTACAACGAGCTCCTCCAGGGCTACCGGCTCGCGGATGGCCGGTCCGACGAAGGGTACTTCCGGGTGGATGGCGAGCCCCTCGGCGAGCGCAATCCGAAATGGCTGCGCGACGACTACGTGAAGTTCCTCCGCTTCGCGCAGTGGAAGATCGATCAGAACGGCGAGGGGATCGTGGGCTTCGTGACCAATCATGGATGGCTCGACGGCGCCACGTTCCGCGGTATGCGCCGGTCGCTCCTGCGCACCTTCGACGAGGTCTACGTGCTCGACCTGCACGGCAACCGGCGGCGGCGCGAGGGGCGGCCGGACGGATCGGCGGACGCCAACGTCTTCGGCATCGAGCAGGGGATGGCGATCGTGCTGCTGGTCAAAAGGCCGGGCCTGGAGAGGAGGGTGCTACGGGCCGACCTGCAGGGAGGCCGCATGCAGAAGCTGCGGTGGTTGGCGGGCCGCGACGTGGAGTCGACCGATTGGACGGAGGTGGAGCCGCAGGGGCCGGCGTATTTCTTCGTGCGCGGTGACGCCGGGGTCGAGGCGGAGTACCGCCGCGGCCTGCCGCTGCCGCAGATCTTCGATCTCTTCTCGGCCGGCCTGATCACCGGACGGGATGCCCTGGTCACCGATGTGGACCGGGAGCGTCTGCACCGGCGGGTCCGGGACTTCCGCGGCGAGCTCATGCTGCGCGAGGCCGGCGGCTGCCCCGGGGTCGATCTCGCCGCCTGGAAGCTGTCCCGGGAGAGGCTGCGGAGAGCGCGGGAGGACACCGCCTGGGAGGAGCGGCTCACGACTTTCCTGGTTCGCCCCTTCGACATCCGGTACCTCTTCGCCGCCGACTACGTGCTGGAGCGGCCGCGCGAGGCGGTCTTGCGCCATCTCCGGCGAGGGGGCAACCTGGCGCTGATCGTGCCGCGCCAGCACAAAGAGGAGGCCGGGGCGCTGGTGACCGATCAGCTCGCCGGGCACAAGGCGGTGAGCGCGCACGACGTCAACTATGTCTTTCCGCTCTGGCGCGAGCCGGCCGGAGCGCTCGCCGGCGAAAGGGCGTCGAACCTGACGCCGCAGGTCCGGCGCCTCCTCGGTGACCTGTACGGCGAGGAGCCGGCGCCCGGGAAGGTCCTGGCGTACGTCTACGCGGTGCTCTGGGCGCCCACCTACCGCGAGCGTTACGCGGATCTGCTGCGGCGCGACTTCCCGCGCATCCCGTTCCCGCCGGACCGGGAGGTCTTCGACCGCCTGGCCACGCTCGGGGCGGAGCTGATCGAGCTCCACTTGCTCCGCGATCCGCGTCTGGCGGATTCGCCGGTCCGCTTTCTGGGGGATGGCGACCGGCCGCTCGCCGCGGGAAGACGGGCGCGCATCTACCGGCCGGAGGAGAGGCGGGTGCTGCTGGATGGCGAGGCCCTCTGCTTCGAGGGGATCGAGGTCCCGGTCTGGTACTTCCGGATCGGCGGCTACCAGGTGCTCGATCGCTGGCTCGCCGCGCGGGCCGGGAGGCGGTTGGGCCTGGAGGAGATCGAGACCTTCCGCAAGATCGTGGCGGCGCTGGAACGGACGCGGGAGGTGGAGAGGCGAATCGGGGAGGTGCTCATCTTTTGACCGGCTTCCGCTGTGCCTTCGCGGTCCAGGGATCTTCGGGCCAGGCGTGCTTTGGGTAGCGGCCCTGGAGCTCTCGGCGGACCTGCGGGTAGGTGTTCTCCCAGAAGCTGCGCAGGTCATGGGTGACCTGCTGCGGCCGGAAGTTGGGAGCGAGCAGGTGCATCAGGACGGGCACCCGGCCGGCGGCGAGGCGCGGGGTCTCGGCGAGGCCGAAGAGCTCCTGGATGCGCGCGGCGAGGACCGGCGGCCGGCCGGGCTCGTAGTCCACCCTGATGCGGCTGCCGCTCGGCACCTCCAGCCGCTCCGGCGCCTCGCGCTCCAACACCTGGAGCTGCTCCCAGGAGAGCGCTCCCCGGAGCACGTCGAGGAGAGGAGCGCGGCGCAGCTCGGCGAACGAGCGCTTGCCGGCGGTGAGGGCAGGAAGAAGAGCCAGCAGATCTCCCTGGTCGAAGGCGGGCAGGCCGAGCTCGGGCATCCACTCGCGCAGGCAGCGCACGCGGGCGAGGAACCCGGCGACCTCCGGATCGTCCAGGGGGAGGGCACGATCGAGTCGCTCGGCGGCGGCGCGGACGAGTGCCCGTTCTGCTTCATCAGCCGGGGGCGGCGCCTCGGTCTCGGCGAGGATCAGATCCTCGAAGCGCGTCCGTTTCCAGGCGACGACCCGCTCGCGCTCCGGATCGAGCTTGACCTCCACCGCAGTCCGCAGGGCGTCGCCCGACAGCCAGGCGGGATCGACCTCCGAGGCGAGGCGGACGAGAGCCTCGGAGGGACCGATACGGCCCCTGTCCGGCTCATTGATGTCGAGGGCCAGGAACAGCTCGGGCTCCAGGACAGCGCTCTCCTCGGCCAGGCGGATACCGCGTCCGCCGATCATCACGGCGCGGGGGCTCCGCGGTTCCCGGCGGCGTGCCACGCGGTCCGGATAGGCGGCGAGAAGAGCGCGCAGGAGGGCTTCGTCGCGGTCCTCGCTCGTGCCGGGGGGCGGACCCAGCTCGCGGCGGATCGTCTCGGCGAGCTGGTTCCGCGCCTGGAGGACGAAGCGGGCGGCTCCCGGATTGATTCCGACACCGAGGTCGGGACCAGAGGAGCGGCCGCGGCGCTCGAAGGCTTCGAGAGCGTCCAGGCGGTCCAGGAGGTCGGAGCGGGAGGAGCGGCGGGGGCCGGTACCTCGCTCGGCGCGCGGAGCCCACGGGAAGGGATCGCGCTCCGCGAGCAAGGCGGCGAGCAAGGCGGCCTCGCGCGGGTGACCGAGGCGATGACCTTCGAGGAGCAGACGGGCGAGGCGCGGATGGACCGGCAGGCGTGCCATGGCGGTCCCCGCCGGCGTCAGACCGTGCGGACCGGTGGCGCCCAGCCGGCGGAGGAGGTCCGTGGCCGCGGTCAGGGCCGCCGGCTCGGGCGCCTCGAACCACTTGAACGATGCCAGGTCTCCCTCTCCCCAGGCGAGGAGCTGGAGCGCCGGGCCGGCGAGGTCGACCCGCCGGATCTCGGGCGTCTCCCGCTCCGGGAGAGCCGGGTGCTCCCACTCCCCCCAGAGCCGGAGGCAGAGGCCCGGGGCCTGCCGGCCCGCCCGTCCGGCCCGCTGGTCGGCCGAGGCGCGGCTCACCTTGCCGAGCTCCAGCCGATCGAGTCCCGTCGCCGGGTCGTAGCGCAGCCGCCGCACCAGGCCGCTGTCGACCACGGCGGTCACGCCATCGACCGTGATGGAGGTCTCGGCCACGTTCGTCGCGAGCACCACCTTGCGGCGGTCGAGAGGACGAAGGACCGCATCCTGCCGCTCGGGCGGCAGGTCACCGTAGAGCGGCAGGACGGCGAGATCGCGCTCGGCGGCGAGAGATGCGAGAGCCTCTCCGGCCCGCTCGATCTCGCCGACGCCGGGGAGGAACACGAGGACGTCGCCGGGGCTCCGCTCCAAGGCATAGCGCACCGCGGCGGCGACTCTCGCGGGAAGCGGAGGCGGTTCGCCCCGGTCACGCCGCGGATCGAGATATTCGATCTCCACCGGATGGAGCCGCCCCCGGCTCTCGATCACAGGGGCATCCAGATAGCCGGCGATCGGTCCGGGGTCGACCGTGGCCGACATGGCGAGCAGGCGCAGGTCCGGGCGCACCTCCCGCTGCACCCGCCGCGCCATCGCCAGCGAGAGATCGGTCTGCAGGTTGCGCTCGTGGATCTCGTCGAAGAGAACGACGCCGATCTCCTCCAGGAAGGGATCGGCCTGGAGCATCTGCACCAGGATCCCCTCGGTCACCACCAGGATGCGGGTCGAGGGTCCGGCACGGCGGTCGAAGCGCACCTGGTAGCCCACCTCGCCGCCGAGGCTCCAGCCGTTCTCCTCGGCCATGCGGCGGGCCGCGGCGCGGGCGGCGATCCGCCGGGGCTCCAGCATCACGATCCGGCGTTCCCCGCCGATCCCGGCCGCGAGCAGGGCCGGAGGCACCCGCGTCGTCTTCCCTGCGCCGGTGGGAGCCACGAGCACCGCCGACGAGCCGGCGCGCAGGGCGCCGACAAGCTCGGGCAGGGCGTCGTCGATGGGGAGGGGGGACTTCAAAGGCGGCGACGCGGCGGCTCGGGAGGAGCCTCGAGCCCGAAGACGAGATGCCAATACGCCCAGGAGCGTGGATCGAACAGCCCCGACGGAGGATCAGCGAGAACTTGCCGGAACGTGCTCTCAGGGAAGTGCCGGCGTGCGACCTTCAGATCCTCAGGAGTGCCATAGACCATCACCTGAGCGAGAAACCGGTGAGGATCCGCTAAGCCCTCGGCGGGAGGCTTCCACCAGAAGAGGCGTTTGGCGACTTGCTCGAGGTCGGTCATGGCAGCAACCCTCCAGGAAGGGAGGCAACCTCCGGAAGGCGCGTCGGATCGACGGAGGAGACGGCAGCTGCCAGTCGCGTACGGACCTTCTCCGGAAGAGTCCCGAGATCGCCATCGCCGAAGTAGCTCAATGCCTTGAGGCTCACGAGGTGGTTGAACGCCTCGCCGTACACGGCGTGGGCTGCGGCCAGGGCCGAGGGGAGGTCGATTCCTTCCACCAGGATTCGAAAGATGTCCAGGTAGTCCTTGGCTTCCGCCCGATCCTGGATCACCTTGACCTTGGTGGCCGCCAGGTCGAGCAGCGAAGCAATGAGAAGACCGTTCCCCGCGGCCGGCTCCGGGTCCTTCACGCGACGGAGCGGGAGCCCGCCGAAGAAGGAGACTTTCGTTGCCCCCTCGGGGAGCTCCACTTGCGAGACCAGCGTATTGGGAGAAGACTGGAGACGGACGCTCCCCAGCAGAAACGAGACCTCCCGTTCGAGCTCATCCGGATGGAAGGAACGGTTCGCGAAGAGATCGAAGTCCTCCGACGGCCGGTGACCCAGCCGGAGGGTCAGAGCCGTTCCTCCATAGAGAACGAATCCCGAAGGCACCTCGGAGAGCTTGGGCCAGAGGCTTCTCTGGGATGGCGGCAGCTGGTCGAGCCGGGGCTCCAGCATGGAACCGTTATACCACCCCCAGCCATCCCAACACCGTGAGCGCGATCAGGACCAGCGAGAGGAGGCTGACCGCGATCGCGATCCCCCAGGCGAGGAGGTTGTAGAACGGCCGGTTCACGTGCGGGCCCATCAGCTCCCGGTCGTTGACCAGCCGGAGGATGGCGAACAGCTCGACGGGCAGGAGCACGCCATTGAGGACGTAGACGCCGATCAGGACCTGGATCAGCGGCAGACCGGGAATGAGCGCCACTCCCGCGCCGAGCACGATCAGCCCGGTGAACAGCCCCATGAAGATGGGCGCCTCCTCCCAGGTGCGCGACACTCCCCGCTCGAACCCGAACGCCTCGCTCATCATGTAGGTCGTGGCGAGGGGGAGCACCCCGGCCGCCAGGAGCGAGGCGCCGAGGAGACCGAGGGCGAACAGCTCGTGGGCGAAGCGGCCGGCGACCGGCTCCAGGGCGCGCGCCGCGTCCTCCGCCGTCTCGACCGTGATCCCCCGCGGGAACAGGGTCGCCGCCGTGGCAATGATGATGAATGCCGCCACGATCCCGGCGAAGACCGTCCCGATGGCCACGTCGAAGCGCGTGTAGCGGTAGTCGGCCGGCGTCACCCCCTTCTCCACGACCGACGACTGGACGTAGAGCTGCATGTAGGGAGAGATCGTGGTGCCGATGAGCGCGATGAGCACGTAGAGGTAGCCGACTTCGGTCCGCAGGTGGGGGCGCACGGTCTCGCGGAGCACGTCGCTCCAGTCCGGCCGGGCGAGGAAGGCGGCGCCGATGTAGGCGAGGAACGCGAACGAGAGGACGAGGAAGATCCGCTCCACCCAACCATAGGAGCCGCGGGTGATGAGCAGCCAGACGAGGATCGCGGCGAGCGGCACGGCGATGTAGCGGCTCACCCCGAACAGCTCGGCCGCGGCGGCGATCCCGATGAACTCCGAGACGATGATTCCCGCGTTCGCCACCAAGAGGGTCAGCAGGATCAGCGCCGTGGCGCGCAGCGAGAAGCTCTCCCGGATCAGGTCGGAGAACCCCTTGCCGGTGACGGCGCCCATCCGCGCGCTCATCTCCTGGACGACGCCGACGCAGATCGTCACCAGGACCAGAGCCCAGAGGAGGCTGTAGCCGTAGGAGGCGCCGGCCGAGGCATAGGTGGCGATGCCGCCGGCGTCGTTGCCCGCGGCGGCAGCCAGGAGGCCGGGACCCAGAGCCCCCAGATAAGGCCAGAACCGGCGGCTCTTCATGGCGGTCCTCAGGCGGCAAAGCTCCGGGCGCCGCGCCGCTGCCAGACGTCGGGCAGGAGCACCGCCAGGGCGTCGTCGACGGTCACGATCCCGATCAGCTTCCGGGTCTCGTCGTCGAGCACCGGCACCGCGAGCAGGTTGTATTCGGCGAGCACCCGCGCGGCGTCCTCGGCGCGGTCGTTGGGGCCGACCGTAGGAATGTCGTCGTCCATGACCGCGGCGAGCGGAGTCGCAGGGTCGGCGACGATCAGATTGCGCAGCCGCACGATGCCCTCGAGGACCCCGGGATCGTCCGGAGCCAGGGCGTAGACGGCGAGGAGGGGATCGGGGACCTCCTCCATCGAGCGGATCGCGGCCAGGGCGTCGCCCACCGTGCCGCTCGCCGGGACGCTCACGAAATGGGTCGTCATGATGCGGCCGGCGCTGTCCTCGTCGAAGGCGAGGTGGGCCTGGACGTCGGCGGCCTCCTCGGGCTCCATGCGGGAGAGGAGCTGCTCGGCGACCTCTTCATCCAGATCTTCCAGGACATCCGCCGCAGCGGCCGGAGTCATCTCTTCGAGGATGTCCGCGGCGCGCTCCTGGTCCATACCTTCCAGGAGGTCGGCCAGCCGCTCGTCGCTGACCTCCTCGAGGGTCTCGGCGGCGGTCTCCTCGTCGAGGGCGGCGACGATCTCCGCGCTCTCGCGGTAGGAGAGCGCGTCGACGATGCGCGCGAGATCCACCGGGTTCAGCTCGGCGAGGCGGTCGTAGGAGACCTTGAGCTGTACCGGAGCGGCGGAGGCCAGGTACTGGACGTCGGACCAGTCGATGATCTGGCGACCGACGATGCGGCCGGCCATGACGCGCGGCCCGAGGCGGCGCAGCAGCGCGCGGGCGCTGATGTCGACCCCCACCACCCGGAAGGCTCCCTCGACGCGGGTGAGCTGGATGTCGTTGACCCGGACGATCCGGCGGCCGGTGATGTCGATGAGCTGATGATCGAGCACGTCGCGGCGCAGCAGGACCTCGCCGTTGCGCCGGGTGAACGGCTGCAGGTCGACGATGGAGGAGGAGAGACGCGTCGAGCCGTTCAGGTCCTGGAGCTGGGTCGCCGGTACGAAAAAGCGGCGGCGGCCGTCGCGCACCACGAGGCCGGCGATGGGCGGATAGTGCTCATCGCCCATGCGCACGATGAGGTCATCGAGCTTGCCGATGAGATCGCCGGTCTGTCCCTGGACCGGCCGGTCGACGATGGAAGTGAGGAACAGCATCGCCTGCCTCCTGGTCCCCCCGCGGCGAACGCGCCAGGGGGCAGGAGGCGGCTAGGCGGCGGCCCTCTCAGGGCCACCGGATCGGGAGCCGGCGCCTGTCCCTCGCGCGATGCCCCGCGAGGGCTACCGATGCACAAAGAGCACCGAATAAAGTGCGACTAGGTCCGTCGTCCATGAACGTTCGCTTGGTCGTTGTCAGATCCCCACCCGCCTCTCCCACGCGAGTCATGGTAGCACTCGGGGCGACCGGCGGGCCAGATGGTAGCGGGTGCCGGCACGCTCGCCGGTGCGCCGCACCCATCCGGCGTTCTGGAGGTCGTGGAGGATGCGGCGTAGCCGCGAAGCCGGCGCGTTGGTCAGCCGCGAGAGGTCGCCCATGGTCGCCGTGCCGCCCAGGCGCTCGATCGTTTCGAGCACCTGGGCTCCGAGGCCTGCGGGCGATTCCGTGACCGGCTGTCCGGCGGGCTCGGTGCCGTGCTCGGGCTCGTCGCCGAGACCGGCCAGCACGTCCCGGCGCAGGAAGCCCATGATCCGCTCGCCGTCGATGGCGAGCTCCAAGAGGGGCGCCGCCTCGATCTCCTCACCGCTCCCGGCCAGGAAGCGCAGGCGCCGGAGCTCCTGCACGAGGCTGCGGATCCGGCTGCGCCCGCCGAGCACAGGCTGGAAATCCCGGACCAGCGTCTCCAGGTGCACGCGCGGCGGCTCCGTCCCGCCCGTCCGCTTCTGCAGGACCAGGCGCACCCAGAGGATCACCAGCAACGCGCACGCCTCGGGCCGCAATCCAAGGTGGCTCGCCGCATCGAGCCCCGCATCCGCGGTGACCTCGGGCGCCAGGCGGAGGCCGACGTGGTCCGAGGAGGGGCTCGTCGCCAGCGTCAGACCGACCGAGCGCAGGCGCCGCTCGACCTCGCCGTGGACCTCGGGAGCATCGAGCATAGGAATCTCGGCGCGGGGCACGCTCCCCTCGCGCAACAGCCGGGCGCAGATCCGGGTGGCCTCGTCTATGTCCATGGCGAGGTTTCGTAAGCGAGATCTTCGTCTATCGTCGTGTTGAACGTCCGTGCTTTGTCACTCATTCCCGCAACGGAACTATAACGGATTGCAACACCGGCGCCCAGTCCCCGGCCCGAAACCAGAGGAGGGCGGTTTTAAAACCGGCCGGTCCGGCTGCGCAGGAGCCGGCTTTCGGCCGCGCGGAGGATGGCGTCGGTGGAGAGAAGAGGCAGCGGGAGGAGGGCGGGGAGCAGTGCATCGCGCCCGGCCGAGGCGAGCTCGCCGAGGCTCTTCCGTCGGAGGGCGGACATCATCCGGTCACCGTATCGCAGGAGCTCCAGGACTGCGTAGGCGCGCTGGCCGGCCTTGGTAAGGACCAGCCCCTCCAGCCACCCTCCCTGGCGCAGGGCACGCAGGGCGGCAGATCGGTCCCTGCCGGTCAGCCAGGAGAGCTGCTCACCGAGCTCGCGAGAGGAGGAGATGGGGAGGTGGGCCTCCGCCAGGACCTGGAGGACGGCCATCCGTGCCAGGAAGTCGCGGGGAGAGCTCCCGGTGAGGGTGAGCAGCAGGGAGCGAAACGGCGCCGGCTCGCCGGGTGCTTTCGAAGCGGGTCGCGTTCGTCGAGACTCGGTTTTGTCGCCCATCAGCGCGACAGACTATAACGGAAGCACGGCGCGGCGAGGCATCAACCCGGAATCGCGTGGTCGCGGAGCGAGGAGGCTCACCACCGCTGAGGCATCCCAAAATCTCAACGGCTGCTCCCGCGTTCCTCAAGCACGAACTTGACGAGGAGGCCTTCAGGGTCCTCGATCCGTGGCAATGTCCAGAATGACTCGTCGAGCGGGCGGAGAGGGGGTCGGATGCCTCCCGACCGCACCAGACGCGCCATCCGCTCCTCCTCCGGCTCGACCGGAACGATCCTGGCGATCGGTGCGCCGCGATCGGTTACAAGGAAGGATTCCCCGGCCTTCACCCGTTCGAGAGTTTCCCGCAAAGAGGATTTCAGCTCTCTGATTCCGGTGGTCTTCATGACCCCGGAGTCTACATCAGGAGAAATGATGCGTCAATCGAAACCATTCCCGTAATCCGGGGGGAGAGATGTCACGCCGTCTCGCCTCCCTCCGGTGGCTTGGGGCGCCCCGCGATCGCCAGGAAGAGCTCCGAGACGACCTCTTTGAGCTCCACGGTGTAACTGGCGAGGTCGCGCAGCTGTTGCTCCAGGACCTCCGGCCCCGGGCGGACCAGCGCGCCTCCGGGGCGGGGCTTGACCTTGTAGGTGTACAGCTCGTCGAGGAGCTGCAGCTTCTGGTAGGCGTCTTTCAGTCTCTGCGGATCCATCTCAGCCCCCTGTCTTCCGGGACGGCAGCCCCAGGGTGAAGTCGACGAGCCGTGCCACCTCCTCCGGGCTCAGCCGGCGCCGGAAGGACGGCATGGGCCCTTCCCCCTCGACGATCTGCTGCCGTACGGCGGCGCGGTCTTTCTTCCGGATCATGGGCGAGGCGAGCAGGTCCAGGTAGGGGTACAGCTTGTTGGGGCGCCGGGGCCCCTGCCCCTCCCCGCCATGGCAGCGCGCGCAGTACCGCTTGTAGAGAGCGGGCGCGCTGCGGTCCGCCGGGCCGCAGCCGGCAAGGAGGGACAGCATCAGAAGCAGCGGCAGCCACCTCAATGAGAATTTCCACTATGGAGCCGTTTCACGTACTCGACCAGCAGGTCCACCTCCTTGTCGGTGAGCTGCTGGCTGAACCCCGGCATCTCGCCGAAGACGCCTTCGCGGATGGCCCGGCGGATCGAGCTCTCACCGCCGCCTCCCGAATGCCAGACGTCGTCGGTGAGGTCGGCGTAGGCGTTCCCCATGTAGGCCGGCGTGTTGCCCGCCCCATCGATGCCATGGCATTTGGCGCAGTGCTTCCGCCAGAGCTTCTCGTCCGGCGGCCGGTTGGAGAAACGGTCCACCAGGTCGTCGCACCCCGCCAGGACGAGCGTCGCCAGGAGGACCAGGGCGATGCGCTTCACGGCGGTGCTCATGGATTCACCTCCCGGCGGAAGACCGCCGACGCCGACGCCTGATCGCGCGGGCGGACGACGATCTCGTCGATGTTGACGTGGGGCGGCCGGGTCACCGCCCACACCACGCACTCGGCGACGTCCTCGGCCATCAGAGGCTGGAGACCTCGGTAGACCGCGTTGGCCCGCTCTGCATCGCCTCCGAAGCGGACCAGGGAGAACTCGGTCTCCACCAGACCCGGCGCGATGTCGGTGACGCGGATCGGCTGGCCGAGCAGCTCGAGCCGCAGGGTGCGGGTCAGGGCGCGCTCCGCATGCTTGGCCCCGGTGTAGCCGGCTCCCCCCACGTAGGTCTCGAACCCGGCGATCGAGCCGATATTGACGATGTGGCCGTCGGTGGACTCCCGGAGGGCGGGCAGGAGCGCCCGCGTCATGCGCAGTGTGCCGAGGACGTTGGTCTCCCACATCGTCCGCCAGCTGTCGTCGCCGGCGTCCTCGATGCGGTCGAGACCCAGGGCACCGCCGGCGTTGTTCACCAGCAGGTGGACGACCGGCGGGAGCTGCTCGATGAAGGCCGCCACGCTCTGCGTGTCCGTCACGTCCAGCTGCAGCGCGTTCGCGCCCAGCGGCTCGGCGACCTCGCGCAGGCGGTCGAGGCGGCGCGCTCCCACCCAGAGCTGGAAGCCGGCCCGCGCCAGCGCCTGGGCGGTCGCCGCTCCGATGCCCGAGCTGGCGCCGGTGACCACCGCGATCTTTCCCTCGCTCATGAAGAAGCTCTCCTGATTCGAAGTTGGCTCTACACCTCGGCCGAAGGGCAGAGATCGGCCACGGGGCAGGCGGCGCACTCCGGCTTGCGCGCCTTGCAGAGGGCCCGGCCGTGACTCTGGAGCAGGTGCGACCAGGCGTTCCAGTCCTCCTGCGCGACGAGCGGCAGGAGATCCTGCTCGATCCTTTCCGGATCGGTCTCCTGGGTCAGGCCGAGCCGCCGGGAGAGCCGCTGCACGTGGGTATCGACCGTGATCCCCTCGTTCTTGCCGAAGGCGTTGCCGAGGACGGCGTTGGCGGTCTTGCGTCCGACCCCGGGGAGCGCCACGAGGGCGTCCATCGCCGCCGGCACCTCGCCGCCATGGTCCGCCACCAGCGCTTGGCCGAGGGCCTTCAGGGCACGCGCCTTGTTGCGGAAGAAGCCGGTGGAGCGCACCATCTCCTCCAGCTCCGGGAGCTCGGCCTCGGCGTAGTGGCGGGCGGTCGGATAGCGCCGGAAGAGGGCGGGCGAGATCTCGTTGATCTTCTTGTCCGTGCACTGGGCCGCCAGCACCGTGGCCACCAGGAGCTGGAGGGGCGAGGTGAAATCGAGCGCGATGCGCGAGTCGGGGTAGGCCCGGCGCAGGCGGGCCAGGATCTCCGTGGCCCGCTGGCGTTTCGCCTTCCGCGATTCCCGGCGGGCCTGCGCCGGAGTGATGCCGTCGGATGTGAGTCCGGCCATCCGCCTAGTCCTCGGGAATGAGGGCCCGCACCACCCAGTTGACCAGGGCGATCACCACTCCGCCCAGGACCGCCGGCATGCAGCCGTCGATCCGGAGCTGCGAGAGCAGGGCGTCGGCCAGGAGCAGCATGAGCCCGTTGATCAGCAGGTAGAAGAGGCCGAGGGTGAGGACGATCAGCGGGAACGAGAAGAAGCTGACGATCGGCTTGACCAGCAGATTGATCAGGCCGATCACGAGCCCGGCGAGCAGCAGGTAGAGCAGGCCGCCGCTGAAGTGGATGCCGTCGATCAGCTTGTCGGCGATCACCAGGGCGACGCCGTTCAACACCACCTGGATCAGTGCGCGCAGCATCTCGGGGAGCCCTCCGTTCCGGAAGCAGGAGGGAGTCTACACCTTCGGCGGGGTGGGAGCGGGCGGCGCGGGCTCCAGGATGTCGCGGGCCCGCGCCGCCACCCGGCGCTCGTTGTCGAAGGTGAGCCGGGCGATCCCGGCGTCCCAGGAGAACCAGCCGGCTCCGGAGACCTCGCGCGCGTCGAAGTCCGCCGGATCGCCGGTCACGTATTCCAGGAGGAAATAGGCCACCTGCTTGTGGATGCGCGAGCCGCGGTCGAAGAACCAGTACTCGACTCCGGGCAGAGGGGCGACGATGCGGCCGGTGACCCCGGTCTCCTCGCGGACCTCGCGGATGGCGGCCTCCTCCGGCGTCTCCCCTTCCTCGATGTGCCCTTTCGGGAGCTGCCAGCGCTTCCCCTCCTGGGTCGAGATGAGGAGGATGCGCGAGCTGCGGACGATCAGGCCCCCGGCGGAGCGCTGGTGCTCGATCCGCGGCGTGGGTTGGCTGGCGCGCGGGCTGCCGCCGGGAGGGGCCGCGGCCCTGGGTTTGCTGCGCCGCCGGCGGGGTGAGCGCGTCAGTTGGTCGTCTCCCCACCCCGTTCCGGCGTCCAGGAGGGGAGAGCCGCGGGGTCGACTCCCACCGACCGCAGGGCGGCCGACCAGACCGCATCGGGATCGGACGCGAAGATGAGGTCCTCCCGGGCCGGTGCGGTCAGCCAGTCGTTGCGCAGGATCTCGTCGATGAGCTGCCCCGAGCCCCAGCCGGCATACCCGAGGAAGAGGCGGAAATGGTCCGGCGGGGTCTCGGCGAGACGCATCAGGTCGCCGATGTGCTGCGTCAGGGCCACGCCGGGGATGACCTCGGTCGCGGCCTCGGTCTCCGCCTCTCCGGGCACGAAGAGGACCGTGCCGAGCTGCGGGTGGACCGGGCCGCCGAAGTGCGCCACCGCACAGTCCTCGCCGCGCCACCCGACCTCCATCCCTTCGAGGATCTCGGCGAGCCGGATCCCTGTCGTGCGGTTGAGGATGAAGCCGAAGCTCCCTTCCTCTTCATGATGGACCAGCAGCACGACGCTGCGCTGGAAGAAGGGATCGAGCACCTGCGGCATGGCCACCAGCAGAACCGGGGGCGTCAGACCGGAGTCGGCGGCGGGCATGCGACCATCTTAGCGCAAGCCCGTGAGGGGATCTGATATCTTTCCGGACACGGGCGATCCCCGCGCCCGAGGAGAGAGATCCATGAGAGACAGTTTCGGCAGCCGCTCGACCCTGACCGTGGGCGGCCGCAATGTTTCCCGCACCTATCGCCTGGCCCGGCTCGACGCCCTGGAGAAGCGGGGCTGGAATCTCGCGCGGCTCCCCTATGCGCTGCGCATCCTGCTGGAGAACCTGCTGCGCCGGGAGGACGGCGAGGTGGTCCGCGCCGAGGACGTCGAGGCGCTGGCGCACTGGAATCCCAAGGCCCTCCCCGACCGGGAGATCGCCTTCATGCCCGCCCGCGTCCTGCTCCAGGATTTCACCGGCGTGCCGGCGGTGGTCGACCTCGCCGCCATGCGCGACGCCATGGCCGCCATGGGCGGCGATCCGAAGCGGATCAATCCGCTCCAGCCGGTGGAGCTGGTAATCGACCACTCGGTCCAGGTGGACGAGTACGGCAGCGCCGCGGCCTTCCTGATCAACGCCGAGAAAGAGCTGGAGCGCAACCGCGAGCGCTACGCCTTCCTGCGCTGGGGCCAGACCGCGTTCGACAACTTCAAGGTCGTGCCGCCGGACACCGGCATCGTCCACCAGGTGAATCTGGAATACCTGGCCCGCGTCGTGATGGACGGTCCCATGGAGGGCGAGACCTGGGCCTATCCCGACACCCTGGTGGGCACCGACTCGCACACGACGATGATCAACGGTCTGGGCGTCCTCGGCTGGGGCGTCGGCGGCATCGAGGCCGAGGCGGCAATGCTCGGCCAGCCGGTCTCCATGCTGATCCCCGAGGTCGTCGGCTTCCGCCTCGCGGGCCAGCTCCCCGAGGGAGCGACCGCGACCGACCTGGTGCTCACGGTCACCGAGATGCTGCGCAAGAAGGGGGTGGTGGGCAAGCTCGTCGAGTTCTACGGTCCCGGGCTGGCCAACCTGCCGCTCGCCGACCGCGCCACGATCGCCAACATGGCCCCCGAATATGGCGCCACCTGCGGCATCTTCCCGGTCGACCAGGTCGCGCTGGACTACCTGCGCTTCACCGGCCGTCCGGAGGAGCGGGTGGCGCTGGTCGAGACCTATATGAAGGAACAGGGGCTGTTCCATACGGCGGAGAGCCCGGAGGCGGTCTACTCCGTCACCCTGGCGCTCGACCTCGGCACCGTCGAGCCGAGCCTCGCCGGTCCGCGCCGGCCGCAGGACCGCGTCCGCCTCGGCGACGTCAAGAGCTCGTTCCTCAAAGAGCTGGAGACGATCACCGCGGCGCCCCGAAAGCCGCGTCCGGCGGCCGGACCAGGGCTCCAGGTGGCGGGCGGCAACGCCGCCGGAACGCTGGTCGCCGAGCCCGCGGTGGAGACCGCCGCCGAGGCCGCCGCCGCGCTCCAGCACGGCTCGGTGGTGATCGCGGCGATCACCAGCTGCACCAACACCTCGAACCCGTCGGTGATGGTGGCCGCCGGCCTGCTGGCCAAAAAGGCGGTCGAGCGGGGCCTGAACGTCAAGCCGTGGGTCAAGACCAGCCTCGCCCCGGGCTCCAAGGTGGTCACCGAATACCTGCGCGAGGCCGGGCTCTGGCCTTACCTGGAGCAGCTCAGGTTCCATCTCGTGGGATACGGATGCACCACCTGCATCGGCAACAGCGGCCCGCTGCCGGCGGCGATCTCGCAGGCCATCGACGAGCGCGACCTGGTGGCGGTCGCGGTCCTCTCCGGCAACCGCAACTTCGAAGGGCGGATCAACTCCGACGTGCGGGCCAACTACCTGGCCTCACCGCCTCTCGTGGTGGCCTACGCCCTCGCCGGACGGATCGATCTCGATCTCCAGACCGAGCCGCTGGGCACGGGCAGGGACGGCCAGCCGGTCTATCTGAAGGACATCTGGCCGAGCCGCCGCGAGGTGGAGGAGACCGTGCTGCGCAGCCTGCGCTCCGACATGTTCCGCAAGGAGTACGCGGACGTCTTCGCCGGCGACGAGCACTGGAACACCCTGGAGGTCCCGGCGGGCGACACCTACGCCTGGGATCCGGTGTCGACCTACGTCCGCCATCCTCCCTATTTCGAGAACATGCCGGCGGAGCCGGCGCCGGTCGAGGACATCCACGGCGCGCGGGTGCTCGCGGTGTTCGCCGACAGCATCACGACCGACCACATCTCGCCGGCCGGCTCGATCAAGGCCGCGAGCCCGGCGGGCAGGTACCTGGTCGAGCACGGCGTGGCGCCCAAGGACTTCAACTCCTACGGCGCGCGGCGCGGCAACCACGAGGTGATGGTGCGGGGCACCTTCGCCAACGTGCGCATCCGCAACAAGATGACGCCGGAGATCGAAGGGGGCTTCACCACCCATCTGCCCTCGGGCGAGCCGATGACGATCTACGATGCGGCCATGAAGTACCTGGCCGCCGGGGTGCCCACGGTGGTCCTGGCGGGCAAGGAGTACGGCACCGGCTCCTCGCGCGACTGGGCAGCCAAGGGGCCGCGCCTCCAGGGCGTGCGCGCCGTGATCGCCGAGGGCTTCGAGCGCATCCACCGCAGCAACCTGGTCGGCATGGGCGTGGCGCCTCTGGAATTCCTGCCGGGAGAGTCGGTGCAGAGCCACGGCCTCACCGGTTTCGAGGTCTTCGAGATCACCGGCCTGGCGCAGGGGAGCGCGACCGGCTTCCAGGGAAACCGCGAAGTGACCGTCCGCGCCACGGCCGACAACGGCAAGGTGACCGCCTTCAAGGCCCGGGTGCGCCTCGACACCCCGCAGGAGGTGCAGTACTACCGTCACGGGGGCATCCTGCACTACGTGCTGCGGCACCTCCTCCGAGATTAGGTGGGAGACCCGTCCAACAATTTCCCGGCCACCTGTGTCCTTATTAGATAGAGGGGGAGAAACCGGGCCCCCGCTGGCCGGGAAAGAACCATGCCAGACAAAAGGCATGCCAGCGCCAAAGTGCCATTTTGACGGGGAGGTCATGAAAAACCCGGAAGTGGCCGATCTTCAGTGGGTTGCGAGAAAGGAGGTGAGCTGGAAGGCTGTGGAAAACGACCAGCAGAGACCGCCTGCGAGCCGGGTCATAAAAAGACCCAACTTAAGTCCCTCTGGAATCAGCGGTTTGGAACGGTCGCCCTTGGAACTGCCCTGATCTGTATGGTGGGATTGCGACTCTCAGGGGGAGGCGGGCGGAAAGAAAAGTAGGACAATCGGCCTCCTTGGAACTGCCCTGATCTGTATGGTGGGATTGCGACTCTTGAACCTCTTCGCCATCCAGGGTGGCAAAGACTCCCTGCTTGGAACTGCCCTATGGTGGGAGGCGGAAAGCCCCCGGAGGGGGCGACGGAATGTAGCCCGGGGCGTAAGCCCCGGGTAACGGAGCCCCCCAATTCACAAGCCCCCGGAGGGGGCGGCAGAGGCAACGCCACGTCCGCTGTGCCTCTGCCGCCCCCTCCGGGGGCTTGAAAGGTTTCTGCTCTCTTACCCGGGGTCGCCGCTCCTTCGTCGCTCTGACCCCGGGCTACATTCCTTCGCCCCCTCCGGGGGCTCCTCGTCGTGGGTTCGGGCCTACTCCAACGCTCTTGCGAGCGCGATCTTCCCGGCGTGGTCGAGCGCCAGGCCTCCGGCGGCGTCGATCACCCAGGCGAGATCGCCGGGGAGGGAGACCAGCGCGTCCACGACGTTCAGGGCGGCCAGGAAGTCCTGATCGAAGAACTGCATGTGCCCCGCGACCTGGCCGTCGTCGAGAATGGGGAAGCCGAGCAGGCTGTCCGGCTCCTCGCCGAGCTTGTAGCGCAGGCGGCGGCCGGTGCCGGGGAGGATCGCGGCGGCGAGCCGCGCCGCATCCTTCTTCTGGAAGACCGCGAGCGGCCGGCTCCCCTTGTCGAGGCTCTCGCCGCGGCGCAGGACGGCCCAGCCCTGAGCATGGCGCTCCAGGTGCCAGGGACCGGCGACGTCCGCTTCCGCGGCGGTTGAGCCCGAGCAGGCTATTTGGTGGTCCAGGGGGGTCTGGCTGATCACGATCAGCGATGGACGGGGGGTGGCGTCCCTCGGATAGCCTGCTCATCTTTCGAGAGTCAGCATCATCCGCGCCCGCAGGGCGCGCGCGCGAAGACAAAAAAATCCTCCAGGGAGATTTGGTTGACGGTCCCTCCGGAGGACTCGTCTGCTTTCGTTGCCTGACGAAAGGAGACGAGCCTTTGTACCAGACAGTTCTTCGGGATTCCAGCTTTTTTTTTCTGCTGTTGCAGCTCGACCAGGCCCTGGCCGCCGAGGCGCGGGCGGCAGGGTGCGCCTGTGGGGGAGCTCTGCATAGTGCGCATTACCCGCGTAAGCCGCGCGGCGGGCCGGACGGATTGGGGACCGAGCACAATGTGCGGCTGAGCTTCTGCTGCTCGGTGGAAGGCTGTCGCAAGCGAGTGACGCCGCGGTCGCTGCGGTTCCTGGGCCGTAAGGTGTTCTTCGGGGTCTGGGTGTTGCTGCTGCCGGTGTTGCGAGATGGCCCGACTCGGGAGCGGCTGCGCCGGCTGGAGGAGGTGTTTCAGGTCAGCCGACGGACGCTGCTGCGCTGGCGGCGGTTTTGGCGTGAGGCGTTGCCGGGCAGCCGGTTCTGGGAGGCGAGCCGAGGTCACTTCGCCGCCCCGGTGGCTGTGGAGGCACTGCCGGGCTCGCTTCTCGAAGCCTTCACGGGCGCGGACCCGAGCGGACGGGTCCTGGAGGTGCTGCGCTTTCTTTCGCCGCTTTCTTGCGGCTGTCGGGAGCACGCTTTTTGAGATTCGTCATAGGCCCGCAGAAGATGCGTCTTTCGGGGCGAGCCAGAGCGCCTTAGCGTGTGTTGGCCGGCGGATGCGTCAGGACGCCGGCGGAAAGGAGGCGTCAATGACGCGCCAAGACACGGTGCGCTCTTACGAGCGGTGGGCTCACCTGCGCTTTGCCATCGTGGGTCCACTGCTGGCCTCGCCGCCAGCGCCGGGAGAGCTGCGCACGGCGCTGGCAGGGCTCGCCGAGAGGGTGTGGCTGCATCCGGTGACGGGTCAGCCTGTGCGTTTCGGAGCTTCGACCATCGAGCGCTGGTATTACGCGGCGCAGAAGGCGGCCGACCCGGTGGTCATCCTGCGTCGCAAGCCGCGCAAGGACAGCGGCCAGCAGCAAGCGATCAGCCCCGAGCTCGGCGAGGCATTGCGCAGACAGCACGCCGCCCACCCGAGCTGGAGCTACCAGCTCCACCTCGACAATTTGGCCGCGTTGCTGCGCGACAAGCCCTCCCTGGGGCCGCTGCCGTCGTACGCCAGTCTAAGGCGTTACCTGGTCGCGCACGGTCTGCAGCGGCACCGTCGTCAGTCGGTGGCCGAGCTGCGCGCAGGGGAGCGTCGTGCCATGCAGCACCGGGAGCAGCGGGAGGTGCGCAGTTATGAAGCCGAGTACGTCAATGGTCTCTGGCATCTCGACTTCCACCACGGCTCGCACAAGATTCTCACTCTTCGCGGGGAGTGGGTGCGGCCCATCCTGTTGACCATCCTCGATGACCGCTCGCGCCTGGCCTGCCACGCGCAGTGGTACCTCAACGAGACCGCAGAAAGCCTCATCCACGGCATAAGCCAGGCCTTTCTCAAACGGGGCTTGCCCCGCACCCTGCTCAGCGACAACGGCAGCGCCATGATCGCCAGCGAAACCACCCAGGGGTTCAGACGCCTCTCCATCCTGCAGCAGACGACTCTTCCCTACTTCTACTTTGTCAGATTGACTTCCGGCCCAGGCACCAGCGTCTGGACGAAGGCGCGATCTGGGCGTAACGAGAAGGGCGGACGCCTTTTTCCCGTCATTGCCCGTCCCCCTTCGACCGCCAAAGCCATCCGCT
>WNGB01000760.1_pt1 | contig 51421 bp, 53 predicted proteins | sample 5400681 | NCBI WGS metagenome assembly WNGB01 (sample SAMN13153367, study PRJNA577476) | soil metagenome | isolation source: 115 cm soil or saprolite under grassland replicate 2 | place: USA:California | collected 2016-06-15
GTCGGGGGCGGGGGCTGGGGGAGCGTCGGCCAGGGGCCACGAGCCGGTGGCACGAGCCCGGCGACAGGAGCCGGTGGCACGAGCCGGGGAGTGGGGGCCGGGGAGCGTGGGCCGGGGGGTCGCCCCCCACGTACCGTCGGGGGCGTGACGGACCAGTCGAGCGATCCCCTCCGGCGACCCCGGGTCGGGCACATCCAATTCCTCAACTGCCTGCCGATCTACTGGGGCCTGGTGCAGAGCAGCGCGCTGCTCGACGTGGAGCTGGTCAAGGACACCCCGGACAACCTCAACGACGCCCTGGTCGCCGGCGACCTGGACATCTCCGCGATCAGCCTCGTCGAGTACCTGCGCAACGCCGCCGACCTGCTGGTGCTGCCCGATCTCGCGGTCGGCAGCGACGGGCCGGTGTTGAGCGTGAACCTGGTCGCACAGCAGCCGCTGTCCACCCTGGACGGCTGCCGGGTGGCCCTCGGTTCGACCAGCCGCACCAGCGTGCTGCTGGCCCGGATGTGGCTGGCCGAGGTGCACGGCGTGCACCCGGAGTACTTCCGCTGCCCGCCGGACCTGTCGCAGATGCTGCAGGAGGCCCGGGCCGCGGTGCTGATCGGGGACGCGGCGCTGCGGGCGACGTACGAGGCGCCGGGCCGCGGCCTGGACGTGCACGACCTCGGCCAGGTCTGGCGGGACTGGACGGGGCTGCCCATGGTCTTCGCAGTGTGGGCGGTGCGGCGGGAGTTCGCCGCGGCGTACCCGGGGCTGGTCAAGGACGTGCACGAGGCGTTCCGCACGTCCCGGGACCGGGCGCTGGCCGAGATCGACACGGTGGCCGCGCGGGCCGCCCGGTGGGAGGTCTTCGACCGGACCACGCTGGCCGGGTACTTCCGCACCCTGGACTTCTCCCTGGGCGAGCGGCAGTTGGCCGGGCTGCGCGAGTTCGCCCGCCGGGTGGCCCCGCTGGCGGACACCGACCCGGACGTGCCGGTGGAGATGTTCACCGGCTGATCGACAATGCCGGCATGCGGATCGTCGAGCTGTCCCATCCGGTCGAGCACGGCATGATCACCTATCCGGGGCTGCCCGGCCCGGTGATCTCCACCCATACCGCGCGGGAGGAGTCGGCGGCCCGGCTGGGCACCGGGGTGTCGTTCCACATCGGCCGGATCGAGATGGTCGCCAACACCGGTACGTACCTGGACGCGCCGTACCACTTCCACGCCGCCGGCGCCGACCTGGCCGACCTGCCGGCGTGGCGGCTGGTGGACGTGCCGGTCGTGGTGGTCCGCGCGGCCGGCCACCAGGCGGTCGGCCCGGGGCGGCTGGGCGATCCGGCCCGGCTGGCCGGCGCCGCGGTGCTGGTGCACACCGGCTGGTCCGCGCACTGGGGCACCGCGGCGTACCTGTCCGGGAGCCCCTACCTCACCGCCGGGTCGGCCCGCGCACTCATCGACGCGGGCGTCGCGCTGGTCGGCATCGACGCGCTGAACGTGGACGACACCGGCGATGCGTCCCGGCCGGTGCACAACACGGTGTTGGGCGCCGGCATCCCGCTGCTGGAGCACCTCACCGCCTTGGACCGGCTTCCCGACACCGGCGCCCGGCTGACCGCGCTGCCGCCCCCGGTCCGCGGCATGGGCAGCTTCCCGGTGCGCGCCGTGGCCGTCCTGTCGTCGCCCGATCCCCGGTGATCGTCCATCGCAGGATCCCGGTGATCGTCGCCGTCTTCTGCCGGTCCGCGCCGTTGCTCCTCGGCGACGATCACCGGAAGAGCGTCGAGGCGGTGCGGGACGGCACCGGTGGGCCGCGGCGCGGGGCGAGGGCTCACGTACTCTCAAGGCGTGACCGACCCGGAGCTGCAGGAGATCCTCGACCGCGCCGCGGAGGGTGACCGGATCACGGCGGAGCAGGCCCTCGCCGTGTACCGGGACGCGCCGTTCCATGCGCTGGGCCGGGCCGCCGACGCCGCCCGGCGCCGCCGGTACGCCGGGACCGAGCGGATCGCGACGTACATCATCGAGCGGAACATCAACTACACCAACGTGTGCGTCACCGCCTGCAAGTTCTGCGCGTTCTACCGGGCGCCGAAGCACGAGGGCGGCTGGGTCCGCGACCTGGACGACATCCTGCGGCGGTGCGCCGAGACCGTGGAGCTGGGCGGCACCCAGATCATGTTCCAGGGCGGCCACCATCCGGACTTCGGCGTGGAGTACTACGAGACCGCGTTCGCCGCGATCAAGCAGGCCTTCCCGCAGCTCGTGCTGCACTCGCTCGGGGCGTCCGAGGTGGCGCACATGGCGCGGGTGTCCGGGGTCGGCGTCGCGGAGGCGATCGCCCGGATCAGGGCCGCGGGGCTGGACTCGTTCGCCGGCGCCGGCGCGGAGCTGCTGCCGGAGCGGGCGCGCACCGCGATCGCGCCGCTGAAGGAGTCCGGCGAGGAGTGGCTGTCGATCATGGAGACGGCGCACCGGCTCGGGGTCGAGTCGACCAGCACCATGCTGATGGGCACCGGTGAGTCGAACGCCGAGCGGATCGAGCACCTGCGCATGATCCGCGACGTGCAGGACCGCACCGGTGGGTTCCGGGCGTTCATCCCGTACACCTACCAGCCGCACAACAACCACCTGAAGGGCCGCACCCAGGCCACCTCGGCCGAGTACCTGCGGATCATCGCGGTGGCGCGGCTGTTCCTGGACAACGTGGCGCACATCCAGGGCTCCTGGCTGACCACCGGCAAGGACGTGGGTCAGCTCTCCCTGCACATGGGCGCGGACGACCTCGGCTCGGTGATGCTGGAGGAGAACGTGGTGTCCTCCGCCGGCGCCCGGCACCGTTCCAACCTGCTGGAGCTCGTCCACCTCATCCGCGGCGCCGACCGCATCCCGGCCCAGCGCGACACGCTCTACAACCACCTCGCGGTGCACTGGACCCCGGCCGACGACCCGCACGACGACCGGGTGGTCTCCCACCTCTCGTCCACCGCGTTGGACGCCGCCGGCCGCCGCCACCTCCCCCTGGTGGACGCCCGCTGACGCGTCCGTCAGCGGGGCCGGTACACGTCCGCCCGGTGCTCGATCCGGACGACGTGCACGACGTGCTTGTCGTCGTCGATACGGTAGACGAGACGGTACTCGCCCCGCCTGGCCGTGTGGTAACCCTCAAGCTCGAACATCAGGGGCTTGCCAACCTTGCGCGGCGCGGCGAGCAGTGGGCCTCGGATGAAGTCAGCGACCGCTACCGCGATCGGCAACGCCAAGCCTCGGGGTGGTCCGATCTCCAGGACACGACGGGCAGCTGGGGCAAGGTCCAGTTCGTACGGGTCGTCCTCGGTCACCCGGCCGCCTGCCGTCGCGCGATGATCTCGCCCAGCTCCTCAGCACCGATGCCCTCGCCGCGGCTGAGCGCGTCCTCGGCCTCTTGGATCTGCTGCAGCGCACCCTGCGTCCGGATGATGTCCAGCGTCTCGAGGATCGCCTCGAAGTCGGCAACGGCGATGATCATGACCGCGGGGCGGCCGTGCTTGGTGACGGTGACGCGTTCGAAGGTGGTCTCGACCTCGTTGACGATCTCGGAGAGGTGGTCGCGGACCTCGCCCAGCGGCATGATGCTCATGCCAGAAGTGTAGCCAGAACTAGCCCCGTGGCGGAACGGTCGTCAACGCCGTATGGGTCATGGTGATCACGCCGACGCATAGGTTGACCTGCGAGAATGCGCGCAGACCCGGGTGGTGCGCGGCGGGCGGCGGCCGGTGGGCGAGGATGGGGCGGTGACGAGGGCCGGCCTGGACAAGCAGCCGCGCGAGGTTGCCGCGATGTTCGACGCGGTGGCGCGGCGGTACGACCTGACCAACACGGTGCTGTCGTTCGGGCAGGACCGGCGCTGGCGGCGGCTGACCCGGCAGGCGCTGGCGCCGCGGCCGGGGGAGCGGGTGCTGGACCTGGCCGCCGGCACCGGGGTGTCCACCGTCGAACTCGCCCGGGACGGGGCGTGGTGCGTGGCCTGCGACTTCTCCCTCGGCATGCTGCACGCCGGGCTGCACCGTGGCGCGCTGCCCAGGGTGGCCGGCGACGCGCTGCGGCTTCCGTTCGCGGACAGGGCGTTCGACGCGGTCACAATCTCCTTCGGGTTGCGCAACGTCGCCGATCCGGCGGCGGCGCTGGGCGAGCTGGCCCGGGTCACCCGGCCGGGCGGGCGCCTGGTGGTGTGCGAGTTCAGCCGGCCGACGTGGCCGCCGTTCCGGACCGTGTACGTCGAGTACCTGATGCGGGCCCTGCCCGCGCTCGCCCGCCGCGTCGCCAGCAACCCCACGGCGTACGAGTACCTGGCCGAGTCGATCCGCGCCTGGCCGGACCAGAAGGCGCTCGCCGGCCAGGTGTCCGCCACGGGCTGGCGGGACGTGGCCTGGCGGAACCTTTCCGGCGGCATCGTGGCGCTGCACCGCGCGGTGCGCAGCGGCTGAGCCGGCGGTGCGCCGATTTTCGCGGTACGGCATTTGGCCGTACGTTCTGTGCGAACGAGCCGTCCACACATAGTTCCCCGGAGGACCGCCAGATGGGCGTTTTCGACAAGGTGAGGGGCCTGCTGAAGGGGCGCGAGCAGCGGGTCAAGCAGGCGGTCGACAAGGTCGGCAACCTGGTGGACACCAGGACCAAGGGCAAGTACCACGAGAAGATCGAGAAGGCCGAGCAGAAGGCCGGCGAACTGGTGGACAAGGCGGCCGGTACGGCGCCCGCGGCGGCCGCCTCTGAGCCGGACGCGACCCCCACGCCCGAGGCCGCGAAGCCGACCGTCCCGGCCGAGCCAACCCCTGCCGAGCCGTCGGTGGCTGCCGAGCGGGCGGCCGGGGACGTGCTCCCCGCGGACGCCACCCCGGACACCACCCCGGCCGGCGGGCCGACCGGCGCGGAGAAGGCGGCCGAGCCGTTCGAGCCCACGCTGGAGGAGCCGCCGCCGGCCGTCGACGCGGCGTCCGCCGAGACCGCGCCCGCCGCCGAGACCGCGCCCGCCGCAGGGACCGCGCCCGCAGACAAGACCGGCAAGCCGCAGGCCCCGAAGCACAGCGCCGAGGCGACCGGCGACGTCAAGCCGGCCAGCGCGGACGGTCCCGCCGAGCAGGCCTGACCACCCGATCAGCCGGCCCCGCCACGGCGGGGCCGGCCGCGTCGACCCTCGCCGCACACGGCCTGCGGCGAGTCGTAGACTCAACCACGGAACAGTTCGTGAAGCCGTTCACAAGCGGCGTCCCGCACCGGGCCACCAGCGCGGTCACCGATGCGGGTCGAGATTGCAGCGAGGAGGCGCGCCCATGACGCAGCGTGCCCGTACCTCGCGGCTGGCCGCCACGAAGCAGGACCGGCCGTGAGTGCGCAGACGGTGGGCCGCCTGGACGGCCGGTCCGAGGACGCCGACGTCATCGTGGTGGGGGCCGGCCCGGCCGGCTCCACAACGGCGTACCACCTTGCCCAGACCGGCCTGTCCGTGCTGCTGCTGGAGAAGTCCAGTTTCCCCAGGGAGAAGGTCTGCGGCGACGGCCTCACCCCGCGCGCGGTCCGCTCGCTGGTCGCCATGGGCATCGACACCAGCCCGGCGAAACCCGGCGAGGCCGGCTGGCTGCACAACCGCGGCCTGCGCGTGTACGGCGGCGGGCGGGTGCTCGAGCTGGACTGGCCGGAGCTGGCCAGCTACCCCGACTACGGCCTGGTCCGGACCCGGTACGACTTCGACGACCTGCTCGCCCGGCAGGCGCAGCGGGCCGGCGCCAAGCTGCTCGAGCGGTGCGCCGTGGAGGGCCCGGTGCTCGACCGCGACGACCGGGTGGTCGGTGTGACCGCGAGCCTGGGCCCGGACAGGACCCCGGTCACCTTCCGCGCCCCCGTCGTGATCGCCGCGGACGGCGTCGCCGGCCGGCTCGCCCTGGCACTGGGCCTGGCCCGCCGGCAGGACCGGCCGATGGGCGTTGCCGTGCGGCGGTACTACACCAGCCCGCGGCACGACGAGCGCTACCTCGAGTCCTGGCTGGAGCTGCGGGAGGGCAGGGACCTGCTGCCCGGCTACGGCTGGATCTTCGGCATGGGCGACGGCACCTGCAACGTCGGGCTCGGCGTGCTCAACTCCTCCTCGTCGTTCCAGAACACCAACTACCGCGAGATGCTCGTCCGCTGGATGGCGAGCACCCCGGCGGAGTGGGAGTTCCGTGAGGAGACCGCGACCGGGCCGATCCGCGGCGCCGGACTGCCGATGGCCTTCAACCGCACCCCGCACTACACCCGCGGGCTGCTGCTGATCGGCGACGCGGGCGGCATGGTCAACCCGTTCAACGGCGAGGGCATCGCGTACGCCATGGAGAGCGGGCAACTCGCCGCGGAGCAGGTGGCGCAGGCCCTGGCCCGCCCGGCCGGCCCGTCCCGGGAGCGGGCGCTGCAGGGGTACGCCGACCGGGTGCGGGCGGCCTACGGCGGTTACTACCGGCTCGGGAAGGTCTTCGTGGACCTGATCGGGCACCCGCCGGTGATGCGGTTCTGCGCCCGGCACGGGATTCCCCGGCCGGTGCTGATGAGGTTCGTCCTGAAGTTGCTCGCCAACCTCACCGACCCGCGGGGAGGGGATGCCATGGATCGCGTGATCAACGGACTGAGCAGGATCGCTCCCGCGGTGTGATCACGCCGGGTGCCCCGCGTGCGGGCGCCGGCCGCGAACGCCGTAGGGTGCAACCGGTTTCGACCGGGCCACAAGACAGAGAACCGCGGGCAACAAGACAGAGAACCACTGGAAGGATCGCAACCGATGCTGGCGCCGTACATCCCCATCGTGGCGCTGTTCGTCGTCGCCACCGCGTTCGCCGCGGGCTCGGTGCTGGTGGCGCCGCTGATCGGTCCGCGGCGGTACAACCGGGCGAAGCTGGACGCGTACGAGTGCGGCATCGAGCCGACCCCGCAGCCGGCCGGAGCGCACCGGTTCCCGGTGAAGTTCTACCTGACCGCGATGCTGTTCATCATCTTCGACATCGAGATCATCTTCCTCTACCCGTGGGCGGTCGCCAACAACTCGCTGGGCATGTTCGGGCTGGTGGAGATGGTGCTGTTCATCGGCACCGTGTTCATCGCCTACGCCTACGTGTGGCGCCGCGGCGGCCTGGACTGGGACTAGGAGGGCTGGGCAGATGGGTCTGGAGGAGAAACTTCCCAGCGGCTTCCTGCTGACCAGCGTCGAGAAGCTGGTCAACTGGAGCCGCAAGTCCTCGATGTGGCCGGCCACGTTCGGCCTGGCCTGCTGCGCGATCGAGATGATGACCTTCGGTGCACCGCGGTACGACTCCGCGCGCTTCGGCATGGAGGTCTTCCGGGCCAGCCCGCGGCAGGCCGACCTGATGATCGTCGCCGGGCGGGTCAGCCAGAAGATGGCCCCGGTGCTGCGGCAGATCTACGACCAGATGCCGGAGCCCAAGTGGGTGCTGGCGATGGGTGTGTGCGCAAGCTCCGGCGGCATGTTCAACAACTACGCGATCGTGCAGGGCGTTGACCACGTGGTGCCGGTGGACATGTACCTGCCCGGGTGCCCGCCGCGTCCGGAGATGCTGATCGACGCGGTGCTCAAGCTGCACTACAAGATCATGCACGAGCCGCTGGGGCCGAAGCGGGCCAAGCAGTTGGCCGGCCAGAAGGTCGAGCTGCTGCCGTCGTCGGTGAGGTTTTCGAAGTGAGAGTGCGAACCACGGGGCACGGTACTGACGGTCGCGCCGCCGCCGAGCGCAGCGAGGTGGACGCGTGACTGACGAGAAGCTTCCGGTCGAGCGGGACCAGGTGCAGCCGCGCCCGGACGAGGCGGCCCCGGGCATCGTCGAGCACGGCATGTTCGGCGTCACCGGCTCCGGCGACACCTCCGGCTTCGGCGGCCTGGTACGGCGCCGGCCGGCCACGCCGTCCGCGCAGCGGCCGTACGGCGGCTACTTCGACGAGGTGGCCGACGCGCTGGAGGAGGCGTACCCGAGGTTCGCCGACGCGGTGACCAGCGTGGTGATCGACCGCGGCGAGATCACCTTCCAGGTACGGCGCGAGCACCTGGTGGAGCTGTGCCAGCGGCTGCGCGACGACCCGGCACTGCGCTTCGAGCTGTGCTCCAGCGTGTCCGCGGTGGACTACCTGGGCACCCCGGAGCGGCTGCACTCGGTCTACCACCTGACCTCGATGACCTACCGCCGGCGCATCCGGCTCGAGGTGTCCGTCACCGCGGAGGACCCGCACGTGCCCAGCGTGGTCGGCGTCTACCCGACCGCCGACTGGCAGGAGCGGGAGAACTACGACATGTTCGGCATCGTCTACGACGGCCACCCGGGGCTGACCCGGATCCTGATGCCGGACGACTGGGACGGGTTCCCGCAGCGCAAGGACTACCCGCTGGGCGGCATCCCGGTCGAGTTCAAGGGCGCGATGATCCCGCCTCCCGACCAGCGGAGGGCGTACAAGTGACCCGCCCCCGGCGACGACGGAGGAGGAGCCGACCGATGAGCACCGCGAGCCGAGGCGGGTCGAGGAGCGGAGCGAGCGGGGAGGCGAGCAGATGAGCACCACCGACGACTACGCCGGCTCCCGGGCGACCACCGAGGGCCGGGTCTACACCGTCACCGGCGGCGACTGGGACGAGCTACTCGCCAGCGACCCGATCCACGAGGAGAAGATCGTCCTCAACCTGGGCCCGCAGCACCCGTCCACGCACGGCGTGCTGCGGCTGGTGCTGGAGCTCGAAGGCGAGACCGTCACCGGTACCCGGATGGTCGTCGGCTACCTGCACACCGGCATCGAGAAGAACACCGAGTACCGGAACTGGACGCAGGGCGTCACGTTCCTGACCAGGGCCGACTACCTGGCGCCGATCTTCAACGAGACCGTCTACTGCATGGGCGTGGAGCGGCTGCTCGGCATCGAGGCGCCGCGCCGCGCCCAGGTGATCCGCACCATGCTGATGGAGGTCAACCGGGTCTCCTCACACTGGGTCGCGCTGGCCACCGGCGCCCTGGAGCTCGGCGCGCTGACCGGCATGACCAACGGCTTCCGCGCCCGGGAGCGCTGCCTGGACGTCCTCGAGCTGGTCACCGGCCTGCGGATGAACCACGCGTACGTCCGCCCCGGCGGCCTGGCCCAGGACCTGCCGGAGGACGCCAAGCTGGTGATCGACGAGTGGTGCAAGGAGATGGACGCCGAGGTCGCCGGGCTGGACAAGCTGCTCACCGGCTCGCCGATCTGGCTCCGCCGGCTGAGGGACGTCGGCTACATCGACACCTCCGGCTGCCTCGCCCTCGGGGTCACCGGCCCGCTGCTGCGCGCCACCGGCCTGCCCTGGGACCTGCGCAAGACCGAGCCGTACGGCGTCTACGCCGAGATCGACTTCGACGTGCCGGTACGGGAGGAGTGCGACTCCCTGGCGCGGTACCTGATCCGGGTGGCGGAGATGCGCGAGTCGGTGCGGATCGTGCGCCAGTGCCTGCCGCTGCTCGAGCCGGGCCCCGTGATGGTGGCCGACGCCAAGATCGGCTGGCCGGCACAGCTGTCCCTCGGCCCGGACGGCATGGGCAACTCGCTGGAGTACGTGAAGAAGATCATGGGTCAGTCCATGGAGGCGCTGATCCACCACTTCAAGCTGGTGACCGAGGGCTTCCGCGTGCCGGCCGGGCAGGTCTACACGGCGGTGGAGTCCCCCCGCGGCGAGCTCGGCGCGCACGTTGTCAGCGACGGCGGGACCCGGCCGTACCGGGTGCACCTGCGCGATCCCTCGTTCGTGAACCTGCAGTGTGCGCCGGCGGTGTGCGAGGGCGGCCTGTTGGCCGATGTGATCGCGGCCGTCGCCTCGATCGATCCCGTCATGGGAGGAGTGGACAGGTGAGCTTGCCAGTCGCGCGTGGACGACTGTCCACTCCGGACATGACCGGCAGCACGGGCGGAGTGGACCGCTGAGATGCCGTTGACCGATGAGATCCGTACCAGGGCGCGCGAGATCGTGGCGCGCTACCCGAAGCCGCGGTCGGCGCTGCTGCCGATGCTGCACCTGGTCCAGTCCGAGGAGGGGTACGTCACCCCCGCAGGCATCGGGTTCTGCGCCGACGAGCTGGGGCTGACCAAGGCCGAGGTCGGGGCGGTGGCCACGTTCTACACGATGTTCAAGCGCCGGCCGACCGGGGAGTACCTGGTCAGCGTCTGCACCAACACGCTGTGCGGCCTGCTCGGCGGCGACGAGGTCTTCGCCGCGCTGAAGGACGAGCTCGGGGTCGGCCACAACCAGACCACCGAGGACGGGGCCGTCACCCTGGAGCACGCGGAGTGCCTGGCCGCGTGCGACTTCGCCCCGGTCGTGACGGTCAACTACGAGTACTTCGACCAGCAGTCGCCGGAGTCCGCGGTGCGGCTCACCCGGGAGCTCCGCAACGGCCGGCGCCCGCTGCCGACCCGCGGCGCCCCGCTGTGCTCGTTCAAGGAGATCAGCCGGCAGCTCGCCGGGTTCATGGACGAGCGGGCCGAAGCGAGGGACGCGGTGAGCATCGGCGAGCCCAGCCTGGTCGGCGTGAAGCGCGCCCTGCAGCGCGGCGAGACCGCCCCGGCGTACGACGCACCCACCGGCAACGGCGGCGCCGCCGGATCGGGTGCCGAGGCGGCGGCGTCCGGGATGGCTCAGTCGACCGGCACGCCGGCCACCGGCGGGCAGACCAGCGCGCACGACGCCCCGCAGGACACCGCGAAGTCCGACCCCGCCGCCGATCCAGGACCGGCCGCGCCGCCGGGCAGGCCGGCCGGACGGCGCCGTACCGCCGGCAACCGGAAGGAGGGCTGAGCGATGCCGTTGACCCCGGTACTCACCAAGCGCTGGCTGTCCCCGCGCTCCTGGGAGCTCGCGACCTACGAGCGGCTGGAGGGCTACCAGGCGCTGCGCAGGGCGCTGACCATGCACCCCGACGAGATCGTCCAGATCGTCAAGGACTCGGCGCTGCGCGGCCGCGGCGGCGCCGGCTTCCCGACCGGGATGAAGTGGGGCTTCATCCCGCAGAACGACGGCAAGCCGCACTACCTGGTGGTCAACGCCGACGAGGGCGAGCCGGGGACCTGCCGGGACCTGCCGCTGATGATGGCCGACCCGCACTCGATGATCGAGGGCATCGTGATCGCCTCGTTCGCGGTGCGGGCCCACTTCGCCGTGATCTACGTGCGCGGTGAGGCGGTGCACGCGATGCGCCGGCTGCAGTACGCGCTGCGGGAGGCGTACGACGCGGGCTACCTCGGCGCGGACATCCTCGGCTCCGGGTTCGGCCTGGATGTCGTGGTGCACGCCGGCGCGGGTGCGTACATCTGCGGCGAGGAGACCGCGCTGCTGGACTCGCTGGAGGGCTACCGCGGGCAGCCCCGGCTCAAGCCGCCGTTCCCGGCCACCCACGGGCTGTACTCCTCGCCCACGGTGGTCAACAACGTGGGCACCCTGGCCAGCGTGCCGCCGATCATCCTGGGCGGCGCGGACTGGTGGAAGTCCATCGGCATCGGCCCGAACGCGGCAAAGTCGCCGGGCACGTCGATCTTCTCGCTGTCCGGCCGGATCAGGAACCCGGGCCAGTACGAGGCCCCGATGGGCACCACCCTGCGCGAGCTGCTGGACATGGCCGGTGGCATGCGGGACGGCCACGAGCTGAAGTTCTGGACGCCGGGCGGGTCGTCCACGCCGATGTTCACCGCGGAGCACCTGGACGTGGCGCTGGACTTCGACTCGGTGGCCGCGGCCGGCTCGATGAACGGCACCAGCGCGCTGATGATCTTCGACGACAGCGACTGTGTGGTGCGCGCGGTGCTGAAGTGGACCGAGTTCTACGAGCACGAGTCGTGCGGCAAGTGCACGCCGTGCCGCGAGGGCAACTACTGGATGGTGCAGGTGCTGCGCCGGCTGGAGACCGGGGCGGGCACCGAGGAGGACCTGGACACCCTGCTGGACACCTGCGACAACATGCTGGGCCGCTCGTTCTGCGCGCTCGGCGACGGCGCGACCAGCCCGGTCACGTCCTCGATCGAGTTCTTCCGGGACGAGTACATCGCGCACGTCCGCGACGGCGGCTGCCCGCTGGCCCGCGGCCGCTCGCTCGTGGGGGCGCACACATGAGCGAGGTGGACGCCACCGTCGGGGTGATCATCGACGGGTTCGAGCTGCGGGTGCCCAAGGGAACGCTGATCATCCGGGCCGCGGAGCAGATCGGCATCCAGATCCCGCGGTTCTGCGACCACCCGCTGCTGGACCCGGTCGGCGCCTGCCGGCAGTGCATCGTCGAGGTCGAGGGGCAACGCAAGCCGGTCGCCTCCTGCACCACCACGGTCTCCGACGGGATGGTGGTCAAGACCCAGCTCACCTCGCGGGTGGCCGAGAAGTCGCAGCGCGGCACCATCGAACTGCTGCTGATCAACCACCCGCTGGACTGCCCGATCTGCGACAAGGGCGGCGAGTGCCCGCTGCAGAACCAGGCGATGAGCAACGGGCCGGGCGAATCCCGGTTCCGCGACGTGAAGCGCACCTTCCCCAAGCCGATCGCGATCAGCTCGGAGATCCTGCTGGACCGCGAGCGCTGCGTGCTGTGCGCGCGCTGCACCCGGTTCTCCCAGCAGGTGGCGGGCGACCCGTTCATCGAGCTGTTCGAACGCGGCGCGCTGGAGCAGGTGGCCATCTACGCCGACGAGCCGTTCCAGTCGTACTTCTCCGGCAACACCGTGCAGATCTGCCCGGTCGGCGCGCTCACCTCGACGGCGTACCGGTTCCGGGCCCGGCCCTTCGACCTGCAGTCAACCCCGAGCGTGTGCGAGCACTGCGCCTCCGGGTGCGCGCTGCGGGTGGACTGGCGGCGCGGCAGGGTGACCCGCCGGCTGGCCGCCGAGGACCCGTCGGTGAACGAGGAGTGGAACTGCGACAAGGGCCGGTTCGCGTTCACCTACGCGACGGCCAACGACCGGATCATGAAGCCGCAGGTGCGCGCCGAGAACGGCGAGCTGGTCGAGGTGTCCTGGCCGGAGGCGCTGGAGCGCGCGGCCGTCGGGCTGCTGGAGGCCCGCGACAAGGGCGGCGTCGGGGTGCTGACCGGCGGCCGGGTGACCCTCGAGGACGCCTATGCGTACGCCAAGTTCGCCCGGGTCGCGCTCGGCACCAACGACGTGGACTTCCGGGCCCGGCCGCATTCGGCGGAGGAGGCCGGGTTCCTGGCCGCCCGGGTGGCCGGCCGCGGCATGCAGGCCACGTACCACGACCTGGACACCGCCTCCACCGTGCTGCTCGCCGGGTTCGAGCCCGAGGAGGAGTCGCCGATCGTCTTCCTGCGGCTGCGCAAGGCGGTCCGCAAGCGCGGCGTCAAGGTGGTGACGATCGCCCCGTGGCTGTCCAACGGGGCACGCAAGCTGTCCGCCACGCTGCTGCCCACGGTGCCCGGTGGCGAGGCCGCCGCCCTCCGCCGGCTGTCCCCGCGCCGGTTGTCGGGCGATGCGGGCGATCCGGTGCGCGATCCGGCCGACAACCCGGTGCGGGTCGCGCTGGACGGCGCGGCGGTGATCCTGGCCGGCGAGCGGCTGGCCACCTCGCCGGGCGCGCTGTCCGCGGCCGCCGACCTGGCCGCCGCCACCGGTGCCCGGCTGGCCTGGGTGCCGCGCCGGGCCGGCGAGCACGGGGCGGTGCAGGCGGGTGCGCTGCCCGGGCTGCTGCCGGGCGGCCGGCTGGTCGCCGACACGACGGCCCGGTCCCAGGTGGACGAGCTGTGGGGTACGGCGGTGCCCGCGGAGCCCGGCCGGGACGGCGACGCGATGCTGGCCGCCGCCCGGGACGGCGAGCTCGCCGCGCTGGTCGTCGGCGGGGTGGACCCGGGCGACCTGGCCGACCCGGCGCTGGCCGAGCAGGCCCTGGAGCGGGTCGGCTTCCTGGTGAGCCTGGAGCTGCGGCCGTCCGCGGTCACCGCCCGGGCGGACGTGGTGCTGCCGGTGGCTCCGGTGGCGGAGAAGGCCGGCACGTTCCTGTCCTGGGAGGGCCGGCCGCGCCCGTTCGACACCACGCTGAACTCCACCGGCGCGCTGGCCGACGGCCGGGTGCTGCACGCGCTGGCCGGCGAGATGGACGTGGACCTGGGGCTGCCGTCGCCCGCGTACGCCCGCGCCGAGCTGGAAGCGCTGGGCGGGTCCGCCGACCACCCGGCCGCCCCCGACGTGGCCGTCCCGGCACCGTCCACTGTGGACACCGGGCAGGCCCTGCTGGCCACCTGGCGGCTGCTGGTCGACGCCGGCTCGCTGCAGGACGGCGAGCCCTACCTGGCCGGCACCGCGAAGGCCCCCCGGGTGGTACTGTCCGCGGCCACCGCGGCCGAGATCGGCGCGGCCGAGGGCGAGCCGGTCACCGTGTCCACCGGCCGCGGCGCCGTCACGCTGCCGCTGTCCGTCGCGGACATGCCGGACCGGGTGGTCTGGCTGCCGGGCAACTCCCCGGGCTCCGCGGTGCTGCGCAGCCTCGGCCCGGCCGGCACCGTCGTCACCATCGCCCCGGGAGGTGTCCGGTGATCCTGGCCGCTGCCCAGACGGCGCTCGCCAACACGGCGCTCGCCCACACCGCGGTCGCCCACACCGCGCTCGCCAACACGACCCTCGCCAACACGACCCTCGCCGACGGAACGCCGCTGGACCGGTTCGGCACCGAGCCGATCTGGCTGATCGCCATCAAGGCGATCGGCGTGTTCGCGTTCCTGATGGTCATGACCCTGTTCGGCGTGGTCTTCGAGCGCAAGGTCGTCGGCTACATGCAGAACCGGATCGGCCCCAACCGGGTCGGCCCGTGGGGCACCCTGCAGAGCCTGGCGGACGGCCTGAAGCTGGCGTTCAAGGAAGACATCATCCCGGTCATGGTCGACAAGCCGGTCTACATCCTGGCCCCGATCATGACCGCGGTCCCGGCCTTCCTGGCGTTCTGCGTGATACCGATGGGGCCGGAGGTGAGCATCTTCGGCCACATCACGCCGTTGCAGCTGACCGACCTGCCGGTGGGTGCGCTGATCGTGTTCGCCTGCTCCTCGCTCGGCGTGTACGGCACCGTGCTGGCCGGCTGGGCGTCCAACTCGCCGTACCCGCTGCTCGGCGGGCTGCGCAGCGCCGCCCAGATGATCAGCTACGAGATCGCGATGGGGCTGTCCATCGTGGCCGTGTTCCTCTACGCCGGCACGATGTCCACCTCGCAGATCGTGTCCGCGCAGGCCAACAACGCCTGGTACATCCTGCTGCTGCCGGTGTCGTTCATCATCTACGTCGTCGCGGTGGTGGGCGAGACCAACCGGGCCCCGTTCGACCTGCCCGAGGCCGAGTCCGAACTGGTCGCCGGCTACATGACCGAGTACGCGTCGTCGCTGAAGTTCGGCATGTACATGCTGAGCGAGTACGTCGCGGTGGTGACCGTCTCCGGGTTCGCGGCGACGCTGTTCCTCGGCGGCTGGCGGGCGCCCTGGCCGATCACCGTGTTCTGGGGCGGGGCGAACACCGGCTGGTGGCCGCTGCTGTGGTTCACCGGCAAGGTGGTCGCCGGCATCTTCTTCTTCACCTGGCTGCGCGGCACGCTGCCGCGGCTGCGGTACGACCAGTTCATGCAGCTCGGGTGGAAGGTGCTCATCCCGGTCAACCTGGCCTGGATCCTGGTCGTCGGCTTCGTGCACACCGCGCGGAACGAGGGCACCAACCTGCGGCAGTTGCTGTTCTGGATCGGCATCCCGGCCGCGGTGGTGCTGCTGGTCGCGTCGTTCTGGCCGCAGAGGCCGGCGGAACCGGAGCCGGAGGCGGGGCCCGGCGAGCCGCCCGCGTTCCCGATCCCGCCGATGGACCTGGTCGTACCCCCCTCACCCCGGCTGGCGGTGAGCGTCGGTGCCGACGACGGCCCGGCGGACAGTCCGGCACGCAGCGGCACGGAGGACAGTGATGTTTGACTCGCTGAAGGGCTTCGGGCTGACCTTCGGTCAGATGTTCAAGAAGCGCTTCACGTACCAGTACCCGTTCGAGGTGCGGCCGACCGCGCCGCGCTACCACGGCCGGCACTACCTCAACCGGCACCCCGACGGGCTGGAGAAGTGCGTCGGCTGCGAGCTGTGCGCGTGGGCCTGCCCGGCGGACGCGATCTACGTGGAGGGCGCCGACAACACCGACGCGGAGCGATACTCGCCGGGTGAGCGGTACGGCCGGATCTACCAGATCAACTACCTGCGCTGCATCTTCTGCGGGCTGTGCATCGAGGCGTGCCCGACCCGGTCGCTGACCATGGGCAACGAGTACGAGCTGGCGCTGGACAACCGGCAGGACCTGATCTACACGAAGGAACAGCTCCTGGCCCCGCTGCTGCCCGGCATGGAGGCCCCGCCGCACCCGATGCGGCTGGGCGAGTCCGAGGCCGACTACTACGTGGGCAAGGAGCGGTTGTCGGGCGGAGCGGCGGACAGTACCCCCGGATCGCCTGAGAGCCCGGCAGCCGAGGAGGCGCACCGGTGACCCCGCACGTGCTCGCGGTGGGCAGCCAGATGAGCACCGGCGAGTCGGTGGTGTTCGTGGTCCTCAGCATCGCCGCGCTGTTCGGCGCGGTCGGCATGGTGCTGGCCCGAAACGCCATCCACTCCGCGCTGTTCCTGGTGCTGACGATGCTCAGCCTCGGGGTGTTCTACTTCGTGCAGCAGGGCCCGTTCCTGGGCGCCGTGCAGATCATCGTCTACACCGGCGCGATCATGATCCTGTTCCTGTTCGTGCTGATGCTCGTCGGCCGCGACTCCTCCGACTCCGTGGTGGAGACGCTGCGCGGGCAGCGGGTGGCCGCCGTCGTGCTCGGCCTCGGGTTCGCCGGCCTGGTCGGCGCGGCGATCTACCGCGGCGCCCGGGACATCCCCGCCAAGGGCATCGCGAACGTCAACACCTCGGTCAACGACATCGCAGCGCGGCTGTTCGGCGACTACGTGTTCGCGTTCGAGCTGACCGGCGCGCTGCTGATCACCGCGGCGGTCGGCGCGATGGTGCTGACGCACGCGGAGCGCCCCCCCGGGGTGCGGCACGGCCAGAGAGAGCTGGTCAGGCGGCGGTTCCTCGGGCCGCGGCCGTCGCCGCTGCCCGGCCCCGGGGTGTTCGCCACCTCGAACTCGATCGCCACCCCGGCCCTGCTGCCGGACGGCACGGTGGCGCCGGGCAGCGTGTCGTACCTGGTCGAGCCGAACCTGTCCGGCGTGGTCGCCAAGCCGGAGCTGGACACCGGCGGCGCCGATGTGGTCGGCACCGCGGTCCCGGTGGTCTCGCTGCCCGGCAGCCGGCCCGATGTCGACCCGACCGGCGTCGCCCCGACCGACACCGCCGCGCCCGGCCCGACCGGCCGGATCCGTGGCACGGTGCCACCCGGCGGGAGCCAAGGATGAGCCCGACCTGGTACCTGGTGCTGTCCGCGATGCTGTTCACCATCGGCGCGGTCGGCGTACTGGTACGCCGCAACGCGATCGTGGTGTTCATGTGCATCGAGCTGATGCTCAACGCGGTCAACCTCACGCTGGTCACGTTCAGCCGGATGAACGGCACCCTGGACGGCCAGATCATGGCGTTCTTCGTAATGGTGGTGGCCGCCGCCGAGGTCGTGGTCGGGCTGGCCATCATCATGGCGATCTTCCGCACCCGCCGGTCGGCCTCGATCGACGACGCCAACCTGCTCAAGTACTGACAGGACGAACAGTGAACAGGTGGGCCCAGTGACTCTCTCCGAAGGCGCCGCCGAGCGGGTGGGCGCCGTGGTGCCGGCGACCGGGTTCCTGTCGTCGGTCTGGCTGCTGGTCGCGCTGCCCCTGGCGGGTTCCGCGATCCTGCTGCTGGCCGGCCGGCGCGCCGACAGGTGGGGCCCCTACCTCGGCTGCGCGACGGTGCTCACGTCGTTCCTGCTCGGCCTCATCTACTTCGTCCAGATCCGCGGGCTGGGCGCGCCGGGAGCCGACCAGTACCTGTTCAGCTGGGTCCCGGTCAACAGCTTCCAGGTGGACGCCGGGCTGCGGTTCGACCGGCTGTCCGCGGTGTTCGTGTTGCTGATCACCGGCGTCGGCGGGCTGATCCACGTCTACTCCATCGGATACATGGAGCACGACCCGGGGCGCCGCAGGTTCTTCGGCTACTTCAACTTCTTCACCGCGGCGATGCTGCTGCTGGTGCTGGGCAACAGCTACCTGGTGATGTACGTCGGCTGGGAGGGCGTCGGCCTGGCGTCGTACCTGCTGATCGCGTACTGGTTCACCAAGCCGGTGGCGGCCACCGCGGGCAAGAAGGCGTTCGTGATGAACCGGATCGGCGACGTCGGCCTGTCGCTGGCGATCATGCTGATGTTCGCCACGCTGGGCACCACGTCGTTCGACGGGGTGTTCTCCGGCGCGAGCCACCTCTCCTCCGGTGCGCTGGCCGCGATCACCCTGCTGCTGCTGCTCGGGGCCTGCGGCAAGTCCGGCCAGTTCCCGCTGCAGACCTGGTTGCCGGACGCGATGGAGGGCCCGACCCCGGTGTCGGCGCTGATCCACGCCGCCACCATGGTCACCGCCGGGGTGTACCTGATCGCCCGGTCGAACCCGCTGTACGACCTGTCGGACACCGGCCGAACCGTGGTCACCATCGTCGGCGCGATCACCCTGCTGTACGGGTGCATCTGCGGCTGCGCGTACGACGACATCAAGAAGGTGCTGGCGTACTCCACGGTGAGCCAGATCGGCTACATGTTCCTCGCGGTGGGGCTCGGGCCGGCGGCGTACGCGCTGGGCATCGCCCACCTGCTCACCCACGGCTTCTTCAAGGCAGGGCTGTTCCTCGGCGCCGGGTCGGTCATGCACGCCATGAACGACGAGGTGGACATGCGGAAGTTCGGCGGGCTGGCGCGGTACCTGCCGGTCACGTTCGTCACGTTCGGCATCGCGTACCTGGCGCTGATCGGTTTCCCGTTCCTGTCCGGCTACTTCTCCAAGGACGCCATCATCGAAGCCGCGTTCAACAAGGGCGGCACCTCGGGGTGGATCCTCGGCGGCGCCGCGTTGATCGGCGCCGGGCTGACGGCGTTCTACATGACCCGGCTGATGTTCATGACGTTCCTCGGTGAGAAGCGCTGGGCGGATCCGTCGTCCGCGGCCTACGCCGGGCCCGATGTGCACCCGCACGAGGCACCACCGGTGATGACCATGCCGATGATCCTGCTCGCGGTCGGCTCGATCGGCGCCGGCGCGTTCTTCACCCAGGGGGAGCGGCTGATCCACTGGCTCGAGCCGGTGACCGGGTTCGCCGAGCAGACCTCGCACGCGGTGCCGACGGCCGCCCTCACGATCGCGATCCTGGTGGCGGTGGTGATCGGGGTGGCACTGGCCTGGGCGTTCTTCGGCCGCCTACCGGTGCCGGCGGTGGCACCCGCCAACGTCTCGGCGGTCACCCGCGCGGCCAGGGCCAACCTGTACGCCGACGCGTTCAACGAGACGGTGTTCATGCGGCCGGGCCAGTGGCTGGTCCGGCTGCTGGTGTGGCTGGACTCCCGCGGTATCGACGGCATCGTGAACGGGCTGGCCGCGGCGTTCGGCGGCGCCTCCGGGCGGCTCCGCCGGCTGCAGACCGGGTTCGTCCGCTCCTACGCCCTGTCGATGCTCGGAGGTTCGCTGCTCGTGATCGCGGCCCTGCTGATGGCGAGGTTCGCATGACGCTCCCCACGAAAACACTCCGCAAGCTCCATGTTTTCGAAGGGGCCCCGCGATGAGCTCGCCGTACCTCCTCATCCTGCTGCTGATCCCGCTCGCCGGGGCCGCCGCGGTCGCGCTGCTGCCGAGGCAGGACGAGCGGCTGGCCAAGCAGGTGACCCTCGCCGTCTCGCTGGCGACGCTGGTGGTGACCATCCTCGCCGGGATCGCGTTCGACCCGCACGGAGCCAGGTTCCAGCTCCTCTTCGTCAAGAGCTGGATCCCGTCGTTCGGGGTGAGCTTCGCGCTGGGCGTGGACGGCATCGCCCTGGTGCTGATCGCCCTGGTGGCCGTGCTGGTGCCGTGCGTCGTGCTGGCGAGCTGGAACGAGGAGACCCCGTCCGGCCGCAGCCCGAAGACGTTCTTCGCGCTGCTGCTGCTGCTCGAGGTACTCATGATCGGGGTCTTCGCGGCCACCGACGTGTTCGTGTTCTACGTCTTCTTCGAGGCCATGCTGGTGCCGATGTACTTCCTGATCGGCACCTTCGGCGGGCCGCGCCGGCAGTACGCCGCGGTGAAGTTCTTCCTGTACAGCCTGGTCGGCGGCCTGCTCATGCTGGCCGCGGTGATCGGGCTGTTCGTGGTGAGCAGCCACCAGCTCGGGCACGGCACCTTCGCGTTCTCCGAGCTGGCCGGCATGTCGATGGACCCGGGCACCGAGAAGCTGCTGTTCCTCGGGTTCTTCGTGGCGTTCGCCATCAAGGCGCCGCTGGTGCCGTTCCACACCTGGCTGCCGGACGCGGGCGCCGAGGCGCCGGTCGGCGGCGCCGCCCTGCTGGTGGGCGTGCTGGACAAGGTGGGCACGTTCGGCTTCCTGCGGTACTGCCTGCCGCTGTTCCCCGGCGCGTCGCGGTACTTCGCCCCGGTCGTCCTCGTGCTCAGCGTCGTCGGGGTGCTGTACGCCGCCCTGGTGGCGATGGGCCAGCGGGACATGAAGCGGCTGATCGCCTACACCTCGGTGGCCCACTTCGGCTTCATCGGGCTGGGCATCTTCGCGTTCACCTCGCAGGGCATGAGCGGCGCGGTGTTCTACATGGTCAACCACGGGCTGGCTACCGGCGCGCTGTTCCTGGTCGCCGGGATGCTGATCGCCCGCGGCCGCAGCCGGGACATCCCCGACTACGGCGGCGTGGCGGCGACCCAGCCGCTGCTCGGCGGTGCGTTCCTGCTGGCAGGCCTGGCCAGCCTGGCGCTGCCCGGGATGAGCACCTTCATCAGCGAGTTCCTGGTGCTGGTCGGCACCTTCACCCGGCACCCGGTGTACGGGGTCGTCGCCACCGTCGGCATCGTGCTGGCCGCCCTGTACGTGCTGCTGGTGTACCAGCGGCTGTTCCACGGGCCGCCGACGGAGCGGGCACGGGGCTGGCGTGACCTGAGCCTGCGGGAGACCCTCGCGGTTGCGCCGCTGTTCGCGCTGATCATCTTCCTCGGCATCTACCCGAAGCCCGTTCTGGACGTGATCAACCCCGCGGTGAACGCCACCCTCACCGACGTACACCAGACCGATCCCGCACCCACGGCGGTCACGGCCGAGACCGGAGGATCCAGGTGAGCGAGCGGAGCGAGCGAACAGTTCAGCGCGGCATCCGCCCTGATCGCGCTCACGCCCAGCGCAGCGAGGTGGGGGCGTGATCAGCGCCGTCGACAAGATCACCGTGCCGTCAATCTCGTACTCCGGGCTGGCACCGGTGCTCATCGTGCTGGGCGCGGCGAGCGTCGGGGTGCTGGTCGAGGCGCTGGTGCCGCGCGCGCAGCGGTACCTGGCGCAGATGGTCCTCTCGGTCGGGGCCTGCGCGGCGGCGGTGGTCGCGGTCGGGCTGCTGGCGGGGCGGAACGAGGTCACCGCATCCGGCGCGATCGCCATCGACGGGGTGACGCTGTTCCTGCAGGGCCTGCTGGGGGTGCTCGGGCTGCTGTCCATCCTGCTGCTCGGCGAGCGCGCGGTGGACACCGGCGGCTCGCTGGTCTCCCAGGCCGCGGTGGTCGCCGGCAGCGCCACCGACCGGCGGCAGGTCACCGCGCCGACCATGCAGACCGAGGCGTTCCCGCTGGCGCTGTTCGCCCTCGGCGGCATGATGGTGTTCCCGGCGTCGAACAACCTGCTGCTGATGTTCGTCGCGCTCGAGGTGCTCAGCCTGCCGCTGTACCTGCTGGCCGGGCTCGCCCGCCGTCGCCGGCTGCTGTCCCAGGAGGCGGCCGTCAAGTACTTCCTGCTCGGCGCGTTCGCGTCGGCGTTCTTCCTGTACGGCGTCGCGCTGCTGTACGGGTTCGCCGGCTCGGTCAACCTCCCCGACGTGCTGCGCGCGGCGTCGGGCTCGGACCGCAACGACACCCTGCTGTTCCTCGGGCTGGCCATGCTCGTGATCGGGCTGCTGTTCAAGGCCGGCGTGGCGCCGTTCCACACCTGGACGCCGGACGTGTACCAGGGCGCGCCCACCCCGGTCACCGCGCTGATGGCCGCCTGCACGAAGGTGGCCGCGTTCGGGGCGGTGCTGCGGGTGCTGTACGTCGGGTTCAGCACCACCGCGTGGGACTGGCGGCCGCTGATGTGGGCGGTGGCGATCACCTCGATGGCGGTCGGCGCGGTGCTGGGCCTGACCCAGACCGACATCAAGCGGCTGCTGGCGTACTCCTCGATCGCGCACGCCGGCTTCATCCTGGTCGGCCTGATCGCGGTGAACGCCCAGGGCCTGTCGAGCGTGCTGTTCTACCTGCTGACCTACAGCTTCTCCACGCTGGGCGCGTTCGCGGTGGTGACCCTGGTGCGCGGCCCGAACGGCGAGGCCACCCACCTGTCGCAGTGGTCCGGGATGGCCAGGCGGTCGCCGCTGCTGGCCGCGGTGTTCACCCTGTTCCTGCTGGCCTTCGCGGGCATCCCGCTGACCAGCGGCTTCATCGGCAAGTTCGTGGTGTTCCGGGCCGGCTGGGAGAACGGCGGCCCGCTGGTGGTGATCGCGCTGCTGGCCTCCGCGGTGGCGGCGTTCTACTACGTGCGCGTGATCGTGCTGATGTACTTCTCCGAGCCCGCCGAGAGCGGCCCGACCGTGGCGGTGCCCAGCACGCTGACCACCGTCGCGGTGGCCGTCGCCGCGGCCGTCACGCTGGTGCTCGGCATCATCCCGCAGCCGCTGCTCGACCTGGCCGACAAGGCCGCGCACCTGGTCGGCTGATGACCGGCATCCCCGGACTGCAGTTCGCCGACCCTGCGCTGGAGAGGGCGGTACGGTCCGGGCTCGACCGGGTGGAGGCCGCGCTGCGGGACGCGGTGGCCAGCGACTTCCCGCTGGTGGCAGAGGCCGCGCGGCACCTGGTGGAGGCGGGCGGGAAGCGGTTCCGGCCGGTGCTCACCCTGCTGGCCTCGCACTTCGGCACCGAGCCGGACAGCGATGCGGTGATCGCCGCCTCGGTGGTGGTGGAGCTGACCCACCTGGGCACGCTCTACCACGACGACGTGATGGACGAGGCCCTGGTGCGGCGGGGTGCGGCGTCGGCGAACGCCCGGTGGGGCAACACGATGGCGATCCTCACCGGCGACTTCCTGTTCGCCCGCGCCTCCGACGTGCTGGCCGACCTGGGGCCGGAGGCGGTGCGGATCCAGGCGCGGACGTTCGCCCGGCTGGTCACCGGGCAGATCCGCGAGACGGTCGGTGCCGACGGCGGGGCCGACCCGGTCGAGCACCACCTGTCCGTGCTGGCCGACAAGACCGGCTCGCTGATCGCCACCTCCGCGCTGCTCGGCGCGCGGCTGTCCGGCGCCGAGCCGTCGGTGGTGGACAGTCTGCGGCGGTACGGCGAGACGATCGGGGTGGCGTTCCAGCTCTCCGACGACCTGCTCGACGTGACCTCCGAGTCCACCGAGTCCGGCAAGACCCCGGGCACCGACCTGCGCGAGGGCATCCGGACACTGCCGGTGCTGTACGCGCTGGCCACCACCGATCCGGCCGAGGAGCGGCTGCGCGAACTGCTCGCCGGCCCGCTGTCGGAGGACGCGCGGCACGCCGAGGCGCTCACCCTGCTGCGTGGGTCGCCGGCGATCGCCGCCGCCAGGCGGACCCTCACCGGCTACGCCGACCGCGCCAGGGCCGAGCTGGCCGGCCTGCCCGACCTGCCGGCCCGCCGCGCCCTGGAGTCGCTGGCCGACTTCGTGCTGGCCCGCACGGGTTAGCCCCAAGCCCGAGTCCACCGAGCGCCTGGACCTACGGTCGGCGCACCGGCGGGGCGGCTGGCCGTACTCTTCTGGGGGTGGGGGCGCGGGGTGGTAAGTGCCTTTCGGGTGGTTACGTACCCGATACCATTAGGGTACTGGCGTGGAATGCGTGTTCTGCGAGATCGCAGCGGGCCGGGCGGCGGCCAGCGTGGTGTACGACGACGACCTGGTGCTGGCGTTCTGCGACATCGAGCCGTTCACCGAGGGGCACACGTTGATCATCCCGAAGCGGCACGCGAGCGGACTGTCCGATGTGGACGACGCCAGCGTGGAGCGGATTTTCGCGGTGTCGCGGCAGATCGCGACCGCGGCGCGCGGGGCGCTGGAGTGCCCGGGGGTGAACCTGTTCCTCGCCGACGGTGCGGCCGCATGGCAGACGGTGTTCCACCTGCACATGCACGTGATCCCGCGGTGGGGCCGCACCGACGGGATGCGGCTGATCGCCCGGCGGCGGCGGCCGGACCGTGCCGAGCTGGACGGGATGGCGGCCCAGTTGGCCGGGCGGGTGCCGCGGTGAACCGGGTGAGCGGGTCGAGCGGGTCGAGCGACCGGCATCCGGACCGGCGGGACGGCGTCGTGAACCGGTGGCAGCGGCTGATCCGGCGGCTCGGCCAGCGGCGCTGGTTCGTCGCGTTCGGCAGGCTGGTGGTGCCGCTGGACACCGCCGTCCAGCGGGCCACCAACGGCCGCGTGGCGATCATCGCGCCGTCCGGCCTGCCGCACCTGCTGCTCACGGTTACCGGCGCGAAGACCGGCCAGCTACGCCGGATCCCGTTGATCTACGTGCCGGACGGCGACCGGTACGTGGTCGTCGGCTCCAACTGGGGCAAGCCGACCCACCCCGCGTGGTCGGCCAACCTGCTCGCCAACCCCGACGCGATCGCGAACCTGCGCGGCCGGGAGATCCCGGTGCGCGGCCGGCTGGTCGAGGGTGCCGAACGGGACCGGCTGTGGGCGCTGGCCACCGCGATGTGGCCCGGGTACGACGGCTACGCCGGTCGCACCCACCGTGAGATACGGCTGTTCGTGCTCGAGCGGCGTCGGTCGTGGTAGATGTCGGTGGCCGTTGAGATCGGTCGCCGTGAAAGTCGGTCGCCGCAGAAGTCAGTGGCCGTGGAAGTCAGTCGCCGTAGAAGTCGCGCTCCGACACCGGCGGGTCCAGCGTGTCCTCGCCGCCCAGGCGCAGCCGCCGCCGGGCCGAGAACATCGAGTCCCGCGCCTCGTCCATCTGCCCGAACGAGGTCAGCCCGGTCCGCCGGACCATGTTGACGTACACCGCCTCGGTGCCGCCCTTCGCGAAGTACGCCTCGTGCCAGAACCCCACCCCGCGGGGGTTGGCGAGCATGTTGCGCCACCACTGCGCGTGCGTCCCGGAGCGCGACCACCGCTCCAGCGCGTCGAAGTCGCGCCAGTACTGCCGCATGCCCAGGTGCGGCGGGAACGCGCCGTAGGCCACGTTCTCGTGCAGCAGCAGCCCGTCCGGGTTCTCCCGTACCGTGGCGTTGATCCGCGGACCGGTCCGGAGCAGCGTGAAGACGCCGCGCAGCGTGTTCGCCCGCATGCCCAGGTAGATGATCACCAGGTCCGGGTACTCCGACAGGTCCACCGCCTGCCGGCTCGGCCGTGCCGCCATGCGCCCCTCCTCCTCGGGTTCGCTACAGCCACCGTCCCAATGCCGGCAGCCCGGCACTGTCCGACTTCAGTGCCGCCTGCGCCGGGGCGACCCGGCCGGCCAGCCAGCAGGCCAGCGCCCACGACGGCCCGTACACGGTCATCTCCGGCGCGCCGTCCGGCCCGGCCTCCCACCGGTCGCCGGTGTCGGCGGCCTGCAGCCCGAGCCGGGTGCCGGCCGGCAGCCGCCCGGACAGCGACGGTCCGGTCAGGGTGCGCAGCAGCCGCCGGACGAACTCCCCCGGCCAGTCGTCCGGGCCGTACCCGACGTCCAGGTCCACCCAGTGGATCTCCACCTCGCGCCAGCGGCCGTTCACCGTCTTCCACACCGGGGTCGGCCCGGTCCGGGTGAGCGCCTCCACGTCCCAGGCCTGCGGGGTCATCGCCCGCCAGGCGTCGTCCAGCCGCTGCGCTGCGGCGCGCACATCCTCCACCAGCGCGTCGATGCCCCGCCCCGCGCCGGCCTCGATGTCGGCGGCGCGGCCCTGCGGACCGTCGGGGTACATCGCCGCCGGCTCCCCGCGCCGCGCTCCCTCCAGCGAGCGCACCATGGCGTCGGCGTTGCGGGCCAGGTGGGTGAGCACGTGCCCGTTCGTCCAGCCGGGCAGCAGCGACGGGCGGCGTACGTCCTCGTCGGTCAGCGCGCCGAGCGCGAGCAGCAGCCGCGCGGTGGACTCGCGGACGTCGTGGATGAGCCGGTCCAGGTCCGACGGTGGCATGCCGCCATTGTGACGCAATCTGCTCGGGTCGCCATCGAGCGTCAGTAGCCCCCGAGGCCGCTGTCGCTGGTCGAGGAGCCGCCGGCCCCGGCCTGCACGATGAGCTGGCCGTGCATGCGCGGGTGCACGCTGCAGGTGTACTCGTACGTGCCCGGCTGCGACGGCGCGGTGAACGTGGCGGTCCCGCCCTGGCCGAGCAGGGTGGTCTTGAACGCGTTGGAGAACACGTCGTGCTCGACAGAGTCCTCCTGCTTGACCGTCACGGTGGTCCCCGGCGCCACCGTGAGCGGCGTGCCGTACCCGAAGTCCTTGATCGTGATCACCGCGGCGGGCGCGCTCGAGCCCCCGCTCGGTGCCTTGTCGCCGGAACCCGACGAGCAGGCCGCGACCGCGACCGCGGACAGTGCCATGGCGCTGCCCCGAAGCAGTGGTCTCATGTTGATGTTCACGACAGCGCGGACCGGATGGTTCAAAGACTGAACCGGCGCCGACCGCCGCCCGTGTACCGGACAGGAGGTGACGGATCTGGCTGACGGCGAGGCCGACCCGAGGTCACGGCCCGACACCACGGTCGGGGCCGAACTGATGCGCGCCCTGCATGACGAGCACGCCGCGGCCTTGTGGACCTACGCGGTCCGGCTCGCCGGCAACGACACCGGTCGGGCGCAGGACGCCGTGCAGGAGGCACTGCTCCGGGCGTGGCGGCACCCCGAGGTGCTCGACCCCTCCCGCGGCTCGGCCCGTGGCTGGCTGCTCCGCACGGTCCGGAACGTACTGATCGACGACTGGCGGCAGCGTCAGGCGCGGCCCGAGGTGGTCACCGACGAACTCCCCGACGTGGCCAGCCCGGACACCGCGGACAGCGCCGTGCAGGCCTGGCTGGTCGCCGACGCGCTGCGGCGGCTGTCCGGGCCACACCGCGAGGTGCTGGTCGAGTGCTTCTACCGCGGCGCCTCGGTGACCGAGGCGGCCGACCGGCTCGGCGTGCCGACCGGCACGGTGAAGTCGCGCACGCACTACGCGCTGCGTGCGCTCAAGCTCGCTCTGGAGGAGATGGGGGTGACGGCGTGACCTGCCGGTACGCACAGCACGACGCGGCATACGTGCTCGGCGCCCTCGCCCCCGAGGAGCGGCACCGGTACGAGCAGCACCTGCCAGACTGCGAGGCCTGCACCGCGGCGGTCCGCGAGATCGCCGGCCTGCCCGGGCTGCTGGCCCGGCTGCCCGCCGACCGGGTGAACGCGACGGGAGACATCGACGACCCGGCCGACCCGCCGGTGCCGCAGACGATGCTGCCGGCCCTGCTGCGGCGGGTGCGGCGGGACCGTCGGCGGACCCGGCTGCGGGTCGGGCTGGCCGCGGCCGCGGTGGCGGCCTCGGTGACCGCGGCGGGCGCCGTGTCGGTGCAGCACCTGACCAAGCCACGCCCGGTCCCGCCGGCCCGCACCCTGTCGCTGCAGGCGGTGGGCAACCGGCCGATGCACGGCACCGTGCAGATCATCCCGTGGGGCTGGGGCAGCACCGTGCGGATGACCTGCCACTCCGCTTACTCCGATGGGAACGGAACGACGGTGTACACCCTGTACGTGACCGACCGCGCCGGCACCGAGTACCCGGTGTCGTCGTGGCGCAGCCAGCCGGAGGAGGATGTGACGGTGCCGGGCGGCATCGCGCTGACGCCGGACGAGGTGGTGTCGCTGCAGGTGCGGGACGACCACCAGACCGTGGTGATGCAGGGTCCCTAGCGCTTAGCGGAGCGGGCCGTACCCGCGCCGGTCGAGGTAGGCCGCCGCGGCGAGCCCCGGGCTGACCGCGAACCCCGAGCTGGCCGCCAGACCCGGTCTGGGGAGGTACCCGGGCGTGCTCTCGTACGGCGGTTGCGGGGTGTACCTGGCCTGGCCGCCGTACCAGGACTGGTCGCCGTAGCCGCGCTCCTCGTCGTAGTCGGGGTCGTACGGCGAAGTGCCGGTCGCCGTGCCGGCGGGCCACGGCTCCGGGTACGGCTGCGGGCGCTGCTCCGGGATGGCGGACCCGGCCACGAGCTCGCCGAGGCGGGTCATCGCCCGCGCGTGGCCGGCTTCGGCCGCGGCGCGCACCCAGCCCTCGCCGTCCTGGGTGTAACCGGCCGTGATGAGCAGTTCGCCGAGGTTGTACATCGCCGGCGAGTTTCCGAGCTGGGCCGCCTTGCCCCACCAGTGCACGGCCGCGGCCAGATCGCCCTGGCCGTCGTACACGGCGCCGAGGAAGTTCATCGCGCCCTCGTCGCCCGCGTCCGCGGCGCCGGTCAGCCACCGGATGGCGTTCGGATGGTCGCCGAACTCGGCGTAGTACAGCCCCAACAGGGTCATCGCAGCGATATGGCCGCCGTTCGCGGCGATCTGGAGCCACTGGCGGGCTCCGTCCATGTCACCGGTACGTATTAGTAACAGAGCGTGCTGGAACGTCGAAGAATCGGCAGGCAATGCCGTCTCCCTATCGGGGCAGAACGTCACACGGGTCACGGGTGCCTGAAATGGTGCCATGGTTACGCCCGGTATCGAACCCCAGATGGCGCAGTGGTGGGCTAATCACCCGGTTGGAGCCCCGATGGCCCGGAGCAGCGCGGTGGTGAGGCGCTCGCGGGCGCCTCGACCGGCTGGTACGACGGCTGCCAGGTGCCCATCCGGCCGGATCAGCCACGCTGCGGAGTTGATCGGGTACGCATCGTGCAGGACACATTCCGTGTCCATTACGTCGCCAGGGCCGGCGGGTCGGCCGGCCCGGACGACCCGGCGAAGGCACAGGCCGGCGGCGGTGACCCAGTGTGGTCGCGGCACGTCCGGGCCGAAGCCCAGCACGGTCCACTGCGGGCCGAACGCCTGCCGCAGCCGGGTCACCGCCGGCTCGCCCGGGACACGGCACGGGCCGTCCGGGGCGAGTTCGCCCGGCCGCGGCGAGGACCGGCCCGCAGCGCCTGCCGGGTCGGTGGTGGCTGCCGGGTCGGCGGCGGCTCCCGGGCCGGCGGCGGCTGCGGCGGCGGCTGCCGGGTCGGCCGTCGGGGCCGGGGTGGTGAGCGGTGAGGCGTCGTAGCAGTGCGGCGCGGCCAGCCGGCCGGAGTCGATCTCGGCGCGGGCGGCCGGGTCGGTAAGGGCGGCGCGCAGCACCCGCAGCCGGTGCGCCCGCTCGGCGTCGGTGCCCGGCACCAGGAAGCGCATCGTCGCGCCGGTCACCCGCAGGTTCTCCGTTCCGGCGGCGTGCCGCTCGTCGTGGTAGCTGTCCAACAGCGACTCCGGCGCCCAGCCGCGGACGACGTGCGCCAGCTTCCAGGCCGCGTTCTCGGCGTCGGCCAGCCCGCTGTTCAGCCCGCGCGCCCCGAACGGAGCCATCACGTGCGCGGCGTCGCCGGCCAGCAGGCACCGCCCCACCCGGTACGCCGGCACGATCCGCTGGTGGAACCGGTACTGCGAGGCCCAGACCTCGGTGTAGGGCGTGCCGCCGGTGATCGCCCTGACCCGCCGGTCCAGCGCCCCGCAGGCCCGCTCGGCGGCCAGGTCGAAGTCGGCCGGCACCTGCCAGTCGATCCGCCACACGCCGTCCGGCTGCGGGTGTACCAGCACCTGGCGGCCCGGGTTCCACGGCGGGTCGAAGTGGAACCGCCGCTCGGCCGGGAACGGCAGGTCGGCCCGGATGTCGCAGATGAGGAACTGGTCGGCGAAGCTCTCGCCCGGGAACGGAACCCCGAGCAGCCGGCGCACCGTCGAGTGCGACCCGTCGCAGCCGACCAGCCACGGTGCCCGCCACCGCGCGTCGCCGGCCGTGACGATCACCCCGGACGGGTCCTGGGCCAGGCCGGTGACCGCAACCCCGCGGTGCAGCGTGACCATCGGCTCGGCCAGCAGTCGCTCCTCCAGGTACCGCTCCACGCTGGTCTGCGGGATGTTGATGAACGGCGGGTACGCGCTGCGCCCCACCTCGGGGAAGGTGATCGTGGCGACCTCGGTGTCCCGGTAGTACGTGCGTCCGACCGTCCACGTCACGCCCTCGGCGACCATCGGGGCGGCGCAGCCGATCCGGTCCAGGATGTCGAGCACGTCCCGCTGCGTGCAGATCGACCGGGAGCCGACCGTCGGGCGCTGCGCCGCCGCCTCGAGCACCGTGCACGCCACCCCGTGCCGGGCCAGCAGCAGCGCGCAGGCCATCCCGACCGGCCCGGCCCCCACGATGAGCACCGGCGCGTCGGGTGTCACGACACCTCCTCGCCGGCGCTCGTCGTGGCCGTGCCCGTCGTGGCCGTGCTCGTCGTGGCCGCGCCCGGCGGTGCCGTGCCGCCTGGTGACCTCGCAGGCCCGGTCACGTCTGCAGTTGCTCCCACACCTCGCGGTCGCGCTGCGCGGTCCAGATCCGCGGCCGCTCGATGCCGTCCAGTTCGTCCCACAGCCGCTGCACGTTGAACGGCAGGCAGTGCTCGAAGATCGGCCACCCGCCGTAGGTCGGGGCCAGCGCGTGGTGCGCCGCCTCGAAGGCCTCCCGCAGCGTGCCGTTGCGCCGGTGCACCGCGCCGACCTGCCGGGACAGCGTGGTGAGGAACCCGCGGGTCTGCGCGATCGCGGCGCTCACCGCGTCCGCGCCCCGCGCCACCGCGCCGCGGCCGCCGACCAGCGCCTCGGCGCCGAGCGCGGCGACGGCGTCCAGCGTGCCGGCGGCCCAGTCGGCGTGGAACGCGTCGCCGGTGTACAGCGCGGCCTGCGCCTCCACCAGGTCGCCGGCGAACAGGATCCGCCGCCGAGGCAGCCACGCGACGATGTCGCCCTCGGTGTGGCCGCGCCCGCAGTACCGCAGCACCAGGTCGCCGCGGTCGCCGCCCAGGTCGATGGTCAGCCGGTCGGCGAACGTCAGCGTCGGCCAGGTCAGTCCTGGGATGGTCTCGGCGCCGGTGAACAGCCGCGGCATCCGCCCCTGCTCGGACTCCCAGTCCTGCTTGCCCCGCTCGGCGATCAGCGCCCGGGTGTTCTCGTGCGCCACGATCGCGGTGGCCCCGAAGGCGGCCGCGCCCAGCGTGCGCACCGCGTGGTAGTGGGTCAGCACGAGGTACCGCACCGGCTTGTCGGTGTGCTCGCGCAGGCGGTCCAGCCAGCGGCCCGCCATCAGCGGGGTGGCCCGCGCCTCGATCGCCACCACGAAGTCGTCGCCCTCGACGGCGCCCACGTTCGGGTCGCCCTCAGCGGTGAGCGCGTACACCCCGTCGGCCAGGATCTCCAGCGTCTCGGCCTTGTCGGCCAGGTCGGTCGAGGACGCGAACGGCTTGGTTGCCATGCCGCCGATCCTGCCGCCGCGGCGCGGTCGCGGCCAGTCCGGGCCGCCGCTGATCCGTCACATCGTCACCGTGCCTGACCAACCGCGCCGGTCGCCGCGGCCGCCAGGCCCGGCCCGGCGCCCGGGGCCCTCCCATACACTCCATCGCAATGACCGCCACGCCGCCGTACCCGGAACCGGGGGAGGGCCCTCGGGCCTGGGCGCCCGCCGCGCAGCCGCCGCCGTGGGCGCCGGTCGCCGCGGTCCGGCCGGCGCCGCCGACGGTGGCGCACCAGCACCAGTGGGCGCAGTACCACGCCCTCGGCTGGCGCCCGGCCGGGCCGCCGCCGCGGCGGGGCCGCGCCGGCTGGATCGCGTTCGCGCTGGCCGTGCTGGTCGGCGTGCTGCTGGTACCGGTCGCCGCGGCCCGGGACCGGCACCCGGTCAGCGGTGCCGCGGGTCCGTCCGGGCAGGCGGCGCCCCCGGCCGGGGGGCAGGGTGGCGGGCAGCCGCCGTCGCACGAGTTCACCACCAGCGACGTGCACGACCTGCTCGACCGGTACGCCGGCGCGCTCACCCACCGCGACCGGCGCACCTTCCTGGCCCAGCTCGACACCGGGAACAAGGCGCTGGCCACCGCCCAGCGCCGGCTGTTCGACAACCTGCGCCAGCTCGACCTGGCCACGGTGAAGTTCGTGGTGGTGGACACCTCGCTGCCGCAGCCGGACCTGGCCCACCCGGGCAGGTACACCGCCGGCTGGGCGGAGGCCTGGCGGCAGCTCCAGATCCGTGGCATCGACCCGGTGCCCGGGGCGCAGTACTTCCGGATCCGGCTGTCGGTGGCCACCGACCATCTGGTGATCGCCGGCGTCGCCCCGGCCGCCGGCGCCGCGTCGAACCGGCAGCCGTCACCGTGGGACGCCTCCGTCCTGCGCGTGGTCCGCGGTCGGAGCGTCGTGGTGGCCGGCACCGCCGACGTCGCCGGCCGGCTCGGCGACGTGCTGCGGGCCGCCGAGGCCGCCATCGCCGACGCCGGGCCGTGCTGGCCGGCCAGTTGGCAGCACACGTTCACGATCTTCGCCACCGGCGACCGCAAGGCGTTCTCCACCTGGTTCCGGAGCAAGTTCACCAACACCGAGTTCATCGGGTTCGAGGTCGGGCTGCCGGTGGTGGGCGACGACGGGCGGGTGGTCAGCGGCCGGGAGGACGACGTGCCGCAGGTGGTCATCGACGTGCCGGGTGCGCTGCGGGCACCGCTGGGGTTCCGCCAGTTGCTCGAGCACGAGATGACGCACGCCGCGTCCGGGGCCGAGCGCAACGCCGACACCGAGACGTGGACCATCGAGGGGTACGCCGACTTCGTCGCGTTCCACAACGGCACGCTGCGCCAGGCCAACCGCGGCGGCACGGCGTACCGCACCTACCACTCCCGCGGCGGGCTGACCGTCCGGCTGCCGGCCAACCCCGACTTCTACGGCAGGAACGCGGCGCTCAACTACGACCTGGCCTTCCTGGCGTTCTGGTACCTGCGGCAGAAGTACGGGCAGGCCGCCGTGATCAGCTTCTTCGCCGCGGCGAACCAGCAGGGCAACGCGGCCAGCCTGCTGCAGCAGCGGTTCCACGTCACCACCCAGCAGTTTGTCAGCGACTGGGCGAAGTGGACCTTCAGCCAGCTCCGCTGACCCGTTTGCCGGCTATCCTGCGGTACGTGGAAGGCTGGGGCACGGTGGGGCTGCTGCTCGTCGTCGGCGTGGCGTTCGTGGTGGTCGCGCTGTCGGCCAACCGGCTGCTGCGCCCGGACCGGGCCGGGGAAGCCGCCCTGACCACGTACGAGTGCGGGGTGGACCCGGTCGGCGAGGGCTGGGCACAGACCCAGATCCGGTACTACGTGTACGCCTTCGTCTACGTCGTCTTCGCGGTGGAGGCGGTGTACCTGTTCCCATGGGCGACGATCTACGCTCTGCCGGAGTTCGGGGCGGGGGCGCTGGCCGAGATGGGCGTCTTCGTCGGCCTGCTCGCGCTCGGAATCCTGTACGCCTGGCGGAAGCGGGTGCTGACATGGGTCTGACCGACTCGCCGCTCCCGGACCCGATCAAGTTCGTGCTGAACTGGGGCCGGCGGTACAGCCTGTGGGTGTTCAACTTCGGGCTGGCCTGTTGCGCCATCGAGTTCATCGCGACGTCGATGTCCCGGCACGACTTCATCCGGCTCGGCGTGATCCCGTTCGCGCACGGCCCACGGCAGGCCGACCTGATGGTGGTCTCCGGCACGGTCACCGACAAGATGGCGCCGGCCGTCCGGCGGCTGTACGACCAGATGCCCGAGCCGAAGTACGTCATCAGCTTCGGTGCCTGCTCCAACTGCGGCGGCCCGTACTGGGACTCGTACTGCGTCACCAAGGGCGTGGACCAGATCATCCCGGTGGACGTGTACGTGCCGGGCTGCCCGCCGCGGCCGGAGGCGCTGCTGCAGGGCATCCTGCGGCTGCAGGACAAGATCGCCGCCGAGGACGTGGTGCTGCGCGGCGGCGCCCGGCCCGGACGGATCGAGCTGACCGCTCCGCTGGTGCCCGATCCGCAGGCAGCCGCGCTTGTCGGGCCCGCGCCGACCTCACGTTCCGCGACGTGACGGCCTCGGAGGTCGTCGACGCCGTCGTCCGGCTGGCGGCGGTCGTCCTGTCCTGGCCGGTCGCGGTGGCTCTGGTGGCCTACCTGCTGCGGCAACCGCTGCGGGGTGCGGTCGCCGGTCTGGCCGAGCGCATCACCCGCATCGATGGGCCGGGCGGACTCAGGATCGATCTGGCGCTGGCTTCGGTGCGCGCCCTGCGCGAGACCGTGTCGGACGCCTCGAAGGAGTTCGCCGATCCGGCCGAGCTGTCCGACTACGTGCAGCGGCAGTTGGACAAGTTGGCCGACGTCGGTGTGGAGCTCCGCGAGCCGGTCTCCCTCGCCGGACGTACCATCCTGTGGGTCGACGACCGTCCTGCGAACAACAAGTACGAGAGCCACCTGCTCAGTGAGATGGGGGCCCGCATCACGACCGCGTCGAGTACCGAAGAGGGGCTCGTCCACCTGGAGCAGGGCCGCCTCGACCTGGTGATCTCGGACATGCACCGGGAGGAGAACGGCCGGGAGAACCGGCGCGCCGGGCGGGACCTCGCGTTCGAGATGGAACGCCGCGGCTGGCACACGCAGATCCTCTTCTATACCGGGCGGACCACCGACACGGCGGGCCTGCGGAACGTTGTCGGCGCCGAGCGCGAGCCCGGCAAGCTCATCGCGACCGTGGTCCGGGTACTGGCCGCCGGGCGGGCGCGATGACGCCGGAGGAGGCGGGGGCCCGGCTGGCCGGCCTGGTGGGCGAGCCGGCGTCGTCCACCGTCGCGTTCGGACAGTCGCACGTGGACGTACCGGCCGAGCGGTGGGTGGCCGCCGCGACGCTGGCCCGCGACGACGCCGACCTCGGCTGCACGTTCTTCGACTGGCTGTCCGGAGTGGACGAGCTGGACCAGGGCTTCACCGTGGTGACCCACCTGTACTCCCCCCGGTACCGGCACCACCTGCTGCTGCGTACCCGGGTGCCCCGCGAGCGGCCGCGGCTGGCGTCGCTGGTCGGGGTGTACGCCGGCGCCGGCTGGCACGAGCGGGAGACGTTCGAGATGTTCGGGGTGGTCTTCGAGGGGCACCCGGACCTCAAGCCGCTGCTGCTGCCGGACGGGTTCGAGGGGCACCCGCTGCGCAAGGACTTCGTGCTGGCCGCCCGGGTGGTCAAGCCCTGGCCGGGGGCGAAGGAGCCGGGGGAGTCCGACCACGGGGCGCCCAGCCGCCGCCGGATCCGCCCACCCGGCGTGCCCGACCCGGCCGACTGGGGCCCCCTGTCGGGCGGTGCGGGCGGTGGAACCACCGGTACGCCTGAGGGCCCGGGGGAGGCCGGGGCGGCGGCGGAGGCCGGGGATGGCTGAGGCGCTGGAGCTGGCCGTCAAGGTGGGCGGCGTGCTGGCGGCGTTCCTGCTGTTGCCGCTGGTGGTCGGGCAGACCGAGCACAAGGTGATGGCGCACATGCAGGCCCGGGTCGGGCCGATGTACGCCGGCGCGTTCCACGGCTGGGCGCAGCTCGTCGCCGACGGCGTGAAGTTCGTGCAGAAGGAGGACATCACCCCGGCGGCCGCGGACCGGCCGGTGTTCCGGCTGGCGCCGGCCGTCGGGCTGCTGCCGTACCTGATGGTGCTCGTGGTCATCCCGCTCGGGCCCGGCACGGTGGCCGAGAAGCTGGACGTCGGGCTGTTCTACGCGCTGGCCATCACCGGGATCGGCGTGGTCGGCATGCTGATGGGCGCCTGGGCCTCGGCGAACAAGTACTCGCTGCTCGGCGGGCTGCGCGGCGCGGGGCAGTTGCTCGCCTACGAGCTGCCGCTGGTGCTGGCCGCCGCGTCGGTGGCGATGGCCGCCGGGACGCTTTCCCTGGTCGGCATCGTCGAGGCGTGGCGGCCGTGGTGGCTGGTCTGGCAGCTCCCCGCCGCGGTGGTGTTCTTCGTCTCGGGCGTGGCCGAGATCCGCCGGCCGCCGTTCGACATGCCGCTGGCCGACTCCGAGCTGGTGTTCGGGTACCTCACCGAGTACAGCGGGCTGCGGTTCGCGCTGTTCCTGCTGGCCGAGTACGCCGGGATCGTGGTGATCAGTGCGCTGACCGCGGTGCTGTTCCTGGGTGGCTGGCGCGGCCCGTTCCTGCCCGGGCCGGTGTGGACGCTGCTCAAGACGTTCGCGCTGTCGTTCGTGGTGATCTGGCTGCGGGTGGCGTACCCACGGCTGCGCGAGGACCAGCTCCAGCGGCTGGCCTGGCTGGTGCTGGTGCCGATCGCGCTGGCCCAGCTCGTGCTCACCGGCGTGGTCCGGCTCCTCATCGCCTGACGACACCGCTCCTGATCGGCTGAGAACCCGAGCCCGACCGGCTGACGACAGCGACTCTCGCGATATATCTTGTCAGTGCGTTTATCGTCTGCGTATACTCGCCGACGAGTGTACGGAGGCGAGGTGGTGGCGTGGCAAGGCGCCGCAAGGTGGGGAACATCCTCGCCCTCGCCGTGCTGTCCGTGCTCGTCGAGCGGCCGATGCACCCGTACGAGATGGCCACGGCGCTGCGTGAGCGCGGTAAGGACAACGACATGAAGATCAACTGGGGCTCGCTCTACACGGTGGTGCAGAACCTGGACAAGCACGGGTTCATCGAGACCACCGGGACCAGCCGCGAGGGCCGCCGCCCGGAGCGGACGGTGTACGCGATCACCGACGCCGGCCGGGACGAGATGCAGGACTGGGTGCGCGAGCTGGTCGGCGCACCGCAGCGGGAGTACCCGAAGTTCGAGGCGGCGCTGTCCACCATGGGCGCGCTGCCGCCGGACGAGGCCCTGACGTTGCTGCAGCACCGGCTGCGCCGGCTGGACCTGCAGGTCGCGAGCGAGCGGGCGGCGCTGGAGCAGGTCGCGCGCGAGGTGCCACGGCTGTTCCTGGTCGAGGTGGAGTACCGGCTGGCCATGCGCCAGGCGGAGGCGGACTGGCTGCGCGGGCTGCTGAAGGAGCTCGCGGACGACTCGTTCCCCGGCATGTCGCTGTGGCGGGAGTACCACACCAGCGGTCCGTGGGCGCAGAAGGAGGAGGAGCCACCGGACTGAGCAACGAGAACGACCCCGGCGCGGTGCAGCAACACCGGACCGGGGCCGTCGACCTCGAACCGATCCCGCCGAAGCGGCAACCAGCGAGGTGGCACTCGCAAGGATAGCTGGGCTGCGGCACCGGGACCGGTTCGGACCACGCACGATCCGAGACCGGAGGAGTACCGACATGACGGCGCACGCCGTGGAAGCGCACGACCTCGTCAAGACCTACCCCGGCGGCGTCCGGGCGCTGGACGGCCTGTCGATCGCCGTCCGGCCGGGCGAGGTGTTCGGACTGCTCGGCCCGAACGGGGCCGGCAAGACCACCACCGTCAAGATCCTCACCACCCTGACCCGGCCGGACGCCGGCTCCGCGAGCGTGTCCGGGCACGACGTGCTGCGGCACCCGAACCGGGTCCGCCGGGTGATCGGCGCCGTGTCGCAGCGCTCCGGCGCCGACCCGATGGCCACCGGGCGGGACAACCTGGTGCTGCAGGGCAGGCTGTACGGTCTGCGCGGCGCCGAGCTCACCCGCCGGGTGGCCGACCTGCTGGACCGCTTCGACCTGGCCGCCGCGGCCGGGCGCCAGGTCCGCACCTACTCCGGCGGCATGCAGCGGCGGCTGGACGTGGCGCTCGGCCTGGTGAACCGGCCCGAGGTGCTGTTCCTGGACGAGCCCACCACCGGGCTCGACCCGCAGGCGCGCGCCGACATGTGGGAGGAGATCGGCCGGTTGGCCGGGGACGAGTCGCTGGCCATCCTGCTCACCACCCACTACCTGGACGAGGCCGACCGGCTGGCCGCGCGGCTGGCCATCGTGGACGGCGGCCGGGTCGTGGTCGAGGGCAGCCCGGACGCCCTCAAGGGCGAGTTGCGCGGCGACGCCGTACACCTGGAGTTGCACGCGCCGCCGGACGAACGGCTGGTACGGCACGCCCTGGAGCGGGTACCCGGGGTGCGGGACATCGCCCTGGACGGCCGCCGGCTGTCGGCCCGGGCGGACGACGGTGCCGCCGCCGCGCCCGGCGCGATGGCCGCGCTGGACCAGGCCGGGGTGCCGGTGGCCACGGTCACCGTCGCCAGGCCGTCGCTGGACGACGTGTACCTGCGCTACGCCGGCCGCCGCTTCGACGAGGCCGTGGCAGGTGCGCGATGAGCGCCATCGCCGCCCAGACCTGGTGGATGACCGACCGCCGGCTGAAGGCGTTCGTCCGGCAGCCCGCGTACCTGCTGATCACCCTGATCCAGCCGGTGATCTGGCTGTTCCTGTTCGGCAGCCTGTTCCGCAGGGTGGTCGAGCTACCCGGCTTCGGCGCCGCGTCGTACCTGGACTACCTGGTGCCCGGTGTGGTGGTGATGAGCGCGGTCTCCTCGAACATGTGGGCCGGCATGGGCGCGCTGGAGGAGATCGAGCGGGGCACGTTGAACCGCTTCCTGATCACTCCGGTCAGCCGCAGCGCGATCATGAACGCCAACGTGGTCGAGCAGGCGCTGTCCACCACCATCCAGTCGCTGATCATCGTGCTGCTCGGCCGGGCCGGCGGCGCGCACTACCCCGGCGGCGCTGTCGGGCTGGCCGTCCTGGTCGGCGCCTCGGTGCTGCTGGGCACCGTCTTCTCGGCGATGTCCAACGCGATCGGCATGCTGGTCCGGCAGCGGGAGACGATCATCGGGGTGAACACGTTCCTGCTGCTGCCGCTGACGTTCCTGTCCTCGGTGTTCATGGCCAAGTCCCTGATGCCGCACTGGATGCAGAACGTGGCGGCGTTCAACCCGGTGAACTGGGCGCTGGAGGCCGGCCGGGCCGCGCTGGCCGCAAGCCCGGACTGGCACCTCGTGTGGACCCGCGGTGGCGCGCTGCTGGCCCTGGCCGTGCTGATGGTGTGGCTTTCCACCCGAACGTTCCGGACGTACCAGAAGCAGGTCTGAGCGGCCTCGTCGGCGCGGCAGCCGGGGCGCTGCTGTGCCGACGCCGGTCCCCGGCCAGCGTCGGGCCGGAGAAGCTGGGCTACCAAAGGCCTTCTTGTTGGGAGGACGCGACGGCCGGCGGCGCTGGGTGGCTGGTGAGTTGGGCGAGGGCGCGGTGGGTGCCGTCGGGGTGGGTGGCGAGGGCGGTGAGGAGGTGGGCGGTGACCAGGGCGTCGTAGGTGGTGCGGTGGGGCTGCAGGCCGGGCGGGAGGTGGGTGGCGAGGCGCACGTGTTCGACAGAGGTGGCGGCCGTACCACCCGCTCTGGCGGCGGACAGCTGCCAGCAGCGCCCGCGCCTGGTCGTGGTTGACGACCGTGCGGACGTCGACCGCGTCGCCGTCCACGGCGCTTTCCACTTCACGCGGCTGAGCGGATTCGCCGCAAGGACGATCCACGAGACAACGACAAGCGGAACCAAAGGGCGCCGGCCGTTCCATCCTGACTAGCTGGGGGAGGGGCCGCCCCCGCCCATCGGGGCTACGGTCGTGTCGTGAACGAGGCTCGCCAGTGCTCCTTGGACTCACCGTCGATCGTCAGGCGCCACGCGTAACGCTGCCCTGGGCTCAGCGGCAGTGGCGGGACACCAAACGCCACCGTCGCGTCTAGAGGGGTCCCCGGTATGAGCCCTGGCGGGCGCCCCACTTCTATCTCCATGCCCACTTTGAGCGGTTGCGGGTTGCCCAGCGGATCTTGGACCATGAACGGCTGATCATCGGCGTCAAGCAACTCGATCAGGACTGCAACCTTGCGGTTTGCATCAGTCCACGGAACGTCGAGCTTGATCGCCAGCGCCGAGGGGGTGGGCTGCGGGCCGGTCAGCGACCAACCACCACCCAAGATGTAGAGCTTGCCGTTGATCGCTTCCGCGGCATCGCAGAGCAAGATCGTTGCTTCCACCTAGCTTGACCTCACTACGTCGCCGCAACCTTCACCGGGACGTACCGTACCGCGGCCGGTCCCGCCTTACGGGTAACCGACGTGCCCGAGCCGCCAATCGATGTGTGAAGAGTTGTCGGGAAGCCTGATGGCGAGGTCTCTACAACATGCACGACAACGCCGACAGCCGCTCCGACACCGGTCACGTCGTCCTCAAGCTCCAGTTCTGGGCCAACCAGCTCCCTAAGAGCTGTGTGCGCCCGTACCCGAACCTCCTCGAAGCTGTCTCCCGCAGCGCTGAAGGTGGGCAGCACATCCGTCTCCGCCCACCAGCCCTCGGGTTCCTGGTGGTACCTCACGACCGCCGTCGTCACAGCCTGCCTCCCAAGTGCCTCAACGCCTCGTCTGGACTCAGACCTACGTCCTGTACTAGGATCTTTCGTACCAAACCGGGCGCCACTTCTGCGCCATCATGGAACGCCAAGTGCAGATCCGGGTAGGCGTCCGAGACCAAGGTCCTGTGCGAGCCCTCCCTGCTCCGATCAGGGTCCTGTCGGTACGACAGAGGCTTTCTGGCGAGATGTCGGTACAGCTCCCGACCACGCATGGAGGGGAACTGGGGCACTGCGTTCCTCCCCCTCAACCCACGTACTGCATCCGACGGTAGCGCGTCAACGCCACAGTTGGGCCTTGTGCAGGCTTCTTAGCCCTAATGGGCGGCGTTGAAGGGCCCGAGCGTAACCGACCGCTCATGATGCGCAGTCAGTCGGGTAGCGGGTAGCGGACCCGCCCGCAGGCTCGCACAGGTAGGCTTCCTCGATTCGGATCGCCCGCACTGGCTGGTGGCACGTGGCATGCCCGCGGCCGTGGCCGACGTCATCGCGTCCACAGTGGACGCCTACGAAGCCTGCGACAGCTTCAAAGCAGAGGTCGCTCGCGACGCCGACAAGCTCGACTGCCTCATCCAGGCCACCGAGTACCGCGAATGCGGCTACACCGAGGTCGCCCCTGGATCGAGACCTCCCGAGCCAGGCCCACCACACCGTCCGCCAAGGCCCTCGCAGAGGCCGCCCTGGGCATGTCATCGCAGGAGTGGTGGAAGACCTACCTGTCTCGCCCCAGCTGAGGTGCTCGCGTATCTCCCGGCCCGAGCAGGGGCGCCAGGTCCGCGGACAGGTCGGCCGGCTCCCGCGGGGTGAGCTGCACGTCCGGCCGGCCGTCCACGGTCTGCACCGGCACCATGGCCCGCCAGCCGGCGCCGTCCGCCACCCACATCACCTGACCGAGGCGCCGCCCGTCGTGGGCGCCCCGGCGTACCTGCGCCCGGAGGGTGCCGTGGCTGAGCGCGTCCCGGGCGGCGGGCAGGGCGGGCACCAGCCGCGGCAGCTCCTCGGCCAGCCGGGCGGCAGGCAGCCGGGTCAGCTCCACCGCGCCGTCGTCCGCCACCAGCACCGCCACGCAGGCGGCGCCGTCGATCGCATAGCTGCCCACCGTGGTGCGGTGGCCGACCCGGCCGCGCACATCGAGCGCGACGTCGGAGCTGCCCAGCAGCCGCAGGTCGTCGCTGACCTGCTCGGCCGCGGCCACGGTGCCGGCCGCGTCCCGGGTGACCACGCCGCGGGCCACCAGGTCCTCCAGCCCGCAGTCGGTGCCGCCGTCGTAGCGCGCCGCGGCGTCGGCCAGCGCGGCCAACTCGGCGGGCAGCGCCGCCCCGGCCAGGTCCGCAAGGTAGCGGAGCTGCGCCAGGGAGAGCCGCAGCCGGGCCGGCGAGGTGCCGGCGGGCGCGGTCACCCGAGACCTGCCCCGCTGCGAGGTACGTCGTCCGGCACAGTTCCCCCTCTTACCTCATGCGCAAATACGTTTTTACCAGACAAGTCATGATTTGTAGAGGGGGTGATGAACGATCAACGGCGCTAGTCTCTCGGGTGGCGTCGTACGGGGAGTGTCAGGGACGGCTCGACCACGCGGAGGAGACGGCGGTGGGGGTTCCTGGTTCGGGCCTGGCCCGCGGGCTCGCGATCGTGCTGCGCACGATGACCCGGCGCGCGGTCACCGGCCAGTACCCGGACGTGCCGCCGGCGCTGCCGCCCCGATCCCGCGGCGTCATCGCGCTGCTCGAGGAGAACTGCACGGTCTGCATGCTGTGCGCCCGGGAGTGCCCGGACTGGTGCATCTACATCGACTCGCACAAGGAGACCCTCCAGGTGCCGGGCGCGGCCCGGCCGCGGCAGCGTAACGTGCTGGACCGGTTCGCGATCGACTTCGCCCTGTGCATGTACTGCGGGATCTGCATCGAGGCGTGCCCGTTCGACGCGCTGTTCTGGTCGCCGGAGTTCGAGTACGCCGAGTACGACATCCGCGACCTGACGCACGAGCGGGAACGGCTGCGGGAGTGGATGTGGACGGTGCCGACCCCGCCCGCGCACGACCTCGCCGGTGAGCCGGCGAAAGAGGTCCTGGCCGCCGCGCCGCCGGCCACCGGGGCCACGACGTGATCGCGGCGCCCCTCAGGCCGCCCGTGCCGGCGCCGTCGTACCTGTCGATCTCCGGAGTGGAGATCGTCTTCGTACTGCTGGGGCTGATCACCCTCGGGGCCGCGCTGGCCTGCGTGACCTCGCGGAACGTGGTCCGCGCGGCGCTCTGGCTGGTGCTCTGCCTCGGCGCGCTGGCCGGCTGCTTCCTGGTGCTCACGGCGGAGTTCGTGGCCGTGGTGCAGGTCCTGATCTACGCCGGCGCGGTGGTTGTGCTGCTGCTGTTCGGGCTGATGTTCACCCGGGCGCCCACCGGACCGGCCGACGACCTGGACACCGCCAACCGGCCGGTCGCGGTGGCGGTCGCGCTGGCCACCGCGGGGCTGCTGGTGGCGCTGCTGGTGGACGCGTTCCGGCTGTCGTACCTGGACGCGCACGCCGCCCAGCCGGGTAGCCCGGAGGTGATCGGGTCGGCGGTGTTCCGTACCTACGTGCTGCCGTTCGAGGTGGTGTCGGTGCTGCTGCTCGCCGCGCTGGTCGGCGCCATCGTGCTGTCCCGGCCGGACATCGGCACCGGGGAGAGCCGCTGATGCACCTCCTGTACCCGCTGGTGCTGTCGGCGCTGCTGTTCGCGGTCGGCGTCTACGGGCTGCTCGCCCGCCGCAACGCCGTGCTGGTGCTGATGTCGGTGGAGTTGATGCTCAACGCGGTCAACCTCGACCTGGTCGCCTTCGACGCCTGGCTGCGCGACGCGCTGCACAGCGGGCAGGTGTTCGCGCTGTTCGTGATCACCATCGCGGCCGCCGAGGTCGGCGTCGGCCTGGCCATCGTGCTGCAGGTGTTCCGGCTGCGGGCCACGGTGGCGATCGACGAGTTGGACGAGTTGGTCGAGCCCGACCGCGCGGGTACGGCGTGACCCGGGCCGCGTGGCTGCTACCGCTGCTGCCGTTCGTGTCGGCGGTGGTGGGGCTGTGGCTGCCCCGCCGCCCCGCCGCCGCGGTCGCGGTGCTCGGTACGGCCGCCGCCACGGTGCTGGCCGTACCCCTCGCGGTCGCCGCCGTGGGACTGCGCGAGCCGGTGCAGACGACGGTGGAGCTGGCCCCGACGGGCGGCCTGACGGTCACCGCCGGGACGCTGGTCGACGCGCTGGCGGGCATCGTCGCGCTGATGGTGTGCTGCGTGGCGCTCGCGGTGCAGGTGTACTCGGTGGCGTACCTGGCCGCGGACACCCGGTACGCCACCTACGCCGCGGAGGTGTCGCTGTTCACCGCGGCGATGCTGCTGGTGACCCTGTCCGGCGACCTGCTGGCACTGCTGATCGGCTGGGAGGTGATGGGCCTCTGCTCGTACCTGCTGATCGGCCACTACCGGGACCTGCCCGAGGCCCCGGGCGCCGCCGTCAAGGCGTTCCTGGTCACCCGCGTCGGCGACGTCGGCTTCCTGCTCGGCGTGCTGCTGCTCGGGCTGCACGCGGGCACATTCCGGATCACCGGCATCCTGGCCGCCGTCCCGGCCATGTCGACCGGCGTGCTCACCGGCGCGACCCTGCTGCTGTCCCTGGGCGTGGCCGGCAAGTCCGCGCAGTTCCCGCTGCACACCTGGCTGCCGGACGCGATGGCCGGCCCGACGCCGATCTCCGCGCTGATCCACGCCGCCACCATGGTCGCCGCCGGGGTCTACCTGGTGCTGCGGCTGCACCCGGTCTTCGCCGCCGCGCCGGCGACCCTCGGGGTGCTCGCCGTGGTGGCCGCGGTGACGATGGTGCTCGGCGGGCTGGCCGCGCTCGGGCAGGACGACATCAAGCGGGTGCTGGCCTGGTCCACGGTCAGCCAGCTCGCGTACATGCTGGGCGCCGCCGTGGTCGGCTCGGTGACCGCGAGTGCGTTCCACCTGCTGACGCACGCGGCGTTCAAATCGCTGCTGTTCCTGTGCGCCGGGATGGTGCTGCACGCGGCCGGCACCGGGCTGATGAGCCGGCTCGGCGGGCTGCGCCGCCGGATGCCGGTGACGTTCGCGGCCACCGTGGTGGGCGCGCTGGCCCTGGTCGGGCTGGTGCCCACCTCCGGCGGGTTCTCCAAGGAGACGGTGCTGGACGCCGCGCTGCTGGCGGCCCGCGGCGAGGTGCCCGGGGTGGCGCCGTGGACCGGCTGGCTGGTGCTGGTCGCGGCGCTGGGCACGGTGCTGCTCACCGCCGCCTACGTGACCCGGATGGTGCTGCGGACCTTCCTGGGCGAGCCCCGGGAGGTGGCGATCACGCCGCACGAGCCGGGCGGGCTGATGCGCTGGCCGGTACTGCTGCTCGCGGTGGCCGCCCTCGGGCTCGGCGTGCTGCTCGGGCCGCTGCCCCGCTGGCTCGGCGGCGAACTGCATGTCGGGCTGGGCCTGGCGGCGCTGTCGGTCGCCCTGATCGCCGCCGGTGCGCTGGCGGTGTACGCGGTGTGGCGGCGCGACCCGGCGGCGGACCCGGTACAGGTGCTGGGCGGCGGGGTCAGCTCCGCGCTGTACCGCGGGCTGTACCTGGACGACGTGCAGGACGCGCTGGTGGTGCGGCCGGTGCTGCGGCTGGCCCGCGCGGTGTCCACAGTGGACTCGCTGGTGGTGGACGGCGCGGTGGTGCGCACCGGCACCGGGTCGCTGCGGGCGGGCCGCGGGCTGGCCCGGCTGCAGACCGGCAACGTGCAGCTGTACGCCACCGGCCTGGTGGTCGGCTCGGTGCTCGTGGCGCTCGCGGTGGTGCTGGCGCAATGATCACCACACTGTTGCTGGTGCCGTTGCTGGGCGCCGTGCTAGCGCCGCTGATCCGGGCGGACCGGGCGGCCCGGTGGTTCGGGGTCGCCGCCGCCGCGGCCACCTTCGGCATCTCGCTGGCGTTGCTGTCCGATGTGGACGGTGCGGTGTCGTCCACCGTGGACCCCCGGCACGAGACCGACTGGCAGTGGATCCCGGCGCTGGGCGTACGGTTCCACGTCGGGGTGGACGGCGTCAGCGTGCCGCTGGTCATCCTCACCACGCTGCTCTGCCTGCTCTGCATGGTGTACTCGCTGACGTCGCTGCCCGCGCCCGGCCGCGCGCCCGCGTTCACCGGCCTGGTGCTGCTCACCGAGGTCGGCATGCTGGGCACGTTCGTCGCGCTGGACCTGGTGCTGTTCTTCGTGTTCTTCGAGGTCGTGCTGGTCCCGATGTACTTCCTCATCGCGGTCTGGGGCGGTTCGGCCGCGGCCCGCCGCGCGGCGACCAAGTTCGTGCTCTACACGCTGCTCGGCTCGGTCCTGGTGCTGGTCGGCATCGTCACGGTGTACGCCAGCGCCGGCACGTTCGACATCGTCGAACTGTCCCGCCGCGGCGGTGCCGGCATCGCGCACGGCACCCAGGTCGCGGCGTTCCTGGCGCTGTTCCTCGGCTTCGCCGTGAAGTCGCCGCTGTACCCGCTGCACACCTGGCTGCCGGACGCGCACACCGAAGCGCCCACCGTGGGGTCGGTGCTGCTGGCCGGGGTGCTGCTGAAGATGGGCACGTACGGGCTGGTCCGCGCCGCGGTGCCCGTGGTGCCGGAGGGCGCGCACACGCTGGCCCCGGCGCTCGGTGTGCTCGCGGTGGCCGGCATCGTGGTCGGCTCGCTGTGCTGCCTGGCGCAGACCGACGTCAAGCGGCTGATCGCGTACTCCTCGGTGGGCCACATGGGCTTCGTGCTGCTCGGCATCGCCACCCTGACCCCGACCGGGATCAACGCCGCGCTGCTGGCCAACATCGCGCACGGGATCATCACCGGGCTGCTGTTCTTCCTCGTCGGCGGCGTCAAGGACCGCTACCACACCGGCGATCTGGCGTCCCTGGGCTCCGGCCTGATGGCCCGGCTGCCGGTGCTCGGCGGGCTGTTCCTGCTGGCCTGCGTGGCCAGCCTGGGGCTGCCGGGCCTGGCCAGCTTCTGGGGCGAGGCGCTCGCGCTGCTGGCCGCGTTCCGGCCGGCGCCCGGGCTGCCGGGGCCGCTGTTCGGCGTACTGCTGGCGGTGGCCGCCGTCGGCACGGCCCTCACCACGGCGTACTTCCTGCGGCTGCTGCGGATGCTGGTCACCGGCCCGGACGCGCCCGGCACCGGACTGTCCCAGGTGGACGGTGTCGCGGTCGACGCCCGCCGGCTGGAGTTGCTGGCCTGGGCGCCGCTGGCGCTGCTCGCGGTGGTGGTCGGGCTCTATCCGCGACTGGTGCTGGGGCTCACCGACGCCCCGGTGCAGGCGCTGCTGGGGGTGTTCGGCAGGTGAGCGGGCGCGCGGGCGGACCGATGACACGCGACCGGAACGGCACCGCCCGGCACGGCGGGGTGGCGGCGTGAGGTTGCTGCAGTCGATCGACTACGCGGCCATCGCGCCCATCCTGGCCGCCGCCACCGGGATGGTCGCCGTACTCGTCGCGGACATCGCGCTGCCGCTGCGCCGCCGGTCGGCCGTGCTGTGGGTAGGGGTGGCGGCCGCGGCCGCCACGGTGGTCGCCGCGCTCGCCCTGGTCGGGGACTCCCGGCGGACGTTCTGTACGCCGCCGGCCACGCTGCCCGGGTCGGTGGCGGTGGGACAGTCCTGCTCGTACGTGGTGGACCGGTTCACCGTGTTCCTGCTGGTGCTCGTCTCGGCCGCGGCGCTCGTCGTGCTCGTCGCCTCCGCCGGGGTCGTCGCCACGCGGGACCCGGACGAGTCCCCGCAACCGGCCGGGGAGTACACGCTGCTGGTACTGGCCTCACTGGTCGGCGTGCTGACCCTGGTCGGGGCCCGCGACCTGGTCACCCTGGTGGTCGGGCTGGAGACGCTGACTCTGCCCACCTACGTCCTGGTGGGGTTGCGCCGCCGGAACAGCCGCTCCGCCGAGGCCGCGGTGAAGTTCCTGCTCGTCTCGGTGACCGCGAGCGCGGTGATGCTGCTCGGCATGGCGCTGGTGTACGGGTTGACCGGCACCGTTCACCTGGACCGGATCGCCGCCGCGCTGGCCGCCCGCGCGGACGTCCGAACCCTCCCGCTGGTCACCGCGGCGGTGGTCCTCGTGCTGACCGGCTTCGGCTTCAAGATCACCCTGGTGCCGTTCCACTGGTGGGCTCCGGACGTGTACCAGGGCGCCCCGGTGCCGGTCGCCGCGTACCTCGCCACGGTGTCCAAGGCCGGCGGGGTGGCCGGGCTGCTGCTGATCGTGGTTGTCGCGTTCCCGGCGTACGGCGCCACCTGGGGGCCGGCGATCGCGGTGCTGTCGGCCGCGTCGATGACGCTCGGCAACCTGGTGGCGCTGCGGCAGCGCGACGCCGTGCGGCTGCTGGCCTGGTCCTCCATCGCGCACGCCGGCTACCTGCTGGCGCCGCTGGGCATAGCGCTGACCGCGCGGGGTCGTGCGTCGCTGGACGTCGCGATCAGCGCCACCCTCGGCTACCTGGCCCTGTACGTGGCCATGAACCTGGGCGCGTTCTGCTGCGTGGCCGCCGCCCGGCGTACCTCGGTGGAGGAACTGCGCGGGCTGGCCGCCCGGCACCCGTGGCTGGCCGCGGCCTTCGGCTTCTTCCTGCTCTGCCTGGCCGGGCTGCCGCCGGGGCTGGCCGGGCTGGTGGCCAAGGTCGTGGTGTTCCGCGCGACGTTGGTGGGCGGTCTCGGCTGGCTCGCGGTGGTGATGGCGGTCAACACCGTGATCGGGCTGGCGTACTACCTGCGGTTGGCGGCGGCGCTGTTCCGCAGCCCAGAGGGTGCTCCCGGCGTGGCCGCGTACGGCCGCCTCGTCCCACCGGTGGCGGCCGCGGTCGGGGTCGCGGTGGTGGCCACCGTCGTGCTCGGGTTCGCCCCGCAGATTGCCCTCGGCGCGGTCCCGTAGCCCGCGCGTCACTCGTCGGTGTGTGAACGCGCCGATTTCGGGCAAGCTGCCGGCAGATGGCGACCGGGAACGCAGGCGTCGGGGTCGGTCGTTGTCCAGGTGTTTCCCCGCCCCGAACGCCCCCGAGGGATGACAGTGCGCCGCCACTACAACGGACTGAAGACCGCCGCTCTGCTCGGGCTGCTGTCCGCCCTGATCATCTGGACCGGCAGCCTGTTCGGGCGCGGCGGACTGTTCATCGGGCTCATCCTCGCGCTGGGCACGAACGCCTTCGCGTACTGGTTCTCCGACCGGCTGGCGCTTGCGGCGATGCGGGCCCGGCCGGTCACCGAGCCGGAGCAGCCGGAGCTGTACGCCATCGTCCGCGAACTGGCCACCGCGGCCCGGCAGCCGATGCCCCGGCTCTACGTCAGCCCCACCAACCAGCCGAACGCCTTCGCCACCGGACGCAACCCACGGCACGCCGCGGTCTGCGTCACCGAGGGCATCCTGGCGATGCTGAACCGCCGCGAGCTGCGCGCCGTACTCGGCCACGAGCTGTCACACGTATACAACCGGGACATCCTCATCTCCTCGGTGGCCGGAGCGCTGGCCAGCGTGATCATGTACCTGTCGCACCTGGCGTTCTTCGCGTCGATCTTCGGCGGCCGGGACGAGGAGGACCACAACCCGATCGCCGGCCTGCTGCTGATGCTGCTCGGCCCGATCGCGGCCACCCTGATCCAGCTCGCGATCAGCCGGTCGCGGGAGTTCCAGGCCGACCAGGACGGTGCGGCGCTGAGCGGCGACCCGGAGGCGCTGGCCAGCGCGCTGCGCAAGCTGCAGCGCGGCACCCAGGCGCTGCCGCTGCCACCGGAGGACCGGCTGGTGGCCACCAGCCACCTGATGATCGCCAACCCGTTCCGGCCGACCGGGCTGGCCAACCTGTTCTCCACCCACCCGCCGATGGAGGAACGGATCCGGCGGCTGGAGGAGCTGGCGGTCGGCCGCCGCCGGTAGTGCCGCCGTTGGTAATACCGGCGGTGGTGGTACCGCCGCCGGTAGTACCGCCGCCGGTAGTACCGCCGCCGGTGGGACGGGTGCCGTCAGAAGACCTGTATGCCGTCCTTGACCGCCCGGGCGAACTCCATCACGTACTGCCCGTACCCGGACTTGCCCAGCGCCTCGCCCAGCCTGTACGCCTGGTCCGCGTCGATGAACCCCATCCGCAGCGCGACCTCCTCCAGGCAGGCGATCCGCACGCCCTGCCGGTGCTCGAGCACCTGCACGAACTGGCCGGCCTCCAGCAGGCTGTCGTGGGTACCGGTGTCCAACCACGCGGTGCCACGGCCGAGGTTGACCAGCCGGGCTCGGCCCCGCGCGAGGTAGGCGTTGTTCAGGTCGGTGATCTCCAACTCGCCGCGCGCCGACGGGGTGAGGGCGGCGGCGAGTTCGATCACGGCGTTGTCGTACAGGTACAGCCCGGTGACCGCCAGGTTCGACCGGGGGCGCAGCGGCTTCTCCTCGATGGACACCAGCCGACCGTCGGCGCCCACCTCGGCGACGCCGTACCGCTCCGGGTCCTTGACCGGATACCCGAACAGCGTGCAGCCGTCCAGGTCGGCCACCGCCCGCTGCAGCGCGGTACCGAGGCCGGGGCCGTGAAAGATGTTGTCGCCGAGCACCAGCCCGGCCGAGTCGCCGCCGATGTGGTCCCGGCCGATGATGAACGCCTCCGCCAGGCCGTTCGGCTGCGCCTGCTCGGCGTAGGACAGGCTCAGGCCGAGGTCGGCGCCATCGCCCAGTAGCCGTTGGAACTGCGGCAGATCCTGCGGCGTGGAGATGATCAGGATCTCCCGGATGCCGGCCAGCATGAGCACCGCCATCGGGTAGTAGATCATCGGCTTGTCGTAGACGGGGAGCAGTTGCTTCGACGTCGCCCTGGTGATCGGGTGCAGCCGGGTGCCGGCCCCGCCGGCCAGGATGATGCCCTTCACGGCCACCCCTAGCGGTAGTTCGTGAACTGCAGCGCGATGCCGAAGTCGGACTCCTTGAGCAGGGCGATCACCGACTGCAGGTCGTCCTTCTTCTTGGCCGACACCCGCAACTGTTCGCCCTGGATCTGCGCCTGCACACCCTTCGGCGCCTCGTCCCGGATCTTCTTGGCGATGGCCTTCGCCTTGTCGCTGGCGATCCCCTCCAGGATCGTGCCGGCCAGCCGGTACGTCTTCCCGGACAGCTGCGGCTCGCCGGCCTCCAGCGCCTTCAGCGAGATGCCGCGCTTGATCAGCTTCTCCTTGAAGACCTCCAGCGCGGCGAGCACCCGGTCCTCGGTGTCGGCCTGGATCGTCACGCCGTACTCACCGGACCAGGAGATCGACGCGTTGGTGCCGCGGAAGTCGAACCGCTGCGACAGCTCCTTGGCAGCCTGGTTCAGCGCGTTGTCCACCTCCTGCCGCTCCACCTTGCTCACCACGTCGAACGACGAATCAGCCACTGCCTCAGACCTCCGCTGCGTACGGGATGCGGCCCGAGGCTACCCGCCGCGGCGCCCGCCGGTCGAAGCCCCCACCCCCGCAGGCCCGCCGCCCGGTGGGTACCGGTTGGAGAAGGACCCTGCCAAGCTTGTATCCTGCCCCGCGTGCCCTCCGCCCTGCGGAGCACGACCCTGGCGGGTTGCCCGAGTGGTCAAAGGGAACGGTCTGTAAAACCGTCGGCTCAGCCTACGTTGGTTCGAACCCAACACCCGCCACCAGGCCCTCTACCTGCGGAAACGCGGGCCGGGGCCTGTCTCGTGGACCGGCGCTCGTCAGCCAACCCCTCCAGAACCCCTCCGTTCGTTCCAGAAGCGTTCCAGGTCCTCTGCCGGGAGCCAGTCTTTACGCGGGTACGCTCCCGCACTTACCATCGGACGTGGTGCCCCCGGTGGGATTCGAACCCACAACAGTCCGCTTACGGGGCAGGAGCTCTATCCATTGAGCTACGGGGGCCACCACCAGGCCCTGGGGGCTGGGCTGATCCGCCAAGACTGACCAGCCT